>ENA-OQVM01000591-OQVM01000591.1-marine-metagenome-genome-assembly--contig:-NODE-591-length-55590-cov-17.716985_pt1 | contig 55590 bp, 50 predicted proteins | sample MGYA00237776_ERZ505498 | MGnify/ENA primary metagenome ERZ505498 (study PRJEB26159, sample SAMN06265151) | marine metagenome | isolation source: Helgoland LTER site | place: Germany:Helgoland, sampling...
CTGGTTTATAGCCTGTCATTATGTCGAGCAGTGAATTGTCAAATCAGGAGATCAAGCCTTGCTTAGATCAGAACAAACAGGAGATCAAGCTTTGCTTGGACCAGAACAAACAGTAGCAAAAGACGGCCGTGTAGTACGCGGTGAACGCATGAAACTCGCTATTATCAAAACAACCATGACGATGGTCAAAGAAGGCAACCTAATACCTAGTGCGCAGCAGATATCCGCGCGGGCCGGCGTCGCTGTTCGCTCGGTCTTCCGCCACTTTGATGATATGGAAAACCTGCATGTCGCCTTTGATCAACTGCTTCAGGAGGAAGTCGAAAAGGAGTTTCCGAAGGAAAGCCTATTGTTTGAGTGTAAGACTCCCCAATCAGAGCGTATAACCTGCGTAATCGAGATTCGAACCTCTTTGTGGGAGTTAAACGAAAACGTCATCCTATCAGCTCACGCTCAGTTTTGGAATTCCAAAGCACTTCGCAAGAACTATGCGCGCCACCAAAGCAATCAGCGTAAGCAACTAGACGAGTGGCTCCCCGAACTGAAAGAACTTGATCGCACCTCGCGTGAATTGGCAAATGCTAGCGTCTCGTTCGAGATGTGGAATCGTCTGCGCCGCCATCAGGGTTTGGGCAAAGCACAGGCCACCAATGTAGTAACGAGCATGCTCAACTCTGTGTTTGACAGTTGAACCCGTCTAGGAACGATGCCGCAACTTACCTCCCATAGCGGCTCGACCAATGGTATTAGGATTGGGTTCTTCGCGGGAAAATATTACATTACTATAATTCCATAAAGATATTTTGCACACAAGCTATGCCTATTATTCTAAAAATTGCCCTCGGTTTAATGGGCTCTCTATTGCTTATTATAGGTGGGCGCTGGATTTTCAGCCTGGAAAAAATGATGGCAGGTACCGGAATTTTGCGACTCGAAGAAATTACCTTGTGAGAAAATCCTTGAAAATGCCGGACTGCAGTCACGAAGACACACTCGCAATTGGCGTAGATCGTGAGTTTTCCTTCTGTCAGTCGATCTAAACAATTCGGAGACCTCAATGAACCAGAACACGCAGAAACCACTCGTCTACGGCGGCACCGTCTCACCCTATGTCCGCAAGGTCCGGGTGGCACTCGCCTATAAGGGCATAGAATTCGAAGACGTCGAGCAGACGCCGTTCGGCGCCCCGTCAGAATTCCGAGAACTCAGCCCCCTGTCAAAGATCCCTGTTTGGAAGGAAGGCGACTTTGTACTCCCCGATTCGTCGGTGATCTTGAGCTACATCGAGCAGCGCTACCCGACGCCCCCCCTTCTGCCCGCGGACCCGCAGCCACGTGCCAAAGCGCTTTGGTACCAAGAGTACGGAGGCTCGAAGCTCAACTATGTGACGGCCGGCGTCTTCTTCGAACGCGTTGTGAAGCCCAAGGTCCTAAATCTCGATACAGACACCAAACTCGTCGACCGCATACTCGAAAAGGCGCTACCAAGGGCACTCGACTACCTGACCAAGTGCCTTGGAGACAACGAATACATGGTAGGCGGAATGTTCTCACTCGCGGACATTGCACTGACCACCAGCTTCGTCAATCTGAACCTCGCGGGCATAAACGTCGACGCAGAGCGCTGGCCCGCCTATGCCGACTACGTGGAGCGCATCCTCGCGCTGCCCTTCTATGCGCCGATCGTGGCCCAAGTTCCCACATGGGCGAAATACCAGCAGGACTGAGTCGCGCCCGTTAGAAGATCGCGACGACGTGGCCGCTAGAAGGCTTTAGTTTCAATATTGAGCTGACCTTCTAGACCGGCGATCCGGTGTATCGCGCTTTCCTCGTAGGAAGGATCACTCGTCATTTTCATCATTGCTTTCATTTTAGGGTACCTGACGATAGCGATCATGTCCCAAAGATCCTCCACCTTTCCCACCATCAAACCGTTCACTTCACCCTCGAAGAGTACTTCTCCACCTACTTTTTCTATATGCCCCCTAACCTCAGCACTATAGATGGCGTAGGCTTGCCGACCTGTCATGTCTGTTTCACGACCATCTTCATATTCAGCTTTATCTCTGAACTTAAGCAGGTTCACCATATGAATTGGTTTATCTTTTTCTCCCTCCATAATGCACTTGATTTGCGCTTCAGTGGGCATTAAATTGTTTTCTACGTTCATGGCATTTCTCATCAATACAGGTGGGCAAGTATAGTTGCGGGGTTATTATAGCATAGGTCATGACATAATAAACCAATAAGCTCGGCAAAGTGCACCAACTGCGGGTAATGAGATGCGCTCAATAGCCGAGAAATACGTCCAGCCTAGTGCGTTCTATCGCGGGAAAAAGGCTGTGGAGTTCTGTGCGTCCACCAGCGGTGATGACGCATTCTCTGCGGGTTCAGGACGCCAATTAAGGCTATGCTCAAACATCACTCCACGCTTCCACCCATTTGTTGGCGCTGTTATTCACTGGTCCCCTGTCCAATTATCCTAATATAGCCTCGCACACCCTGAGCATAGTCAGCAATTGAAATTCGCTCATTTGTGCCATGGAATCCAGTGAGCAACTCCGGTGTCAGCCGTATCGGATTAAATCTGTAAGCATTATCTGCCACTTTACCGTAATGCCTGCTATCTGATGCGGCGATCATCAGTCCGGGAGCCACTACCGCATCAGCGTAAACCTCACGCATACTCTGGGCGATGGCGCCATAACCCGATGCGCTCCAGTCCGATACTGCAGAAGCATTACTACCACCGCCACGTCTAACAGTAACAGTATCGCTTGCCACAACATCGCTAACATAGGCTTCAATACTGTCCATGGAATCTCTGGGGTGGATTCTAAAATTTACTGTCGCCACAGCTTCTATCGGCAGTACATTAGTTTTAACGCTGCCCGAAAGCATGGTTGGTGCGGTGGTAGTGCGCAGCATGGCCTTGATGTTGGTCGTTAAAGTGCAGATTAAGGTGTCATATGTGTGTGTCATAAGTGACATATTGGGACTTGCGATAACTGTTACAGGGTTATTCCAGTCAACCAGTGCCACCTTGATACGCCTGAAGGGTGTCAGAAGTCTCTCAAATAGCGTTCCCCGTGCCTGATAATTCCTTAGCAGGGGCGCGCCTTCAGCCACTCGGCCATTTCTCCGTAAACTTGTCTTCCGGTATTTACTTACTGCTATAAGTCGCGCCCGGTCGCGCATTGCTGCGAAGCTCTCGCTTCTTGTCTCTTCGAGACCGCCCTGCATGCGTCCAAAATGCATTCGCATTTTGTGAGCCACTCGGCCATTTCTCCGTAAACTTTTTGTCCAAATATTACCGCTATTTAGAAACGACTATGCCGCCCTGCGGTAGCGGCGGCATAATATCACATCGGTGAAAAAATCAAAGACTGTTATCGTCTGAAGGGGCTTTTTCGCCGCCTTTTTCCATCTGAATTCTCTGATAAATTTCTTCGCGATGCACGGCGACTTCTTTTGGTGCATTCACCCCTAGTCGAACCTGGTTTCCACGAACACCTAATACGGTTACGGTAACTTCATCACCAATTACAAGAGTCTCTCCGACTCTTCTCGTCAGTATTAACATAGCAAGCTCCTACACTGCTGCCCTACCATTCTATGGAGGGTGTCTTTGTCCTTAATCCACCGCTACCTCAGGTGGGATGTCCTTACTGCTTTTTCTCACAGATTTTCAAATCTCTGTGCGATTTTCGAATCTAACAGCTTTTACGACTCTTGTCCAAAGATTAGGCTTGATCTGTGCTGGGAGCGTCCAGTCCAAAGCCTGAGTGCAAGGCACGCACTGCGAGCTCCAGGTAACGCTCTTCGATAACCACGGTGGTTTTAATCTCCGAAGTGGTGATCAGCTGGATATTAATGTTCTCGTTAGCCAAGGCTTCAAACATGGTTGCAGCCACACCTGCATGGGAGCGCATACCAACACCTACAATGGACACCTTGGCAATTTGATCATCTGCATCTATTTCCTCAGCACCCAGGTCCTCGGCAATCTGCTTTAACAGAGTCTCGGCCTGGCTGAGATCATTGCGATGCACTGTAAAGGTAATCGTGGCCGAGTTGTCTTTGGCCACATTCTGTACAATAACATCAATCTCAATATTGGCTGCGCTGATGGCGCCCAAGACTTTGTAGGCGACGCCCGGCTGATCGGGGATACCACGGATTGTGAGTTTTGCCTCGTCGCGATTAAAGGCTATGCCTGAAACAACTGCTTTTTCCATCTGATCGTCATCCTCAAGAGATATCAACGTGCCTGGGCCCTCTTCAAAACTGGACATCACACGCAGTGGTACATTGTATTTTCCAGCAAATTCAACGGAGCGAATCTGCAGTATCTTTGAACCCTGGCTGGCCATTTCCAACATTTCGTCAAAGGTAATTTTATCTAGTCGTTGCGCTCGACTCACGACTCTGGGATCGGTGGTATAGACCCCGTCAACATCTGTGTAAATCTGGCATTCGTCGGCGTTTAAAGCGGCTGCCAGCGCCACTGCTGTGGTATCTGAGCCGCCTCGACCCAAGGTGGTAATATTGCCGTCTTCGTCAGAGCCCTGAAAACCAGCCACCACTACAACCCGACCAGCATCGAGATCCCCTTCAATGCGATGGCCATCAATTTCTTTAATGCGTGCTTTGCCATGGGCGTTGTCGGTCAGTATGCGCACCTGGCCACCAGTGTAAGAGCGAGCCTCAATGCCCAGTTTATTTAACGCCATGCACAGCAGGGCTATGGTCACCTGCTCACCGGTACTGACCAACACATCCATCTCTCGCATAGAGGGCTGTGCATCAATTTCTCTGGCTAAGCCAATCAGTCGGTTGGTCTCCCCGCTCATAGCAGAGACTGCAACCACCAATTTATCGCCGAGACGATGGCCTCTGGCAACTTTTTCGGCGACCGCCTGAATACGCTCTACGGTCCCTACCGAGGTGCCGCCATATTTTTGAACAATTAAACTCATCTATCCTCAACTCAAGCGTTAACTAATATTTTGCTCTACCCAACTATAGACCGATTGCATAGCCTCTGGGAGTGCGCTGATATCTGCAGCTGCACCCTGAGCCATATCCGGTCGACCGCCTCCTTTGCCACCTACCTGAGCAGTCACATGCTTGAGCAGATCACCTGCCTTGAGACTGTCAGTCAGATTACTGGTAACACCGGCCACCAACGCGGCTTTATCTCCCTCTACCGCAGCCAGGAAGAATACACCCTTATCCAGCTTGGAGCGCACCTGGTCGGCCACTCCGCGCAGGCTCTTGGCATCTGCCCCCTCAACTACAGTAGATAGTACATTGATGCCATTGATCTGTTTAAGGCCTGACATCAAATCAGAACCAGAGGCATTGGCAAGTTTGCTCTTGAGCGCCTCGATCTCTTTCTGCAGCCTGCGATTATCATCCACCAGCTGCTGCACTTTGTCGGCCACATTGCCGCCAGATGCACGCACCAGGCTGGACACATCTGCAATGGTATCCTGCAACTGGTCGCAGAGCTCCACCGCTTTATCACCGGTGACCGCTTCGATGCGACGCACGCCGGCTGCCACGCTGGACTCGCCGGAGATACGCAGCAGGCCTATATCACCCGTTCGCGAAACATGGGTACCACCGCACAGCTCGACTGAAAAGTCTCCGCCCATGCTCAGCACACGCACTTCATCGCCATATTTCTCGCCAAATAATGCCATGGCACCTTTGTCCCGAGCATCATCCATAGACATGACTTCGGTATCCACATTGCTATTGCGCAGTATCTCCCGATTGACTATGTGCTCAATCTGACGAATCTGCTTCGGGGTTACGGCTTCATTGTGAGAGAAATCAAATCGCAGTCTTTCACTATCAACCAGAGAGCCTTTCTGAACCACGTGATCGCCCAACACCTGCTGCAGTGCCGCATGCATTAAATGGGTCGCCGAATGGTTGAGGGCTGTGCTCTGTCGCACAGTACTATCGACTCTGGCTGTGACCTGCTGCCCCGCTTTAATTGCACCTGAGAGCACTCGCCCTATATGCAGATGATGATCACCGGACTTGCGGCAATCAATAATTTCAATTTTGCCTGAGTCGGTCTGCAGATAACCTGAGTCGCCTACCTGGCCACCGGATTCAGCATAGAAAGCGGTTTTATCCAACACCAACACCACCTCTGCATCCTGTGTGGCGCTATCCACTGGTTCGCCAGCGGCATAAAGAGCCAGAATATTGGCGTCATTTTCCAAAGTTTCATAGCCACAGAACTGGGTGCTGCCATCAACGCGGATATTATCGCTGTAATCCAAGCCAAACTGGCTGGCGGAGCGGGCCCTGCTGCGCTGCTCTTCCATGCATGTCTCATAGCCATCCATATCTAGGCTGTAACCCTTTTCACGGGCCACATCATTGGTTAAATCAGTTGGAAAACCAAAGGTATCGTAAAGCTGGAAGATCAGCTCGCCGGGCAATACTGTGCCTGACAACTCGGCAAGGCCAGCTTCAAGCACACCCATGCCTTTATCCAGGGTACGCGCAAACTGCTGCTCTTCTTTTTTAAGTACTGAGGCAATCTCGTCGGCCATGCTAATCAGCTCGGGATAGGCTTCGCCCATGACTTCAGCTAATGGCCCCACCAGCTTGTAGAAGAAGCTACCGCTGGCACCTAAATTATGGCCGTGGCGCAATGCCCGTCGAATAATGCGCCGCAGCACATAGCCGCGACCCTCATTTGAGGGCTGTACGCCGTCTACCACCAAAAATGCACAGGAGCGAATATGGTCGGCCACCACTTTTAAGGAGTTTTCCTGAAGATCAGTGCAGCCAATGACCTCAGCCGCAGACTTGATCAGATGCTGGAATAGATCAATATCATAATTATTGTGCACACCCTGCATCACCGCGGCGATGCGCTCAAGCCCCATGCCGGTATCAATTGACGGCTTGGGTAGTGGCGTCATCTTGCCACTGCTGTCGCGCTCAAACTGCATAAATACCAGATTCCAAATCTCGATATAGCGATCGAGGTCGTCGTCTTCGCTGCCGGGAGGCCCACCGGGAATGTCTTCGCCATGATCCCAGAAAATCTCTGTGCAGGGGCCACAGGGCCCTGTATCTCCCATCTGCCAGAAGTTGTCCTCATCCAGACGGGAAAGGCGTGCGGGATCAACACCAATTTCATTGACCCAGATTTCCGCAGCCTCGTCGTCACTGATATGCACAGTGACCCAGAGTCGCTCTTTGGGCAGTTCCAGCACTTCGGTAAGAAACTGCCAGGCAAAGCTAATGGCATCGCGTTTAAAGTAATCGCCAAAGCTGAAGTTACCCAGCATTTCAAAGAACGTGTGGTGCCGAGCGGTATAGCCTACGTTTTCCAAATCATTGTGCTTGCCACCGGCACGCACGCAGCGCTGAGAGGATACAGCCCGATTGTAGTCACGTTTATCCTCACCCAAAAAGACATCTTTAAATTGCACCATCCCTGCATTGGTAAATAACAGCGTGGGGTCATTGCCCGGCACCAGGCTGCTGCTGGGCATAATCTTATGCTGCTTGCTGGCAAAATAGTTTAGGAAGGCGTCACGTATTTCGGCGCTTTTCATGATGGTTTGTTTCCAGTTGAGGGCTCAGCGTCTAGCGCTGAACCACTTATAAATTTGCTTCCGAGAACGTTTTCTCGCTGCCTTTATTGGCCAGAATATGCAGGTGCAGATGGAACACGGTCTGTCCTGCATCTGCACCATTGTTAACCACCAGACGGAAAGCGTCGTCAACACCAAACTGGCGGGCGACCTCTCCTGCCACCCACATCAGATGCCCCAGCATATCGCGATCTGCCTGACTGGCATCTGCCAGCCTGGGCAGTGGTTGGCGCGGAATAACCAGCATATGCACTGGCGCCTGTGGCGCAATATCATTGATAACAATGCACTGATCGTCCTCGTAGAGGATATCTGCCGGTATCTCGCGATTAATAATCCGCGCAAATAGAGTCTCTGTTGTCATGATTAGGTGCTCGCAACCTGTTGGCAAAGGGCCTGTAAAATGCCCACAGCATCAGTTATTTAAGTTTTTCGTCACTATCTAACTGTCGTGCTTCGGTCTCCAGCATAACCGGAATACCATCACGAATCGGGTAGGCCAGACCGCTGGCTCGACACACCAGCTCTTGTGCCTCTGGGTCGTATGTCAAAGGAGCTTTGCTGACGGGGCAAACCAAGATGCTTAGGAGTTCTTTATCCACTGTATTTGTCCATTAAAAAACCGCGTTAGTTTACGCAAAATACAGCCAAATCGCCATGCCCACAGCGAATTATCCGGTTTTTGCGTGCATCAGGGGGCCTGGCTATTGAACAGGTAATGTCTTCATAACCAACTGCGGGTCGACACGTTCTCTGTGCCAGTTCATGCGCCAGTCCAGATGAGGGCCGGTAGCTCGACCTGTGGCACCCACCTTGGCGATAGGCTGCCCACGGATAACTCTGCTGCCTTCAGCCACCAAAATATCACTCAGATGCAAAAAGCTGGAGCTGAGGCCATGGCCATGGTCAACAATCAGTGTTCCCCCTGAGTAGAACATATCGCGGTGGGCCAGGCGCACAACGCCCGCCGCCGGTGCCAGTACTTCTGTGCCTGTGGGGGCTGCATAATCAACACCGTAATGGGGGCTTTTCGGCACGCCGTTATAGACCCGCTGACTGCCATAGACCCCAGTGACTGGACCCACCAAGGGTATTTGGAAACCATCGAGAAAATCTTCTCTAGCCGTGATCTCTTTGCGTGCAGATTTAACAAGCGCGGAGTCATTGCGGATTCGCGCCAGATCAGACTCGGGCGGGGTAACGGTTTTCGAGGGCACGCCATTAACCCGCTGAATAGGATACTCGCGCCTGGCCACGGCAAACTTTTGCACGGTCTGCAGTCCATCAAGATCAACAATACGTAGCTCAATACTTGACGGAGCATCTCTACCTAAACCCAAAAGAAACTGACCCTCTGCGGTCAATGGCAATGACTGGCCGCGATAAAAGGCACTGGATCCAGCCTCAACGGTACCTAATAACAGACTACCTTGCTGCAAACTGCCCTGTAGGGTCATGGGATTTGCCTGCAACTCCCCGGCCGTCAGGCAGGCTACCAGTAAAGCAATAAGATTCCGCAACCCGGTCATTTACTATCTTCCTTCGGCTCTTCAACGGTCAAATAGGGTTCAAACGATTCAATATGGCATATGCGTTTGGTTCTGAGCAACTCCAGATAGTCATGGCGGGCACAGATAGTCATGCCTCGTGGCTGATATTTAAAGCCTTCAGTTTTAATGCCATTGCACTCGCGCTTCAGCCGCATAAGAACCTCTTTGCCGCGGCCGACATCCACAACGGCGGACTGATCATCTCTAAAGTTGATTCCGCGAATTCTTGATAGGCTAATACAGTTGTTGCGAATGCCCCAACTCTTGGGATTGACTTCGTCAATCGCCTTCATACGATCAATCACTGAAGTCGACTCGGACTCTTCCCCGGGCAGGCTCTCCTCAGAATAGGCCTGACCGAATGCCGCTGTGCATAGCAGCAGAGACACACAGAACCTTACTAATTTCATCTATAGCCTCAGAGTAAACATGGGGGCTACTATGAAAAGCTAAAACCTCAGGCAGAAGCAAGTAAAACCAATCAATTTACTCAAATTCTTTCAGCTCAGGCGGGTCTTCAAGTTCCAGATAGGGGTCTATTGATGCAACCTTGCAGGCATAGCTTCCACCCAGCACCGAAAAACGGCTATATCTGGTGCAGATTCTCTGCCCATCACTGGCATGGGAGAAACCATGTCTCTTAATTCCAGGGCAGTTGGACGCTAACCTGAGAACGGCTTTTTTCTTGCCCACCAGACTGAGAAGTGCGGTGCGGTCATCGAGAAACTTGATCCGCTTGATGCGACTGGAGTTGATGCAACCGCCGCGAATACTCCATTTTTTATAATTAACCGGCGTTATGGCTTTCATTCGCTCAACCAGAGATAGCTGTGGTTTTTCGATCTCGGTGTTAATGGAGGTATCTATTGTGGGGCTGGTGGTTGCGGCGGCTGAGGTAAATGTTGACGCACATGCTGTGACTATTATTATTGCAGATAACTGCAGTATCTTAATCATCCTGATCTCCTTGATACTATACCTTCCTGAATAACCAAATTCCTTGGTCTTAAACTTCGACCCCAGTTATGATGAGCAGTTCAAGAAATACTGATAATCCCAAAAGTACGCTGCTGACCTTATATATGACTGTAAAACGCCCATTTACCCCACCTTTTTATTTGCGTCATCCGCATATTCAGAGCGCACTCAACAGTGTGGGACCACGCAAACGCCGCGCTAACCGGCTGGCTGAAAGGCTAAATTCAGAAGCATTGATACTAACCACGAACGATGGTGTCAGGCTTGCTGCGGAGTTCGACCTAAGCACTCAGAAAAAGGCTGCTTCAAAAGGGGCTCTAGTCGTCATGATTCATGGCTGGGAGGGCTCCAGCAAGTCGGCTTATCAGGTGACCACCGCAAAATATCTGCTCGACCATGGCTATGATGTGCTGCGCCTCAATATGCGCGACCATGGCGACACCCAACATCTCAACAGAGAGCTGTTTAATTCCACTATGGTCGGCGAGGTCGGGGATGCAGTAGAGATTTTTTTGAATCAACGGCCCTATCAATCGGTATTTCTAGCCGGTTTTTCTCTGGGTGGTAATTTCACGCTGCGCATTGCCGCTGATCGAGGCTCGGCGCTGGGGCTGAGCGCAGCTGTGGCTATTTGCCCACCGGTAGATCCGGTCAATGCAATGGCTGCGCTAAACCAAGGGTCTTTTATCTATCGCAAATACTTTATGTATCGCTGGACCAAATCCCTGCGCAAGAAATTGGTGCATTTTCCAGAGTATGATTTTGGCCCCGAGCTAGAGGGTGCCAAAACCTTTGCTGAGCTCAATGCGTTTTTTGTTCCCAGACACACTGAGTTTAAGGATGCAGACAGCTACTTCAGATCCTATGCCCTGACCGGCGACAGACTCAGCTCACTAAGCATACCTGCGCATCTTATCGCCGCGTCCGATGATCCCATTATTCCGGTATCAGATCTGGACAAGATTAACTGTCCAGAAAAACTCAACCTGGAAGTCTACGATTATGGTGGCCACTGCGGGTTTATATTGAATATGCAGGCCCATAGCTATATGGAACCCAGACTGGTGGAGCTATTTGATGGCTATCTGGCCGCAAGCTCTGACTAGAACTCTTCGGCATCAGTGGCGGACAATGCATATTTGATTTGATCAAAATTAAAGCCGCGGTACTGTAAAAACCGCATACGCTTGGCTCTGTCTTTTTGGTCTGCAGCCGGGTGGCGGCCAAACTTGCGCTCAGCCACTTCTCGCGCCAGAGAAAACCAGTCGGTCTCTGACGCCTCCACCGCGGCATTGAATAAATCGTCTGCAATCCCTTTCTGACGGATATCCATGCGTATTCTAGCCAATCCATGACCGCGGTATATTCTCGCGCGCAGAAACGCCTCAGTAAAGCGCCCATCAGACTGGAGGCCCTCCTCTTGAAGGCGGTCCAGTTGTGCGCTGATAGCTGGGTCAGCGTCAAAACGCTTATCCAGCTTCTTGGCCAGCTCAGCTCGGGAAAATTCGCGCCCGGTCAGTAAATCCATAGCTGCAGAGCGAATTTTAGCTGGGGTAATTACCTCATCCTGTCTCTTCATTGTCCTGAATTAATTGTCCTGCCTTATTTGTCCCTGCTTCAGCGCCAGCTTACTCCTCGGTAAAATCCTGTTCTGGAACCTCGGGAGTTTCCTGTACCGGAGTCAAATCACCCAGCTCTTTGGCTCTGATATGGGATTCAATCTCAGCAGCAATCTCTGGATTCTCGGTAAGAAATACGCCGACATTGGCTTTACCCTGACCAATTTTATTGCCCTTGTAGGCATACCAGGCACCGGACTTATCAACCAGACCATGTTTGACTCCCAGATCCACCAACTCGCCATTGCGGTTAATGCCGCGACCATAGAGAATCTGGAACTCTGTCTGCTTAAAGGGCGGCGCTACCTTGTTCTTGACCACCTTGACGCGGGTTTCATTGCCGACAATCTCGTCACCATCTTTTACCGCACCGATACGGCGAATATCCAGGCGCACTGAAGAATAAAACTTCAGTGCGTTACCACCAGTGGTGGTCTCCGGGTTACCAAACATAACGCCAATTTTCATACGAATCTGGTTAATAAAGATAACCAGACAGTTGGCAGTTTTGATATTGCCCGTTAGCTTGCGCAGTGCCTGAGACATCAGTCTAGCCTGAAGACCAACATGATGGTCGCCCATCTCGCCTTCAATCTCCGCTCGTGGAGTCAATGCAGCTACCGAGTCGACCACCAGCACATCACAGGCGCCAGAACGAACCAGCATATCCGTGACTTCGAGGGCCTGCTCACCCGTATCTGGCTGGGAAACAATCAGATCATCGACCTTAACGCCCAGCTTTTCGGCATATACCGGGTCCAGCGCATGCTCGGCATCAATAAAGGCACAGGTGCCGCCGGCTTTTTGTGCCTCGGCAATCACCTGCAGTGTCAATGTTGTTTTACCTGAGGACTCCGGGCCATAAATCTCAACGACTCGACCCTTGGGAAGACCGCCAATACCCAGTGCAATATCCAAACCCAGAGAACCGGTTGATATAGCCGGGATTGCCTGACGGCCGCCCTCGCCCATACGCATTACCGTGCCCTTTCCAAACTGGCGTTCGATCTGACCCAGCGCTGCTTCTAATGCTTTTGATTTATTGGCATCCATATTTGTATCCTCAAAATTGTGCGGTGTTTTTAATTACTGGTTACTTAATCAGTACCTGTATGGTTATACAGTATAATAACCAGTAACCTGTTGCAACAGTTGTTTTAAACAAATTGTGATTGCCTGCTCACGAACTTCGGCACGATCACCCAAAAAGCAATGCTTCTGAGTAAGGCTGCCCTGGGGTCCGGTCCAGCAGAACCAGACAGTGCCAACAGGTTTTTCTGCAGTGCCACCACCGGGTCCGGCGATACCACTGATGGCCACGCCAAAGTCTGCTCCCGCCGCGGCAACTGCACCCTCGGCCATCTGCACTACCACGGGTTCGCTGACCGCGCCCTGCGCATCAAGAAGCTCTGAGGAAACCCCCAAAATTTTATGTTTGGCACTGTTGGCATAGGTGACAAAGCCTGAGCCGAACCAGGCTGAACTGCCCGGCACTGCGGTAATGGCATGAGCCACGCCGCCGCCGGTACAGGACTCTGCAAAGGTCACGGTGGCATTGTGGGCACCCAGGGTTTTGCCGATTTCGGCTGATAGTTGAGAGATAGTAGAATTCATTGCAAAAGTGTATCTCGCTTTGCAGGCTGCCGATAGCTGTTTCGAGCCAAATTCACAGCAATCGCTTAAACCTGGTGCGGACAGTTAAAATTTCAGCTCTGGCTCTGGCTCGGGTTCTGTCTCTAAAAGGCCCCTGGGTCGGTTAGCTGCCAGGGGCTACCAGATCTATTTCTATACAGCGATCCAGTAACGCCAGTAAATCTTTGCGAGATTTGTTTTTGGTACCATTAAAGGCAGTCATATTCAGATTGCCAAACATCTCGGCCGCCATAGCAGCTGCAGCCGCAAGTTGCTCCGCCGGCGCCGTGCGGTCATAGAACCCTGCAGACACAGCATCTTGCGGATTCCATATCTCCGCATTGATTACTGCGCGACTAAAGTAGTGCAGCGGGATTCTGTAGCGAGCCAATTCGATACCAAAGTTATGCATAGTCATGCCAATCATGGTTTCGTTCAGCCCTGTCTTAAAGTCACCGGCCGCGCCTATTCTATAGTCGCAGGCCAGCATTAAAAATGCCCCCATGGCAATGCAGTGTCCAGTTGACACCCCAATCACCGGTGTGGGGAATGACAGTATGCGACGCGCCATCTTTGAACCCCTGGATGTTAGCTCCACAGCATTCTGCGGTCCTTTACTCATTTCCTTGAGGTCAAACCCCCCAGAGAAAATACCATCGCGCCCCTGCAGAATAACCACTGCGCCCGCCTCTTCGGCTTGGTCAAAGGCAGCCTCCAGGGAGTCCCACATGGCATAGCCCAGAACATTGACCTTGCCATCGTCCATTGCAATACGGGCCACGCCATCTTCAATAGTTACTGTAACTGAATCGCTCATCTATCTTCCCCCAAGTATCTGTGAATATATTCATATTTGGCACCCATAGCGTTCCCAGTGCCGGCATCGCAGGGCAGCAATTTAGCATTACTACCCAACTTTAACAATCGACAGAACTTATGCCTTAAGTTAAATATTATTGCCAGATTTACCGGTCAATACTGCCTATTTCAATAGGCTATAGCCATCAGTTTGGTCTAAACTAAGACACTTATTTTCGTCGACAGATAACTTGCCCGGTTGTGGCCCTATGACAGCATCCGCAGAATCCAGTCCCCATACCCCAATGATGCAGCAGTATCTGCGCATCAAGGCCGAGCATGCCAACGATATTGTCTTCTACCGCATGGGGGATTTTTACGAGCTATTTTTTGACGATGCCAAACAGGCCAGTCAGCTACTGGATATCACCCTAACGGCCAGAGGCAAAACCAATGGCAACCCCATTCCAATGTGCGGTGTGCCCTACCATGCGGCAGAGAACTATATAGCCAAGCTGGTAAAACAGGGTCTGTCGGTGGCTATCTGCGAGCAGATTGGCGACCCGGAAACCAGCAAAGGTCCAGTGGAGCGCGCGGTTATGCGCGTGCTCACCCCGGGCACCCTGACCGATGAGGCCCTGCTAGATGACCGCACTGATAATTTGCTTGCCGCTATTAATCAGCGCGACAATCAGTTTGGTATGGCCACATTGAATATGAGCAGCGGTCGCTTTCAACTGCTGCAGCTTGACAGCCTGGATGAATTACATGCTGAACTGAAGCGGCTAACTCCGGTTGAGCTATTGGTCTCTGAAGACCTGACCACTGGCGAATTTTTACAGCAGACTCCGGGCGTTCGCTACCGCGCTCCCTGGGAGTTCGATCTGGACAGTGCCCAACGACTACTCAACAAGCAATTTGCCACCAAAGATTTAGCTGGGTTTGGTTGCGATCACCTGCCTGTGGGCATCAGCGCCGCTGGTTGCCTGCTGCAGTATGCGCTGGACACTCAGCGCAATAACCTGCCTCATATACGCAGTATCAGCGCCGAAAACCGCGAGGACCGAGTTGCTCTGGATGCGGCCAGTCGGCGCAATCTGGAGCTGGATATCAATTTGACCGGCGGTGAGGAAAACACCCTGTTTGATGTGCTGGACAACAGCTCGACCAGTATGGCCAGCAGAATGCTGCGTCGCTGGTTGAATCGACCACTGCAGGACCTGGGCACATTACAGGCGCGACAGGACAGTATCTCTGCTGTGCAGGATAACTATCTCTACGAGACGCTTCACGGCCATCTAAAACAGGTGGGCGATATGGAGCGAATTCTTACCAGAGTGGCCCTGAGATCAGCCAGACCCAGAGATTTAACCCGGCTGCTGGACTCCCTGGCGGTGCTGCCGCAGATTGCTAGCGCACTGGATAGCGCCGAGGTCGTCCATTTACAGCATCTCGCCACAGGTGCCAAACCACTGCCCCATTTAGTGGAACTACTCGCCAGTGCAATTCAGGAAAATCCGCCTGTGGTTATTCGCGATGGTGGGGTTATTGCCGATGGCTATGATTCTGAGCTGGATGAACTCAGAGCATTAAATACCAACGCCGGCGAGTTTTTGCTGGCAATGGAAGAGCGCGAAAAAGCCACCACAGGTATCTCCACTCTTAAAGTCGGCTTTAATCGCGTGCATGGCTACTATATAGAAATCTCGCGCGGCCAGAGCGATCAGGCGCCAGTGGAATATATTCGTCGCCAGACTTTAAAAAATGCCGAGCGCTTTATCACCCCGGAGCTTAAAGAATTCGAAGACAAAGCTCTGAGCGCCAAGAGCCGATCGCTCAGTCGAGAGAAGCATCTCTACGAGCAGCTTCTTGAAACATTGAACCAGGATTTAGCTCAGCTACAGACCTGCGCCGCCGCCATAGCAGAACTGGATGTGCTGGCCACTCTGGCCGAGCGCGCCCACAGCCTAAGTTTCTGCAAACCCCGGTTACAGATGGAGCCGGGCATTACTATAGAAGGAGGCCGCCACCCAGTGGTAGAACAGGTTTCCAGCGACCCCTTTGTCGCCAATGATCTGCTGATGAATCATGACCGCAAAATGCTGGTCATCACCGGCCCCAATATGGGCGGTAAATCTACCTATATGCGCCAGGCAGCGCTAATAGTTCTGCTGGCTCAAATCGGCAGCTTTGTGCCCGCGACCTCGGCCAGCATTGGCCTGGTCGATCGCATCTTCACCAGAATAGGCTCTTCCGATGACCTGGCAGGTGGCCGCTCTACCTTTATGGTGGAGATGACAGAAACCGCCAATATTCTGCACAACGCAACTGACCGCAGTCTGGTGCTGATGGATGAAGTAGGCCGCGGCACCAGCACCTTCGACGGCCTTTCTCTGGCCTGGGCCTGTGCCTTTTATCTGGCCGAGCAGGTCAAAGCATTTACATTGTTCGCGACCCATTACTTCGAGCTAACCGCCCTGCCAGAAAAGGTAGCTGGCACTATTAATGTGCATCTGGATGCCACCGAATATAACGACAGCATTGTGTTTCTCCATTCGGTGCAAGATGGCCCTGCCAGCCAGAGCTATGGTATTCAAGTGGCTAAATTGGCCGGCATCCCGGCAGATGTCATTAATCTGGCTCGTCAGGAACTGGCGCTGCTAGAAGCAGGGAGCTCCGGAGTGATAAGCCCCTCAGTAAATGCTGTATCCCAACCCAGTCAGGCAGAATTATTTCTGCCCCCGGTCAATCCCGAACTGCAGAAGCGACTGGAATCATTGAGCCCCGATGAGTTGTCGCCAAAGCAGGCACTGGATCTGGTGTATGAACTAAAGAAACTGCTCTGACGTAAGCGGTAACCTAATGTATAAGATAGAACCAAATAACCTGAACCAGGCATTCACAGCAGAAATCTTCCTGCTATAATGCCGCGCCTAAAGCGACCCCAAACAGACAAGAGACCCAGTAGATGACCTTTATTGTTGGCGACAACTGCATCAAGTGCAAACATACAGACTGTGTAGAAGTGTGCCCTGTAGACTGTTTTTATGAAGGCCCCAACTTCCTGGTGATTCACCCGGACGAATGTATTGACTGCGCGCTCTGTGAGCCAGAGTGCCCAGTGGATGCCATTTTTGCTGAAGATGAAATACCCGAAGGTCAGGAAGTGTTTCTGGAGCTAAATGCAGAGCTGGCTGATATATGGCCCAATATCACCGCACAGAAAGAGCCACCAGCAGATGCCGAAGAATGGGATGGTGTGCCCAACAAACTGCAGTACCTGGAACGCTAAATTAGGCTACAATGCAACCAACACCGCACCCGTAGCTCAGCTGGATAGAGTAGGTGGCTTCGAACCACTTGGTCGGGGGTTCGAATCCCTCCGGGTGCGCCAATTTAGTAGATAGAGCCTTGTAAAATAGAAGGCTCTAGCCGAAAACGACACCACAGCCACTTGGGTGGTGCCTGTCTTGGGGCTTTTTAGGCGGCCTGAAAATGAGGCTCGGAAATGTTCTGGAAAGTTGCGGTAACCCACTTATGTTTCACGTCAAGATGCAGCAAGATTACTTATTAAGCTTGCGTCCTCTTTGAATACAATCGCTTGCAGGCGCCCAAAACCAGCCTTTAGGGTCCCATGCCCTGCCATGAGTAAGAAAGATACACTGCGCATATGCAATTTTAGCCTGCTCTATGTCACCCATCTTATCTAGAGATCGAGCCTTGGCCCATAAGGCAACCGAAACATCGTTCACTGCCCAGTTATCATGAATTTTTTCCTTTGTACTTCTACTCACCCTGCCAGAGGGTGGCAATTTAGTATTTTCAGCATTGAAGCCTTTTTGCATAACAACAGCATCAACTGAAAATATCTCAAAACAAGCATCGACAGTATTAACTGCTTGTTCATATTTATTTTTAGCAAATAAATCTAAAGATGTTGCCGCCCAATGTGCAGAGTCTCCAAGTTCAGGGTTAGTTGAATGACAATCAAAATTATCATCTGCAAAAATGTTGATCGAAAATGTTATGCAAAGAAAGAAGGTAAATCTACTCATGGGCCTGCCGTAAATTTGAGTTAATGTTTTGTTACCCTTTTGAATGAGTCGAATCAAACAGCCAGCTAATGCTACTAAGTCGCTCTCTCAATCGGTGTAATCCCGTTAGATAGCCAGACTACTATAGACATTAAATATGTTTATGCAACAGCCTAAAGACAGGTAACCGACCAGAGCTTTTCAAATCAACTTCTAAAGTATCTGGGCAGATACAGGACCTCAGCAGGCTCCCACGCCCTAACCTTTGGCTAACAAGGTCAATTGAAAAAGCCCTGCTACCGCAGGGTTTTTTTTATGCCTTGGAAGTTGAGGTACTCCTGAAGCTACCGAACAACATCCTCGCCCAACAACTCACTCGCATTGCCAACACCACCAGCATTAACAACATTGCTATAACCCATAGCCTCCAATATCGCTTTTGCCTGCCCTGACCTATTGCCACTGCGGCAATACAGATAGATCCGCTGATCTTTATCCTCAACCAGGGTTTCTATATTTTTCGCGACCAAACCTAACTCTAAATGCTGTGCTGACTCCAGATGACCAGCGGCCCATTCAGAGTCTGATCTAACATCGATAATAATATTATTAGGTTCCGCTCCAACCCAACCAGAGGCCAGTGCAATTAGTAGTAAAAGAGAGTTTAGTTGATGTTTCATACAATGCTTCTCCTGGAGTTAAATAGGCCTCCAGCATAAAAGGTGCATTCTCAGGGCCTAAGTCTTGATCCTGCCATATTCCAATTCCTTGTCGCTCAGTGCACCAAAACGCAGGCTCAGTATATCCAGCAGATAATTCTGATAGAGCTTCCAGGGTGATTTAAGACCCTGCTTGGGGAAGCGATCTATTGAGCGGTCCACATAGCCGGAGGCCAGATCTAAAAATGATACGCGCTCCATGGCAGGATCGCGATTGCGCGGCACACAGTAGGCAAAGCCTTTTTTGTCCATATGGTTGAGCATACGACAGACGTATTCACTGGTCAGGTCGCATTTCAATGTCCAGGAGGCATTGGTGTAGCCAGCTGCCAGTACAAAATTGGGAATATCGCTCAGCATCATACCCCGGTAACCCAGGGTATCAGGCAGCGCCATGATTTTGCCATCAATCTGAATCTCCATGCCACCCATAGGCAAAAGCTCCAGACCTGTGGCACTGACTACAATATCGGCCTTCAGCAAATCGCCAGATTCCAGTTTAATACCTGTCTTGGTAAAGCGCTTGATATGGTCGGTGACCACTGAGGAAGTGCCCTTGCGCAGTGACCTGAACAGATCGCTGTCAGGCACCAGACAGAGACGCTGGTCCCAGGGATTGTATTTAGGATTAAAATGGGTATCTACATCCACAGCTCCTCTAAGCTCTCGGCGAGTCAGAGACAGCAAAAACTCTTTCATTTTTTGCGGACGGCGGCGGCTGTACTGATATAAAAGTGCCTGCATGCTGACATTTTTCCAGCGAGTCACCAGATAGGCCAGCTTCGATGGCAGCCAGCGGTTCATGCGCAGCGCAAAGGCATCTTGGCCCGGACGCGACACCACATAGGTGGGAGAGCGCTGCAACATGGTGACATGTTTGGCAGTTTTGGCCATCTCCGGCACCACAGTAATTGCTGTTGCACCACTACCTATCACCACTACATTTTTATCGGCATAATCCAAGTCTTCAGGCCATAGCTGAGGGTGAATAACCTGGCCTTTAAACTGCTCTATATCAGGGAAATCTGGCGTGTAACCTTGGTCGTAGCGATAGTAGCCGGTGCAGCTGTAAATAAAATTGCAGCTTAAGGTGCTGGCATTGGCGCCCTCTTGCTCAATGGTGACAGTCCAGACTGCCCTGTCACTGTCCCAGGATATTTTAGTGGCTCGCTGGTTGTAGCGTATATGCTTCTCGACATCATATTCTCTTGCTGTCTCGCGAATATAATCCAGAATAGCAGGACCATCAGCGATGGCTCTCTCGTGCTTCCAGGGTTTAAAACTGTAGCCCAGAGTGTGCATATCGGAATCAGATCTAATGCCCGGATAGCGAAATAGATCCCAGGTACCTCCCATAGCGCCCCGGCTCTCTAAAATAGCGTAGGATTTATTGGGAGCCTCACGCTCAAGGTGGCTGGCCGCACCTATGCCGGACAGGCCGGCACCGATAATCAGAACATCTACATGGTCTTCAGACATTGGGGTTCTCATATTTTTTATTCTTCTCGGGTGATTGTACGGGCAAAGGAACTGTCTCGATGTCTCCGTCGCGACAATTTCAAAAAAACCAGCCGCGCACAGACTTATCCAGTTTGGCACTGCATTTTTTTAGCTGAGCCCCGTAGGCCTCAGCCTGGCGCTGAACTTTTTTGGCAACACTCAATAGCTGAGGCTTTTTATTAAATGACTTGCGAGAATAGCCACCCCAACCCTCATGGTAGGCAAGGTACTGGCTGTAGGGATCCCATTTGGAGATGCCCAGTCGCTTCTGGGACTTGTTGGTGTACCAGCCCACAAAGTTAATGGCATCACCAAAGTCATCCCGGTCATGACTCCAGTGTCCAGTTTCCTTGCGATAATCACTCCAGGCTGCATCCTGAGCCTGAGCATAGCCATAGGCTGAAGATCTGCGTGGCAGAGGAATAAATAAAAACTTGGGCCGATCTGGCCGCACCTTGGCCTGAAAGGCTGATTCCTGCTTGATAATAGCCATCATAACGCCAATTGGTGTACCCCAGCGTTTGCTTGAGCGACGGGCATCTTCATACCAATCTGTGTCACCCCAGAATATTCTACACACATCATTAACCTGAGTCGGCTGATAGGTGGAACAGCCAGATAATAGGACGGGTAAAATAAGAAATAGCAGGCGCTGGACAATCATGCCTGAATAATGCAGCTTCTAGCGGTGAATATCCAGATAGTTTAGAACCAAAAGCCAAACGGCGATAACGCGCATAGCAAGTAATGCGAAAGACACAGTGGTTATTTCTGTCACCGACGAGATCATAAAGAGCTCCATATCGCTCCACAGAAATGCACTCGCGACAACCATGGCAATCAATGCCATCGGTTTATAATATCGACCAGTAATCAAAGCATAACAGTAGCACGCCAACACAGCTCCCAGAAGTACTCCTCTTATCTGGATAAATTCACTTGCCGGGTAGAAGATGAATGAGTTTATTTGAGTACTAAGCACCCTTGATTGCATAAAGAGGTCGGGATGGAAATAGGCAGTTACGGCGCGGATACAGAGAAGGACTGCGACAACAAGCAGCCGAACGCAAATGACCCTTTTAATACTAGAACCCAGATTGAGCTCTGGATGTCTATCCACAACCTTGTAAGATACTTTTTCGAGGTTACGCCCTGAATAGTTCATCGGCAGCCTGTTAAATTCTGTTGGAATCCCTAGCAAAAGGAAGCTAGCTTTTCGAATCTCAACAGTGAAATTATATTCATTATTATTGTACGAGTAAGACAAGTGTACCTGTGACATCTATTTAATTCTGTATAGTCGAAGATATTTTTTAGGCTCAGATTTTCATAAGCAGATTTTCGGGTGATCAGTAAAAATACTAACTACGTACTTAATTCATTGACCCACAAAGCATCAAGCATGCATGATCCCCGCCTGAGTGAATGGTTGGGTAATATCGGCTTATCTACTTAATATTGAACTTACAATCAGGCTAATAACATGACTACCAAACCCCAAACTGCTGACAATTACATTTTCACTGGCACCTGCCGAGCTGGGCTTGGTGTAGTTGCAGCCGTTACCAGCTTCCTTGCCGACAGAGATTGCTATATCTGCGCCCTGGAACAATTCGATGATGAATCGACCGACAAATTTTTTATGCGCGCAGTGTTTCGCCGCCAGAAGGGTTCTCCAGCGATTGATGATATACGCCGTCAGTTCGACAGTATTGCCCAACAATTTACAATGGACTGGCAGATTCACAACCCACAAGTTGCGGTTAAAACGCTGCTAATGGTATCTAAATACGACCACTGCCTGGACGACCTGCTCTATCGCCAGCGCAAAGGTGAATTAAATATGGAGATCACTGCAGTGGTCTCCAATCATCAGGATCTGCGGCCTATGGTGGAGCGCGAGGGGATTCGCTTTATCCATCTTCCGGTCACCAGGGATACCAAGAGTCAGCAGGAACAGCGCCTGATGGAGATAGTGGATGAGACTGGCGCCGAACTGGTGGTTTTGGCTCGTTACATGCAGATTCTGTCCAACGAGTTAACTCAGCAACTCTCAGGGCGTTGCATCAATATTCACCACTCGTTTTTACCTGGATTTAAAGGTGCCAAGCCCTATCACCAGGCCTATGACCGCGGTGTAAAAGTGATTGGCGCCACCGCTCATTATGTGACATCTGATCTGGATGAAGGGCCGATTATCGAGCAGATGCTAACCAGAGTTGACCACAGCTACGGGCCCAATCATCTGGTGCAGGTGGGTCGAGATAACGAATCTATGGCACTGGCCAAAGCGGTGAAATACCATATTGAGCGCCGCGTGTTTTTAGATGGCAATAAAACAGTGGTTTTCCTGGGCAGCTAGGCGGTAAAAGGGGGAGAAAGTTATGCCTTTTGGGCTTTTAAAGTATGGACTCAGTAGCGAGTATCCAGCACAGCATCATTTTACCCCTGCCACAGAGCTTAAAAAGCACTACGACGTAGTGATTATTGGCGCTGGTGGTCATGGCACCGCCATTGCCTATAATCTGGCAAAGTATCATGGCATTACCAATGTCGCTGTATTGGAAAAAAGCTATCTGGGTGGTGGCAATACGGCTCGCAACACTGCAGTTATTCGCTCTAACTATCTTACCGAAGAGGGCGTTAGCTTCTACCGTGAGTCAGTCAAACTCTACAATAATCTCAGCAATGAATTTAACTATAACGTGATGATGGAAAATCGCGGGCAGCTAACACTGGCCCACAGCGATGCCGCCATTCGCAGTTTTCGCTGGCGCGCCGAGGTTAATCAGCATATGGGGGTGCGCTCAGAGCTTATCGATCGTCAGACCATTGCCGAGCTGGTTCCCAACCTCAATATGTCCGAGGACTCACGCTTCCCGATTATGGCCGGACTCTGGCATGCTGATGGCGCAACAGCCCGCCACGATGCCGTTGCCTGGGGCTATGCCAAAGGCGCCTGTGAGCGCGGCGTAGAATTACATCAGCTGACTGAAGTTGAAGATATTGAAGTGGTTAAAGGTCGCGTTAGTGCCGTAAAAACTAATCGCGGCCGGGTTGAATGTGGCGCCGTGGTTCAAGCTGTTGCCGGCGCTAGCTCGATAGTCGCAAAAAAGGCTGGTATTCCATTGCCCATACATTGCTACCCGCTGCAGGCAATGGTGACCCAGCCCTATAAACCCATACTCACCCCCCATGTCAGCTCACCCCATGTGCATGTCTATGTGCATCAGACCTCTCGCGGCGAGTTTGTTATAGGCGGCGGTTCAGACCCCTACCCGCTCTACCACACCAGAGCCACATTGGATCAGCGTGAGACACTAAGCGCTGCAGCCATGGAGCTATTTCCGTTTTTAGCCCAGGCAAGAATGCTGCGCCAGTGGGCGGGCACCACAGATATGACCCCGGACTACAGCCCAATCATGGGGCTGAGCCCAGTAGAAAATTATTACCTGGACGCCGGTTGGGGAACCTGGGGCTTTAAAGCTACTCCTATCTGCGGTGTCACTATGGCTGAGTTGGTGGCAACCAAAAAAGTGCCAGATATTATCAAGCCCTTTGAGCTTGAGCGCTTCTACAACTATGAACAAATAAACGAAGCCGGCGCTACCGCCGCCAGCCACTGAGGGAGACGACAATGAAACTATTAACTTGCCCCCTCAATGGCCAGCGCAATATCTCTGAATTTACCTATGGTGGTGAGTACCACCCTATGCCAAACCCAAATTCCACCAGCCCCAGAAAGTGGGCCGAGTATGTATTCTTTCACGACAATGAGGCCGGCGTGGTTATCGAATGGTGGTGCCATACCGCCAGCTCATTTTGGTTTCTGGCAGAGCGCAACACTGTTACAGATACAGTGATTCGCACCTTTGAAGCCAGTGAAATATTTAAGCGACGAATCGACTTTGTTGAGCCGACCTCCGGAGACATAACCTGATGCAACGCTTACCCCTCCCCTATGGTCTGCTAATTGATCGCGAGCAAACGATTGGATTTAGTTTTGAAAACAAGTCTTACCAGGGTTTTGCCGGCGATACTATTGCCAGTGCACTGGCTGCTAACAACCAGTGGCTGTTGAGCCGCTCATTTAAGTACCATCGACCTCGCGGCGCACTGACTATGGCGGGGCAGGATGCCAATACCATGGTGCAGTTGCCATCCAACCCCAATGCGCTGGCAGATAAGGAGCCTCTATCTGCAGACCTAAGGGTAATGGGGCAGAACTATAGCGGCAGTTTAAAGACTGATCGCGGTGCACTGCTGGGGTTGTTTTCACGGTTTTTACCGGTTGGCTTCTATTACAAAGCTTTCTTTAAACCCAGAGGCATATGGGAAAAATGGGCTCCGCTGATTCGAAAAAAAGCCGGTCTGGGCATTATTGATCAGCAGCTGGAGCCAGACTATTACGACAAGCAGTACAAATTTTATGATGTGGTGGTGGTAGGCGCAGGCCCCTCTGGCATGCAAGCGGCACTCACTGCTGCTGTGGATGGCTGTGAGGTACTGCTGGTCGATGAAAACCCTGTGCTGGGTGGCTCATTAAACTATTCCCGTCTGGATGCAAAAGGCAGCATGGCCAGAGAGGTCCGCGATCTGCTGGTGCATGATATTGAGGCCAATAGCAATATTACCTGTATGACCAATGCCACGGTGAATGCCTGGTTTGCCGATAACTGGCTACCTATTATTTGCCAAAAGCGTCTTTATAAGGTGCGCGCCAAACAGACCATTCTGTGCACCGGCGCGCTGGAGCAGCAGGCAGTTTTTCATAACAATGATCTGCCGGGCGTAATGATGTCCAGCGCCGCCCAGCGCTTGATTCACCTCTACGGTGTTCGTCCGGGCAAAACCGCGGTTATTGTCACTGGCAATGATGATGGCTATGCCAATGCCCTGGACCTGACTGACGCTGGGGTTCAGGTTGCGGCTATTGTGGATCTGCGCGATAAACCCAAATCCAGCCCTCTGGTCAGGGCCGCGAAAAGACGCGGCATTGAAATTAAAACTGGCTATGCGGTCTATGCCGCACAAAAGCGACGCAATCATTTGGCCGGTGTGGTAATTCGCAAAATACTCAGTCAGGGCGTTTGTGATACTCAGAGCAAGAAAATTCGCTGTGACCTGCTGTGTATGGCAATTGGCTACACTCCCACCTATCAACTGGCCTGTCAGGCTGGAGGACAGCTTAGCTACGACGATAAGTCGGCGATGTTTACCCTGAATAATCTGCCCGATGGTTTGCAGATAGCCGGCTCTGTGGATAGTTATTGGGATCTGGGTAACTGCCTTGAGGAAGGTGCCAGGGCTGCAACCATTGCCACCAATGGGCTGGGTTTTACTCAGGCCGTTATCCCCGAGCCAATAGCTAAGGAAAAACATAGCCCCAACCATAGCTGGCCTATTTTTGCCCATCCCAAAGGCAAGGAATTTGTCGACTACGATGAGGATCTGACCATTGCCGATATTGTTAATGCCACCCGCGACGGCTATGAGCATATTCAGCTGGTCAAGCGCTATTCAACCTGTGGTATGGGGCCGTCTCAGGGTCGTCATTCGGCACTCGCCGCTGCCAGGTTAGTAGCCGCTGCCACTAATCGTACCGTGGCAGAGACCGGTGTGACCACGGCACGGCCTCCCTTTGCGCCAGAGCATTTGGGCCACAGTGCCGGACGCAGCTTTTATCCAGCCCGCCGCAGCAATATGCACTACCGGCATATCGAAGCTGGTGCCCAGATGCTGCAGGCTGGCGCCTGGTATCGCCCAGCTTTTTATGGCGAGGCCACTGATCGAGAAAATTGTATCAACAATGAAGTCAATAATGTGCGCAACAATGTGGGCCTAGTGGATGTATCTACCCTGGGTGGGCTTGAAGTGCGCGGCCCGGATGCCGGTGAATTTCTCAACCGCTTTTATACCTTTGGTTTTATCAAGCAACCTGTGGGCCGGGCCCGCTACGCTCTGCTGACCAATGAGGCGGGCGTGGTAATTGATGATGGCGTGGCCTGTAGGTTTAGCCACCAGCACTACTATGTCACTGCAACCACGGGCGGCGTAGATCGCGTGTACCAGACCATGCTGAAGTGGAATGCTCAGTGGCGCCTGGATGTGGATATTGCCAATGTCACCTCAGCTTACTGTGGCGTCAATATTGCCGGCCCCAGAGCTCGTCAGGTACTGGCTAAAATTTGCTCTGATATTGATCTGCGAGCAGAAGCTTTTCCCTATATGGGTGTTCGCGAAGGCACAGTTGCAGACATCCCGGCTCGATTAATTCGCGTGGGTTTTGTCGGCGAGTTGGGTTACGAGATACATGTACCCCAGCAATATGGTGAAGCACTCTGGGATGCCCTGATGGAAGCTGGTCGCGAAGAAACTATTAAGCCCTTTGGTATTGAGGCACAGCGGATTCTGCGCCTGGAGAAAGGGCATATTATTATTGGACAGGACACAGATGCCATGTCCAACCCCATGGAAGTACAGATGGGCTGGGCTGTGTCCCACAAGAAGCCATTCTTTGTGGGTGGACGCACTATTGCTGAGTTGGAAATGAAAATGCCAATCAGAAGTCTGGTGGGTTTTGTGGTCAATGATGAAAATGCGCCCATTCCACTGGAGAGCCATCTGGTGCTGGATGGAGATCAGATGACCGGCCGGGTGACCTCCTGCAACTATTCACCCACTCTGGGCAAACCTATTGGTCTGGCCTATGTGCAGCCCCATTGTGCCGAGCCAGGCAGTCAGATCAGCATCAAATCCTCTGGAGCTGTAATGGTCGAGGCCAATGTAGTGACTCTGCCCTTCTATGATTCCAAAACACTGCGTCAGGAGCTGTAACCATGAGTGAACAAAAACCTGATCAGGCCCTGAGACGCAGCCCTCTTTATCGCCGTCATCTGCAGTTAAATGCGCGGTTTGAAGAGCTTGGCGACGCTCTGGTGGTAAGTGCCTATGGCGATACAGGTATGGAACCCAGACTGGGTGTCAGCCTGGCAGTGGCTGACCTGTGCTGTCTGCCGCGCACGGGATTTAAAGGTCCCGGGGCTCCTGACTGGGCCGCTGACCAGGGGGTAGAACTGCCCTCAGCACCCAATACAGCGCTGGCCCAGGCCGATGGATCCTTGGTCGCTAAACTCTCCCATCAAGAACTGTTAATTTGCTCTGATATGCAGGGCCACTCCGGCCTGATAGATAGACTTAACCATCAGGCTCCTGCTCCGGGAGTCTATTCCCTGCCCCGCGCAGATAGCCACAGCTGGCTGGCCGTTACAGGCCTGCTGGCAGCAGAGATGTTTTCAAAAATCTGCGGGGTGGATTTGCGTACCCATAAGTTCGCCCAGGGCCAGGTAGCCCAGACATCCATCGCCAAAATTAATGGTGTAATTGTCCGTCATGACCTGGGCGCTACCCCTTGCTTCCATATTTTCAGTGATATTGCATCTACAGAGTTTCTGTGGGACTGCCTGCTGGATGCTATGGAAGAACATCTGGGCGTCGCCATTGGTGTCGCAGCCATAAGAAGTCTTGCCGCGACTGAGTAACGCCTGCGCTAATTCATAGCTTATACTTCTGAGCTATGAAAAGGCACAAAAATATAGAAATGTCCGCGCTGCGTATTTTTGCTGCAGTCAGTGAGACGGAGACATTAACCCAGGCCGCCGAGCGCCTGGGTATCACTCAGTCTGCGGTATCACAAACCATCAAACAGCTGGAGATTCAGACCCATACCCAGCTGGTGGACACTAGATCTCGCCCGGTTAGGCTCACCCCCAGTGGTCAGGTACTTAAAGATTACGCCCTGCAAATTATCGATGATACTAAACGCATGCTGGCCGACGTACGCCTGACTGCCAAAGGCGGCACACTGCCCTTAAATATAGGTATGGTCGATTCATTTTGCGATGTGGCGGGCCTGCAACTGATGCAACAGCTCAACCCCTATGTCTCCAAACTGACCCTGCGCACAGGTCTGGGATCATCTCTGTCTCAGGATTTACTAAATCGCAATCTGGATATATTGATTACCAGCGACCCGATCGATGAACATCCGGAGCTGCAGCGCTATCCTATTTTGCGCGACCCCTTTGTGATGATTGTGCCAGATAACTGCAGCGAAGAGGGCTCGGTAACAGCGGCCTGGCTAGCCGAGAATGTACCCTTTATTCATTACACTAGAGAATCCCGACTGGGCAAATTGACTGATCTGATAGCCCGTCGCTTGGACATCCAGCCCCAGACTGCCTATGAGCTGGACAGCACACAAACCCTAATGCGTTTTGTGCAGTCTGGTCAGGGCTGGGCTATTACCACCGGCCTCTGTCTGGTGCGCTATCCCGAACTATTGCAGGGTTGCAGAGTATTGCAACTGGCCAGTGGTGCCAACGCGCGCCATTTAACTATGCTCTGCCGCGAGAATGAACTGGGTGTCTTACCGGAGCAAATCGCGACCGCCTGCCGCTCAATCTACAGCGACGAAATAGTGCCCCAACTAATAAAGATAGCGCCCTGGCTTGAACAGCAGGCCTATGCCATTACCGAAATGCCGGCCATCTAATGAACAGATCGAAGCAAGAGGACGTTTGCGACTGCGGCTAATGCAGTTTATGTGATGAAGATATCTCCCTCGGTCGACTCGGTATCGACCCAACTTGCAGCCTCTGTATCCACAGCGCTGAAAAGTCCATCTAGTTCAGGCATTGGCTGCCCCGAAGAATCGGCTGGCAGGTAGGTTTTACCCCAGGCTAAACCAGCGATACCGCGCTCCAGCATGGCATCAATCTGCACATCTGTGTAACCCACTGCCGCAAGAATTTCGCGGGTGGATTGGCCATGGGCCTCGGTTGGGCCCACTGCATCAATCCGGGCACAGGTTGGACGAATCGCATAATGATCAATCTGAGTTAGCTGATGACCGCTGGGATGATCAGGATAAATAGAGAAAGCAAAGCTGCCACGCTCAGTACCCACTGTGCCATCGGCGACTCGGCTGTACTGCTCGCGCAGGGTCTCAATAGACAGAGGCTGCGCCGCTGCCACATCTGCGGCCAGCAAACGCTTCATCCATTTCTGCGAAGACGCCTGCTGGAATGCTACGGTTAAAAATACCTGAATATCTGCGGTGGTGGTAATACCTTGCAGCCCCTGAATATTCTCCAGAGCAGGCAGATCGGCTGACTCGGCATCGAGGAAAATCCAGTCATCGGCTGTCTGATAAAAGTGGGATAGCTCATGGTTCCCCATCGCCTGACGACCAGAGGGTTCACTGAAGTCTTCAAGACCTTCATAGTCGAAACAGAATGGCAGCTGGGCCAGATTAGTCACCGCGGACAGCGAGGTTCGCGCGCGGCTCGCTTCTCCGGTTTTAGCTCTGTGGTAAAGTGCTACCGCCATTGCCAGACCACCGGCAAAGCCACAGTTCACATCCAGAGTACCCAGGTGGGCATGTTCCTCTGGGGTATCAGGACCGCCGAAGCGACTCATAATGCCGCTATTGGCCTGAATAATATCGTCGTAGCCAATATAGTTCGTCTTCTGCGCCGGTACGGGGCCACCCAGACAATCGAGCCGACAGAACAGCACACCGGGATTAATCGCCTGCAGTGCATCATGATCCAGCCCCAATGGCTTCATCTGACGCTCCGGTGCATTGATCACCACCATATCCACAGAGCGAACCAAACGGTTAAAGGCTTCTCGGCCCTCTTCTGTATTGATATCAATCAGTGCACTGCTCTTACCCATATCTGCCTGGAAGGCAAATAAGGTTCCGATCAGTGGATCGTACATGGGCACCACCGGCTCGATCTTAATCACCTCGGCCCCAAAGCGGCCAAGGAAAGCTGTGGAATGAGGACCGGCAATCACATTGGTCAAATCCAGCACCCGCAGCCCATCAAGCCAGCCCTGGGACTGCTTTGCTGGAGTCTGCTGGACAAGTACTGGTTTCGCTACCGCAACAAGCTCGGCCAGGGCCTGGTCAAAAATGACAAACCTGCGCGCAGCAGGGGCTAACATCCGGTGTGCAGATTCTTCTAACCAGGCCACCGGGCCAGGCTGCTTCATTAGCCCGTACTCCGGGTCATTTACTTCAACAATCAGTCCTGCATCATTGCAGTGTTTGCTATTGACCCATTCTTTGGTCGTTCTGTGTGGTGCGCCGGGGATCTGGCCCTCACCAAAAATTACACCCCACTGCGAAGATGTCTTAGTACGCATGACTAGCTTTATTTTTGCCGAAATAATATCCGCCCAGCGCTTGGGCAGCGGGTAAACACCCAGAGAGCTCTCACCTTCCCACTCGCTCACCGGCAGATGCAGATCGGTTATCTCTGGCATACCCTCAGCCATCACCTCTTCATAGAGACCCAGCACTTCCAGACAGCGACGAGCATGGTTGCGATGAGAGGGGCAAACAATATAGAACATGCGGCCATCAGCACATTTATAGGTGCGGTAGAAGGGGTCCAGATATTCCTGAAGCTGTTCGTAGCTCAGGTCAAAATCAATATTGCTGGCACGGCGGCGCTCGATCTCCAGCTCGCGCATGGTCTTATAGCGTTCTGGCAGATCGGCCACCTGATAGGAGTTATAGGACAGGCCTTCCATCATCGCCGCAATCACTGGCACTTCTATATGGTCACCCAAACCAGTGTTCTCACGAGCCAGCAGCGCCAGAACCACAGAGCTCGCGGCCAGGGTAATGGTGTAAGACGACGCTAAAGGCAGTGGCGAAAAGCAGGGGTTTAAACCCATCAGCACGCGGTTAAAGCCCATATCCGTAAAGGCTCCCGCTGTCGCGGCTACCACAGCTTCGGTGGCTTTCCACTGGCTGCGCAGCTGGTCGTTGCTAGCAAAACCGGGCACTGACAATGTGATTAGCTGTGGGTACGTTTTACGCAACTCAGCAAAATCAATGCCCAGTCTCTGCATCACCCCAGGGCGAAATGATTCAATCACCACATCGGCATGATCAATCAACTCCAACGCCTGATTCAAACCCTCAGAGGTTTTTAAATCCAGTCGGAGACAGCTTTTGTTGCGGTTCAAAATTCCATTGGCCTGATGCGTCCACTGGGGCCCTGCAGGCGGGTCAATATGCACCACAGTGGCACCCAAATCTGCCAGTACCATAGCCACCGCTGGACCCGCAATCTGCTGACCAAAGTCGACTACCCGAACCCCTTTAAGAGGCAATTGAACCTGTTTTTCCATCACTGATACTCTGTTTTTTTCTGTGGGCCCTGAATGGTCGTTTTCCATCGCTATAAGAGCCCGCCTTCTGGCCGCGATCATAGAAACCAACAGCAAGTCCCACCAGCAATAAAAAATACCCCTAAGGCCGTGTTTTTTTTATTGCTAAGATTTTTTTCTCCGGGCTACAGAGCCCGCCATTACTGGATTTATCCCAAGACATAATTTTATTAATGGCAGCTGGGTGCTGCTGTGCAAAATAAATTAATAGGGGTCGAATTTGTTGTGCTTTTACTATAAAAACAATATGATCTGTATCGTTTTAAGACAGAAATCCATTAAAATAATAATCGGAGAATAATTTTGATAGCAGCAGAAAAATCTGGCTTTTTGTCGGGCACTCACCCTGTTATGGCCGTAGGTTCTGCAATTTTAGTGGCGGGGTTTGTTTTATTTACGCTTATTAGCCCGACGACTGCTAGCGCGCTTTACAGTTCGGCGCGGGACTTTATCGCCGCGGAACTCAGCTGGTACTACATCAGCCTGATGAATCTGTTTTTACTGTTAGCCATAGGGCTGGTATTTAGCAAGTACGGCAAAATACGTCTGGGCCAGGATTCAGAGACGCCAGAATTTAGTTACTTTGCCTGGTTCTCCATGTTATTTGGCGCCGGCATTGGTATAGGAATCCTGTTCTGGAGTATCGCGGAACCCATGTACTATCTGCAGGCCAATCCATTTATCACTGAGTCACAGGCTATGAGCCCAGAAGCGGCTCAGGTTGCTATGAGAATCACCATATTCCACTGGGGTCTGCACGGCTGGGCGCTCTATGGGGTGCTCGGCATGTGCTTTGCCTATTTCGCCTATCGTAAAGGGCTGCCACTCTCTATTCGCTCAGCCCTCTACCCGATTTTTGGCGAGCGAATCTATGGGCCCATAGGTCATATCGCCGATTTGCTGGCGGTGCTAGGCACGGTATTTGGCATTGCCACATCGCTGGGAATGGGTGCCCAGCAGATGAATGCCGGAATCCACTATTTGCTGGGTATTAATATCAGCGTAGCAACGCAGATTCTGCTAATTGTTGTTATCACTGTGGTAGCCACTATCTCTGTGCTAACAGGGGTTAACCGGGGTATTCGTATTCTCAGTGAGCTCAATATGCGACTGACGGTGGTGATACTGGCCCTGTTCTTTATCTTTGGGCCAACCCTGTATTTGCTCAGCTCTTTTGCCAGCAATACTGTTGATTATCTGATCAATGCGCCAGCTCTGGGTGTCTGGCTGGCACCACAGCAACATCTGCAATGGCAGAGCGACTGGACTATTTTCTACTGGGGCTGGTGGCTTGCCTGGTCACCGTTTACTGGTCTTTTTATTGCCCGTATTTCCCGCGGTCGCACCATCAGAGAATTTCTTGTCGGTGTACTCGGGGCGCCCACTCTACTGACTATTCTGTGGATTACCCTGTTTGGCAATACGGCTATGTTTATTGAGCTATTTGGCGATGGAGGTGTCACCGCCGCAGTCAATGCAGACCGCACAATCGCCCTGTTCAAAACCATTGAGTTGCTGGATTTGGGCATGCTGCTGACCGGTCTTATGGCCAGCATTTGCACTTTTATGTTGGTTACCTACTTCGTGACCTCGGCAGATTCTGCAACATTGGTGATCTGCACCCTGGTGGCCATGGGCAACAATAATCCCGGGGCGCGGCTGCGGATATTTTGGGGGGTAGCCATAGGTTCGGTGGCTGCCGTGCTACTTTTTGCTGGTGGTCTCAATGCTTTGCAAACTGCCTCTATTGCCGCGGCCCTGCCCTTTTCGTTTGTTCTAATTATGGCCACCTACGGTCTGTGTAAATCTCTTTATGCCGAGGGCAAAACTCTTCAGGCAGAAACAATAATAGCTAAAACTGGAGACTGATAATGTCGACACAAATAGTTCTGCCGCGCATTTTGCAGGTTGGCGATGGCGCCAGCAAAGAGGCCGGCAATATTCTTAATAGCCTGGGCTGCACGCGACCTTTAATTGTTACCGATAACATGATGGTACAGCTGGGCTATGTAGCTAGTCTGCAAAAGAGCCTTGAGGCGGCATCCATTGCCTCGGATATTTTTCAGGACACTGTCCCGGAACCCACCGTCAGCTCTATTCAGGCCGGTGTAGATAAGGTGCGTGATGGCAACTACGACAGCATTATTGCCATTGGCGGTGGCAGCCCCATCGACAGTGCCAAGGCCATTGCCATTCTGGGCAAATACGGTGGCGTTATGCGTGACTATAAATTCCCACGAGTGGTCAATGAGCCCGGGCTGCCCATTATTGCCATTCCCACCACTGCAGGCACCGGCTCTGAATGTACCAAGGTCACCATTATTACCGACGAGACCAATGACGAAAAAATGCTCTGTGTTGGCATTGGCTTTATGCCAACGGCGGCATTGGTAGATTACAGCCTGACCCTGAGCCTGCCCGCCAGAACCACAGCAGATACAGGTATTGATGCTCTGACCCATGCCATGGAAGCCTATGTAAGCAAGAAAGCCAGCCTCTACAGTGACAGTCAGGCTATAGCGGCTATGAAACTAATTGCCCCTAATCTGCGCAAAGCTTTCCATGATGGCAGTGACCAAAAAGCCCGGGAAGAAATGATGCTGGGTGCCACACTGGCAGGTGTCGCTTTCTCCAACGCTTCAGTGGCGCTGGTTCACGGCATGTCACGCCCGATTGGCGCCTTCTACCATGTGCCCCATGGTCTCTCCAATGCCATGCTTCTGCCTATGGTCACAGAGTTTAGTATTCCAGCGGCCATAGAACGCTATGCCGACTGTGCCCGCGCAATGGGCCTGGCCACTGAAGATGATTCTAACCATATCGCCAACAGCAAACTAATGGACGAACTCTATGCTATTAATGAAGAACTGCAGGTGCCCAGTCCCGAGCAGTTTGGTATTGATGCTGACCACTTTCTTAATAACTTACCGGTGATGGCAGAGCAGGCTCTGGCCTCTGGCTCACCGGGAAATAATCCGCGGGTACCCAGTGCCGACGAGATTATCGAAATCTATCGCAAGCTCTGGTAAAACACATTTTTTGAGGATAACACCATGACAGTAGTAGGACATTTAATTAATGGCCAGATAACCAATGAGGGCGAACGCACTCAGGATATCTACAACCCATCCACCGGCGAAGTGAGCAAGCAGGTTGCTCTGGCTTCAAAGGCTACAGTGGAAGAAGCGATTGCCGCGGCCCAGGCAGCTTACCCGGAATGGCGCAATACTCCGGCCATAAAACGTGCCCGGGTGATGTTTAAATTTAAGGATTTACTGGAGCAGAATGCGGATAAAATCTGCGCGCTAATCGGCGAAGAGCATGGCAAAATCAGCCATGATGCCGCCGGTGAGTTGCAGCGCGGTATTGAGAATGTGGAATATGCCTGCTGTGCACCAGAGCTGTTAAAGGGCGAGCACAGTAAAAATGTGGCACCTAACATTGATTCCTGGAGTGAGTTCCAACCTCTGGGGGTAGTGGCTGGTATTACGCCATTTAATTTCCCGGCCATGGTGCCTCTGTGGATGTACCCAATGGCCATCGTCTGCGGTAACTGTTTTATTCTTAAGCCCTCTGAGCGCGACCCCAGCTCCACCTTATTTATAGCTCAACTGCTAAAAGAAGCCGGCCTGCCCGACGGCGTCATGAATGTGGTCAATGGCGATAAGCAAGCAGTTGATACATTGCTTAATGACGAGCGCATTAAAGCAGTGAGCTTTGTAGGTTCCACTCCTATTGCGGAATATATCTATAGCACCGCCAATGCCAATGGCAAGCGCTGTCAGGCACTGGGTGGCGCTAAGAACCACGCTATTGTGATGCCCGATGCGGATATGGATAACGCCGTGGCTCAGCTTTTAGGCGCTGCCTTTGGTTCCTCTGGCGAGCGCTGCATGGCTCTGTCAGTTGCAGTAGCTGTTGGCGATGCCGCCGCAGATGCGCTGGTCAGTAAAATGCAGGAAGCCATGAAAGGCTTAAAGATTGGCCCCTGCCATGATGCTGATAATGATTTTGGCCCAGTGATTACCCAGCAACATCAGCAAAAGGTCTTTGCCTATATCGACAGTGCCGAAAAGCAAGGCGCTGATATTGTCGTGGATGGTCGCAACCCCAGCATTGATGGCTATGAAAATGGCTTCTATGTGGGTGGCACATTGATCGATCGTGTGACGCCTGAGATGGATAGCTACAATGCCGAAATCTTTGGCCCTGTGCTGCAGGTAGTGCGGGTCGATACCATGCAGGGGGCCATGGATCTGATTGATAATCATGAATATGGCAATGGCACCTGTATCTTTACCAGAGACGGTGAAGCAGCGCGCTACTTCTCTGACCATATTCAGGTGGGCATGGTGGGTATTAATATTCCCCTGCCAGTGCCTGTGGCCTACCACAGCTTTGGCGGTTGGAAGCGCTCATTATTTGGCGACCTGCATGCCTATGGCCCGGATGCTGTGCGCTTTTATACCAAGCGCAAAACCATCACGCAGCGCTGGCCTTCAGCTGGTGTCCGTGAAGGTGCCCAGTTCTCTATGCCAACCATGAGCTAATCTAGATTTATGAGTACCAGGGAAAAAGGCTCGGCGGTTAGTCGGGTGATGGAGATTATCGAGGCAGTTGCCAAAGCTGAGCGACCACTGTCGCCAGCTGATCTAGCCTGCCAGCTGAATATTCCCAAGCCCAGTATCCATCGCCTGCTCAATCAGCTAGAAACAGGTGGTTTTGTGCAGACCAATATGCGTGGACTCATAATTCCCAGCGCAAAAATGCACAGCATCGCCTGGGGCGTGCTGCATACAGAACGCTTTAGCGCAGTGCGCCGCGCCATATTGCAACAGCTGACCCAAGAGATAGATGAGACCTGCGGTATTGCTGTACCCAATGGCACAGAGATGAGGTATTACGATCGGGTGCAGTCTGACTGGCCTCTGCAGATCCATCTGCAAGTGGGCAGCCATACGCCCAGCTGGTGCACTGCAAGTGGCAAACTCTATCTGAGCTCACTACCCAGAGAACGGCGCCGACGTATTATCGATAAGCTGCCACTAATGCAGTACACACGCAACACCATTGTCGATGCGGAGACTTTGGAAACAGAGCTTCAGCGGATAAAAACAAGTCGCGTGGGAACAGACAACGAAGAGTTTGTGGATGGTATGGTGGCCTGCGCTGTTCCCATAACCGATAGCAGCGGTAAACTTTGCGCCTGTCTGTTTACCCATGCTCCGGTGATACGCAAGAGCTTTGAAGAACTGATGGCCTATACCCCTATTCTGCAGAGCGCCGCGGAAAATCTTGGCCAGCTAATTGATCACCCCGAATAAACGGCAGTCAACCCAAAGAAGATAATCATGAAAAAAAGATTACCGCCATTAAACTGGCTGCGCTCTTTCGAGGCCGCCGCCCGCCACCTCAACTTCACTCAGGCCGCTGCAGAGTTACATATGACTCAGGCTGCTATCAGTCAGCAAATTAAAGGTCTGGAGACCACGCTGGGTTGCGCACTTTTTATTCGCTTGCCCAGGGGCCTGGAACTTACCGATGCTGGTCGGGCCTATATTCCCGGCGTGCGTGAATCCATTGAAAAACTGGCGCTGGTGACCGACGAGGTATTCGGCAAAGAGCGCAGTTACACCTTAACGGTGCGGGTCAATCTGGTGTTCTTTAATACCTGGCTGGCCCCAAGGCTGGCGAATTTTCGCGCCCAGTATCCGGATATTGATCTGCGCTTTACCAGTAATATATGGGTCGCTGGTCAGGATAAGGAAGCGGATGTTGAAATTCGCTATGGCAAAGGTTTCTGGTCTGGATTTACCAGCAATCGTCTGACCTGGGATGATCTTATTCCGGTTTGTAGCCCTGAACTACTTAACGGTCAGGTACCTCCTGCGAGCCCGGAGGATCTTGATAATTACAGTTTGCTCCATGTGATTGGCTATGAAGAAGGCTGGGGCTATTGGCTCAACCAGCTGGGCTATCACAGCATCGATGCCTCTCAGGGCATTCATTTTGATTCATTGATGACGGCAATGGAAATGGCAGCTCAGGGACATGGCCTTGCTCTGAGCAGGACATCCCTGATTGGTCCTATGCTGGACAATGGTCGTCTAATTGCGCCTTTTTCACAGACTACCGGGACTTCTGAATCATTCTTTTTGGCAACTCCCTCCAATAAACCCGTGCGACCTCATGTGGAGCAATTTCGGCAATGGCTAATTAATCAAGCTGAAGTCGCAGGCTAGCAAAAAGCTATAGTGACTCTTAGTGCCGAAGCGTTTCTGGGAAGTCACTAGAGGCTTTATGGGCACGTCGTGAATACATCCCTGTAGACTCGATGCTGGCATCCCTGCCAGCAACGGCCCATAAAGCCTCTAGTGACTTCCCAGAAAGATCGCACTTCGACATTAGGTTAGTCTCCTGCTCCTGCTCTGGAGCTTTCGGTAGATTCTACTAAGACTCGGGCGACCAAATTATCCAGCTCATGCCACAGATTATCGTCAATCTCGATGCCCTGCTCTAGCATATCGTTATAGCTATCAATCATGGTATCAGGTGAAGTGATTTCGGTTAGCGGGCCGGGGTTTATGGCGACAGAAAACTTTTCTTCGACGGAGGCTAAATCATTGCCAACAAAAATCATTAGAGACTGATCTGCGGCAATAGGAGATGGTGAGTATCTTGACACTGTGGGCTGTTTTGCACGGGGCTCAATACTAAATTTAAAGCCACTATCCCCCTCGACCCAATAAGCCACCAGAGCCGAATCCAACTGTGCGGCACTGACTAAGCGCTGGGCTATAAACCGGCGATTGTGACAATTATTAAGCTGCACCTGACCGCAGCCATGCTGGCGAGCCAGAGCACAGGCCAGTCTTACCGCCTGGCTGCCGCAAAGCAGAATGGAACTGCTCTGGCCATCAAGCACCGCATGGTTGTCACCATTGCTGATTAATTTGCAATGCAGACAGAGGCAGCTATAGAGAGAGGGTAAGGCCTCCTGCAGCTGCTGTAAGCCATTTAAACCATGCATCTGCGACCAGATAACCATAGCCGCCGCATCCTGATAGTCGCCCACAGAGAACCCTAAACCTTCAAACGCCTTCTTCAGAGAAGCCGTCAATTCATTGCGCGAGACTCTCATGATTTTACGTCGAACTGGGGGCTGTGTTTTTAGACAACACTGGTTTGATGGGGAATTGCCAGTCATCAAAGAATGGCTTATCAAAATCACTAACTAGTGGCGCGCCCTGGAACATAGTATTGCGCACCCACAGACGGGAGCGCGGGTCGAACTTACTGACACCGAAGAACGACAGCTTGCAGCGCAACAGATGGATAGGCAGAACATCGCTGTGCACCAGATTTTCACGAATATCGCCATACTGGCTCTGAGCCATGGTTTGGATGCGGCAGATAGCGCCACTTAGGTTGGGCTGCTGCAGAATAAAATGGGCAACATCCTGCAACGGGAACTGTTCAATATGCCCAGATATCTGGTCATAGCATTCACGCACCATACGACCAATTGCCAGGGGCATTTGCTTTTCCATGCCCAGGTCGACATTGGATTGACCCAGGCGTGGTTCCATCTTTTCTTCCGAGCGATACCAGAACGAGCCCTGGGATTCCATCTGCCCAAAGTCGATGGCCAGTGCCCAGTCATATTTATCTTCGATAAGCGCCTGCAAATCCGCCAGTGACATCTGAGGTATCAGATGTTGATCTTCCTCGACGCACATCATGTCCTCAAGGTCGTCAACGAGCTCTGGATAGAGCTCGATCAACATGGTATTGATCACTTCCTGGGTTTCAATATGCCAGCTTTGCTCGGCGTACTGCACCAGATCTGCCCAGCTGTAACGGCTGGCCACAATATTGTCTCGCTCAGCGCTCAACCATTGAGCGAGCTGCTGCAACTCGTCACGAACCAGCCCATTAGACATATTTTGCTGGGTATCGCCGGTACTGATCTCGCCCAGATGCTGCACAACTCTGCCAGCGGCAGTTTCAAATCGTTCTAACAGGTCAGCATGGATGCCATCGGCACCAGCAACAATGGCGCGGGCCAGTGCTGTCTCGCGCTGTTCGATCCATTGATTGATCAGCAGCGGATGATTAATTAAAAATGGCGCCATACCCAGACCTGTAGAGTTGCCAATCCCAAAGTAGCGCTTGATATCATCATCCAGCTTTACGGCGGTTTTTGGCGCGCGCTGGGCAGCGATATAGTCAGCATGCTGGAGGCTAAAATGGCGCAGCATAAAACAGGTAAACATTTCTGCGGCGAAGGGACGGGCAAAGTCACGGTGCTTGGTGCGAACTTTTTCCCAGTCGGCCATGCCCAGCTTGCCGCTGCCATAGGCGGCGGTAGTGCGATAGAGATAGCCCACTTCGGCGATAACATCGATATCTGGCTGACGACCCTGAGCCAGCTCATCGACGACATAATCAAAGGTGCGGCCGCTGCGATTGCCCCTGGACAGCACAAAAACCCGGGAATCAACCCGCCCTGCTTCTTGCTTGGGTACATTGCTGCGCAAAAACTCCAGCTGCTCGGCATTCACTGTGCCTTCACAGAGTGCCATGGTCAGATCCCACTGGTCGGCGATTACTCGATCATTGCGGTTTTCAGGGTCGAGGTAATGGGAGAACAGTACATAGCTATAGGTGCCATATTTGGCTTTCACTTCATAGACCGCAGTGCCATAGCCCTCTGTATCCAGATCAAAAACCGTGCTGTTGATCTGCCAGTTTTCCCGCACCATGCGGCGCACCAATGTGCGCATAAAGCTCAGACGAGACTGATGAAAACTACCCAGACGATTCAACTGCATAACCTGACTGGCAGGCCGCATGGGCAACACAGCGCTTTGGCTGTGACTATGCTTGGCAGTTGGTCGATACGGCGAATGCACGGGCTGTTCCTTTAATAGTCGCAAATATCAGCATCGATTTGGGGCTGATTTTTCGGCTATTGTAGGCTTAGTCCTTGACCGCGACTTAACTAAAAACGACATTGAAAAGACAGTTGCGACAGCGTTATTTTGCGCCTGCAACTGTCTGTTACCGGACCTGTTTCCGCGACCCTGGTTTAGGAATTTAGGGGCGCTCTGGGGAAGGATTTTGCAAAGAATGACAGCCAGTTTTGACCCATTATTTTCTCTATATCTGCATTGTCAAAACCCACATCCTCAAGGCCCTGAGCTACGGTCAGCATATCTTTTGAACCCACAAACCAGCTGGGTTGACGGGGCCATGACGGGCTGGCCGCAGAGCCCTCACCATGGTCGATACCCAGGGTCCAGCGACCACTGCGCATCCATTCGAGTATTGAGTAGTCCCAGTTTTCGCAGAGGTCGGAGCCGATACCAATGCGGTCTATCCCGATCATGTCGGCGGTTTGGGCAATCATCTGACAGAATTCCTGCAAGCTGCAGTCGGAGCCATTTTTGAGATGGAAGGGGTACATGCTAAAGCCCAGCATACCCTCGGATTCACCGATGGCGCGCAGTACTGTATCGGATTTATTGCGCAGTGCCGGGTGGAAAAAGCTTGGATTAGCATGGGTAATGGCGATGGGCCGCTCGGAAATCTCAATGGCTTCCAGCGTTGACTTTTCGGCACTGTGGGACATATCGATAATCATACCTACGCGGTTCATCTCTTTGATCACCTCGCGGCCAAATCTGGTGATACCACCATCCTGCTCTTCATAACAGCCTGTGGCCAGCAGACTCTGATTGTTGTAGCTGAGCTGCATAATGCGCACCCCCAGCTGTTGCAGAATCTGCACCATTTTGACATCGTCTTCAATGGGCGAGCAGTTCTGGAAACCAAAGATAATACCCACTTTACCCAGTCGCTTGGCTTCCAGGATATCCGCGGCCTGCTGAATTGGCATAATCAGATCGGCATGGTTGATAAAATGCCGATTCCAGTGGCCAATATTCTCCAGAGTCTCGCGAATATTTTCCCAGTAGGCAATGGTGACATGGATGGCACTTAGACCACTGCGCTGAGCCTTTTCAAATAGGTCGCGATTCCAATTTACATACTGTAGCCCGTCGACTAGAAGCATATCTCTGTTCATCGTCGTATCCTGATAAATGGTTAGTAGGGCTTGCTGTAGTTGGTTTTGATAATGGTATAGAAATCACGCGCATACTGGCCCTGTTCTCGCGGTCCGTAGCTTGAGTTCTTGCGACCACCAAAGGGCACATGATAATCGGTACCTGCAGTGGGCAGATTGACCATTACACAGCCAGACTTGGAGTGACGTTTAAAGTGGCCGGCATGAGCGAGACTATTGGTAATAATTCCTGAGGTCAGACCAAAGTCTGAATCATTGGAGACGTCTAGAGCCTCTTCATAGCTGGCAACCTTGATCACACAGGCAATGGGTCCAAACACTTCTTCGCGATTAATACGCATCTGATTATGAGTATTCACAAACAGCGCGGGGGACATATAAAAGCCCTCAGTATCCAGGCTCAACGCCTCGCCACCCAAAACCAGCTCTGCACCTTCGTCTTTGGCAATCTGCATATAGTCGAGATTCTGCTGCAACTGCCGTCCATCGACTACAGGCCCAATTTGCGAGCCCTCGGCCAACGCATGGCCCACCACCAGATTACTAACAGCCTCAGTCATTTTCTCAACAAACTGATCGTGTATTCCCGCCTGCACAATCAGCCTTGATGAGGCAGTACATTTTTGACCTGTGCCAAAATAAGCGCCAGCCAGAGCACATTGCACCGCTATATCAAGATCCGCATCATCCAGCACCACCAGGGCATTTTTACTGCCCATCTCCAACTGCACACGGGCCATATTGTCAATCGCATTACGAGCAATATGACGACCTACGCCGACTGAACCTGTAAAAGTGACTGCCTGAATATCCGCTGATGTGCAAAGCGTCTCGCCCACCTCGCGGCCAGAGCCCATAACCAGATTAAATACCCCCGCGGGGAGACTGCTGCGGCTAATAATTTCTGCCAGTATCCAGGCACTGGCAGGCACCAGTTCAGCGGGCTTGAGTACCACCGCATTGCCATAGGCCAGCGCCGGAGCCAGCTTCCAGGCGGCGACCGCCATGGGAAAGTTCCAGGGTGTGACTATGCCAACCACACCCAGAGCTTCGCGATGAACTTCGACATCGACGCCCGGACGCACTGACTGGGTATTTTCACCCATCAGACGCAGAGTTTCAGCGCCGTAGTATTGAAAGAACTGGCCGGATCTATACACCTCGCCTACGCCCTCGGCGCGAGTTTTACCCTCTTCGCGAGCCAGAATCTCACCAATTTCACCACTGCGGGCAATTAGCTCAGCACCGATAAAGTCCAGCACTGCTTTGCGCTGCTCAAGACCACTCTGAGACCAGCTATCGAAAGCTGTGTTGGCAGCCCTAATAGCCGCCAAGCAGTCTTGATTAGACGCCTTGGCATAGCGACCCACTATATCGCTGGTATCGGAGGGGTTTATATTGTCAATGACCGTCGAGCTATCCACCCATTCGCCATTGATAAAGTTGCTGTGCACATTCTGACTCATAGGGTTTTCGCCTGTAATTTTTAGCGCCAACTAGCGCAATAACGACCTAGTTTTATATGTATTCACCTATAAATCCAATCAAAACTTTATATAGATTTATAAGGATTGTTAATATATTGTAAGTCCCAACAGTATTATTAATAACTATAAAAAAAGAGAATACTATCAGATACTTAAACGTAACTCTAAGACACCTTCGCACTTTTATCACCGTGGCTGAAGAAGGTAGTTTCAATGGCGCAGCAGAGAAACTCTCTCGCACTCAACCGGCTATTACTCTCGCAGTTAAGCAGCTGGAAGAGTTTATTGGCTTAAAACTTATCGAGCGCACCACCAGACAGGTCAGCACCACCGCCGAAGGGGAAAACTTTATTCCCATAGCGCAGCGACTGGTCCGTGACTTCGACACTGCAATTTATGATCTGCGCGCCACCGCCGAGCGTCGCAGCGGTCATGTCAGCATGGCTATAGTACCCTCAGTGGCCAGCAATCTGTTGCCCGATATTATTAAAGCCTTCTCAGCTGAGTACCCTGGCATTTATCTACATCTTGATGATGACAGCTCCCAGGGCGTGCAGCGGCGAGTCGAGCGCAATGAAGTAGACTTTGGCATTGCCAGTCTCTGGAAGCCCAATAAACTTTTAAATTTCAGACCCCTGTTTGCCGATCAACTGGAGTTGATTTGTCATAGGGATCACCCGCTGGCTAAAAACACCGGACCGGTTAAAATCAATGAACTGGAAGACAGCATATTTTTGGATACTGGCATCACCAAAACCCTACGCAGCCGCACAAGTTTTGGAGATTCCAAGTTCGATTTCCCCAACATCACCACTCTATTGGCCATGCTCAAATCTAATCTAGGGGTTTCAGTGCTGCCCTCTCTTGCGATTCCCACAGTCTCAAGCCGTCTGGTATCCAGACCGCTGATACCGACCCAGGTACGGGAAGTCTATTTGATTACGCGCAAAGGCTGGACATTGTCTCCCGCAGCTGAAGCTATGATCGAGACCATTGTTCGCGAAACGCCCCACCAAATTAAAGAGCATAACTTAACTCTACGCACTAATGAGCCCGACCATTAATACGCCAAATTAAACCTCGGGGTTAAGAAACTCTCTGCAGCTAGCCAGTAGAGTTTCAGCAACAGCAATGCCCTCAACCGCAGACTGAGCGCGATTGGCATAGCGCCGATTGCCCGGCATATGAGCCCCTTCCATTCCGGTCAATCGCTCAAGGAAAGATTCTGAATGCTGCAGCCAGTTATCTGCATCGCCAAAGCGACTAGGATCTATGGCCAGCATAAATTCACCACCATTGGGTGGTCCGCCATCGTTATTATCATTTTTCTGCGCTTCAAAGCTAAAGTCCATGCCGGTCAGGCCAGCCACTAACAGCTCAATCATCATGGCTATGGTCGAGCCCTTATGACCACCAAAGGGCAACAGTGCCCCGCCCTCAATAATTTTTGATGGGTCCGTGGTTGGATTGCCCTTGGCATCCACACCAGTACCCCGAGGCACATCATGACCGTCGCGCGCAGCAATCATCACTTCGCCACGGGCCATAGACGCCGAGGCCTGGTCAAACACCATGGGTGGCTGATCGCCTCTGGGCCAGCCAAAACACATGGGGTTAGTGCCAAATAATGGCTGTTTAGCGCCGGCGGGTACTACAGCAGGTTTGTAGGTCGTAAATGCCATGGCCGCACAACCGGCCTCTGCTATAGGCTCAACCTCAACCCAGAGGGCGGCAAAGTGATGCACATTGACTAGGGCCATGGCGGCAATGCCATTTTCCCGAGCCGCTTCTAACAAAGCTGCGCGCCCAGCCTCCAGGGCCAGGGGTGCGTAGCCATGGTCGCCATCAACCCGAATCACCGCTGGAGATATCCTACTGACACTGGGTTTGGCATTGCCATTAACCTTGCCGCTGCGCAATGAGGCGATATAGCCAGGCAACCGGAATAGCCCGTGGGAAGCACAGCCATCGCGCTCAGCGGCGGCAATAGTTCGAGCAACTGCCGCTGCGTTTTCATTATTGCAGCCGTTAGCCATAAGGCAATTTTCGACCAGTGTTTGAATCTGCCCTTCAGTCATACTCTTATGTGCCATAATAGTTTCTCGCTGATTGTTTTTGTTGGCCATGGATTTAGTGCTTGGAGTATACAGATTTAGCAGCAGGCTAGATTTCTAAAAACGGCATTCAAATTGCAGCATCCACAGCCGAGGCATATACTCTTGAGCAAAAGCGACAAATAGTAAACCTATGAAACTAGCACAGCCCTTTGTCAGACTTCCCTATCAATTTGATGCCTCCAGATTACAGCAGGAGATCAGTCAATTTGTAGACACTGATTGGATGGAGCACCCCTCAAAGCTAGCCGGCAATCTGGCCATTCCACTGGTCTCACTCATGGGTGAGCGCAATAATGAGTTTGCAGGGAAAATGCGCACAACTCCCGAGCTACAGCGCTGTGACTATATGCAGCAGGTTATGGCCAGTTTTGACGAGGTGCTGGCTCGCTCAAGGCTGATGCGTCTCAATGCAGGGGCAGAGGTGAGCGAACATGTTGACTTCAATTATCACTGGTATAACAGAGTCAGAATCCATATTCCTATAGTGACCAATCCACAGGTTATTTTTCACTGTGGCGATCAGGCCATTCATATGCGCGCCGGTGAATGCTGGATATTTGACTCATGGCGCCGCCACAAAGTGCTCAATGACAGCGATCAAGATCGAGTACATCTGGTGATAGACACTTCGGGTTCTTCGCGGTTTTGGCAAACTGTCCGTCAGATGGAGTGCTTTGGTGTAGAGGCTGACAGTCCCGAACTGAACGCTAAAATCAGTACAGTACCTTACCGCGCGGGACAGCCAGTCAGCCTTAAAACTGAGCGCTTTAATATTGCACCGGTTATGGCGCCCGGAGAACTGGATGCTATTGCTAACGAACTGATCAGCGATATTGATAATAACTCAGACAACAATCCACAGCTCGCCCTTAAGTACAAAGAATTGCTGTTGAATCTAGCAAAAGATTGGCGTGAAACCTGGCACCTCTATGGTTATGAGGAAGCTGGCTGGATAAAGTATCGTGAGTTATTAGGTCGCACCGCAAGTCAACTTGATCCCAACCCAAGAGCCTTGGTAAATGCGAGCAATCAAGTCGGGATAAAACCCATTATCATGCAGCGACTGATCAATGCCGCACTCAATGTAGAGCATATGGATAGCTATATTAAAAAGAGTAGTTAAAGCGTTTTAGGTCTTGCGCATAGAAACTCGCCACCGCCGATTTGAGTTCTTGGTCATAGTATTCGCGATACTGCTGGTGCTGCGAGGCGTTTTTCTTTTGCAGTAGCCTCGACTCAATCTGTAGCCTGTCGCAGATTTCATCTACAGAATCTTGCAGCATTTCGTAGCGGCCCACATAGTCCATGGCGGTATTGCCCTGAGCATGACTGAGTTGCAGGTACTGAGGCCTGACCAGCACTCGCGCTCTAAACTGCGGCGCGATTATTGCTGACTTCATCCACTGCAGCGGTGTCTCCAAAAAGAGAGGGTTTTTACGGTTTAAAAAAAAGCAGATAGAGATAAATCGGTCAAACGGGTTTCTGACAATGGCAAATTTAAAATAGCGCTGCCAACTGGCCTGATCAAAATGTGGCGCAATCTGTTGAACACTGATATGCCCGTGCTGAATCTTAGCTATTTCTGCAATCGGTGATTGCTGCTGACCAAATAATATTTGCTGTTCCCAATCTTCTGGCCCCTTGTGGAGACTTAACAATTCACGCAGCGCATGAGTACCCGTCTTGGGGACTGCGAAAAAAATAAACTGCTTAGCGTGGGAGACTATCACCGCTAATCTATCGGGTATCGCTGCAAAACCTCAGGCCCCAGCGCATCTATTAAAGGCTGCAAATGCTCCTCGAAATTACGCCACTGGTCCATTCCGGTTTTATAGATAGGCTGCCGAACCTGTTCTGCACTGGGCGTCCGCACACTGCGCTCCGTTTTATGAAAGTCCAGACAGGCCTGTTCAAAGGGCAAGCCGCAGAAATCCAGCATTCGCCGAACCTGAGTCTCTAAATCTTCAACTACATCTTCGTGCTGAACACGCAGCACAAAACCAGGTAAAACTTGCTCCCAATGATCCATCAACTTCACATACTGACGATAATAATTACCTATATCGGCAAGACCATAAGAAAACTCCTGCCCCTCCCCAAACAGCTGTTTAAAGCCACTAAAGCAGCAAGCCATAGGGTGTCGACGAGCATCAATCACCTTGGCATTGGGCAGTATCAGCTTAATTAAGCCAATATGAAAAAAATTGTTGGGCATTTTATCGGTAAAGAATGGCGCCGACTCTCGGTAGACCTGAGTGTCTTGCATAAATTGATCGCCAAAGCGCTCGAAATAACTATCGTCCAATTCTGTGATTATCTTTGGGTATCTTGGATGCTCGTCATTATCATCTGATCTGCCACGCAAGCGTTTGGCCAGATCTAAAATATTATGCAGTTCCATGGTCCCATCAACCTGAGAGTGAGACGCCAGAATTTGCTCTAACAATGTCGAACCTGAACGCGGTAGGCCAACAATAAAGATCGGGTCCGCTGAAGTATTACCTAAACCCTGCTTCGACTTTAAGAAGTCCTGGGTACAGACCGCAATCTGAGAATCTATACGCCGCTGCAGCTGCCTTGCTGCATAGTGCGTAGTGGGCTTCTTTAGCTCGTTTCCTTTGCCATAATGGTGGAATGCACTGCTGTAGTCACCACGATCTTCAAACGCCTTGCCCAGGGCAAAATTAATTTGAATCTGATCGATCAACGGACTCGCTGAGCTCGCTTCGGCATTTTGCATGGCGCTGATCTGCTGATCATCAAATTTATAGGATTTTGTATTTGCGAGGCTCCAGTAGGCATCGCCAAAATTGGGATTCATCTCATAGGCTTGCTTAAATGCCTCTGCCGCCTTATCGGGATCACCCTGAGTGTTATGAATATGGCCCAGTGAGATAAACAGCCTGGGATCACCGGGATTTGCTTTTATCAGCTCAAGATACTGTGCAATGGCATCCTCATTTTTGCCCACACCGAAACAGGCGGAGGCATAAACCGGTTGCGTGCGGTCTTTAGCCTGTGGGTAATTATCAAATACCTTTTTAGCCTGATCATAGGCGCGATGGAAACGCTGCCGACGCAGCAATACACCAATATATTGTATATTGGCATCCAGATGATCTGGTTCAAACTCTATAACACTCTCCAGTAAGAACTCGGCATCATCGAGAATATTATTTCGCGTAGCGATCTCAGCTAACAACCGCATTCCCTCGATATGGGTTTTATTCTGCTTTAAAAAACTGCGGCATACGCGCTCTGCCTCGAGCAGGCGATCAGCGGCCATATAACTAATCGCGTTTAAAAGCTCTGCGGGTAAAGTCTTGAGAAAATCGACCTGCTGCTGTGCCTCCCGAGCCCTATTACTGCCTCGCGCCTTATACAGCGGTACCAGCAACTGCCAGCTCTTTAAAAGGGCTGGATCCAGTGCCACTGCCATTTCCAGAGCTTTGCCCGCAGGCATTGGATTATTCAGCGATAACTCATTAAGTGCTCGCTCCTGATAAGCTCGAGCCAATTTAGGCTGTTGCTCTAATACCCTGGCTAATATTGCTAAAGCCTCGACATGACGGCTATTCAAGCGCTGAATCACTGCAAAGGTATATTGCGCATCAGGATCATCAGGCGTTTGCCCAAGCACATTCTCAATAAGCTTTTGTGCGTCTTCAAGCTTACCTGCCGTCAGCAGTCTCTGAGCCTGATCCACATCTGCTGCAGTTGGGAGCGGTTCTTGGGGCATAGTATTTTCTCGGCATTAAAAAATAGGGCGAACCGAAGTTCGCCCTATAGAGTCTAACAATAGCTACTACTTATTCAAAGTCATACGAGAAACGCAGACCCATGGTACGTGGGCGCATAATGCTCTGCTCTGCCGTAAACTTACCTGCAGTCTCAGTCATCGCACCTTCTTCACTGGTAATGTTGTTGATAAAGAGCTCTGCATTCCAGTTATCTTTAGACATTCCCATACTTGCATTTAGTGTCGTTGCAGCCTTGTTAACAAAACGGCTGTTAAGCGGCAAAGCACCGGTGGAATCATTGACTGTGCCAAATGTACCACCTTCGTTTTGACGCTCGATACCAGACTCAGCACCGTAGGCAAGTAGACCTGTGTCATCCATAAAGGCCGCACTACCCACAACGCCAGCCAAGGTCTCACCGCGGTAAGTCAAGGAAGCAGACACATATGCATCTGCGCCTACGCTGTCCATGGCGAAGTCATAGCGAGCACGAAGGTTACCAGAGAAGTCAGAAGCCAACGGCAGATCAGAGCCAACAGGCACTGCAACACCCTGCAACTGATCAGTCACTCGAGTAATCTCTGTATCTAAAACACTAAACGCACCAGAGATAGTTAACTGGTCTGTAGCAGCCCACTGGAAATCAGCGTCTATCCCTGAAGACTCAGCATCACCCACATTCTCCATAAATACTAGGAAAGCAACATTGGAGGGGTCAAAACGAGACACCTGGAGGTTTTCGATATCCGCCTGATAGTAGGTAGCATTAAAACGCAGAGTGTTATCGAGGAAGGTACCTTTCATACCAATCTCAATGTTCTCCAGGGTATCAGTGACGGCAACAGCAGGGACCACATAGCCTTCATAAGCCCCAGTCTGTCGAGCAGCCAAACGGCCAGCATTACGGTTTTGTGTAGCTGGACGATAGCCCTCAGAGTAGACCGTATAAAGCATAACATCGTCGGTCAGCTGGTAGTCCAGAGACACTTTGATGATGGTGTCTGACTCACTAGTGGTACCATCTCGGTTAACGTCGCTGATATCAAGCGTACCATTCTTAATCGCATCAAGAGTGGCCTGATTACTGCCGCCACCGCGGAACATATCTTTTTCACCCGATGGGCTTGTGGCAGTTAGAATGACACTTTCATCACCAGTTGCACCGTATTCGCCCAACGTGAGGAAACGAGCCGTGACGTCATTACTAAACTTCTCACTGGTGCAGAATTCAACGGTCGCATCAGCGGCGGTGGCGGTAGCTGGATCAGCCGCGCCCGCACCGTTATATCGACAACCGAAGGAGAAGTTCGATGCACCCTGTAGCTGTGTATCAAGCTCATATCGGCGTGCACTCACAGAAGCAGTCAACTTCTCATTGATATCAAAGGCAATCTCACCAAAAAAAGCAATCTCTTCTTCAGTTCGTGAGAAGTCATTGTAGAAAACAGTTCCAGGACCGCGAGGTTCTGAACCGGCGGTAGTGCCCGCTGTATCCACTGTGACGTTTCCTAGCTGATAGGCTGGATAGTTAGGATTGTCGTAGCCAATACGGTTGGCTTCAGTGAATGCATCACCCGCACCAAAATACTGGAACTCACCTATTGTGGTTGTGTCAACATCGTTGATATAGACGCCACCTAACAGTCTCACGCGGTTATCTGCATCGGTGCTCACACGGAATTCATGGGTGGTACGCTCATTACTGGTCTGATCCCGGTAGGTCTTGGTGGGATCAAAGCAAGTGTTTACAGTCGAGTCTGAATAGATGTTACCACTACACATATAGTAGGTGACGTAAGCACCACCATTGTTGTAGTGGGTGTAATCAACAACAGCGTCAACTTCACGATCTAGGTAGCCACCGGTATAAACAACATCCAGATTTGATACTCGCCCTTCAAGAGTCCAAGTGGTTAAACCAAAGTCATCCTGAGTACGCTCTGGTGAATACTTCTCAGATTTATCATCACCCAAACGTGAATCAATCAAGAATGAACCCTCAACATCCAACTCCTGTGAAGTATGCTGAACTAAAATGCTCCAGTCTTCGTTGATATCTGCGGCCATACCAACGCGGAAGCCATTATAGGTAGCTTCGTTCCAGTCTTCTTCAACCAGCGCATCATTTTTAATCGTTGTGGACGTGGTATCTGGATAGTTTCTGTAATACGGACCATAACCCAGTGAGTTTCGATCGATCACCTCACCGCTAGGGTTGAAACTACCGCGAACATTATCAATGTAGCCGCCTTGATTATCGCTAAACCCAACCATTCTCAATGCAACATTTTCGCTGAGGGGAAGGTTAATCATCGCTTCCATTTTGTTGCTATCAGCACCACCAGCTGTAGTGCTAATACCAAGGTCAACTCTACCTTCAAACTCACCGATTACAGGCTTATTAGTAATCATTCGCACTGTACCTGACTGCGAGCTAGCACCAAATAATGTTCCCTGCGGGCCAGCTAACACCTCTACGCGCTGAAGGTCAGCAGCATACAAATCAAGGTTACGAGCACCAAATGATACAGGCATTTCATCAAGATAAAGCGCAACGCCCGGAGCAGAACCCTGGGCCGACGAAACAGTTACTGAGCCCTGCTCTGACGCAGAACCGCGGATATAAACTTCTCGAGCGCCAGGACCAATACCTGCGCTTACGACGTTGGGCAGATACTGTACGTATTCATCAAACGTCTGCACATTGAGTTCTTTGAGCGAATCGCCCCCAAGTGCGGAAATAGCAATTGGAACATCTTGCATATTTTCTGCACGCTTTGTTGCAGTCACTATCACTTCTTCGAGTTCCGCACTTGCCATTCCGGCAAAAGAAACACCCATGGCAATCGAAACTGCCAAACTTAGTTTTTTATTTCTGTACATATTTAACCCCCAAAATGAATTTCTGTTCCTACCCAACTCCGAAAAAATCGAAGTATGCGTATGTTTTTACACGTAACTACCAAATACTCCCCCTGTGAAGGCAGAGATACAAATTAAAAAACTAAATCCATTTATAATTTTTGTTTATTAAGCGCCAGGGCTTAAAGTTTGATTAGGTAGGTATGGTGTGACGTTTAAATCCGTTAGAACCACACAAAATACGCCGACACCATAGCACAGGTAATCAGCGATGGCTAAACCAAGGGGCCTCCGAATGGCGGCTAGGTAGAGGCCAAATAGCCCAATGGAGCGGAATAAACTGGATAAATTTGAACTTCGACACAGTCCAGTGCTCTGCAAAACTCAATTAATAAGCTGAATTTTTTCTGCGCTCAGCGAGATGCGCTTGCTCTTATAAAGTGACCCCAGCGCCTGCTTGTATTTCTTCTTGGATACTTTATAAGTGCGGTAGATATCGTCCGGGTTACTCTTGTCGGTGAGACTGGACTCACCCCCGACTTCAGTTAAATGACGAATAATTTGCTCACCCAGATCGTGATCACCTTGCAGTGTAGCCTGGGAAATCAACAGGTCAATCTTGCCGTCTTTACGAATACTTTTAACAAAGCCAGGCAGCCGCTCACCAATTTTTAGTGGACGAAAAGCGTCTGCGCGGAAAATAAGCCCCAGATACTTGTTATCAATCACTGCTTTGTAGCCCAGCTCAGTGCGACCTGCGATTAATAGATTCACCGCCTGGCGAGGCTTGAGCCATACAGTTTCTTCATCCAGATGATGGCTGAGCTTGGTAGAGGCAGCAATGCGATCTGAGTTTTGATCGTGGAACACATGCACCACATAGGAATAACCCACTTCCATAGGCTTCTGCTGCTCGTTGTAGGGCACCAACAGATCCTTGGGTAGCCCCCAATCCATAAAGGCGCCAGCATGATTAATATCGACAACGGTCAGCATTGCACAGTCGCCCACCTGAACCTTGGGTGTCTCTGTGGTTGCAATCAGCAGATCATCGGAATCGAAGTAGAGAAAGACATCAACCCAGTCGCCAATCTCACAACCTTCGGGCACATAGCGCTTGGGCAACAGGATAGTATCCAACTCGCCGCCATCAACATAGACGCCAAAGTCGACCTGCTTGACCACCTGAAGCTTGTTGAATGTACCAATTTCTACCATATCTGTGACTCTCTATCCGGAATAGACTACTGATGGCAGATACTAGTGCCGAGCGAGAGTATACAGCAGTCAGAGCTGGCGCGGCAGAATACTACCTCGCCGATCAGGCCTAATCTAGATCGATGGATTGCTGCCAGATGTCTGGTGTTGAGACTGCTGTGGAGGGGCCGATTCAACCTGGGGCTTGGCTTTTGCGGCCAGGGCCGCCTCTACAGCAGTAACTACATCGGAGACAGTGGCAAATTCCTCAATCTCCTCATCAGTAAATTCAATGGAATACTCATCTTCTAAATCCATTCCAATGGAGAGTTTTTCAAGGGAATCTATATTGAGGTCTTTTAGTGTCATGCCGATTTCGACATGGTTGGATTTTACGGCGGGATTTTCACTAATAAACTGGCAAACGGTTTTTTCAACCGCCGACTGATTGCTATCGTCCATAATATCTAGTCTCTTATTTTATCTTTGTCAGAATCCTGATTCGTGCCGAGCTTTCATCAATTTTTAGGCCCAAACCAAATACGGCAATAACTGCCCCTGCAATCTAAAAGTAGTCTAGAATCCCGCTATACGCAAAATAATAAGACCGCTACGGCCAATCAATCAGGAATCTCTCCATGAGCATAATGTCCGCGCCAGGCTTTAAAAACGTCTGGGTTCTCAGTATTAGCACCGCTCTGGCTGGCTCCATTATCCCTCTGATGATTCTGGCTGGCAGCCTGGCGGGCACCTACCTGGCACCCTCTGCAGACTGGGCGACTGCACCCATTGCCCTGATGATAACTGGCACGGCTGCGGCGGCAATCCCAGTGACTCACCTAATGCGCGCCATGGGTCGCAAAAACGGGTTGCTGGCGTTTATGATGGCTGCCATAGGCACCTGTGGCCTAGCTATTGTTGCCCTGCAATTACAGAGCTTTACCCTTTTCTGTATAACCGCTTTTATGCTGGGATTTTGCAATGCTGCGCTCTTGCAAAGCAGATTTGCTGCCATGGAGGCCGTATCTATTGAGCACAGCTCTACTGCGGCCTCCATAGTACTGGCCGGCGGTATTATTGCCGCCTTTGTTGGGCCTGAGCTGGCTATTCTCGGGAGACAGTTAACCGCCGTAGAGTATCAGGGATCATTTTTTCTGGCTGCCATCTGCATCCTGCTAGGTGCCCTGCTGCTCAGCTTCTATAGGCCCGCACCCATAGCTGAAGCCACTACCAAACATACCTCAACAGCCACCGCCCAGCTGCTGCGCAACCCCTCCCTTTGTCTGGCCGTAGCCAGCGGAGCCATAGCCTATGTGGTTATGTCATTTATTATGACCGGCACCCCCATTAGCATGCATCATTTTCACGGCCATTCGCTGATAGATACAAAATGGGTGATTCAAAGTCATATCGCCGCCATGTTCTTGCCTTCTTTTATTGCTCCCCTACTCTTTAGGTATCTCAATATCCGAGGCATGATGCTGATTGGCCTGGTCTGCTACTGCGCAACAATTATGATAGGTTTTTCAGATACCAGTGTCAGCGGCTTTTGGCTACAGCTAGTGCTGCTGGGAGTTGGCTGGAACTTTATGTTTGTGGCTGGCACCACGCTCTTGCCTGGCACCCACAGCGAGGGGGACCGTTTCAAGGCGCAGGGCATCAATGACTTTACGGTATTCTCCCTGCAAGCAGTTGCGGCACTGAGCGCAGGCTGGGTGATCAATGTAATCAGCTGGCAGCAGATGCTGCTTGGCTGTCTGGTTCCAATCCTGCTAATGCTGGCAATACTGCTGTGGGAGCACCTGCAAGTTCGCAGCATGGTCCAAAGTGCTTACTCTAAGCCCTGAGCCAAGTCTCTAGCCGCGGTAAATACAGCCGCTGGTGCAGGTCTCTTTGATAGTGATGCAGGACAGCTCTGGCAATTCAGGCTTGAGTTGCTGCCAGATCCACAGGGCGAGATTTTCACTGGTGGGGTTTTCAAGACCCTCAATATCGTTCAGGTAATGGTGGTCCAGCTGATCATAAATTGGCGCAAATGCCGCTTTAATATCACCAAAATCCATTATCCAGCCCGATTGCTCTCCCACCGGGCCTTCAATTGCAATCGTCACCTGAAATGAATGACCATGGAGACGCGCACATTTATGTCCCTCGGGGACATTCGGCAGCCGATGGGCGGCCTCGATACTAAACTCTTTATATATCTGCATTTTTGCCTAAAAAACCCTCTAATAAGGCCAGTATATTAGGGCTGCGAACCCGATATGTATATAGCACCAGAAAAAGTTTGACAGCCACCTTCAGTTCGGTAGAATGCGTCGCTCTCTCAGGGGGTGGTTAGCTCAGCTGGTAGAGCATCGCCCTTACAAGGCGAGGGTCACAGG
>ENA-OQVM01000599-OQVM01000599.1-marine-metagenome-genome-assembly--contig:-NODE-599-length-55169-cov-8.397481_pt1 | contig 55169 bp, 37 predicted proteins | sample MGYA00237776_ERZ505498 | MGnify/ENA primary metagenome ERZ505498 (study PRJEB26159, sample SAMN06265151) | marine metagenome | isolation source: Helgoland LTER site | place: Germany:Helgoland, sampling...
CCAAATAAGGGGAAGGAATTTTCCGGTCCGGTTCTGATCAAAGACCAGGGAATCGTAATCGAGGGCAGTTTTTTTCCAATCCCGTAAAGAATAATCAGGAGGAAGGTCTGGGAATTTCGCAATACTTGGCAAGTTTTGAGCTTGGCCCAAGCAACCGAAAAATAAACTTATGAGCAGAAGCAGGCGCACCTCAGTTTTCGTATTGAAGGAAAGGATCGGGTAATTCGATGAAACCTGCCTCTGCATCACTTAGACCTGCAAAGAGAAGGGCTTTTCCATTTTCTTGCCGTTGGATCCCTCCGGAGAAGATGACATCCTCAAGATCTTCGCGCTTAGATTCTCCCTCCGGAAAATCACAACGCTTGGCAATAATTTCAGGCTGAGTAGAGGTTCCTTCTTCTGGATCAATTGCGAATGCCATCGCGTAGTAGTGTCGATTTTGATCTTCGTCAAATTCGGCAATGTGACCCAGTACACCAATCCTGCCGTTTTTTAGATTATGAGCCTCATTTGCCCCGACCCATAATTTTTCCGCACAGTGATCAAAAAGGGGAGCCTGATCAATTACATCGTGGGTTGCGTCTGCGAGGGAATCCACAATGCAAAATCCAATTTTCCCCCGACCCCCTTTCTCTCCTTGTGGTCTGGTTAACACAAATATTCGGTGATCCGGAAGTTGAAGGAAGCGAACATCTTTCATCTTGGGTGGTCCGGTCAGAACCTTTTCAAACTTGCCTCCCTCATTCTCGATGAAGAATTCCATCTGCCAGGCATTTTGATCATCGCCGATGATCACGGGGAAGCGTACCCCGCCAAGCAATAGCTTTCCATTTATCCGGGTAACACAAGGATCCTGCAGTCCAGAAAAAACCGGCGCATTGGGAACTGGAGTCCAACCATTGGCAGATTTTTCGAATAATACAATTTGAGAGAGTTCTTCGGTTCTTTTTTCAACCCGTCCAGCGATTACATCTCGTCCCATCCAATGAAAAGGGGCAGTAATATTATATATGTCATGATTGGGGAAGCCTTCAAAAATTAATTTTTCGGATCTCATAAGGTTTTAAGTATTTCCGAAATGGAAAATTCGGCGGAACAAATTACACTGTCGGAAGCACCATAATAAAGAATAAGTTGATCGTCTTTCACAATGTGGCCATTTGTAAAGACAACATTTCCAAAAAAGCCTTCTTTTTCGTAGTCGGCAGTGGGTTCCATAATCGGTTTTTTGCTCCTTCCTACTACTTTACTTGGATTGTTTTTATCAAGTAATATAGCTCCCAGACAGTATCTGTTTTGACGGTCTGCTCCATGATAAATTGCCAGCCATCCCCGCTCGGTCTTAATCGGGGCCGCTCCCGCACCAATTCGAGAACAATCCCACATCCCTTCGCGAGTTTTTGCGAGGCATGTATGGTTTCCCCAATGGAATAAATCCGGAGAGGAAGCCAGCCAAATATAGTGACCACCTAGGCCCACTCCGCTTGGTCTGTGAAAACAAAAATATTCCCCCTTAATTTTCTTTTCGAAGATTGCACAGTCTTTGTTGGCAGGGGGAAGTATCATCCCAAATTCTTCATATGTTTTCCAATCGTAGGTTCGGCGTAACCCAACACCGTATCCATTTTCCGAAGTGGCGGTATATGTAAGTAGAAAAGAACCATCCTTCATCGAAGCAACCCGACAGTCTTCTATTCCGTAGCTTTCCAAATCACCTTTTCCAAACAAGTTAGGCCAACCCGCATCTTTAAAATGAACCCCGTCTTCGCTGTTGAATAATCTTAAGTGTGAAAGGGTTGATAAGTAGGTTACACCATTATAACGGGGTTCCCTTGGGTCACTTATATCCAATAACGGATCATCTAATCGAAAGGATACAATTTCTACCGATCCGTTTTTAATGATCGGAAACGAAATTTCTCCTTCTTTTTGTTCAGGCCGTTCAGCGACCCGGACAACTAACCAGGTCATTTCCCGGAATTGAAAAACACCCGGATTCAATAGGCATTCTACTTCCGTATCAGGATGGTATGAGTTAACCTGAGAAGGAGTAATTAACGGATTAAGAGGGCTGCGTTGGGCAAGGTCTGTCATCAAATCATTTCACAAGGAAAGCATAGCCCCAGTCCGCGTGGTCACCTTCTGGTTTCCCATCCTGACCATTGGTAACTACCAACTTGAGTTCGTTTGCTCCTTGAACGGAAATATCCAATGCCTTGGCAGGTTCTCCTTTTGTCATATTTCCACTGTCAAAAACTTTTTTGTCGTCCACATGAACCTCAAAAGTCAGGTAGGTATCCCGTCCACCGTCATTGTGTCCCACCATGCTATAAAATCGTCGATACCCTTTTCCATTCAGATCATAGGTGATTTCGCTGTGTGCATGAGTGCCTATACCATGGGTAAACTTTTGGCCTGCCACTTTTAGCTCGCCTCCTGTCACAGATCGATTCTGTTTAGCGGTGCTCCAGCCAACTTGGACTTTTTTTGCGTCACTAAGTTGGAGGTAATGACGGTTGGAAGGTTTGTACTGATCCACATCACCCATGCCCGGACCAATTATTTCGAGTTTGTACAATTGCCACCAACTATTTTTTTCCTCCAGGCTGGTGATCCGAACTTTTTTAGCCACCACCATGTCGAATGGAATCGTAGTAACCTGGGATCCCTTAACCTGATCTGCGACTGTAACCCAGGAATCTCCGTTCTCGGATGTTTCCACTTTTAACATACCCGGGTAATCCCCACCTTTGGCAGTGAGAATGATTTTGAATACATTCCTCTGATGAGGGAAGTCGGCCTCGATCCAAGTGCCTACTTTCAAGGCCGCCTTAGTCGCAAAGGTCGTCTTTTCATCCTTATCCTGGAGGAATTGCAGATGCTTTTGTCCATGGCTTGCCGAAAGTTTCCAAAGTTTGATTTCGCTCCCTGAATTGAGCAGAATTTCACGGAGAGAGGCCTCCGTGTAGGCCTGAGTCATACTCGCGGTTTCCTCACGAGCTTGTGCAACCTCCTCCGTTTTAATCATTCCTGCTTTATTACCAAAGCTGTTGCGTATGTAAGTTAACACGGAAGCGATGTATTGATCGTCGTTTGTCTTCAAAGGCATCATGAACCCACCCATATAAGATTTTCCGCGTAAAGGTCCTGAAATTCCTTGGAGAGCGACTTTTGCAAGTACATCTTTGGAGCCGATCACGGTGGGATTGTTAACGAAAGAGGGAGCCATTTTCATTTTGCCGTCTGGAGTCTTGACTCCAGTTCCATCCGGGGCATGGCAGGTGGCACAAAGTGCTTCGAAATGTTTTTTGCCTGCATTGAGTAAGGCCACTTCTTCCGCCTCTAACTGGGCTAATTCTTTTTGCCGTGCCACTTCCGCAAAATAATCCTTATTCAATTCATCATCAATTTCCTTGAGGTATGTATTGGATGGATTTTCTGCCAAAACGGAACCAGCCAGTGCCCGAGTTTCAGGTGTAACTTTGGTAGAGGCAGAGAGTAAAAGTTGAATAGCAACATCGTGATGTGGATCACTTACCAAAGATTGAAGGGCGGAAATAGTACTTATTTCTTGATGAAAGAATGGTTCAGTCATCCGAATGGCTGCCGCCCGAATTGTCGGATCATTATCCTGATAAACGGTTTTAAGAAAATCCAAGTCAATTGCATTTAATCCCTCTATTGTCCAGAGTGCATGCAGTCGGGCAAGTGGGTTTGCAGAGCTTTTCACCAGTTGGCGCAGTGCGGGAAGCACAGTCTGGTCTCCCTTGATAATGATTAATTTCTGAGCCTCATCCCGCCACCATCCGTTCGGGTGGGAAAGATGGCTAACCAGTTCACTGGATGTTTCGTTGAGCATGTTGGGACGCGCTCCGGGTGTGAAGCCAGAGTGACGGACCCGATAAATTCGTCCGCGTTGTACATTTTGATCGAGTCCATAGTGCTTAATGGAGGAGTGAATGAAGGAACCCTTCGGAACCCAGGCAGATTCCTGTACCACTCCGCGGTGCATATCGACGATATAGAGAGTACCGTCCGGTCCAGTTGCCGAATTAACCGGTCTGAAATTGGCATCCGAACTGGTTACAAATTCGTCTTCTATATAAGCATTATGAAGCACGCGCCGACCCATGGAGTCCGTTTTGATTTTTGCCCGCCGGGTCAGGCGTCCAACTGGTTCATGAAAGAATAAATTACCAATTAAATCCTTGGGCAAACGATCCCCCCGGAAGATGGCCTGTCCACAGGTTGCGGTGAAACTCTTGGCAGAGTTATTGGCCCGCATGCTACCAAATCCGCCCTGCGAATCCGCAATGTTATCAATGGCAAAGACCTCCCTGAAACCTTCCGCCATAACCCATTTGGGGTGCCATTTTGTGTAAATATTTGGAAATAGTGGATGGACGGGTCCAATGCCGGCACCGGCATCCACATACATGACTTTTCCGGCATTATCCTGAGTCAATCCCCATTGGCCCCGGTTTCCCTTGGTCTCGCCCTTAATTACTTTACCATTATGCAAACGAAGTCGGTAGTCGCTGTATGTCAGGTAGAGCCAATTGTCCATACTCCAAATTAATCCTGAGGGTTGGTGTTCGACATTACCACCGCGTTTTCCACCCTCGAACCAAATCTTTTTCTCCTCAGCGACTCCGTCATTATCACGGTCGAAGTATTCAAAAATATCATTGGTGTTGGACTCCGCGATAAGAACAGAATCGAGCAGGGGCAGGATCATTCGCGGGAGGAGCAGGTCTTTTGCGAAGATGGTTTTGTGATCCATAACCCCATCCCCATTTTTGTCCTCAAGACGAACGACCTGGCTGACCGGATCATTAGTACCGGTACCATTTATGTCCTGCATGTAGGTGCGCCACTCGGCCACATACATTCTCCCATTTCCATCCCATACACAGACGGTTGGTTCGGTGACCATGGGATTGTCCGCCACGAGCTCAAGGGAATATCCCGGTTGGACCTTGAGCGATTCCAGGCTCTCTTCCGGGGTTTTGAAACGAACGATGGGGTCCTGTTCTCCCTCTTTAGGCGGTAGGGCATAACTTGGCTTTTGGATAGATTCAGTCTCCGCATCAAGTTCCCCGAGAACAAATCGAAAACCCTGATACCACATCTTAAGGATATCCTTGTTCCAATAGATGTGATGATTGTGACCCGGACTGGATACAAAGACTCGACCCTTACCAAATTCTTTGACCCAGGCCATTGCGTAGTCATTGTCCTCCCTCTTTCGTCCACCCCGATGATTTTCAAATTTCGACATATCGACAGAAAGTAATACCCTCACTTTTTTTCGATCGAAGTCTTTGTATTGATACAACTCATCATTGAGATTAAAGCTCTGTTTACCATCGAAGATTCCATTCACAATGGGATGCTTTGGATCCTCATTGCAGATACAGTAAGTGCCTTGATGCCCCCATGGATGCCCATTGAAATTTCCTCCCACCATTTCAGTATATCCGGGCCATCCGCCATCCGTGGCCGCATGAATAGCAACCAAACCACCGCCGTTTCTTACATATTCAATAAATTCATTCCGCATTTTTTCAGTGGTCAGGCCTCTTTCAATACTGGTTGAATTATTCAAGTAGACAGTGTCGTAATTTTTCAGGTTCTCAGCACTGAGATCCTTGGGGTCATCTGTGAAATCAGCTTCAAAGAGACCGGTTTTTTCACCCATTTGTCGGGCCATCTCTTTTGCTACAGCGATGGAGCTGTGGTAATAAGTAAACGCTTTGGAGAAAACCAAAACCTTGTATTTCTTTGCAGATTGGATAGTTGCGGGAATAGCTTCGGTAATTTTCTGAATCTCCTCAGGGGTTGCTTTTTTAGCCGCAGTCAGGCTTACACTTACACAGGTAAATAGAATTAGCGTGGTGTAGAATAAAATAACTTTAATGGTATTGAATGGGTATTTCATAAGCTAACTAGATTAATCGAAATTTATACATAGCCAAACTGTAGGAATCAAAGTTTCATTATTTTCTAATTAAGTGCTAAGGAAAAGCGAATTTAGTTTTGAATATCAATGGTTTCGAAATTTATACAAGTCATTGACTTTCTCTTTTTCGGAATCATTCTTTATTTCATGTCGGGTAATAAGTCAGATGTGTGGAGAGATTTTAGACCAGAACCTGGGCGGCAGCATATTACCTTTGAAAAAAATAGTTTGCTCCTTCCTGAATTGGCTATTCTCGGTTGGCTTCACTTTAGTAAGGCTTTTGATCAAGCGCTGGAGGAGGATGCACATCCCTGCGAGTATGAGATCCATTATATTGTAAATGGGGAAGTGAATTGGTGGGTGGAGGAAAGTAATTATATTTTGCGGGCGGGTACCATGTTGGTGATTCGTCCAGGCGAACGTCACGGAAGCCGTACTGGTGCCCTTGAGCCCTGTGAACATTTTTGGCTACGGATAGCATTGAATGAAGAGAGTGCTTTACCTGGCATTGATTTGAAGCAGACCCAAAAAATAAAGTCCGCTTTGGATAGTTTTGAAATTAGGGCATTCCCTGTTTCTCGTAAAATAGGGAGCCAGTTTCAGGATATAGTAGACGAACACCGGGCTCCGAGCGAACATTCACGCCTGGTTTGTCGAGCTCTTCTTCATCACTTACTTGTCAGAGTAATCCGGGATTATACGGCGGAGGGTGGGAATTTGGGCCAATCGGATATTTCAGAGGGTATACAGAATTGCATAAAAGAAATTACTCAGAATTTGGATAGTCCACCCACGATTGAACAGCTTGCAAAATCAATGAGTATTTCAGAGACTGCGTTTCGTAAAATTTTTCGTCAGCAGGTCGGATATTCTCCCTTGGATTTTATTAATCGTCAGCGTGTTCGCGAGGCCGAGCAATTACTGAGTCAGGGTTCATGGCATATTAAAGAAGTATCTCATCGCCTGGGTTTTTCATCCAGTCAGTATTTTTCGACTGTTTTTAAACGGGTGACCGGAGTGAGTCCCGGTGAGTTTCTAAAAAAGCTAAAGACCCAGGCTTAAAAAATCGGTTATTTTTTGTTTAGCCTGGGATAAAGATTGGTAGTGGTAGTTTTGAAAATTTGAATTGCCCGTCAGCATTGCGGATAATGTTTGATCCTTCTTGCCTTCATTGAAAAGGCAAAGGGTGGGTTTGTTAAGTTTTTCGGCTACTCCTAATTCATAGCCAACTCCAAGGGAAGGGGTGGTGACTTCAGCAATCACGGCATCGGCTTCCTCGAGCCATTCCATGTCACGCTTGTAGATTGCAATGTCATCGAGAGCATCCTCTCCGATTTTTCCAATTGAGTGGGACCCGACATGTTCGGTAAGAACTTCTGCTTTGGTCGAGATAAAATCGATTAATTCTAAATACTTTTGCTGATCTTCCCGGCCTCCCCGGATCGAGCCTGCGAAGTACACTTTCACGCAATCAAGGGAGTAACTACTTTCCCGTGTACATCAGTCAGTCGGAAATCGCGGCCTGCGTAGCGGTATGTTAATTCTTCATGATCAAATCCGAGCAGGTGGAGCATGGTGGCATGCAGGTCATGTACATGCACCGGATCTTCCACGGCTTTGAATCCGAAAGGATCGGTGGCTCCGTGTATATGCCCGGGTTTGACTCCGCCTCCCGCCATCCACATGGTGAATCCATGATGATTATGATCTCTTCCAGATGTAGTGCCTGCATTGGCACCGGATGGTAATTCAACAGTGGGTGTACGTCCAAATTCTCCACCCCATAGGACAAGAGTCTCTTCCAGCATCCCTCTCTCTTTCAAATCCTGCAGAAGTGCTCCAATGGCCTGATCGCATTGGGTAGCCAACTTCCGATGGTTCTTTTCGATTTGATCGTGACTATCCCATGGTTGGTCTTTGCCATGCCATAGTTGCACGAACCTCACGCCTCGCTCAACCAAACGACGGGCCATAAGGCATTGTTTGGCATGAACTCCGGATCCATACATTTCGCGCACTCTGGGCGATTCTTTGGTTACATCAAAGGCATCACTTGCCTCCATCTGCATACGGTAGGCCAGCTCGAAGGAGCGAATCCTTGAGTCGAGTTGATCATCACCATCCCGGGTATTTTGATGAGCCCGATTTAATTTTTGCAGAAACTGGAGTTGCTTTGATTGGCGCGTACTTGACCGTGCTGGTTTAAGGTTGGGGATGATTGCTTCTTCAGCTTTTTGTGCCGGATTAACATAGGTGCCCTGATAAATCCCCGGTAAGAAAGCAGAGCGCCAATTTTGAGTTTCGGTGACGGGGTAGCCATTTGGGCAGAGGACCACGAACCCTGGGAGGTTTTGGTTTTCAGTTCCCAGACCATATGTGATCCAGGAACCCATGCTCGGGCGAACAAGCCTGCCTTCCCCGCAGTTCATTAACATGAGGGATGGTTCGTGGTTGGGCACATTTGCACGCATGGATCGTATTACGCAAAGATCGTCGGCATGCTTGGCTACATGTGGAAACAGGTCGCTTACGGGTAATCCAGATTGGCCGTGTTTCTTAAAGGTAAAAGGAGATTGATAGGCAGTTCCAGTTTTACGTTCGGTGTTGAGACGATTTTCGTCAGGAAGAGTTTTTCCGTGCCACTTGGTAAGTTCTGGCTTGGGGTCGAAGGTGTCGACATGAGAGGGACCTCCATTCATGAATAAGTGGATCACTCTTTTTGCTTTGGGTGCAAAGTGAGGCCCTTTGGGGAGCATCGGATTGCCTTGCCCATTGAGCAATGGAGCAAGTGCGGATAAACCCATACCCATTCCGCAACTAGCAAGAAAATTTCTTCTTGGAATATTTAGATTATGTAAAAAAGGGTGCATCAGTCGGTGAAGAAGAATTCATTGGAAACGAGTAAAGTTTGTGCAAGATCCTCAAAATTGGCAAGTTTTGCATCGGTCCCGATGAATTCAACTGACAGTTTACTTTCATCTTGTCTTGGGTTTCGCGACAGAATTTGGCGGTAAAGAAATTCTACCTGGGAAGAAGGGCTGGTGGTTTTAGAATCGAATGCTTTCTTTGCCAAGGTGGCAGATCTTTCAATGACGAATGGATGATTGAATGCAAATAGAGCCTGTTGGGGAACCGTGGTCTCAACCCGTTGGGGTGCATGGATGTTTGGATTTGCAAAATCAAAGGAGTTGAGTGTTGGAGAAATATTCTGCCGATCAATGTAACCATAAACTGCTCTTCTTTTGGAGTAAGGCTTGGAGTGAAGCTTTTGGGAGGGGCCATGCATGGTAAAGTCGAGTTCTCCTGACACCTGAAGCATACCATCCCTCATTGCTTCAAAATTCAGTCGTTTTCTATTCATCGAAGACAGATAAAGATTATCAGGATCTTTTGCTGGAAGTTTTCGAGTTTTCTGCCGATAAGTCTTACTTTGAACTATGGACCGAATCATCTTTTTAATACTCCAATCATTTTCCATGAAAGATTGGGCCAAATGATCAAGTAGTTCGGGATGGGTTGGGCTTTTTCCCATCAATCCAAAATCACTGGGTGTTCGGACAATCCCTTTTCCAAAAAGATGCTTCCAAATCCGGTTTACCATCACCCGGGAGGTTAAGGGGTTCGATGGATCGAGGATCGATTCAGCGAGTTCCAGTCGCCCGCTTCCCTTGGTGTAATTTTTCCTATCCACTCCACTTGGAGATAGAGCGACAGGAAAGCGACGGGGGACACGATCTCCACGGGCACCAAGAGTACCCCGTAAAAAAACATATGGTTCCTGGATGTTTTCTTTATCCAATAGAGACATTGCTCTTGGGGGAGCACCTGGATGTGTGGCCTCATGATTTGCCACTTTTTTACGGAGGTTATTTTTATGATTTCGGTCTTTTTGGGTAAAATACTTCTCGATTCCTTCAAGTTTTATGTTCGCTGGGAAACCATTCGCAGAAACGGCAAATACAAGCCCTTTTTTATCTATAGCAGTCCTGGATTCGATCAGGGAACGGTGTAGTGCATCGGCATACCAGGAAATGAAATCAGTAAGTTCAGCGGACTTGTTTTCCTTAACTCTTTTCCGTAGAAAGGATGGGGAGGAAGCTAAGTCAGATGACTTCCATTTTCTGTAAGTTTCTGCCTGAGCTGTGGATTTTGCCAAGTTCAATAATGGCTTCAAAAAGCTCTGCTCAGCTTTTTCTTTTGCTTTAAGGTAATCCCTCCAACGATTAGCCAATTTGGGATAAAGCTTTCGCTTCCCTGCTAAGGCTTCAAAGTCATTCTTTGGGGTCTCATAGGCATCCAATGATAATTTTATATATTGTTCGATGCCTTCCTTGGATTGAGCAAAATCAAGTTTTGATTGCAGATACTGATCAACTTTTTCCTCGAGCTCATTTAGTTTGTTCTTGAATTCAATGTAGGCAGTGGAGTTCTCATCTGGTTTCCCGATTAAAGGTAGCTTTGCAGGCTTACTGGATGCATCAAAGATTCCGTAGAGTGAATAGTAGTCGGACGTGGGGATAGGATCATGGAAATGATCGTGGCACCGAGCACAGGCAACCGTGAATCCCATGAGTCCACGGGTTACCAAATCGATTTGGTCATCGATAATTAATTGCCTGCGGTTTAAAAAAACAGGACCAGCGGTAAGAAATCCAAGTGCGGCGAGGTCTGGATGGTTTGGTTGTTCAGTAAGGAAATCCGCCGCCATTTGCTTCTTAATAAATTCATCGTAGGGGAGGTCTTTATTGAATGCCATGATCACCCAGTCCCTGTATGTGTAGGCGTAGGGATAAGCACGGCTTTCTCCACCTGCAAGATACCCTTTTGTGTCCGCATAGCGGGCAACATCAAGCCAGTGCCTGCCCCATCTTTCGCCAAAGCGTGGGGAAGCAAGTAATTGATCCACTAACTTGGCGTAAGCTTTTGGATTCGTATCATCCACAAACTTTTTGATCTCTTCATAGGTTGGCTTGAGTCCGATCAGGTCGTGATAAAGACGACGGATAATCGTTTGGCGATTTGCTGGATTGGCGAAGTCAAGAGAGTGTACCCGTAGGTTCTGTTCCACGAAAGCGTCAATCGGGTTGTGTAGTCTGGATTCAGGGATGGGTGCATTTCTTATAGGTTGAAATGCCCAATGGGTAAGACTTTCTTTATATTCCTTAGCAAAATCTGCAAGTGCCGCAAAAGGAATATAGAAAAAGAAAAACCAAAGAAATCTTTTTACTGTAGGAATAAGAAACACAAGGGATAGTGTATAAATCCCACCCGTCAGGTCAATCGCAGGGGATATTGAAATGAACTTTTTTCCCCGTAAGTAGTCTTCTATTAGACTACCCTAAAAGAATCACATAATTTCGAGCAATTCGCATTCGAAAATTAGCATATCACCGGGCTTGATCTTTCCGCCGGGGCGTGGATTATCACCATATCCGAGTTCGCTCGGAATGTAAATTTTCACTTTCCCTCCGACCTGAGTCTTCGTCAGACCGCCAGAGAAACCTTTGATTACACCATTCATAGGGAAACTCGCAGGTTGTCCCCGGTCCACCGAGCTGTCAAAAACCGTTCCGTCAATCAAAGTACCATGATAGTGCAAACGAACCGTTTTATCCATGGTTGGACTGGGGCCTTTTCCTTCACGCAGGATTTCGTAGTAAAAGCCGGAGGGGTCTTTTTTGACTTTTTCATCGGTGGCAAGAAGGGCCATGTATTCTTTGGATTTTGCCTTATTTTCTGCGGCCACGCCCTTCATTCCTTCCTGTTCAGCCGCCCGGGCAATCTTCATTTTTTCGGACATGATCTGTTGTACCTTGGGCATCAGTGCCTGGGTTTCCGGTGGCATTTTTCCCAATGCAATTCCTTTTTTCATACCGGCTAAAATGAGATCGATCTGCTCGCTGGTAAACTCCATTTTTGCCAAACCGGATCCTTCGGCAAACATCATTCCAATCGCCCCGTAAATTTCCGCGTCCTCGTTTTTTTTATCATTCTGGCTAAAAAGTGAACCAGAAAGAATAATCATACTCGTTAGTAATAAACCAGTTTTTGTGACTCTGGCGATCGGGTGGATTTTATTGATTTCCATCCATTGAAATTCCTTCCGCAGCCATTTTAGTCAACTGAAATGTCGAGATCATGATACTTTCGTAAACACTGGTCTTTTTCAAAAAGGGTTGGCAATGAAATACAAGCCGTTAGATTATGAGCGTGTCAAATGAACAAAAAGAGGATAGGCAACAGGTCGTTTTATTTGATGGTGTATGCGGTATGTGCAATGCATCAGTCGATTTTATTCTCAGCCGTGATCGGGATAAAAAGTTTTTATTTTCTCCCCTTCAGGGAAAGTTTGCCAATGCACAGGTTCCTGAGGAGTGTATGGATTTAAATACGATTATTTATATTAGAGACGGTATGATCTTACGCAGATCATCGGCGGTTTTACGAATTCTCGTTGATTTGGGTGGGCTTTGGGTTGTGGTTTGGCCCCTCCTGCTAATACCCGCTTTTCTGAGGGATTTATTTTATCGTATAATTGCAAATAGTCGTCATTTGATTTCTAAAAAGAGAGCCGCTTGCCGACTCCCTTCTCCGGAAGAAAAGGAACGCTTTTTAGACTAAAGGGATTGTGGTTTCATACCCTGTTGAGTAGATAGAAAGCTTTGATTATGACAAAGATTATTATTCTCCCTTTCCTCTGCCTGCTCGTTTCTATTTCCGCTGCCCCGACCCGGGAAGCTTTTGCCTTGGAAGAACGATCAATCACGGGTGTACCAATCGATGCTTTTGAATTAGGTGATGCCAATCTGACCATCGAATTATGGGCCCGTTCCCCTATGATTTTTTCCCCGGTGGCGATGGACTTTGATGCTCAGGGACGCTTGTGGGCCACCGAGGGAATTGACTACCAAAGAGGAATGAGAGTCAAGGAAGGCCGATCAATTATCGTGCTGGAAGATAAGGATTGGGATGGAAAAGCCGACTCTTCCCATGTCTTTGTCACCGAAAAGGAAATCCGTCATGCCGCCCTTGGGATTGCAGTTTTTGACAACCGAATCGTTCTTTCTTCCACCCCATCGATTATCGTGTACACCGATGTTAATCGGAACGCGGTGTTTGATGAGGGAGTTGATAAGAGGGAAGTTTTCTTAACCGGGTTTCGTGATGCGAGTCATGACCACACCCTCCATGCGGTGGTCGGTGCTCCCAGTGGGCAATGGCATTTCTCCTATGGAAACCGAGGGGCGGATATTAAGACCAAGGATGGTAGGCATCATATTTCCGGGTGCTATTATGGTTATAGCGACGGGATTGGTAAAAAGAGTTCAGACGGAGAGGTCTATGTGGGCGGTATGACTATGCGGGTTAATCCGGACGGTACCGGGCTGACCCCGACCGGGGAGAATATGCGTAATTCACACGATATGTTTATTAGTTCCCATGGGGATATTTATCAGAGTGATAATGATGACCCTGCTCATGCCCGAATCAGTTGGGTGATGGAACATGCTAATATGGGGTATGCGGACCTGAGCGACGGGAGCCGATCATGGGAGGAAGTCGCCAAGTCCTGGGAGGAGCCGGCAGGATGGAGCAAAGGGCTTCGTTTTTCCCGTTCCCACTGGCGTGAAAATTATCCGGGCGCTTTTCCACCGGGCACGATTTACGGTGCCGGTTCACCCACTGGGAATGTTCTGATTGAGGACGACACCCTCGGGCTGGCCGGTACTTATCTCGTCGCCTGTATGGTGCGCAAGGAGGTGATGGCGGTCACCCCGCAATGGAAGGAAGCCCAGATCGAAATGGGGGAGCACAGACCTTTTATCCGTTTGAAGGCGGATCGAAAGGGCGAATTCTTTTTACCCACCGATCTCGCACTTGCCCCTGATGGCTCGCTTTTCTTTTCCGATTTTTACAATGATACCAGCCGGGGAACCAATCAGGTAAGCGGGAGCATCTATCGTATTACCCGTAAAGATGGGAAGCCCCTGACTCTGCCCAAAATTGATTTTTCTCAAGTGGATGGTCTGCTCGCCGCCCTGAAAAACCCTGCTGTCAATGTACGCTCTCATGCCGCCGCCCAACTGGTCAGTCTTGGAGAAAAGGCCTACACCAAGGTCGAGCAGTTCTTGGCCCAAAACCGCAGTGATCCCGTTCTCCGTTCCCGTGCAATTTGGGTACTTGCCCAGCTGGGGGAGAAGGGGAGGACTCGAATTGAACCCGGTTTGCAAAGTAAAGATGAGGTCGAGGTCGTAGTGTCCTATCGTGCCCTTAGGCATAGCCACCCTGATCGTACGCTTGAATATGCCAAGGCACTCGCCCAGTCCCCCTTCGCCTCGGTTCGGCGCGAAGTAGCGGTGAGCCTGAAAGGTATTCCCTTTTCAGATTGTCGCGACCTTCTTGCCCAATTGATGAAAGGATTTGACGGTCGGAATCGATTTTATTTGGAAGCCCTGGGAGTGGCCTTTCACGGAAAGGAAAACTTGGTTTATAATCAGCTGGTCGCTCCTACCATGCCGGATCCCGAAAAGTGGGGATCGAAAAATAAGCATCTCGCATGGCGACTCCATACCCCTGAAGCAATCCGCGATCTGGATCTTTGCATTCGTGTACAAAAACCACCAGTGGATGAATTTAGGTTTCTGTCCATGGCCTTTGCCAGTTTTCGTAACGATAAGGAAAGACAGGACCGGGTTAAGCGCTTACAGGCCCTCGCCCAACTATCCGAGTTTTCTGCCGAGTACTACCAGGTCACGGTGGACGAGATAATTGCAAAAGATCTTAATGATTTAAAGGGAGAAATGATGGAAGCAAGCTATCTAATTCCCACCCAACTGGGAGTATTGACTACAGTTTCTGAGCCTGCTCAAATTGCGCAGCTCCAAGGAGATTTAGATAGGGGCAAGACAGTAGCCGCAAAATGTTATCTGTGCCATAAGATTGAAGGAATTGGGGTCAACTTTGGACCCAACCTTACCCATTGGGGGAAGGAGCGTACCGTAGAGGAGATTGTAAAAGAGATCGTTTATCCGGATGACAAACTTGCTCATGGGTATGAAAAACCGGTCCGTCTCACCACCAAGAAAAATAAGCATGTGGCGGAGGGCTTTCTTTCCAATTACAGTTGGCATGCCGGTTCTCTCAAACTGAAAGTCCTTGGCGGCCAAACCCGTAAAATTCTTTTTCGTCGAGCGGGTGCAAAAATTGATTATTTAAAGGAATCCTGGATGCCCTCCGCCTCCGAAATGGGAATGTCTGATCAGGACCTCGCGGACCTCGCGGTGTACATGCAATCCACCGGTTCGGGGGAAGACGATTCCACCTCTGGAGATTCCGGAGAACCCGTTCCCCCCACCGGAAATGAGCCGGGATGGCAGGTCGTTACGGGAGAGGATTTTGTCAATGTGAACTGTTTCCCCGATACCTGGCGCTGGGAGAATGGACATGCCTACTGCACGGGCAAACCGACCGGGGTCATCCGGTACCGCGAACCCTTGGAAAACTTTGAACTCCTACTCGAATGGATGCACAAAAAAAATGCCGGAAACTCGGGCGTCTTTGTCTGGGCGACTCCGCAAAGTATTTCCAAATTAGCCGCCGGGCAGGGCCGGTTGCCTCACGGGATTGAAGTGCAGGTCCTCGACCTCGGGTATGCCGAGCACTACACCAAACGGCATAAAAAACCAGCCGACTGGTTTACCAGTCACGGTGACGTCTTTCCGGTGGGCCCAATTAAAATGAATCCCTTTCCTCCGGTTGCGCCTAATGGTCGGCGCAGTTTTCCAAGCAAAGAAACGACATTGGGAATCAATCAATGGAACCGGTATTATGTTCGGGCGGTCGATGGTGAGGTCCGCCTTTGGGTCAACGGGGAAGAGGTCTCAGGAGGGGATGGGATTGATCCATCTTCTGGGTTCTTCTGTTTAGAGTCTGAGGGGGCTCCGATTGAATTTCGTAACATTCGCCTACGCACACTTTCCGAAGTCGGAGAGATGAAACTTCCTGTACATGAGTCAGCACTCGCTCTAAACCTCAAAGGACATCCTGCATTGGGAACCTGGAAATATCTCAATGGGTATACCCGTGAGATTGCCGAAGACGGTCAGGTCACTCTTCGTCTGGGAGAGGATGTGATCTGGAAACGCCGCTGTATTTCCAAATCTGAAAATGAATTTGTTTTGGAAGGGAATTTGGTTCACAAATTGATTGGGGACACTTTACATATCGAAGGTAAATATAAAGCGGTTAAGGAATAGGTTGACCCATTTCAAAGTCATCTTCGTTATGGGTCTATGTGTAGATTTTCCTCCTCCATCTTAATTTTTCTTTTCTTTCTTACATCGGTTTCGCTACTTGCCCAACCAAGATACTTCAATGATTTAAAGCTAGGTTCCGATTTCCAAAAAGGATTGGAAGAATTATTGGAAGGCAATCAATCGGTTCGACTCGCCGATTTAAAAAGACAACTCACTCAAAAGCATTCCAAGGTTGTGCTCGGAGAGGTTCCAATCCACTCCGTTTCACCCAACAAGCTTTATGATCAGATATCTAAATCTGTTTTAGTAATGGGCAGGCTTTATAATTGTGGGAAATGTTCGAAATGGCATACCTCCATGGCTTCTGCTTTCGCTATTGGGCAAGATGGTATTATCGTAACCAATCATCATGTGTTGGAAAAAGATGAAGGAGAAATTCTGGGAGCTATGGATGCGGAGGGTACTGTTTATGGAGTTGAAAAAGTTCTCGCTGCCAATCAGGAAGACGATCTTGCCATTTTAAAGTTACGGGATGCCAAATTAATTCCAATGGCTCTTGGTAAGCCCGCAAGTGTGGGAGCGGATGTCTGGGTAATCAGTCATCCAAATAGAAAATTGTACACCATGACAAAGGGTATGGTCTCCCGTTACCAAATGATTTTGAAAAACGGTCAAAAACCCGGTCGCAGGATGTCTATCACTGCTGACTATGCCAAAGGATCAAGTGGAGCTCCCGCGTTTAATCGCAAGGGACAGGTCGTGGGTGTGGTGTCATCAACCAGTTCCATTTATTACAGCATAGAGAACGGGAAGAAAGAAAACCTGCAAATGGTGGTCAAGAATTCTATACCTGTGGAATCAATTCATGAATTGATTCAGAAATAATTTGTTGTCATAGGTTGGAAATAGTCCCGACTTCTCCCACACCTTGTCATCGCGAGGGCTGAAAGCCCGTGGCGATCCACTGTGAGCCAATAACCGATCCGCACTGTCCGCACGCGTCCCCCGAGACACCATGGATTGCCGCGTCGGTCACTTAGGCTCCCTCCTCGCAATGACAAATACCACGCACTCACGACACTCTTGTCATCGCGAGGGCTGAAAGCCCGTGGCGATCCACTGTGAACCAGTAAGCGAAGAGACAAGTCGTATACATAATTCGAGACACGATGGATTGCCGCGTCGCTCACTTCGTTCCCTCCTCGCAATGACAACATCAAAATTGATCGACTATGCGGTTTGATTTTTTATCTTTGGTTAATGTCTTGGACTAAGAAATCCTACTGCATTTACTTACTTGCCAATCGAAAAAACGGTACGATTTATGTTGGCGTCAGTGGAAATCTTTCCAAGCGTATGCTCGAACATAAGAATGGAACGAACGAAGGTTTTTCTAAAAAATATAGTCTCAAGAAGTTGGTATATTTTGAGTCGTTCGAGGTGGTTGAAAATGCAATCAAACGAGAAAAGCAATTAAAGGCGGGTAAGCGTTCCACTAAAATTCAGCTAATCGAAAAAGATAATCCAAATTAGGATGACCTAAGTGCTGATTGGTGATTCTGAATCGTTTTGCTCACTCTTGTCATCGCGAGGGCGTAGCCCGTGGCGATCCACTGTGATCCAGCAAGCGAAGAGACAAGTCGTACGGGTTGTGCGAGGCACGATGGATTGCCGCGTCGTCCGCTCCCGCTCTCTCCTCGCAATGACAAATTATGTGTTGTCATCGTGAGGGCTGAAAGCCCGTGGCGATCCACTGGGAGTCAGTAAGCGAACCGCATTGTCTGAAGATGTCTATTGCATGCAGTGGATTGCCGCGTCTGTCACATGCGTTCCTTCCTCGCAATGACAAGTGTGTGTTGTTATCAAACCGCAGCGTTCTTACCCACTCTTATGATTGCGAGGGCTGAGTTGTTTACCAGTTGTCTGTGCGGAAGGGGCTGGCGGGTAGACCCTCCTTATTGTAGAGGTTGGCATCGGCCGGATTCATGGTAAATGCGTAGCGGGCAGCGACCGGGGTCTTGACTGCTCCTGAACTGAGCACCACCTGATCGCCGACAATTTTTGCATCTGCCCAGTGCCATTTTTTATCGGCTCCGGCGATTGAGAAGTGTTTAAGGGAACCGTTTTTGATTTGCTTGGTCGGTTCGAGTTTTTCTTTCTTACCGACCATTAGTCCTTTCCCTACATTTTTGAAAGAAAGATGGACTTGATTTCCTTTAATCTTGTGACCGGAGTAAAGCGGGCCCGATGGGACAATATTCTTTTTATCGTAGGTTTGATGAAGGGCCCACTGAGCGAGGCGTCCACCCACATCCTGCTTGTTTTTTGGATGAATGTCATTGGGGTTATGGGCATCTGCTAAATCAATGATCACCGCCATGCCAGTGTGTTTAAGATCGAGGGCTTGGGTCTGAGCCTCGCGTAATTTGGCCCATCCGTCTCCGCCGCCTGGGGTGGTGCCGGGTTGTTTCCAATTGCACAACTGAACCCAGTAGAAGCCAAGATTTGGGTTTTGAAAGGCTTTTCTCCATCCTTGAACGAGGGCATGTTTCTTTTGGTAATAGGTAATGCCTTCTCCGCCATTGGATTCTCCCTGGTACCAGATGGCTCCGCGTAAAGCGAAAGGGGTAAGGGGATGAACCATGGAGTTGTAAATTGCGGAAGGGGTGCTTCCTTTTACCTTGGTGTCTTGGGTATAGGCTTTCACTTTTTCTGCAGTTTCGGAAAGTTCGGGTACCGATTTGAAACCGTCGAGTGTGGTCCATGGCTCGATACGGGTACCTCCCCAGTTCGATCCGACCAAACCAACTGGGACATTGAGTTCTTTGTGGAGCCTTCTTCCAAAGTAGTACCCGGTAGCACTAAAGTTTGATATGGTGGAAGGGGAGCATACTTTCCATTCTCCTTTGCCTTCACGCTGGGGAATGGGGTGAACAGTGTGTCCGGGGACATCAAAGAGTCGAATGTTCGGATATTTGGCTGCGGCGATCTCCTCTTTTGGGTTGGCACACTGGGAAACACGCCATTCCATATTGGACTGTCCGGAACAGATCCAAACTTCCCCGACCAGTACATTATCCAATTTGATCTCGTTGTTTCCTTTAACGGTAAGAAGCGAGGGAGAAGCATTCGCTTTTAACTTGTCGAGTTTGACCATCCATTCCCCCTTTTTTCCTACTGTGGTTTCTTTCTTCTGCCCGGCAAAGGAGACGGATACTTTTTCACCGACATCTCCCCAACCCCAGATGGGCACCTGCATATCGCGCTGTAAGACCATATTGGCATTGATGACCGCTGGCAGGCGGACGGCGTGAGCCGAGAATACGACGGCAATGAAGAGTAAACAGGAGGTTAATGTACGCATTATAATGGGGGCTGGGTTAGAATTTTAAATAAAAGAAAGAAAACTCTTTGAAAATCTTTTGATCAATCTTAAAAACTGAGATTGAGAAAGAAACTCAACGGAGTCTTTTAGGATTCTTTCTTGGGATCAATCTTAATTTGCAGGGGATCCGGAGGGGTTTTCCCAAGTAAACGATTCAGGGTGTAGGCAATATAACCGTTGGCCAGAGGAGTTCCATTTTGTGCCTTTATATTTTGAATGTTTACTTCATGGATATGCCAAGGTGTAAGTTCGGAGAGGGTGAGCTCCACGATCGTTCCATTTCCGGAAATTTCAATTTTGGAAATCGCTACCGACTTCTCATCCGACCGAGGGGAACCATAAGCTTTGCGGTATTCAAAGAAGTATCTTTTGAAGGGCCAGTTTTCCTTCTCTAGTGCTACTTTTTTATCCACCGGTTGAGTGAAGGTGAATTTGAATCCTTTCTTGGTGAGTTCCATATTCTGAATTTCAAAGGGTGTTTTTCCATTCCATGAAACTTGTTGAATTCCCTGTCCGCCTGCCCAGGTATGTTTGGTCTGCCCGACAAAAAGGCTTCCATCGGGAGCCCAGGCCATTCGATTGCATCCCCGTCCTAAGGGAGATCCATCAATAAAGGGTACGCAGGCACCCTGAAGTTCACCGCCCACTTCTTCGAGCATGACCCGGACAATTCGGGGTTTATTCATCTCGCCCACCAGGAGCTGTCCGGTGAAGGGGCCAAAGTGGGCGTTTTCTGAAATAGCGAGGACTTCAGTGGGAGAGTTGGCCATAGTACCATGAGGGAAAACGACGCAGGCACGAGTTCGTAGCTTGGCCAGTTTTTCTACCGGGCTGTCAACGGGAACTCCCTCAAAGCCTTCTTTCCAGGCCAGGCTTGCAGCGTGTCCATAAAAGCGATCTTGTTGCACATGAAAGAGCTTGCTGGAACCGACCCAGTCTCCTTGATTATCTGTGACGAAGAGATTACCCTTCAGATCAAACCCTAGTCCATTGGGCGTGCGGTGTCCATAGCTGTAGGGAATGGTTTTTCCCTCCGCGGTATACTTCATTACACAACCGCGGTAGGGTGCGGAGGAATGCATCCTGCCAGGTCTGCCTTTTTCATTAAAAGTTCCTCGTGTGATCGAGCGTACGCCATCACCGGAAGATCCAGTTCCCAGGGCAAAGAAATAATTTCCCTGAGTGTCCCGTACGGGCGTAAAATTGAATTCATGGTAATTTCCTGACATGCCAAACTGGTCGGTTACCACTTCGTAGTCATCCGCTTTCCCATCTCCATTGAGATCCCGGATGCGGGTCAGTTCCGGTCTTTGGGTGACAATGAGTTCTGTATTTGAAAGTGCAATGACGCCAAGCGGGTTATGTAAGCCCTCGGCAAAGAGTTCCCATTTATCCTCTTTATTATCGCGAACAAATATTTCCCCGCTGGGTAAACAAACCACGAGTTTGCCATTGGGCAGAAAGGTGAGTCCGTCAATCTGAATATTTTTAAACTTGGTGGGTGGGGGCGGAATATCGATGACTGAATACTGAGGGGCGGTTTCGGAAAAAACAGTACATGCAAGTAGGAGACAAAATAAGATAAATTTCATTAGTTGGCTTCCTCCCTGGGTTGAATGAGAATCGAAAATTCATTGGATTCCCGAGCCGTGAGTACAAGTGTTCCGTCGGGAGAAAGATTACCCCGGTTACTGGAGATGGTAGCTTGTGAGTTCGGGGTTAATCGAAGGGTTGTTTCAACAGTGGGAGAAACCGTAAAAGTTCTTTGTATACCAGATTTGTTGGCATTGGGACGTATCAGTTCGGTAATTACATACTTACCCAGAGAGTATCTGAATTTTGGGAACCCGTCCACCAACCGGTAACCGAGGTAGGTGGGAGCCTCTCCCGCTCCCTTTAGGGTAATGGGGAAGTCAGTAGCCTCAGAGGTATCGTAAATCGGTTGTTTGTTATTGGTCTTGGAAAGTGCATCGAAAGTTTGGTCGTTTAGTTGAGTGGTGCGGGCACGATAGTAGGGCACACCGTTGAACTGAGCGACAGGCTTGCCGTTGCTCGACCAGTGGTTTTGATTGGCTCGGATGAAGCCCCCTTTGGTCCAGGCATAACGGAGTCGGCATTCACCGGCGTCCCAGCAGAAGTAATGGTTTCCGGGGAGGGCGACTGCGAAGGCGGCCGGGGATGCTCCCGGCATAAAGGTGCGATAGATAATGGGTTCTGTGATTTGGGAAACCAAATCGTCAAAAGTGGGGGTAAAGGTACCGTTTTTACGGTTGTATTTCTGATCAAAGGGGAAGCGTTTGAGCAGGGTTTCCGGAGTAAACACATCCTGGGGTAATTCTTTGCGAGCCTGGGCGACCTGTTCCTTGTCGATTATAGCTTCCTTGTTTCCCCATGCATTATTTACATAGCTGAGGATGTAGGCGAGTTTCTCATCATCAAAGAGAAGTTGGGGGGGCATAGCGGAATAGAAGTGCTTACCGTTTACCTTGATGGGGCCGGCCAGACCGCGAAGCGAGATGGCAATGGAACGGGCAGAACCGCCCTTGAGCCAATCACTACCGGCAAGGGGAGGGACCGTTCCTTTTTGCCCTTTACCATCGGGCATATGACAGGCAACGCAGGAACCGGCTCCGTTGTACAATTCTTTGCCTTTGCGAAGAATTTCATCTTTGGACAAACCAAACAGATTTCCGGAGAGTGTAAAAAAGAGGACTAGTATAGATTGTTTACTCCTGAAGGTCATATATTAAATATTTAAACATGAGAAGAGTCTTGCTGTACATGTGTAAACCAAGTGGTTCAATAAAAAAATAGGGGGTATTGTGAATATTCGGTTTGATTAAGACTGGACTTATTGTCCTTGATCGCGGTCGAGGTTTTCCTGAATCCATTTTGCCAGGGTACCGCTTCCCGTCCCATAGCCTCCGGGTAGGGGGCGGAGGTCTCGGGTTTGTCTCTTGGGAGGATCGCCCCAGTGCTTGGGGAAAGGTTTTCTTTTATTTGGTTTTAGCTGGGGGCGATTCGGTTGATTGGGTGGTGTCTTTTCTTTCTTTCCATATACCATTTCATACACCTCTTGGGCAGTACGCTTTTGTCCGGTTGATTCATTAAACCATGGGCTTCCTCCTATGAATATCATACCTTCCGGTAACTTCTTTCCCTCTGCCATCCACTGTTCAAATGAGGGGGAAGAATCTTTGGTTTTTGGACCCTTTTGATTGCCGAGGGTAATTGAGGTAATATTGACGCCCGTGACCGGAGCATCATCTGCAATACGGGTATCCTGAACAAAGCATTTTATTAAAAGACCCTGTTCATTTAACCGGAGAACTCCTTTGTGAAAGGATGGAATGGGCTTGGCTAATAGTTCTTTTGCCTCGGCGTAAAGTTGATCGAGGGTTTTGGCAGGATGTGCTTGTTTGTCTGAGGAAGATCCGATGAAATCTCCTCTTTCAGCCCATCTATTTTTGTCAACTGGTCTACCATCCGGGTGGGGTGCACCGATTGATTCAAATTTACGTTCAGTCACACGATTTTTACTTACAATGATGGTTGTAGTATGACCAAACCCCGTCCAACTACTCCATTTTTTGGTGTAGGAATAATTTCCCTGATGATTATCTTTTAAGTCCTGCCATCGTTTAAAACTTTTTTCGAACTGCTTTTTTTGTCCGCCCCATTCCTCTTGTTTTTCCTGTCCTTGAGATGACAGTTGGCCACAAGCTAGGGCAGAGGTAAGAAATAAGAGGGTGTAAACGAGATGAGAGAAGGAGCGGGTAGCAATTTTCATATCTATATACTAAAGAGTGAGGGAAAAGAGGAGCAAGTGGATAAGCGATTGGGACGAGGACGTAGATTAGACCTTGCGGTTACTCAAGAAAAGCCAAAGGTCTTATAAGATGAAAATATTGTTAGTCCTTTTTTGTCTTTCTTTACCGATTTTATTACGGGCTAGCCAATCCCCTAATTTTCTTTTGATTCTGGCGGATGACTGTACCTACAACGACTTGCCGCTTTATGGTGGAGTCAATGCAAAGACACCAAACCTGGACCGGTTGGCAGGTGAGGGCCTTACTTTTAATCAGGCTTATGTCGCCTCTTCCATGTGTCAACCATGCCGGGCGGAGTTGTATTCGGGACTATATCCGATGGGGAATGGATGTGCATGGAATCACTCGGGTTGCCGTCCCGAAATTACGGGTATGCCCCAGGCACTCGGAAAATTGGGCTATCGGGTGGGGTTGGCTGGGAAGACACACATTCGACCGGCTCCTGTTTTTCCATTCGAGAAAGTGGAGGGATTTGATCAGAACTGCGTTCGTAATCCGACCCTTGAACACGATCTCGGTGCGGCCCGCAAGTTTATGGAACGGAAAAGAGATGAGCCATTCTGTCTGGTGATCGCATTGACTGAACCGCATGTTCCCTGGGTGATGGGGGATGCCTCGCAATATCCGCCGAAGAAACTTAAACTTCCCCCCAATATCGCGGACACTTTACGAACGCGCGAAGACTTTTCAAAATATTTGGCGGAGATCACCTACATGGATGGACAGGTGGGGGAGATTCTCAAAGCTTTACAGGAGTGCGGAAAAGCAGAGGATACACTGGTGCTGTTCAGTTCGGAGCAGGGTTCTCAGTTTCCCGGGTGCAAATGGACGACATGGAATACCGGTTTGCACACCGCTTTGATTGCCCGTTGGCCTGAAAAAATAAAGGCTGGGAGAAGAACGGATGCTTTGGTTCAGTACGCCGATATATTGCCCACATTGATTGAAATTGCGGATGGGCAAATTGAGGAAATGGATGGCCAAAGTTTTACAGGGGTTCTACACGGAAAGAAAACGGACCATCGGAAATATGTTTATGGAATGCATAATAATTTTCCGGAGGGTCCACCTTATCCGACCCGCACGATATCGGACGGCACCCATCGATTCATTATGAATCTAACTCCCGATGAACTTTATATCGAAAAGCATCTCATGGGGTTAAAGGGGAATGCGGTCCTGAACAATCCATACTGGGCGACCTGGGTGAGGGATTCCTGGGAAAAGCCTGAGATTTATAAACTGGTCAAGAGATACCAAAGTCGACCGGAAATCAGTTTTTACAATACGGTGGAAGATCCCTATGAAATGAATGATTTAGCTCAAAATAAAATTTACGATCAAAAGATTCAAGGAATGAGAAAGGAATTAAAAAGATGGATGAAAGCAGAGGGGGATCCGGGTGTCTTACTGGATACAAAAAAAGCACACCAGGCAGCCAAGACCGGGAATCACCTTTTTTAAGAAAGATTGAACGATGAATATGATTCATACCTCTAAGAGAGCAAAGATTGGCAAAAAAAATTATGACTAAAAATATATTAATTCCTCTTTCCTTGGTGGTGGGCCTTATAGGTGCTGCCTTCATTATTTCCAAGCCCTGGGTTACGATCCAACATGCCGAACCAATCATGGTTAAGGGTTATGCAGAAAGCGAAGTATTCGCGGACCAAGGGAGCATGACCGTACGAATTTCGGAAAAGGGTGAGGATAATGGAGAAGCTTACGAAAAAGCGGGGGAATCCTTGGTCACGGTGCGTGCTCTTGTTCATGAAGTGCTTGGAGAAGATGTGGAAATGGTGGAGCTTTCCTCTTCTCTCAGCGAGACCAAAAAACTAAATGAAAAAGGAAACCGGACGAACGAGATCGAATATGTTACCGCGACTAGAAGTTTACGGGTTAACAGTGGAAAGGTTGAAGATTTGGACCGTCTATCCCGTAAGTTGTATGATTTGAACGGCGAAGGAATTCGTCTTACTTTGAGCGGACCCGATTTTTTTGTTTCAAATTTAGATGAAGTGAAAATCGATTTAATGAAACGGGCTACAAAAAATGGTCGGGATCGAGCGGAGATTATGGCCAAGAGTTCAGGGGAAAAACTGGGCTCCCTGGTTTCGGCCAGGCAGGGGGTTATTCAAATCACCAAGCCTAATTCCACCCGTACATCAAGTTATGGAATTTATGATACCGAGACCATAGAAAAAGTGGTCAAACTTGTGGTCACACTTGAGTTTAAGATAGGGGGATAAAGATCTTTCTTCCCCTTGTTTTATTCGGGGAATGCAATCATTTGGTTGATCTTTTAAAAGTTTTCTTTTTGTGTAGAACTTTACCCTTTTATTTCGTTTTTACCTGTCATGAAATTATCTCTGATTACTTATAAATCAATATTCTGGTTGAGCCTATCTTCCCTAACCTGGCTGTCTTTAATGGCTGCGAATAAACCGATGAATCTTCTTCTTATTACAGTGGATGATATGAGCTGTGATTCAGTGGGTGTATACGGGTGTGAATTGGAGGGTACCACCCCCACCATGGATCGACTTGCTTCTCAATCCCTCCGGTTCGAACATGCCCATGTTACGGTGGGAAATTGTAACCCCTGTCGAAATGTAATGTTTTCCGGGTTAATTTCCCACAACAATAAAGTGGAGGGTTTTTACAAAGTGACTGATCCGGGCTGGCCTCATATGGTGGATTTACTTCAGGAAGCGGGGTATTATGCTGGAATTCATGGAAAAGTAAGCCATTCCAGTCCTTATCAACCCTATGGTTGGGATGACGATCTAACCATTTCACCCTCGGGAAAAAAGGCTCACATTAAAGATGCAAAAGCATATGGAGAATCTACTTCACGGGGAATTGAAATAGCGAAAAAGTCCGGTAAACCTTTCTTTCTTTCCATCAATATTTCGGATCCACACAAACCTTTCTGGAGCGAGGTCCGGGGCGGTGGCGAGGATCCGTATGTGCCCAGTCGGATATACAATGCGGAGGAAGTGCCCGTACCTGGGTTTTTATTTGAGGATCCCGAGGTTCGTGAAGAATTGGCTCTTTACTATAGCAGTGTACGACGGGCCGATGACTGCCTGAATGAAGTACTGAAGGCGTTAAGGAAAAGTGGCCAGTGGGAGAACACAATGATCGTCTTTCTCTCGGATCACGGAATGCCGCTTCCCTTCGCTAAGACCCAGCTCTACCACCACAGCACAAGGACACCCCTGATGGTACGCTTACCCAATGTAACCGAAGCGGGAAAAGTTGAAAAAAAGCACATGGTCTCGATTGTTGATCTTCTACCGACGGTCCTGGATTCATTGAATGTTTCCCAGCCGAAACGACTTGATGGACGTTCTTTTTATCCTGTTTTACAGGGCAAGAAACAGGATGATAGGGATTTTGTGATCAAGGAATACAATGAAAATGCCGGCCGTTCCCGTGATCCGATGCGCGGAATTCAAACCAAGACTCATCTTTTTCTTTTTAATCCATGGTCTAATGGGGAACGAGTATTTGCAACTGCTACAAATGGAACGGTAACCTGTAAGCGAATGATCAAATTGGCTGAGGACGATGAGCGAATGAATGAAAGACTGGAGCTATATCGTTATCGTGTACCGCAGGAATTATATCATGTAAAAAGAGATCCAGACTGCCTGGAAAATTTAATTCATCACCCTAATCATGAGAAAACAAAAAATAAGTTGATGGTACTTTTAGAAGAATGGATGGTTCAAACGAAAGACCCTTTGCTCGAATGCTTTCAAAACCGGGACGAACCTGATTTAGTGGAGGCATATATTCAACAACTGGAAGAGGAATCAAATCTTAGGCGGAAAAAAGAGAAACCAAGTAATAAGACCAAAAGCTCAAAAAAGAAATCCTGATCCCTAAGGGAAATTTTCCATTTATGAAATGCATAATCTTATTCACTGTATTTTTGACTTCCTTTTTTTCACTCTGTTTCGCGGTTGAGGAGGGGAAGCATTTGTTTATTTTATCGGGGCAGTCCAATATGCAGGGGCATCGCCCGGATGAAGCTTTTGTCCCAACGGTTAAAAAGGCCTTTGGGGCAGAGAGTGTGATCGTGGTTCAGGATGCGCTGGGCGGGCAACCGATTCATCGATGGTGGAAGAAATGGGTTGATCCGCAGGGAAATAAACCAGCTCAGTCCGGTGATCTCTATAATCGCCTGATGAGTAAAGTTATGCCTGCGATTAAGGGTGAAAAGTTAGGTAGTATCAGCTTTGTTTGGATGCAGGGAGAAAGAGATGCCAAGATGGGGTGGGGGAAGTTATACGGAGAGGCCTTGATTGGATTACATTCCCAGTTCGCTATTGATTTAAAATGGAAAAAGAAAGACCTGGGTTTTGTGATTGGTCGGTTGAGTGATTTTGATTTGAAAAATAAGAAATATCGACATTGGAGTATGGTGCGAGAGGCACAGGTCCAGGTTGCCAATGCGAATCCAGTATTTGCATGGGTGGACACTGATGATTTAAACGATGGGCTGAACCGAAAAGGGAAAGAAATAAAAAATGATCTGCACTATTCTGCAGAGGGTTATAAAATATTAGGCAAGCGTTTTGCCGAAGCCTGTATCCGCTTAATCAAGGAGTAGGAAATGAAGAATTTTTTTCTGTGTATTACTGGATTGTTAATTTCATTTTCCGGATGGTGTAAAGTCCGGGTGCCGGCAATCTTTTCGGATCATTCGGTTTTTCAGCAAGGCGGAGGAAATCCGATCTGGGGTTGGGCAAAACCGGGGGAGGAAGTAACGGTTTCCACAAGTTGGGGGACGAAAGATTCCGCAACTGCGGACAAGAACGGAAGGTGGATGGTGATTGCATATACTTCCAAAGCGGGTACTGGTCACGAAGTTACGATTCAGGGAGATAATAAAATCGTGCTTTCAAATGTTGCGGTGGGGGAAGTCTGGTTATGTGCCGGTCAATCCAATATGGGGTGGTCCATGGGGAACTCTTTTGAAGCGGGAAAAGAAGCCAATGTAAATTTGCCTGATTTCAGAATTTATAAATCGGCCCGTGAGCATTGGCATGAGCCTTTGTCAGAAAATCGGGATCGATTGGCAAAATGGAAATCATGCGATCCAAAGTCGGCTGCTGAAACTTCTGCAGTTTCTTATTACTTTGGCAAAAAATTGCATCAAAAACTGGGTGTGCCGGTTGGGATTATTCAACGGGCCTTTGCCGGGACACCGATTGAAGGATGGATGCCCTGGGATATCCAATCCGCAGATCCCCGTACAATTGCCCATAAAAAATTGCTCGATGATGGATCTAATCGTCTGATTGCCCGTGGTCAGACCAAGCAGAAGGCATTAGCCAATTACCAAAAAGAATTAAAGGAATATAATGACAAGATTGATCGAGGTGAGACGATGAAAAATGCGTTCAAGTCATTGTCTCCTCCGATTATTACCAAGCCCTCCAGCATGGGTCATCAATATCCCGGACATATTTACAATGCAATGATTGCTCCAATCCGACCTTACGCCATTCGCGGAATGATCTGGTACCAGGGAGAAAGGAATGCCAAGAATGCACCACAGGCCGAACACTATGCGAATCAATTAAAGCAACTGATCGGGCATTACCGAAACACCTGGCATGGTGAATCCTGGGGGTCAGTGAGCGATGGGTTTCCTGTTTATTTTACCCAGTTGCCCAGCTGGAATCCTCCTCAAAGCAAACCGGTGGAAGGGGTGGAGGCAAGCTGGGTAGTAAGTCGAGAGAGTATGCAAAAGGTGTCACAGGAAGTTTACAACACTGGTATGGCGGTGAGCATAGATACAGGAGATGCGATTGAACTGCATCCTAAAAACAAAAAGCCCATCGGGTTGCGCCATGCGTATCTTGCCCTTGGGAAGACATATGGGTTTCCTATTGTACATGAAGGACCGGTTTTTTCAGAGTTCTCCCAGAAAGGGTCAAAGGTTGTTATTCGGTTTAAATCGATTGGGTCAGGCCTGATGGCAGGAGGTAAAGGGAAAATTGATTCTTTTGCGATTGCGGGTGTGGATCGTGTTTGGCATTGGGCGGATGCAAAAATTGATAAGGATTCAGTAATCCTGTCTTCCCTCAAAGTGAAGCAGCCGGTGGCGGTGCGTTATGCCTGGGCGATGAATCCATCCGGTCGTAATCTTCTTTATAATCAAGAAGGGTTTCCCGCTTCTCCCTTTCGCACCGATGATTGGCCACTTTTTGACCCGAAGGCAGAAGTGGTCGAGGTAAATAAACCGAAGAAACCAAAGGGGTATCAATCCAAAGATTGGAACCGTCCCGAAATAAAAGAATAAATTTATTCAATTTTATATGCGAGTTCTCTTCTTTATTCTACTATTCCCCCTATTCTCCTTTGGGCGAAGCCAGCCCAATGTAATTATCATTCAAACGGATGAGCATAACCTCCGTACCCTCGGTTGCTATCGTGAACAGATGAATGAGGACCAGGCCTTCGTCTGGGGCAAGGGCAATCAGGTCGATACTCCGAACATTGATTCCCTGGCCCGGGATGGATTGATTTGTACCAATTACTTTGCCTCCTCCCCGGTATGCACGCCTTCCCGTGCGTCCTGGGTTTCCGGACTCTATCCCCAAGCCACAGGATCGGCCAGTAATAATCTGCCCCTTAAGGATTCCATCATCACCTTTGCCGAAGTTCTTCGCCAGCGGGGTTACGCCACTTCTTATTTGGGTAAGTGGCACCTCGATGGGGATGCGAAGCCCGGCTGGGCACCTCCCCGTAAATTCGGATTTTCCGATAACCGATTTATGTTCAACCGTGGGCATTGGAAGAAATTTGAAATGACCGAAGGCGGCCCCCAGGTGGCAACCAAGAAGAATGGAAATCCGGTTTATGATTTGAGCGATGCGGATGAAAAGAGCTTCGCCACTGATTGGCTGGTCGATCGTTCCCTGGAGATTCTCGACCGCGATAAGGGCAAGCCTTTCTGTCTGATGCTTGCCTTGCCCGATCCCCACGGGCCCAATACCGTTCGGGCTCCCTATGATACGATGTACGATCATCTGACCTTTCAGCAACCTGTTACCATGCGCAGGGTACTGGCCGCATTGCAGAACCGACCGGGTTGGGTGAGTGGTGCGTCCAATGCAGTTAAAAAATTGAGTCAAAGTACCTTGTCCCAGTATTTCGGCATGGTTCGCTGCATTGACGATAATGTGGGTAAGATGCTCGCTTTTTTGGAAGAGAATAATTTGACCGAGGATACGATCGTGGTTTTTACCTCGGACCATGGAGACATGATGTGCGAACATTGCCGGATGAATAAGGGGTTACCCTACAAAACCTCGGTGGGGATTCCCTTTGTTTTGCGCTACCCGGCCAAAGTGCCTGCGGGCAAGGTGATTCACACTGCCTACACCACAGTGGACTTTTTCCCCACTCTGATGGGACTGATGGGGATTGAAGATGGCTTGCCAACTATGCATGGACTGAATGCTTCGATTGCCTACACCAACAAGAAAAAAGAAATCGCCAAGGACCGGGTTGTTTATGTCCGGCACTCGGGAGGGGCTTGGGTTGCCGCGTTTGACCGCCGTTATAAACTGGTGATTTCCACTTCCGATAAGCCCTGGTTATTTGATCTCGAAAAGGATCCGGATGAACTGGTTAATTTTTATGGCCGGAATGAATATAAGGAAATTGGGCTACGCCTCGAAAAAGAATTAAAAAGACAGATGATAAAATACGGGGAACCTGCTCTTGCGGAAAAGAACCTGCGTTTTCAATAGGCATACACAATTTGTTTTTTTGCTTCGATTTTAAGAAATAAATCTATCATGGTGTTTCTTAATGGATAAAAATGATATTATTGGTGTTCTCGACTTGATTGGGACGATGCTAGAGATAAAGGGAGAAAATCCTTTTAAGGTGCGGGCTTATTTTTCCGGCTCGCGAACATTGCAGACATTAGAGGAGGATTTGGGAACTGTAATTGAAGAGGGGCGGCTCGGAGATATACCCGGCATTGGAAAAGCACTGACTGAAAAGATTGAAACACTTTTTACCATTGGTGAACTTGAGTTTCTGGATAAGCTCAAAGCATCGGTTCCGGACGGTCTCCTTGAACTGTTAGAAGTTCCCGGTTTGGGGGGGAAGAAAATCAATGCACTTCATCAAAAACTAGGAATTGATTCCATTGAATCCTTAACCCAAGCCTGTAATGATGGCCGGGTAGCGGAGTTAAAAGGATTTGGCACTAAAACACAGGACAAGATTTTATCGGGGATTGAAAACCGGGAGGCTTATGCGGCCCGTCATTTATGGTGGGATGCCCGGCGGGTGGCCGATCGAATTCTTCCGGGCTTACAGGGCCTACCTGAAGTCGATCGGGTGGAAGCTGCAGGAAGCCTGAGAAGGGGGATGGAAACGGTGGGAGATCTTGACTTCTTGGTGGCTTCCTCAAAACCGGAACCGATTATGGAATGGTTCACGCAGATGGAGGGAATTGTTGAGGTCACTGCTCATGGAGATACTAAATCGAGTGTTCGTTTTGAGGGGGGTATGCAGGCGGATCTTCGGGTTGTGCCTTCGGAACAATTTTACTTTGCCCTGCATCATTTTACCGGTTCCAAGGATCATAATGTCAGAATGCGCCAAAAAGCACTTTCTATGGGCCTAAGCCTCAGTGAATGGGGACTTCGTCCAGAAGAGGAGAAGGATTCTTCCCGAAGCAAGGGAACGGTGGAGGCACATTCAGAAGAAGATATCTTTAAGACACTTGGTCTTGCTTACATTCCACCTTCATTACGTGAGGGGATGGGCGAGGTGGAAGCCGCCGAAAAAAATGAACTCCCTGAATTGCTTGAATTAGAGGATTTAAGAGGTTGTTTTCATAATCACACCACTGCCTCCGATGGACGAAACACATTGGAGGAAATAGCGGCCGAAGCAGATAAGAGGGGGTGGCAATACCTGGGGGTGGCTGATCATTCAAAATCAAGTTTTCAAGCTAATGGTTTGGATGAAGCCCGATTGGAAAAACAGGTGGAGGCCATTCGAGTACTGAATGAAAGCGGATCGTTCACCAGTCATATTTTTGCCGGTTCCGAAGTGGATATTTTATCCGGAGGGACGTTGGACTTTCCGGATTCGGTTTTAGAGACACTTGATTATGTGGTGGCGTCTGTTCACAACGGCTTGACTCAGGATGAGGAGACGATGACCAGTCGGATTATTAAGGCATTGGAACACCCCAAGGTCACCATGCTTGGTCATGTGAGTGGGCGGCTTTTATTAAAGCGGGAGGCCAGCAAGATGAATATTCAAAAGATTATTGATGCAGCGATTGCCAATCATAAAATAATTGAACTCAATGCCAACCCTATGCGGTTGGATATGGATTGGAGACATTGGAGGAAGGCGGCAGAAAAGGGCTTGCTCTGTGCCATTAATCCGGATGCCCATGCTTTACCTCATTATGACTTTCAATTAACCGGTGTGAATATTGCCCGCAAAGGCTGGCTGACCAGAAAGCATGTATTTAATACCCGATCATTGGGAGAAGTGACCCAATATTTTGGATGAAACAATAAGTTCAATCTTCCATTGCCCAAGTTTCGATAGTTCCTTAGTAAGGTTCCGTGGCAATAATTAGTTATCGTAATTTAACTGTGTCTTTTGGCGGACCTCTTCTGCTTGATGATGTCGGTATTAGCATTGAAAAGAAGGAGCGCATCTGTCTGCTCGGACGTAATGGGGAGGGGAAATCAACCTTATTGCGAATTTTATCTGGCCAGGTCATTCCCGATAAGGGTGAAAGTGAGAGGTTACCTAATTTCCGAGTGGCCAAGTTGGATCAGGAAATTCCAGTAGGAGTCCAGGGAAGCATCTTTGATGTAGTAGCAGAGGGCTTGGGGGAAAAGGCGGACATTTTGCGGGCTTACAATCAAGCATCGCTTCAATTGGATGAAAAGCCAGAAGATGAGAAGTTAGCCGATGAAGTTGATCGGTTACAATCTGAGCTCGATCGAACGGACGGCTGGAGCTTAGATCACAAGGTCGCTTCTATTATAGACCGGGTAGGATTAACTCAGGAGCAATCCTTTGCTACTTTATCGGGAGGAAACAAGAGCAGGGCATTACTGGCCCGGACTCTGGTGGGTGAGCCCCATGTTTTAATTTTGGATGAACCAACTAACCACTTGGACTTTGAAGGAATTCAATGGTTAGAGAAATTTCTTCAAAAAGCAGAGTTTGCAGTTTTATTTGTATCCCATGATCGTTCTTTTATTCGTTTTGTAGCCACACGGATTTTAGAACTGGATCGCGGGAAACTGACCTCGTGGACTTGCGGTTATGACAAATTTCTCGAACGAAAAGCAGATCTTTTATCCGCCGAAGAGAAGCAAAATGCAGTATTTGATAAAAAACTGGCGGAAGAAGAGGTATGGATACGCAAGGGAATTCAAGCACGGCGAACAAGGAATGAGGGCAGAGTTCGTGCATTGTTTAAGTTGCGGGAAGAAAGATCCGACCGTAGGGAGCAACAGGGGAAGAGCACAATTTCTTCCAACAAAGGACAAACCTCTGGACGAAAAGTAATTTCGATCAAGGATCTTGAATTTGGCTGGGATGAACAAACTCTCATCAAGAATTTTTCCACGACTATATGGCGGGGCGATAAAATTGGAGTGGTTGGATTAAACGGATCGGGTAAGTCGACTTTATTGAAACTCTTATTGAAAAAACTGGAGCCCAAACAGGGAAGTATTGAACATGGTACGAAGTTGGACGTAGCTTATTTTGACCAGCACAAGGAGATTTTGAATGATAGTTTATCCGTGGCGGAAAATGTGGCTCCTAATGGAGACACCGTTACGATTAATGGATATAGTAAGCACATACTTTCGTATTTAAAAGATTTTCTCTTTTTACCCGAGACTGCCCGGGGCCCGGTTAAAATGCTTTCCGGGGGTGAACGAGCCCGCGTGCTCTTAGCTAAGTTCTTCCTTCAACCCGCCAATTTATTGGTTTTGGATGAACCCACAAATGACTTAGATATCGAAACCATTGAATTGTTGGAAGAACGTTTGTTACAGTTTGATGGTACTCTTCTTTTGGTCAGCCACGACCGCGATTTTCTTAACAATGTGGTCAACGCTACTTTTGCAATGGATGGAAAAGGAGGAGTCATGGAATACGCGGGTGGCTGTGATCGTTGGCTGGAGGAACAGGAAGAGGCCAAGAATTCGAGTAATCGAGCTAAGCCCAGGGTGATTGAAAATAATGAAAAACCCCGAAAACTTTTAAATAAGGAAAAAGAAGCCCTCATTGAATTGCCCAAAAAGATAGAAAAGATGGAAGCAGAACGGGATCAAATTACCGCGATTATGCAAAGCCCGGATTACTATCGAAATCCAAAGAGTGATCCAGCCGATGACCAGGCAAGTTTGGAGAAATTGGAGAAAAAAATCGCCATTTCTTATTCGCAGTGGGAAGAGCTCGAAGCCATTGCTGATTGATGTTTTAATTTTTCGTTAAAATTTCCTTTTAACGGAGAGTTTAAGTATGACTGTTATAAGCCTTTTAACTACAAAGTATTCCATTTCCTGTAATAATAAATTAAGCAATCCTGTTTTAAGAATGTTGCCATACAAACAGGTAAGGGTTTTTAGTGAGCTTCATATGAGATTCTCCCTTTCCCTTTTTTTAGTTTATTTTTCAGTGTGCTCAGTTCAGGCGGAAAGAAAGCTCGAATTTAATCGTGATATTCGACCCATTCTGTCAGATGGATGTTTCCATTGTCATGGTCCGGATGAAAAGGAAAGAAAAGGGGGCCTTCGATTGGACCTCGAAAGTGATGCTTTTAAGAATGCAAAATCTGGCTTCCCTGCCATTGTAAAGGGGGATCCGGATGAGAGTGAGATTATTGCGAGAATCTTTCTTTCGGATGATGACGAGGAACATATGCCTCCCTTGGATAGCGGGAAGTCGATCACCCTAGAGCAAAAGGAAATTCTAAAAAAATGGATAGAGCAGGGGGCTGAATACCAAGGTCATTGGGCATTTATAACCCCGAAAAGGAGTCCAGTTCCATCGATTTCAGTCACCGGCCACCCGATTGATGCTTTTATTGTTGATCGACTGAAAGGAGAAGGAATGGAGATGCAGGGGCTCGCGGATAAGGAAACTTTATTACGCCGTGCCAGTCTTGATCTAATCGGATTGCCACCCTCGATTAACGAGGTTGATGACTTTGTAAATGATTCCTCTTCCAATGCGTACGAAAAAGTATTGGATCGATTACTCGGTTCACCGCACTACGGAGAGAGAATGGCACTCGAATGGTTGGATCTTGCCCGTTACGCGGACAGTAATGGATTTCAGAGCGATGGGAGTCGGGATATGTGGCTTTGGCGAGACTGGTTAATCAATGCCTTTAACCGAAATATTCCTTTTGATCAGTTTACTATCGAGCAGTTGGCTGGTGATATGTTACCCAATCCATCCCAGGATCAAGTTGTGGCAACCGGGTTTAATCGAAACCATAGGTTGAACGGAGAGGGAGGACGGATTGTGGATGAGTGGTTTGTGGAAACAGTGATTGACCGGGTTGAAACAACCGGAACTACCTGGCTCGCCCTTACTATGAGTTGTGCCCGTTGCCATGATCATAAATACGATCCGATTTCACAAAAAGAATTTTTTGAATTTTTTGCTTATTTTAATTCAAATGATGAGAGTGGTGTGCTGGCAGCCAATGGGAAAAATGGATTTAATACTGCACCCTTTCTAAAAGTTCCCAATTCTGAACAGAAAAGAAAAATTTCACACTTAGAAGACTCTTTACAAAAATCCCAAGACGAGAGGAAGAGTGCGGAATCTAAAATGGAAGATGCCCTGACTAAATGGCTAAAGCAAACCCGCGAAGAATTAGTAAAAAACAAAGCCCAGCCCAGTCCCTGGAAAAAACTTACCAATGAAAAGGTGCTAAGTAAGGGCGGGGCACAGTTCAAGAAACAAAAAGATGGTTCCTGGTTGGGGACTGGTAAGAATCCATCGAATGATACTTATGAAATTAGAAGTCCTTTTAACTCGAAGGAATTATCGGGAGTTTTACTTGAATCTTTTTCCGATCCATCTTTTAAGGGAATCAAATTTGGGCGGTCAGGAAATGGAAATTTTGTGATGACCGGACTGGAAGTTAGGTTGGAACATAAAGACAAAAACAAAAAACCAATTGTCTTGAAATTGGACAAGGCTGAGGCCAGTTATGAGCAGGAAGGATACCCTGCTATTCAAGTCGTTAAAAATGCTGCGAACCTGAAGAAAAAGGGATCAAAAGGGTGGGCTGTTCATGGGAGCAATCCTCCCAAACAGAGATCTCTCATGGCAATGTTTATGGCAAAGTCTCCGATCTCTGTTCCTGAGGGAGCGGAATTGGTGATCACTATTTATCATCAATCTGGATTCGCAGATCACAATCTCGGTCGCTTTCGTATCCAATATGCGGAGAAAAAGGTAAGTTCTTTAGATGGGGTATCTGGAATTCCAGAAAATCTCGTTCTTCTTGTGCGTAAGAATGTTGAGGGTTTAGCTCCTCAAGAATTAAACCAATTGAAAAAGTATTTTCGCACAGAGGTGGAAAATCCTGTTTCCGTAGCAGAAGTAAAAGCAGATCAATCCAAAAAAGCCTTAGATGATTTCATATCGAAAGTGCCTAGCACCATGATCATGAAGGAAAAGTCCGCCCCTCGGGATGCATTCATTTTAAGTCGTGGAGAATATGATCAACCGACCGAAAAAGTAGGACGGGCACTACCTGCTGTTCTTCCCCCATTGCCCGAAGGTCAGCCTAATGATCGTCTTGGTTTAGCTCGATGGCTGGTATCGGGAGATCATCCTTTGACTGCCCGCGTTTGGGTAAATCGAATCTGGGAGCGTTTATTTGGGGTGGGCATTGTGAAGACTTCAGAGAATTTTGGTTCGCAGGCGGAATGGCCGGTTCACCCAGAACTGCTTGACTGGTTGGCGGTGGAATTTGCCAAGCCTACGGCTTTACCTAAAATAAATGGAAAACCTGCACAGGCCTGGGATATGAAAGGCATGATTAAATTTATCATGCTGAGTAAAACTTATCGTCAAAATTCCTCAGCTCCGGATGGTTATTTTAGAAAGGATCCTGAGAATCGCCTCTTGGCCCGAGGTCCCCGTTTCCGGTTGCATGGCGAATTGGTTCGGGATCAGGCTTTGGCAAGCAGTGGGTTACTGATTAAAAAAGTTGGTGGTCCCAGCACCCGTCCTTACATGCCTAAGGGAGTGTGGTCCGAAACAAACCGTTATGGAAATTTAACGAACTATAAAGCAGATGAGGGCGAGGGTTTGTATCGTCGTAGTATGTATACTTTTTGGAAGCGAACCGCTGCTCCTCCGTCGATGCTTTTGTTTGATGCACCAAACCGTGAAATCTGCTACCCCAAGCGCTCACGTACGAACACACCATTGCAAGCTCTTGCTTTACTGAATGAGGTCACTTATGTGGAAGCAGCCCGGAGCCTGGCCGAGAGAATGATGAAAGAAGGAGGTGCAGGTATTCGTGATCGATTAACCACTGGTTACCGGTTGGCCACATCACGAAGTCCCGATAAGCAGACTCTTTCTGTATTACAAAAAGGATTTGAGGAAAGAAAAATTCATTTTCAGGATAACCAGGAAGCTGCAAAACAGATTATTTCCCATGGGAAAAAGAAGCCGGATGAAAATTTAGAACCCGTGGAATTAGCCGCTTATACTGTCACCGCGAATGTGCTTTTAAACTTAGACCGTGTTATCACCAAAGATTAGGAATAATTATCATGAATCAATTTAATCAGCTACTCACTTCCAAAACAAATCTTTCATCTACTCAGGATTTTTTGAATCGACGAATTTTTCTTCGTAATGGAGCGGCGGCGCTTAGTGCAACTGCGTTGGCCGGATTATTATCCCCGCAAAAAGGGCAAGCCAAAGATCCTGGTTTACAGGGCTTTCCCAATTTCCCCGCCAAAGCAAAACGGGTTATTTATTTATTCCAATCCGGAGCACCTTCTCAGATGGACCTTTTTGATCCAAAACCATCGATGGAGAAAGTTCGTGGTCAGGATTTACCGGAATCCATTCGTAAGGGGCAGCGTTTGACAACCATGACTTCGGGGCAGAAAAATTTTCCGGTTGCTCCCAGTATTTTTAAATTTGCAAGGCATGGGCAATCGGGGCAATGGATGAGTGATGTTTTGCCCCATTTGTCCAAGCAGGCAGATGAGTTGTGTTTTATTAAATCAATGCATACCGAGGCAATTAATCATGATCCTGCGATTACTTTTTGCCAAACCGGACATCAGTTAGCTGGCCGTCCGAGCATTGGCTCATGGTTGAGCTATGGTTTGGGAACCGAAAATTCGGAATTGCCGTCTTATGTGGTTCTTACTTCATGGGGCACGGGTCGTCCAAATGATCAACCGTTATATGATCGACTCTGGGGTGCCGGTTTTCTTCCCACACAACACCAAGGGGTGAAATTCAGAAATTCGGGCGATCCGGTTCTTTATCTATCCGATCCGAAAGGAATGAACCGTTCAATGAGGCGGGATATGTTGGACGAATTGGCTATGCTTAACCGAAAAGATCATCAGTTGGTCAAAGATCCCGAGATAGATGCCCGTATTTCGCAATATGAAATGGCTTTTCGCATGCAGACCAGTGTCCCCGAATTAACGGATGTTTCCGAAGAGCCAAAGCATATTTTAGACAGCTATGGACCGGATGTTTTAAAGCCGGGAACCTACGCTGCAAATTGCCTGCTTGCTCGACGTATGGCGGAGCGCGATGTTCGATGCATTCAATTATTTCATATGGGATGGGATCACCACGGTGGTTTACCCAATGCAATTAAAGGACAATGCCGGGATGTGGATCAACCCACCGCAGCATTGATTCAGGACCTAAAACAAAGAGGACTATTGGAAGATACTCTGATTGTTTGGGGAGGAGAGTTTGGTAGAACCATTTACTCACAGGGCAAACTGACAGAAACAAATTATGGCCGGGACCATCATCCCAGATGCTTTACTATTTTTATGGCGGGAGCAGGAATTAAAAAAGGCATGTCTTATGGAGCCACTGATGACTATTGTTATAACATTACCGAGAACCCAGTGCATGTTCATGATCTGAACGCCACAATTATGCATCTTATGGGAGTGAATCACAAAAAACTCACTTATCCATTTCAGGGCAGAGATTTTCGTTTAACCGATATTCACGGACATCTTATCAAGGATATCCTTTCTTGATCTTCTTATAATTCTATCAGAACTATGAAAAAACAAACTCCCAAAAGGAGAGAATTTCTTCGCGTAATAGGTGGGGTTGGAGTTGCCTCTCTTAGTGTTCCTAATTATTTAATGGGCGCCAAGCCCAGTGCTGCGTTAAGTCGTTCGGGTGTTTTGCTTGAGGCCTCCTCCTTTGCCAAAACGGGTGGTTGGAAAATCGATACCCAGCATTATTTACAGATGGGTGGAAATTATCTATTGGCCCATGGAATGGGTAAACCGGTTGAAGATGCTGAGACTGTAGTGGATTTGCCTACGCCGGGTAAATGGAATGTCTGGGTCAGGAATCGGGACTGGTGTAAAGGGGAGTGGCAGTCACCGGGACGCTTTCAGGTCTTGGTTGAAGGCAAGCCTCTTCAGATAACTTTTGGAGAAGCGGAGGAGTCCTGGCACTGGCAGTCCGGTGGTTCGGTCGAAATTGCGAAAGCTGGAAAAACCAAAATTTCCCTTCGCGACCTGACTGGGTTTGATGGACGTTGTGATGCAATATTTTTTACCAAGGAATCAAATCCGTCTTTGCCGGAGGATGATCTAAAGGAATTATCTGACTGGAAGGATGTGCTCGCCGGTCGGTCGAAGGAAAAAGTCGAGGAGTTGACTTTCGACCTTGTTGTTGTTGGAGGGGGTATGTCTGGTTGTGGAGCTGCACTTGCCGCTCGTTCACAAGGACTAAGGGTTGCGGTGATTCAGGATCGTCCACTTTTTGGAGGTAATGCCAGCCAGGAGATCAGGGTTCATACCCTTGGTATCCATGGCTATGGTTCAGACATTCTCAACTCAATCGACACGATTCATTATCCAAATGGAAATGAAAAAGCCAAAGTGGATCAGGTTAAAAGAGAAAAAACTATGGCCGAATCCGGCGTTGATTTATTCGCTCATCATACCGCCTGTGGATTGGAGAAAAAGGGAGATAAAATTCTCAGTGTAGAGGCAAGAGAGGTAACGGGTGGTAGGATAAAAAGATTTCGTGCACCGATTTTTATTGATGCGACTGGAGACGGTTGGCTGGGTTACTGGGCTGGAGCTGATTACCGCTACGGTCGTGAAGCAGCTTCCCAACATGATGAAGGCTGGGATAAGTATGGTGATCTGTGGAGTCCGAAGAAAGCGGATAACCGGGTCATGGGAACAAGTGTTTTATGGAATAGCGAGCGAACCAACCAAAAACAGGATTTCCCCAAGGTTCCATGGGCCATTCCGGTGTCAGGCAAACATGTCGCTTCCAAGGGAGAATGGTATTGGGAATATTCTGATAATGATCTTAACCAAGTTGATGATGCGGAAGAAATTCGTGATCACATGTTGCGTGCAATATTTGGCTCATTTTCCAATGCTAAGAAAAATCCGAAATATGCTCCGAATAAATTGAAATGGGTCGCATATGTTGGTGGGAAGCGTGAGTCCCGTCGGTTAATGGGGGATCACATTTACGATATGCATGATGCGATTAAACGCCGGGAGTTCCCGGATGCTGTGGTTGTGGAGAAACGTGAGGTGGACGGTCATTACCAACGAAAATTAAAAGGAGCCAAGGAAGATTTTCTATCAACGGCTATGTTTCATAAAACCGGAGGATATTACTTCATCCCTTTTCGTAGTTTTTATTCAAGAAATCTTTCCAATTTAATGATGGCTGGCCGGTGCTTTAGTTGCACTCATGTCGGACTCTGCGGACCACGGGTTATGAATACCTGCGGACAGATGGGAATTGCGACTGGCTATGCTGCAGTGCTATGTAAAAAACATAAAGCCTCTCCAAAAGAAGTGGGTCAGTCTCATATCAAGGAACTCAGGAAATTAATTGGTTTTGATGGGACAAAATTAGTTAATAATCCGAGTAAGAGTGGGCATTAGTAGTTAGATGAGACACCTGGTCAATTTTGGCCTTTTGTTTAGCTTTTCAGCTTTAGCTGCTACGGGCACCTTGGCGTATTTTCAGCCATTTTCACTTTCTGTCACGAACATTCATGTTATTGCAGGATTCGTCACTCTAATTTTAGTGGTTCTGCACATTGTGGCACGTGTACCGTACTTCAGAAATCGAATTGCCAAAGGGAAATATAGGGTATCAGCACGTTTACAGGTACTTATGATCGGTATTGCCTGTGGTTTTTTAGTCTACACCGCGATTTATAACCTGCCTCCTGCCTCTTGGTTAATCGAAAATAGTTACGAGCATAAGAACAGTGCCCAAATTGTTAGATCTTCAAACCTCGTTGGTTTTGATCAACCTGCACCTCATCGAAAATGGATCGTTCGAAAAAGTCAGGACGGCAATGGAAGCGGGCTATCGATCAACCTGAGTTTTCGTGAAGATTTAAATCCTATGCCTTCAATAGCGGTATGGGCAGAAAGTACGATTGGATCAATGATTGAGACTTTGTTTCTCGAACAATCCCTTGCTTATTCTGAAGTTCCACTCTGGGAGGATTACCGAACTCAGCGGAGTCATATTTTGCCACTCTGGCGTCATCGTTACACCTTGTTTTCTGGAATTTCTCCATCCGGAGAAATAGATGCGGTAAGTGGGGCAACGGAAGCACACCGCTTTGCTTTGGATCCTTATCTTCAATCAGGAAAGGGAAATGAATTTGTGCTTTGCGTGGAGATTAATGTTCCAAAAGATTCAAGTGATGATTTCCCCGACCCTTTGCTTGGACAACCCTCACTCCTTTACACTTGTCTCGTCGATGTGGACCGGGATGATCCGTATTACCTTTTTGAACTTACTGGGCATGGGGGGGGGGATGCAATTTCCACCGGTAATGTTCAGTATGATCTGGAAATGATTGGTTCGGCCAAAAAGATGAAAGATTTGTTTCTTGTTAAATTAGAGAAATCAATCGATTGATCTTTAATGGCTTCGGCTAACGGTAATCCGAACTTTCAAATTCAGGAAATTTCAAATTATAATAACCGTAGGAGAATATTTTAGTAATTTTGAGAGATTGCTTTTATTGCATCTTTTGCTCCCATGGGTAGGGATAAGGTGTTTTTTAATCCGCACTCAGATTCTCCGGGGTTAACCCTGATGAATTGATTTCCTGCAGATTGATGAACTTCTTCGCATGTTAATCGAACAGTTGGGATATTTGTGCCCGCACCCAATTCAATAATAAGTAAGTTTTTGTTTTTGAATTTCTCGATCCATTTCTCGAACCTTTGTCTTTGCCCATAAGTTCTGGTACTATTCCAGGCAAAGTCAGAAAACATAAGAATATTTGGGCGTGCAAGCGAACCACATTGCGGGCAACTTGGTAATGGTTCTTTGGCGAGTAAATTGTCGGGGTTAATCTGTAAAAGTAAATCTGGGCCGATTGGCCAAATAGGCTGACCGCACTCTTCAATGCATTGAAAATGCATCAGAGAACCATGGCATTCCATAATTTGATTTTCTTCAAACCCCGTTTTTTGAAAGTGACTGTCTACATTCGAAGTAAATACAAACATTGGAATATTCTCTTCTTTAAACTTGTTGAGTAGAATATTGAAACCACGATGGGGCTTAGTCTTTTGATAAAGATTAAGCCTGTGACCGTAAAATCCCCAAGCAAGCGACGGGTTTTGGGTGAACCAATATGGGTTGGCCATCTCTTCAAATTCGATCCCCATCTTGGCCAAGGGTGGATAGGCTTTCCAAAATCCTGATTTCCCCCGAAAGTCAGGCAGACCAGAATCTACTCCCATCCCTGCACCAGCACCAACTAGAATGGCTTCGGCCTCCTGCCATGCATTTTTTGCTGCTAGTATTGAATCTTGATGCATATCCTTTTTTTAATTTAAAAATAGTAACTTTTTTTCTTTGAATAAACCAGTGGTAAGTTGTTTGGTAATCTAAGCTTTTGGAACTAACTTGAAAAATAGATTAGATTGGTATGTCACGAATATCTTTCTCCTGCTTGGGGGAGGGTTCGGATGTGTGCAAACTTCCCAACAGCCAATTAGTATGGTTTCGCTTGGTAATGGGGACACTCTTCCACCCGCTGAATTAGTTACCACAGAACTGATTACTCCAGGATTGAAGCAAAATGGAGGAATCGCATTTTCCGAACAAGGTGATCTTTTTTTGGCTAACTTTCAAAAAGAGGGTCAAATTGGGAAATATAGTGCGGGCCCTAATACAAAACCTGAAGTTTTTATCGATTTAGAAGAATGGATCTCCCCAGTTGGTGATTTGACACCCAGAGCGGAAGGAATTCGGGTAGACAAGGAAAATAGGGTATTAGTTACTGATGCGGGTACCGGAAAATTACTTCGTATTTCACCCTCTGCGCATAAACTTGAGGTTCTTGCCGATTCTTATGATGGTTACCGTTTCGGAACGGTGAAGGATCTGGCAATTGCCCCCAATGGGGATTTATTTGTGAGTTCTCCGCATTCCGGTACTATTTACCGAATTAGACCCGATATTGGTTATGTGGGAATTCTCAATGACGATTTGGTAAGAGTGGAGGGATTAGCAATGAGTCCCAATGGAAAACAATTAGTTGCGGCAGAACCGGATGCCTCCCGGGTAGTTGTTTATGATATACCGGAGGACTTAATTTTAGTGGATTCTTGGACTTTGGTCGATTTTTCTCCCTCTGGAGTAGAGCCCAAGGGAGTTGCATTTGATGAAAAAGGCCGCCTGTTCCTTGCTTTGGGCAATTTGAATGAAGTGCGCGTTTTTGACTTGGAGCTTGGTCTTGAGCTTGCCCGGTATGATGTCGGTGGGGAAGCAGAAAATATTTCTTATTGGAGTGGTTCGCTTTACATTGGGGGCGGAAATCAAATGAGGAGACTTCAGCTAAGGGATTAAAAAAGGGTTCATTTTTAGTCCCTGTAAACAGTTCAAAAATCGATGACTGTTGAAATGTTTTTCACAAGCAATTCCGATTGGTAATAACTTCTCTTTGACTTGAGATCTTAGGTTCTCAATCTGAGATAAGAATTTAATATTGATATAACATGGACGAAGATTTTTTGCACCTTTTTGACGAGTCGCCTGCATTACGCTTAATGCGAGGTAGATTGGGCTCCTTTGTTGCTGGGTTCTTTTTTAAAACATTCAAGCATTGGGGGGTGGTGGAAGCATCGGAGGAGGAGTTAGTTGGCACTTTGTCTGAACATATCGAACAAATGCGTGAACTTGAGGATTTTGACGCACCTAAAAGGTTACCTCAAGAATACTTAGATGAATGGTGTGACGAGGAACATCGATACCTGACGAAAACTTACAATGAAGATCGCGAAGAATATGTATTTCGTTTAACTAGGCATTCCGAAAAAGTACTCAGCTGGTTACAGGATTTACTGGCTATGCAGCACCGTGGTTATGCAACCACTGAATCTCGATTCAACCGTATTATGCTTGAGATGCAAAATCTTACTCAGGGAGTGAATGCAGATCCTGAGGCAAGGATTCGCGAGTTAGTACGTAAAAGAGAAGACATTGATGACGAAATTCGTAAAATTCAGGAAACAGGGGAAGCGCCAATCTTTGGAGAAGATGTAATTCGTGATCAGGTTTATGATTTGTCCGACCTGGTAGAGCATTTCCTTTCTGACTTCCGCGCGATTGAAGAATTCTTTAAAGACCATGCAAAAGAAATTTCTAAGCTCTATGCACAAGGGGTTGCATCCAAAGGAGATATTGTGGAGCGAGTTCTTGATGCGGACGAGGAACTTCGGGATTGCGATCAGGGGAAGAGTTATTTTGGCTTTCGCACGATGATGACCAATCCGGCATTGGCCCGGAAATTACGAGGATTAGCCGAACAGACGTCAGATATCGCCCGAAAGCGTGGATTGGATCCAACAAAAGTATTTAGTAATTTAGGTGAACGATTGTTTGGCGAAGCTGGTGCTGCCCATGGAGCCTACGGACGAATTAGTCGAAAACTTCGTCAGGTTGTGGGAGACCATGCAGGAGGTTCAGGTCGACAAATTAGAGAAACCTTAACCTCCATTCGACAACAGGCTTTCCAATTACGAGATGAACCGCCCGAGGATTGGGAATTTGAAATCGATATACGTGCCCAGTTCTTCACACTTATGGAGGCTGAATTTTGGGAACCCAAGGCAGTGGAGCCCTTCGCCAAGGTACAGAAAGCAAAGCCAGACGATATTAAATGGATGAATGAAATTCTTCATTCGGTCGGCGAGCCACTTGATTTAGCAAAATTTAGGGACCGGGTTGATGAGGTGCTAGAAGAAAACGAAACAATTAGCCTCACCGATATAGTTGAAAAGTTTCCCTTAGAACGGGGAATTGTAGATGTTGTTTGTTACCGAGTAATTGCAGGAGAGGACAATCGGCATGAAATTTTATCGGACGAAATTATTAGCATCGACTTAAACCGGCCTTCGCAACCTCGCTTTGTCGAGGTACAACAACTTGTTTTTCAACGAAATTTATTATGAATCCAGCTATCACTCACCGTCATGTCATTGTTCGTCTCCTTAATGGACCGATTTATCAGGAAGATTTAGATCTTTGGGGTCGTTTAGGTGCGGAATGGGACAAGATACGAAACCATTTTTTTGAAATCGGAATGGAGGTCGCCCGCGATGATTCGGCTGGCTATGCATTTGTCCGTCAACGAGAAGAGATCGAAGAATCGGAGGTGGAAAGTTGGGATGATGGAACTGAAGCACCTCTGCCACGAGTTCTTCGCCGTACCCGTCTTTCTTATCACCAAACTATTTTCATGGTTCTTTTGCGCGAGGAACTAATGAGGTTCGAGCAGAATCAAGAGGAGGGGGATCATCTCTATCGATCTGCAATGGATTTGAGAGATACCATGACTCCCTATTACCCGGAGTTACATGATGAGAAAAAAATACACCGCCAGATTTCCGCCTTGGTTACTAAATTCGAAGAATGGGGAATTCTAAAGAAAGTACGGGATAAAGAGGGGGGACTTTATCGCGTTGAACGGATAATAAAAGCAAAGCTGCCCCCTGAAAAATTAGCCGAAATTCGTGATCAAATAAAAAGAAGATCACCCGACCTAGAAGAAGATATGGAGGATGAAGATGCTTGAATCACAACTCGAACTTGAATTTTCGCCGGATAAATCAACTGCCGGTTACCGATTACACAAACTTTCGGTTTTAAACTGGGGTACATTTCATAACGAAGTCTACTCCATGTGCCCGGATGGACGAACTTCGATGGTGACTGGACGGAATGGTTCTGGGAAGTCAACAATCGTGGATGCACTTCTCACGCTGCTTGTACCGAATCGTGTCCGGAATTATAATGTAGCCTCAAGTCAGGCAGGAAGTCGTGAAAGAAATGAACGGGATTATGTTTTGGGGGCTTACTCAGAAATTCATGATGCAACTACTGGACAGGGCAGAAAGGAGACTCTCCGCAAACCCGGTGAATCTTATACCGTATTACTGGCCCATTTTTACAATGAAGCCTATAAGACAGATGTATCGATTGCTCAAGTCCTTTGGTGCCTTCCCGGCGGGAAGGTGGATAAGGTTTATGTAGTTGAGAAAAGAAAACTTTCCGTGGATGAAGACTTTAATAACCTGGGGGATGTAGATAATATTCGCCGCTTAATTAAAGAACGGAATTTGACCGTTTTTGATTCCTTTACGGCGTACCATAAAAAATTCGAATCGATGCTTTTTATGGATACGGATCTTGGCAATCGTTCTCCAATGTCCATTTTTAATCAGGCAGTCTGTATTAAGGATGTGAAGGATCTAACCCAATTTATTCGTGAGCATATGTTGGATGATGGAGGTTCCAAAGAAAAACTAGTTGCATTGCAGGAACGCTTTGACGATTTGAGAAGTACTCACCGTCGGATCGAAACTGCGGCCTATCAACTCGAGCAATTGGATGAAATCAAAAGTACGCATACCTCTTTTCTTGAAGCGAATAAAGAACGCACTTATGCGGATGAACTTCGCAATTCAATTGAACCGTACTATGCGCAAGCTGAACTTGACCGTCGTGTTGAATGGGTTACTGAACTCAAGCACCAGGAGGAAGCAGAAAGGGCACGACTAAAAAGTGCCCGAACCGAGGTGGACCGCTTGCGGGAAAAGTTGAATCACCTTGAACGCGCACTTGCCGACAGCGATGAAAATCGTCGGCTAGAACAGGTGGGTGCGGAGATGGATCGTTTACGAGATAAGCGTGAGGTCGTTTCGAAAAGAGCTGCGACTTTTGAAAGGCACCTGTCTTCTTGGGAGAAGGGTACAACAGTACAAGAAGAAGAGGATTTTCTAACTCTTCGTCGCGAACTTGATAATCAAATTCCAAGGCTCGAAGCCAAGGTCGTAGAAATTGATGAAAAGATTCCCGAAATTTCTTACCTTCTCAAAAAAGCGAAGGCAAAAGTAGATAGTTTAGAGGAGGAAAGAAGATATCTCCTGGAAGCTAATTCAAATATTCCTTCTGAAATTGCCCGTCTACGAAGTGGTTTGGCAACTGCATTGGATCGGGATGCCAAAGAGTTACCTTTTGTGGGGGAATTAATACAGGTTGTCCCGGATGAAGTTAAATGGACCGGTCCTATCGAAAGACTGCTTCGGAACTTTTCTTTGACTGTTGTCGTTCCACAAAAATTAGCGGAGGAGGCGGAAGCTTTCCTCGAAGTTAACCACCTCGGAGAGCGACTCTCATTTATTTGCCCCCAGTCGGATCGAAAAAATCCAAAATTACATGATGACTCTGTGGTTGCCAAACTTTCTCTCCGTCCGGAAATGGAGAAGTCGAGGCAGACTTGGTTGCGATCTGAATTAGCAGATCGATTTCCTCATATTTGTAGATCGATGAGAGATCAGGAATTTATCAAAAATCCGTTTGCATTAACTTTAGAAGGATTAGTAAAAAGTGACGGAGTGCTCCGAGATAAAGATGACTCAAGATATCTCGATGATGCCACAAATTGGGTACTTGGTTGGGATGTGAATCCTAAGCAAAGAACTCTTGATGATTCTCTGATCAAATGGCGTGAGGAACTTGATAACTCGGGTCGAGCCATGAGGGAAGCGGAGTTAGAAAGGCAATCCAGTCGGGTCAAACTACGTTCTGGTGCCCAAATCCAAGCCTGTGCTAATGAATTTTCTGATATCGATCAACTTGGATTGGCTACTCGTATCGCAGACTTAGAGGAGGAGGAACGGGTAATTGTAGGAGGCTCTGATGTCCTGAAAAAGCTAAAAGAAGACCGAGACAGTGCAACGGTTCAGTTGGAAGAAAGTCAGAATACTAGAGATGAGGTATTGCAAAGAATCGGTGGCGTTGAAGCACGAGCGGAAAGAAATGAATCCCGTATGACCTCACTTCGTTCATTGCTCGTCAAGAGTATGGACGAATTTATTGAGGAGACTATCGGCGAAGACAGTGCTGATTCAGAAACCCGGGAATTGGCCGAAAAGAGAAGAGAAGAATTATTTAAGGATATCGCAACCGAGTTTGGTGAACCTCCGGAAAAACCGGATGATATTGAAGAATCTGCCCGCCTTGCTTCCCATAAATTAGATGCAAAGATTCATAAGCTTGATTCTGGATTGGATAAGTTTCGGGATAAGAATGTTGCCGCAATGCAACGATTTATTGCAGATGCAAAAAATCAAGCATTTCGCGACGAATTAAATCTTGAATTGGAGGAGGGTTATAACGATTCAACATACGCTTCTTTTGAGGAAATTCGCAGACAGATACAAGAGGAGGACTTGGCTAAAAATCGACTTCGTTTTGAAGAACTTCTCCGCGTTCAGGTGCCCGAAGAGGTTTCTGGCTTTAGTGAAGCATTAGAATCCCACCGGGATCGAATACGAAAAAGAATTAATGAATTAAATGAACACCTTTCTCGCGTGACCTTTGACCGAAAAGAAGAGACTTATATTCAACTTAAATTTGAAGATGCAGGAGATGATGGCGTCCGTAAGTTTAAAAAACTTCGTCGCCATGCATTGGAAGGAGATTTAGAAGCAGATGACGAAGATGAGCGTAGACGGGAACGGTATCATCGAGTGGAGCATTTTTTAGCCGAATTGGAACTCGATACCAATTGGACAGAACGGGTAATCGACGTAAGAAATTGGTTTAAATTCCGAGCGGATGAGTTTTATAAGGATGAAGATACTTTAAGACAAAGTTACAGTGGGGCAGCCGGAAAATCTGGGGGAGAAAAAAACCGGTTGGCGTCTACTATTTTGGCAACCGCAATTGCATACCAATATGGAATTGATGTGGGTGGAAAACAGACCGAAACTTTTCGATTGGTTGCAGTGGATGAAATGTTCAGTAAGACGGATGATGAATTCTCTCAATACCTCCTTGATTTATTCAAGGAGTTTCACCTCCAACTACTTATTGTTCAGCCTTTGGATGCCAAAATACATGTGGTGCAAAAATATGTTGAAAGATATCATGTGGTCGAAAGGCGAGATGGGCTTTCCTTCGTTGGTGACCTCAGTGTAAAAGAATATCTTGGTGAACAACTTGAAGTTGAACCGGAAGACGAGGAGTTAGAAGGCGAAACGATTGAAGCAGATTCCTGATTACTTGCCCGTTTAGTTCGTTTTGAAAAGCAGTCCAAATCCATCCCGCTATGATGGGCGAATGCCATACAGAAAATGTGGCAGGTGGGGGCTCAAACTGCCTGCAATTACACTCGGATGTTGGCACAATTTTGGGGGTGGTTCACCGACCAGTAATCAAAAAGAAATGATTTATACGGCATTCGATCAAGGCATTACTCACTTTGATCTAGCTAATAACTATGGTCCACCTTATGGATCGGCTGAATCAAATGTGGGTCAAATCCTAAAGGACTTACCCCGTGATGAAATTTTGATCACGAGTAAGGCAGGTTATGATATGTGGCCTGGCCCCTATGGGGAGTGGGGTTCGAGGAAATATATGCTTGCTAGTCTCGATCAGTCGCTGAAAAGAATGAAGGTTGATTATTTTGACCTCTTTTATTCGCACCGATTTGATCCGGATACCCCACTCGATGAAACGATAGGTGCTTTGGATACCGCGGTGAGTCAGGGAAAAGCTCTTTATGTAGGCATCAGCAGCTATTCCGCAAAATCAACTCAAGACGCGGTTTCAGTATCGAAAGAATGCAATTTTGCTCCTCTCGCAATTCATCAGCCTAATTATTCGATGTTGAATCGCTGGATTGAAGATGGCTTGATTGATGCCTGTGAGGAGCAGGGACTTGGTATAATCGCATTTTGTCCTCTTTTCCAGGGTCTACTGACCGATAAATATCTGAGTGGCTTACCTGCGGGTTCTCGGGCAACTATAAAAAATTCCCCCTTGCGAAAAAACGAGTTAAGTGAGCAAAACCTTACAGTAATTAGGGAGTTAAACGATCATGCGGAACAGCGTGGTCAATCGTTGGCTCAGATGGCATTATCATGGGTCCTTCGAGATAACCGGGTAACCAGTGCTTTGATTGGTGCAAGTTCCGCTGCTCAAATCTTAGAGAATGTGAAGGCGGTTAAACAAACCGCTTTTTCTAAAGATGAACTTATCAAAATTGACCGAATATTAGCCAAGATTAATTTACCAAAATCCCTTTGGTCTACTTAGTTGAATAGAAATTCGTTCTCGAGTTACGGATTAACTTAAATCTGTTCTAATATCATTGAGTGCGGGAAACTTCTGCCGCCATGATTCTATAATTCTTTTCTCTAATATTCCTTCAATTACTGACTCGCTTTCTCCCCCATCTGCCAGCACCTTGCCGGTTGGGTCAATAATGAGTGATCGTCCGCCATATTTCATATTTGGTTCTCTTCCCACAGAATTGACTCCAATGACATAGGACTGGTTTTCAATCGCCCTTGCCTGAAGTAGGGTTGTCCAATGTTCGATTCTACTTTGTGGCCAGCAGGCAATTATAATAAAAACATCTGTACCCTTAGTAATTGCTAACCTGAAAGCCTCTGGGAAACGTAAGTCATAGCAAATAAGGGGAGTAACAAAGAAGGAATTAAGTTTAAAGTTCTCCACAGTAGAACCTTTGGTATGAACCTTATCTTCTCCTAATATTGGAATAGTATGAATCTTAGGTGTGCAGAGTACTTTTTCACCATTTGGTGTAAAAGTGACTGCACAATTATAAGCTTCCCCCTTTTGTTCACTGGGCTGTGTCATACCGGCAATTACCCAGCATTCTTTATCTTTAGATAGGTTGTAAAGATAGTTTTCAGTCTTCTGCGGTTCGTTTAGGAGTGTTTTGTTGGTTTCTAGGCAAAAGCCTGTGGCAAACATTTCTGGTAAAATAAGTAGGGAATTTTTTTCGATTTTATAATTCTCTAAAAGTGTGTCTACTCTGCGAAAATTTTCATCTTTATTTTCCCATTCCGATTGGAGCTGAATCCCATAAACTTTCATCTTTTCAGGGAGGGAAATTTTTGAGACTCCTGTTCAGTGTAGGGATGAAAGGGGGCCGCTTTTTTCATATCTCGGTAGGCTTGTATGGCCATGTTCTTGTCTTTGAATTCATTCAACAGTACTGAGATTTTATTTTGATGTGCAACTAAACAACCCGGATGTACCTTGAGTGTATTATTGATTGCTTCAAGGGCTTCAGGAAATTGTTTTTTTAATGTTAACAGGTAAAAACATTCCCACTTTCTTGAATGGTGTTCCCAGGGTGCATATGAAATCGACTTTCTGTGGAATTTTAAACTTTTTTCCTTTTCACCGTAATCTCCAGCAATCCTTCCTTGAAAATGAAAAATATTAGACCAAAAAAGATTTTTGGCCAGGATACATCCATAGGGAATAATTAAAACTGCAAGTGTTCCCAATAGAAGATTGTATTTTGGTTTAATTGGAATTTGAATAGTCTCAGTTTTACTCTTTTTCTTATCCATCGAAACGGCCAAAAGAAGGCCTAAGCTTGTCCATCCTATAATAAGTGCGCAGGGAGATCGGGTTGGGAATTCGAAGAAACTTTCAATGAGAAAGGTAATGCAGGCAGTTGTAAGTGCAATAATTAAGCCAAAAGTAGTAAGGTCATTTGATCTACAGCAGACCAATGCAGAGAGCAGGGCTCTCCAGAACACAACCAACCAAATACCTAGGAATCCAACCAAACCAATAATGCCATTTTCATATAAAATTTGTAAAAAGTCATTATGAACAAAGCGAACCAGTGTTCCGCCTGTTGTTTTGTCTGATATTTCTGCACTTTCATGAAAATGTAATTCATAATGGTCCGTTCCTTTGCCCAAGAGGAAATCGCCTGAGGTGGATGCCTTGATTGCATCCTGCCACAGCGCTATTCGCCTGCCACTTCCTCTTGTAGTTATGCTTTTAAGCTCTACCAGTTCTACAGATTCGGTCTTGGCTGTGTTGGTATTTTGGGTGAATGCCCCTTTTTTCCAATAATCTGAAGTAGATAAATAAAGAGGCAAGGCGATTGCCAGTAAAAGAAAAGAAGACGGAATTAGACAAAAATATTTGAAGTATTGTGGGTCGATTAATTTTCGTTTCTTAGCAAGTACAACTAGAGAAATAACAGCTGTAATGGTACAACTACCAATCAATCCGACCCATGCACCTCGAGCCATTGAAAGGGAAAGTGCAGGTAGCAAAACTAGAAGCAGAATGGCGATCAGAGAAAATTTAACTTTTCGGGATTTCACATAGAAGGTTAGTCCCAATGCAATCGGAAGGAGAGGGGCATGGTACTCGGCAGCAAAATTTTGATTAAAAATAATTCCCCCATACCCCAGTCTGGTTAATCGATGGCTCCAATCAGTCCATTGGTAATGTTGATCCATTACAATCAAACTGGATACTACTCCACCGAGCAGAATCGAACCAGTCCAAACGAGAAGTCGTTTTGAATTCCATCGTAATTGACTTAATGATAATGCCAGGGCCAGGGGAAGCAGGTGCCACATGAAAGAGGAGACCCATGCCCGGGTAGTATTGTGGGCAGTATAAGTTGATAAAAGAATCGCCAGGATGAAAATCCCGCAAAATATAATTAAAGAGGGTGGGTAGCGTGAGATATATGCATTAAGATGAATTCTAATCCCGATTAATCCGGTTATGAGGGATACAATCACAATTACAGCACAAAATTTGAGTTCTGCATTGATCATTCGAATAGGAATAAATCCAGACACCCATTCATTTTGTTTTATTTCTACGAACAAAAGGGGCGTGATCGTGAAGAGAGCGAGGCAAAGAAGAGATAGTATACCTTCAAAAAGAAAGGAGACTGTTTGAGTTTTCCTTTCTTTTTGACCTTTGTCTACAGTCATTGATTGGTTCTTTTTCACGATGAAGAAATGTGCATAGTAATCACGCACTTTTTCAAAGTTCTGTCGAGCGACAAGCTCGACGGATATACTTGTGAATTAGGGAATATTAACTTCCACTAAATTGGTAGAATAATTGAAGTAATAAACATTTCCGTTTTTCGAGGTGAGGAAATAAATCCAATTACCAATACTGGGTTGGTATAGAAATGGATAAATTTCTTTCGATGACCATACCCATGATCTTTTTTCAGACCATGCCCAAATACCATCGGAACTATCGGCGGATAAATACAACCACCCATGTGCAGAATGATAAATCCATCCGTTTTCATACACTTTGTAGAGACCAAACCAAGAATTATCGTTCCACCCGCCAGGCAGTTCAATCGAGTCTTCCCCAAGCGTTGAAATGGCTTTTTCAGTAGGGGATTGACCCTGCGAATTAGTAGATTTGATGACTGCGATCTTATTTACTTTTCCATAACTGACCCCCATTTCATTTTCCGCAAATGCTTTATAGTAAATAACACCATCCAATGTTGAATTAAAGTTACCGGTGAATAACCCTTCATTCTTAAATTCCCCGATTACTTTCTGAGTGAATGGATCATTCAGTAGAAGATCAATGTTTGTTGAAAGCAGGAAGCCAACCATGATATTGTCGTTGTTTGTATCACTTTCCCTAAGGATCTCGCCAGATAGTATAATTCCGTCTTGGTCAGATTCATGACCAACTGTGTTTACAAAAGCGAGTAAAGCGGGGATTGACTCATATCCATCGCTTGGCGAACTGTAACCGGAATCAGGAGAGGAATATCCTTCGCCCGGTGAGCTATAGCCGTTGGCCGGAGTAGAGTATCCACTGTCCGGGGAGTTGTATCCATCGCTTGGCGAAGTGTACCCGGAATTAGGAGAGGAATATCCGTCGCCTGGTGAGTTGTAGCCATTGGCTGGAGTGGAGTATCCACTATCCGGGGAGTTGTATCCATCGCTTGGCGAAGTGTACCCGGAATTAGGAGAGGAATACCCGTCGCCTGGTGAGCTATAGCCGTTGGCTGGAGTGGAGTATCCACTATCCGGGGAGTTGTATCCATCGCTTGGCGAAGTGTACCCGGAATTAGGAGAGGA
>ENA-OQVM01000600-OQVM01000600.1-marine-metagenome-genome-assembly--contig:-NODE-600-length-55159-cov-4.755800_pt1 | contig 55159 bp, 62 predicted proteins | sample MGYA00237776_ERZ505498 | MGnify/ENA primary metagenome ERZ505498 (study PRJEB26159, sample SAMN06265151) | marine metagenome | isolation source: Helgoland LTER site | place: Germany:Helgoland, sampling...
AAAAAATAATCTCAGAAGATGGTTCGGCGTGTCGTCAGGCAACTGTGATGATGGTGATGCTGCAGGTGGTGCCGACGGCCCTGGGGGAGGTGGGAAAGGCCCTCCCCCCCCGCCGCCGCCGCGCACGCCCTCGCATATGGCAGAACTCGACCGCGTGCTGGGCGGTGGCCTTGTGCCGGCCTCGGCCATCCTTGTCGGGGGCGACCCCGGGATCGGCAAATCTACCTTGCTCTTGCAGGCCGCCGCGCAATTCGCACGGTCTGGGCTGAAAACCATCTACATCAGCGGTGAAGAGGCCAGCGCGCAGGTGCGCATGCGCGCCCAACGTCTGGGCCTCGGGGATGCACCCGTGAAACTGGCCGCAGACACCAACCTGCGCAATATCCTGACAACCCTGGAATCCGAAGCGCCTGGACTGGCAATTATCGATTCGATCCAGACCATGTGGCTGGATACCGTAGACAGCGCGCCCGGCTCTGTCAGCCAAGTCCGCGCCGCCGCCCATGAATTGACCACATTCGCCAAACGGCGCGGCGTCAGTGTCGTGCTGGTCGGGCACGTCACCAAGGACGGGCAGATCGCAGGCCCGCGCGTGGTGGAACATATGGTCGACACGGTGCTGTATTTCGAGGGCGAACGCGGACACCAGTTCCGCATCCTGCGCGCTGTCAAAAACCGGTTCGGCCCAGCCGAAGAAATCGGCGTCTTTGAGATGACGGGCGCTGGTCTGGCCGAAGTGACCAACCCCTCTGCCCTGTTCCTAAGCGAACGTGGCACGCCCTCGCCCGGCTCTGTCGTCTTTGCCGGGATCGAGGGCACGCGGCCCGTGTTGTGCGAATTGCAGGCGCTGGTGGCACCCTCTCCGCACAGCCAGGCGCGGCGCACAGTTGTAGGGTGGGACGGTGGGCGGCTGGCAATGATCCTTGCCGTGCTCGAGGCGCGCTGCGGCATCCCCTTTGCCGGGCTTGATGTGTATCTGAACGTTGCGGGGGGCATGAAAATTTCCGAACCCGCTGCCGATCTGGCCGTTGCCGCAGCCCTTTTGTCAGCCCGCGAGGACAGTGCACTGCCAGCCGATACGGTAGTTTTCGGCGAAATCAGCCTGTCTGGGGCGTTGCGACCGGCCCCGCAGACCGAAAACAGGTTGAAAGAAGCCCAAAAACTTGGTTTTGCATCTGCAATCGCTCCTCAAGGGGGCAAGGCACACGGATCGCATGGAATGAAGCTCAATCTGATGAGCGATCTGACGGGATTTGTGGGCGAAGTGTTCGGCGCAGGTTAACGCGCTGACGCGCAGAAGAAAGGAACGGGACCATGGAAGGGTTCACCATCATTGACGGCGTCGTGGCCGTGGTCATCATCCTGTCAGCTCTGTTGGCTTATGGGCGCGGTATCGTGCGTGAAGCCATGGCAATTGCGGCATGGATCGCAGCTGCCCTTTTGGCGTTTCTGTTCGCACCACGTGTCGAGCCGCTGGTCCGTGAAATACCGGTGGTTGGCGAATTCTTGGCCGACAGTTGCGAGCTTAGCATCATCGGGGCCTTTGCCGTGATGTTTGCGGTCGCGCTGATCATCGTTTCGCTGTTCACGCCCTTGTTCTCCTCGCTCGTGCAACGCTCCGCACTGGGGGGAATCGATCAGGGGCTTGGGTTCCTCTTTGGGGTGGTGCGCGGTGTGCTGCTCGTCGCGATTGCGTTTTTTGTCTATGATACGATCATCACCGGTCAGGAATACACCATTGTGGACGAAAGCCGTTCGGCTGCCGTCTTTGGGCGTTTCACTGGCCAGATCGAACAGCAAAACCCAGAACGGGCGCTGGGTTGGATCACCACGCAATATGAAAACCTCGTGGGATACTGCGGCGAATAAGATCGCAGGGCCATGGCATCAAAGCTCCGCGCCGCTGGCGCGGTCTGAATGATGCCGGAAAACCGCCGTTATTTCAGCCTCATTTGACCACGAAGCCATGGGAACCGGGGGTCTGCTGATCTAATCAAAAGGTGTGTCATGGTCGAAAGAACTATAGTTGCGTTCGACAGCGAAAGTCTGATCGTTCAGTCCAGCTCAAGTGCCGGGCTTGTCGGGAATCCGATCATCAACAACTCGGACACACCCAATGGGACGACGTTCCTGTTTTCAGGCGGCTTTGCCGAAAAGGTCACTCTGGACGACACCGCAGGCAATCCCGACACATTCGAAGACGACCAGTCAGCCGGACACACGATCATCGAGGGTGGCGGCCTTGTGGCCAACGGCACCGGTGTCGAGGCAGAATCGATCATCGAACTGCGCGCTCTGGACGCAAATGGTGCCCCAATCGGGCCCACGATTTTTCTGACCGTGTTTTCACAGAACGCGAATTTCAGTGACGTCTGGGCCTTTTCCACAACCATCCAACTGACCCCGGGCGTCACCTATGTCAAAACCGCCGGCAGCAACGCAGGCTCATCCGATTACATCGACTTTGTCACCTGTTTCGGCCCCGGCACGCTGATTCAAACGCCACGGGGCCAAACCCTGATCGATGATATCAAGCCCGGCGATCTGGTGTGGACCCTGGACAACGGGCCAATGCCCGTGCGTTGGGTCAGCCGCACGCCGATAAACGGGTCAGGGGCGTTTGCGCCCGTGGTGATTTCCCCCGGCGCACTGGGCAATGACCAAGAGCTGATCGTCAGCCAGGAACATCGGATGTATTTCGACAATCCCTTGGTGTCCTATCTGTTCGGCGCAGACGACATGCTGGTGGCGGCAAAACATCTGTGCCACCTGCCCGGCATTGATATCCAAGAACGTGACAGCATCACATATGCGCATTTCATGTTCGACCGACATGAAGTGGTGCGGGCCAATGGCGTGCTAAGCGAAAGCTTTTTCCTGTCAAAAGGTGCCTTGAGCGGGCTGGAAAACGACGCGCGCAATGAATTGCTGGCCCTGTTTCCAGACTGCAACGCAGAGGCCCACCTGTTCAGCGAAACCGCCGCCAAAACTCTGAAGCAACACGAAGCGGCCCTCTGGTGCCGCTATGCTGCTGCCGCATGATCAGGCACCTGCCCGGCATTGTGTCAGGCGGATGGTGATCCTTTCGTGACAGCGCTTGCCCGGCTTGCTACACCCCGCCTATTGCTTCCCATGGATTCGGAGCCACACATTGGCCGACCACGACGATACCGCAACGATGCCCCCCGCCCATCCCTTTGATGACGACAAGTTAAAAGAGGAATGCGGAATATTTGGCGTGCTGGGCACGATGGACGCCGCCAACTTTGTTGCTCTCGGCTTGCATGCCCTGCAGCATCGTGGCCAAGAGGCTGGCGGCATTGTCGCCTACTCGCCCGAACACGGGTTCAACTCTGCGCGCCGCTTTGGCTATGTGCGCGACAACTTTACCTCGCAAAAGGTGATGGAAACCCTGCCCGGTGCGCTGTCCATCGGGCACGTGCGCTATTCCACGACGGGTTCCAAGGGGCAAACCGCGATCCGCGACGTACAACCGTTCTTTGGCGAATTTGCCATGGGCGGGGCCGCGATTGCGCACAATGGCAATATCACCAACGCCGACGCACTGCGACGCGAGCTGATCGAACGCGGATCGATATTTCAGTCCTCATCCGACAGCGAATGTATCATCCACCTGATGGCGCGCAGCCTGCAACGCAACATACCTGAACGCATGGAAGACGCGTTGCGCCGGGTAGAGGGCGCGTTTTCCGTCGTGGCGATGACGCGCACCAAACTGATCGGCGTGCGCGATGCACTGGGCGTGCGCCCACTGGTGCTGGGCAAGCTGGAAACCGGCTATGTGCTCAGCTCTGAAACCTGCGCACTCGACATCATCGGTGCCGAGTTCGTCCGCGAGATTGAGCCGGGCGAAATGGTCGTCATCACCGAAAATGGCATCGAAAGCCACCGCCCCTTCCGCCCGCAAAAACCACGGTTCTGCATCTTTGAACATGTGTATTTCAGCCGCCCCGACAGCATCCTTGGCGGGCGCTCTGTTTATGAAACCCGCGAAGCGATCGGGCGTGAACTGGCCAAGGAAGCCCCGGTAGACGCGGATCTGGTCTGCCCTGTGCCCGACTCGGGCACCCCCGCAGCCATCGGCTTTTCGCTGGAATCCGGCATTCCCTATGCGATGGGCATCATCCGCAACCAATACATGGGCCGCACCTTTATCGAACCCACCGAAAGCATCCGCAACATGGGGGTGCGCCTTAAACTCAACGTGAACCGCGCCCTGATCAAAGGCAAGCGGGTGATCCTGGTCGACGACAGCGTCGTGCGCGGCACCACCTCGCGCAAGATCAAGGAAATGATCCTCGACGCCGGTGCCGCCGAAGTGCACTTCCGCATTGCATCCCCGCCCACGGCTTGGCCGTGCTTTTACGGGGTGGATACGCCACAGCGCGAAAAACTGCTGGCCGCCACAATGTCAGAAGCGGAAATGACGCAGCATCTGGGCGTGGACAGCCTGAAATTCATCTCGCTGGACGGGCTCTACCGCGCCGTGGGCGAGGCAGATGGGCGCGACAACACGCAGCCGCAATACTGCGATGCCTGTTTTTCCGGCGAATACCCGGTCAAACCCTCCGACCAGATCGGCAAAGGGTTCCAGATGAAAGCGGCTGAGTGACCGTGCACTAAGCGCACTGCCACCACGGTGAGTTTCACCGACACACTCTTTCGCTGCACCAGCTTGCCAATGTCCGGGTTTAAAACCGACATTGGCAACAGGGCGTGCGTACGTCTTCACGGTCCGCACCGCCCTTATGCACGTGGCAACCAGTCCGGGCCCCTGCCCCTGTCCCCGCGTCAATGAGCAAGGTTTAGCCCAAGGGGAAAAATCCCGATGTTTCCCCCTTTGCCGTCGTGGTAGCGCGCTGTCTCCGCGCAATCACATCCCGAGGCATCATGAGCGAACCCACCAATCCCATCACCAGCAACACAGCCACAGATCGCGGCGTTCTGCCCCTGCGCAGCCTGCAATTGATCGGCGTCGTCGGCACCGATGATGCCCGCCGCGCACTGCTGCGCACAGCCAGTGGGCGCATCCAAACCGTGCAAGTGGGCGACACACTGCGTCAGGGCCAAGTCGTTGCGATCGACGTCGATGCGGTCATCCTGTCGATAGGGGGTGAAACACGCAAATTGACAATCCCTTCCGCCTCCACACCCCGCGTCGCGGCTTGACGCCCCGGCTCGCGGCGGGCAAGACGCGGGAATGACAAAAACAGCTCTCATCACCGGTGCCTCGCGCGGATTGGGCGCGGCCCTTGCCCGCGCACTTGCCCCCACACATCACATCATCGCGGTGGCCAAAACCACCGGCGGGCTCGAAGAGCTGGATGATCAGATCAAGGCACTGGGCGGCTCGGCCACCCTCGCGCCAATGGACATCACCAATGATGGGGCCATGCAAACGCTGTGCCGGGGCATTCATGATCGCTGGGGCAGCCTTGATCTTTGGGCGCATACCGCGATCCACGCAGCCCCCCTCGCGCCGACCGCCATGATTGACGCCAAGGACATGAACAAATCCATCGCAGGCAATGTCGCAGCCACCGCGACACTAATCAGCTATGTGGCACCGCTGCTGGGGACGACAGGCACCGCACTGTTCTTTGATGATGCGCAGGCCGGGGGACCGTTTTACGGCAGCTATGGGGCCACCAAGGCCGCACAGATCGCCTTGGCGCAGTGCTGGCAAGCAGAAACTGCGCGCACAGGCCCCAAGGTGCATATCGCGACGCCCAATCCTATGCCAACTGCCACGCGGGCACGTTTCCATCCGGGCGAAGATCGCGCCCCCTTGGCCGATCCAAATACCGAAGCCGCGCGCATTCTGGCAGACGTTCACCAAGCCTAAGCCGAAAACCAACCCTTTCAGCGTGCGCGCAGCGTGACTGTGGGTACCCCCCAAACAAGTGCGCTGCGTAACTGCAGCATGCCTATTAACAAGTGCGCTGCGTAACCGCAGCGCAACGCTCCCCTTTTCTGTTTCAAAAAAATCCCCGCCAGAGGCTGCGACAGTTGCCCCGAGAAACCCCGCCACATAGTAAGGAACAAAGGGGCAGAGCATGCGCATTCTCATCACCAACGACGACGGCATTTCGGCACCGGGCCTGCACGTACTGGAAAACATCGCCGCCGACCTGGCCGGACCCGATGGCACCGTCTGGACCGTGGCACCTGCGTTCGAACAATCGGGCGTCGGGCACGCCATCAGCTACACGCGCCCCTTCATGATCCAAACGATCAGCGAACGGCGCGTCGCCGTCGAAGGAAGCCCGGCAGACTGTATTCTGGCTGGCCTGTTTGAAGTGATGGACGCCCCCCCCGATCTGATCTTGTCCGGTGTGAACCGGGGCAACAATTCGGCTGAAAACGCGCTCTATTCCGGCACATTGGGCGGTGCCATCGAGGGCGCGCTCCAAGGTATACTGTCAATCGCCCTGTCGCAGTATCTCGGGCCGCAAAACCGCGACCTTAAGAACCCGTTCGAGGCATCACTGGCCCATGGCAAACAGGTGATTGAGCGGATTATCGCCGCCACACCAACTGTGCAGCCGGGATACCAGTTGTGTTACAACGTGAACGTCCCGCCCGTCGCCGCAAAGGACGTCAAAGGGATCAAGCTGGTGCCGCAAGGTTTGCGACCCGGCGTGGGCTTTCACACCGAGCCGACGACATCGCCCTCAGGGCGGCAGTTTCTGTGGATCAAGGGCGGGAACCAACACGTGCACACGGCCCCCGGCACGGATGCAGCCGTCAATCTGGATGGGTATATCTCTGTCACGCCGATGCGCGCGGACCTGACGGCCCATGACATGATGGACCACCTCGCGGCCATCTCCACATGACCGAAGACGACCTCGCCACGCGCAAAATGCAGTTCCTCTATGCCCTGCGCTCGCGCGGGGTCACGGACAAACGCGTGCTGGGTGCAATGGAAGAAATCGACCGAGGGCCCTTTATACGTGGGCTTTTCGCCGAACGCGCCTACGAAGATATGCCATTGCCCATCGCGTGCGGGCAAACCATCAGCCAACCGTCTGTTGTGGGTCTGATGACGCAAGCGCTTAACGTTTCACCGCGCGACAAGGTGCTCGAAATCGGGACCGGGTCGGGCTATCAGGCGGCTATTCTCGCCAAACTGGCGCGCCGGGTCTATACAATCGACCGGCACCGGCGACTGGTCCGCGAAGCGCGCGCGATCTTTGACGAATTGGATTTGCACACGATTACGGCGCTCACGGCGGACGGATCCTTTGGGCTGCCCGATCAAGCGCCCTTTGATCGCATCATCGTCACGGCCGCCGCCGAAGATCCCCCCGGCCCGCTTTTGGCACAATTGAAAGTCGGCGGGATCATGGTGTTGCCCGTCGGGCAGTCCGACACCGTGCAAAGCCTGATCCGTGTGCACAAGACCGAAACCGGGCTTGAATATGACGAATTACGCGACGTGCGCTTTGTGCCGCTGCTCGAGGGCTTGGGCAAAGAGTAAACTTGGTGTAAAACCCGAGCAACCGGCACGCTTTCATACCGCCGGGCACCGGCAATGCCCCCAGCTCAGAGGGGTCCGGCAGAGGACGACGCAGATGACACCAACATTTCCCACCCGCCGTGGGCCCATGATGATCGCGACGCTTGCGCTGTTTGCAGTGGCGGCTTGCGACACGCCGCTGGATTTTGATCTGCGCGGTCCCGAGGGCGGGTTCAACACCCGCGATGCGGCGCGCAATGCCACAATTGATCGCCCAGAGGCGGATGCACGCGGCGTCATCTCTTATTCCAACTATCAGGTGGCCGTGGCCCGGCGCGGTGACACGCTGGTGGATGTTGCAAACCGCGTTGGCCTGCCTGCGGCAGAACTCGCCCGTTTTAACGGGATCGAGCCGACTGTTCCGCTGCGCCAGAACGAAATCATCGCCCTGCCCCGCCGCGTCGCGGAACAAGGTGCGCCCATTGATGCGCCCGGTGCGGTGGATGTGACAACGCTGGCGGGCTCTGCCATCGATCGATCCGAACCGACACCAGCAGGCGCGCCCGTTGCGACATCTTCCTCGGCACCTGCGGGTCAGGAACCGGTCCGTCACAAAGTCGAACGCGGCGAAACCGCATTTACCATCGCGCGGCTCTATCAGGTGCCCGCCAAATCGCTGGCGGAATGGAACGGTCTGGGTGCAGATTTCGCCGTGCGCGAAGGACAGTACCTGTTGATCCCCATCGCACGGGTTGCGGCCCCGGCATCTGCAGGCGTGGCGACCACGACGCTGCCCGGCACCGGCTCTGCGACGCCTGTGCCTCCCAGTGCCGCCAAACCGCTGCCGCCGGATGACACAGCAGCAGCCCCCGCCGGTACGCCCGATCCGACCAAACCCGTGGCCGATGTGGGCACCACCACAGCCAAGACAACGGCCGGCGCGATGACGATCCCGGTCCAAGGCAGCATTATCCGCAGCTATACCAAAGGACGCAACGAAGGCATTGATATCAAGGCCGCCCCCGGCACAGCCGTAAACGCCGCAGCCGCAGGCACAGTCGCTGCCATCACCCAAAGCGCCGAAGGCGTGCCCATCATCGTGCTGCGCCACCCCAACAACCTGTTGACGGTCTATGCCAATGTGGACGGGGTCAAAGTCGCCAAAGGGGACTCAGTCAAACGCGGTCAGGCCATGGCGCAATTGCGCAGCACAGATGCGCAGGCGTTCGTTCATTTTGAAGTGCGCGATGGGTTCGACAGCGTCGATCCCGCCCCCTATCTTGAGTAACTGACCGATGTGGAATGCATTGGGCGTCTGACATCACAATGCGCACAGCAACGCGGCGCACACAGATAGGGTGGCACCGCTACAGGCTTACGCCGCGCCGCCCCGCCAGATCACAGAAATACTGCCATGCCACACGGCCTGACCGCGACCCGCGCGTGGCCTGCCACTCTATCGCTTCGGCCCATAGGGTATCGTCGTCGATCTCGACGCCATAAGCCCCGCAATAGCCACGGATCATCGCCAGATACTGATCCTGATCGCAGGCATGAAAACCCAGCCACAGCCCGAACCGATCAGACAGGGATACCTTTTCCTCAACCGCCTCAGACGGGTTGATGGCACTGCCGCGTTCATTTTCGATCATGTCGCGGGGCATCAGATGGCGTCGGTTCGACGTGGCATAAAGGATTACGTTTTCAGGGCGCCCTTCGATCCCACCATCCAGCACGGCCTTGAGCGACTTATAATGCTGATCGTCATGGCTAAAGCTCAGGTCATCGCAATATAGCACGAACCGCGCCGTGTCCGCCTGGCGTAAAACAGACAGCAAACGTCCGACCGACGGCAGATCCTCGCGATGCAATTCGACGATCTTGAGCTGCGGATATTCCGCTTCAAGTGCGCCATGTATCGCCTTGACCAGACTTGATTTTCCCATGCCACGCGCGCCCCACAACAGGGCGTTGTTGGCAGGCAGACCTTGCGCAAACTGACGGGTGTTGGCCAGCAGCGTGTCGCGCGACCGCTCGACGCCCAACAGCAGTTCCAGCGGGACGTGGGCAACCTGCGCCACAGGCTCCAGCCTGTCAGGACCCGTCTGCCAAGCAAAGGCCGCGCTGGCCGTAAAGTCAGGGGCTGCCATTGGTGCCGGCGACATCCGTTCAAGTGCCGCGGCAATACGGTCCATCGGGTCGTCAATCATGGGCCGCACTCACTTGGCTTTGTCCTCGGGCACATCGCCCAGATCATCCTCGTCTTCGTCGTCGAAATAGCCTTCGGCGCGCAGCTTGGCGTCCCGCTTTTTCTCGACACTACGAACAAGGAAAATGGAAATCTCGTACAGGCCATAGACGACCGTAAACAAGATACCTTGGGTGATGACATCTGGCGGCGTGACCAATGCGGCCAGCACCAAAATACCGACCATCGCGTATTTGCGTACATTGCCAAGGCCCTCGGCACTGACCAATCCGGCCTTGCCCATCAGGGTCAACAACACAGGCAGTTGGAAACACAGTCCAAAGGCCATGATAAATTTCAGCGTGATATCAAGGCTTTCGTTCACCTTGCCGAAAAAGGTGATGCGGATACCGTCATTGGTCTCAGCGGGCAAAGGCACCTCTATCGAGGGCACGGCATCCTGGTTGACGATACCGTTCATCAATCCGGCAATGATCGACGGAACATCGGCAAAGCCAAGGAAAAAGGCCATCGCCAGTGGCGTGACCACAAAATGCGCAAAACTCGCGCCCAGCAGGAACATGACAGGCGACGCCACAAGAAACGGCAAAAACGCGTTCTTTTCCTGCCGGTACAGGCCCGGTGCCACAAACCGCCACATCTGAAAGCCAATCACAGGAAAGGCGAGGGCAAAGCCAAATACCATCGAAATACGGAACAAGGTAAACAGATATTCCTGCGGGCTGGTATACTGCATTGTCGGCGACGGATCGCCCAGATCACGCAAGGTCGCCTCGATCGGTTCCAGCAGAAACTGCAAAATCGGCTCTGCCACGGCAAAGGCCAGCACGATCCCCACAAGAAATGCGGCCACCGACCTGATCAGTCGGGTGCGCAATTCGGCCAGATGCTCGATCAATGGCGCAGTGCTGTCATCCATATCGGGGGCATCAGCCATCTTTTGTCTCTTCTTTCGACGGTGCGGGGGCCGCGGCTTCGAGTTCTTCGGCCTTTTTCAAGGCAGCGGCGGCTTCCTTAGACTTGCGTTCAGCCTGTGCACGGGCGGTGGCCGCCTGAATCTTGCGGGCGTTTTCAGCACGCTCGGCTTTTTCGGCGGCCATCTTGCCGGTCTCGCTGTCAGCGTCCAGATTGGACAAGGACGACGTCACATCGCGCGCCGCATCCTTGACCCCGTCCATGGCCGACCCAACCGGGTTGGTCGCGGCGCGGATGGACTTTTGCAGGTCTTTGACACCGGACTCGTCGGCCGCCTGGTTCATGGCGGATGAAAACTCACGCGCCATGCCCTTGGCCTTGCCAATCCAGCGGCCAACATTGCGGAACAATACAGGCAGGTCCTTGGGGCCGATCACGATCAACGCGACGATCCCGACCACCAGCATCTCGGTCCAGCCGAGGTCGAACATGGCTTAAACCTTGTCTTTTTCGGACTTGGTCACAATGTCCTCGGCTTCGGGTGTGATGTCCTTGGCGTCGACTGTTGTTTCTTCTTCCATTTCTTTCTGGCCATCGCTGATGCCCTTCTTGAAGCTGGTGATGCCTTTGCCGACTTCGCCCATCAGGCTCGAAATCTTGCCCCGGCCAAACAGAACCAGAACCACAACTGCGATCAGCAGAATCCCGGGCAATCCAATATTGTTCAACATCTGTATTCTCCCAACGTGCGCGGCAAATGCCACTTTTCAGAGGTTGTTGTAGGGGCACGATGGGCCATCCACCAGTCAAAGCCACCGTCCCCCATGGCCGAAGTCGCGCAATCGGGATGAATTTTCGGCTGGCCCGCATCCAACTGACAGGTTAATGTCAGTTGCACAGTGCTATTCCGCCCTCATCAACACCTGATGGGAGACACCAAATGACCACCACCGCCGAAATCGTAACATTCCGCCTGCACCCCGATGCCGACCCGGGTGCCTTTGTCAGCGCCGCACGCGACATGGCACCGTTCCTGACCAAAGCCGGGGGCATGATCCGCCGCGACCTCAGCGTCGATGCAAACGGGCTATGGACGGACTACATCCTGTGGACGTCGCTTGAGGCGGCAAAATCTGCCGCCGCCCAGATCATGCAACAGCCCACAGCAGCCCCGTTTATCGCCATGATCGACGGGGCCAGCGCACGGATGCAGCACGCCGCCGTCCATCTACAACAAGGGTAACATGCGCCGCACCGACCGCCTCTTTGACATCATCCAGATCTTGCGCGACGGACGCTTGCACCGCGCGCAGGACATGGCTGATGCGCTCGAGGTGTCGGTGCGTACCATTTACCGCGACATGGACACGCTGGTGGCCTCTGGCGTGCCCGTTCAGGGCGAACGCGGTGTGGGCTACATGATCACCGAAGCGATCAGCCTGCCCCCCCTAACCCTCACCGTCGAAGAACTTGAGGCGCTCAATCTTGGCATGGCCATCGTGGCAGAAGCCGCCGACGACAGTCTCAAATCCGCCGCCCGCAGCCTCGCAGACAAGATTGACGCGGCTCTGCCCGAACGCACCGTCGCGGACGCAGACAAATGGAAATTCGCCGTCTACCCGTTCGCAGATGCCGTGCGCGGTTTTGCCCAGATGCCGACCTTGCGCGCGGCAATCCGGGCGCGCCAGAAACTGCGGCTGACCTATCATTCCAAAGGTGACAGGATCACGACCCGCGTCATCCGCCCGCTGCATATGGAATATTGGGGACGGGTCTGGACACTGACCACATGGTGCGAGCTGCGCGCCGATTTCCGCGTCTTTCGGGTGGACCTGATCCAATCCGCCGAGGCGCTGCCGGAAATGTTCGTCGATGAACCGGGCAAGACGCTGTCCGACTACGACCCGCACCTGTAAAGCCTTGTCTCGGAGCCGCCCTCGCTTGATCATCAAGAGACGGAGCCTGGCGACTGAGACAAGAGAAATCGCCGAGGGCCCCGCGCCAGCGGGAGACGGCTATTTCTCTTGGCGCAGGTGCAGGGGTCTGTCACGCCAAGGATCATGCGAGGGCGGATGCGTGACACAGGCCTTGTCCTGGTGAGCCTGAAGCGAAAATATCGTATGGGTCGGTGGGTGGGCGAATTGGCGCAGCCAAGAGAGCAGCCAACGGCTAGCGCAGCGGCAAAAACACTTCCAGCGCCGCCACTGCCATCACAGCCACATCCCCGGCAATCGGCACATCCTGGCCGCCGGCCTCAACAATCACTTCGACCGTGCCATAAGGCAACAGTGCGGCAATCACATCCACATCCACCGCGTCCGGGCGCGGAACACCGATATGAACGACGACACGCATCGCGCTGCGATCCACATCCAATGTGCCAAAAATCGGCAAGGACGCGCCCTGCAACGCCTGTTCCACAGCGCGGCGCGCGGCCTTGGTGTCGTCGCGGCCGTGCAGATCAATGCCCTGCGCCACCTCGATGATCAGTCTTTGTTCGGCCCGCTGCGCGCTCATGACGCCACCGACACAATCAACGCCGCTTGGGCCATCACGGTCGGATTGCCGACACCTTCCGGGCGGACCACGTCCAGCCCCCCCTTTTTCACAACAAAGCTGGTGCGCCCATAAGGGAACGCGGCGGCCAGAACATCGACATCAACCGCGTCCGGCTGCGCGCAGCCGATGTGCACTTCGATGGTCATGTCTTCTTTCGAGACACCCATATATTCGGCCAGATTGATTGAATTGCGCCACAGGGCCGCGCGCACTGCGCGTTCAGCGGCTTGCGTATAGTCGCCACGGCGCAGCGACGTGCCCAGCCCAAATTCCACGATCATCGGTCCCATCACCGCGCCTCCATATCTGCAAACACAAAACATTTATCACGCCGAATGCGCAACCACATGACGGTGCCCGCCTGCGGCAGGAACACGCCCGGCACTGTGACCTTAATGACAGAACCATCATGATCCAGCCGAAATTCAACAAGGCTTTCGTTGCCCATAAACCGCGCGCGCAACACGGACGCGCGCGCCGCCGTGCCCTCGATCGCCGTCGGGCCGGGGCCAACGCCGGCGCGGTCGAAATCAATCTTGACATGCTGGGGGCGGAAAACGATGTCCACATTCGTCCCATCCGGCACGCCGGGGGCCAGAAACCGGCCAAAGGGTGTCATGGCCAACGCGCCTTCGACAGTGGCACGCAGCGTATTTGCGTCGCTGAAAAACGCAACCGACGCACGATCCACAGGGCGGGTATAGACGTTGTAGGGGGCACCGCGTTGCACGATCTTGCCGTCACGCATCAACGCGATTTCATCCGCCATCCGCATCGCCTCATCCGGCTCGTGAGTGACAAGCAGAACGGCGGTGTCTTCTTCCTTGAGGATGGCGAGCGTTTCATCGCGAATACCATCGCGCAACCGGTTGTCGAGGCCCGAAAACGGCTCGTCCATCAGCATAATGCGCGGACGCGGGGCCAGGGCGCGGCCCAGCGCAATGCGCTGCTGTTCACCGCCGGACAATTGGTGGGGGTACATATCGATAAAGGCGCTCATGCGGACACGCGCCAACATTTCCTCAACACGGGCGCGCTTTTCGACCTTGGTGCCGTTCAGCCCATAGGCGACATTGCCCGCAACACTCAGATGCGGGAACAGGGCAAAGTCCTGAAACATCAATCCAATTTCGCGCCGCTCCGGGGGCACGCGAAATTTTGTGTCACAAATCAGCGCGCCATCCACATAGATTTCGCCAGAATCCTGCATCTCGACACCGGCGATCATGCGCAGGGTGGTCGACTTGCCACAGCCCGACGGACCTAACAGGCATGTCACCTGCCCCGGCTGGATGGACAGGCTGACCCCATCGACAACCTGACGCCCGCCAAAGCTGCGCACGAGATTCCGTATTTCTAGCCGTGGTGCCGTCACGCAATCACATTCCCGATTAAAACAGTCGGGAGGTATCAGGCCCCGCGCGCGCCCGCAAGCACCGCCACGACGCCGACGCACAAGACCTTGATACCGATCACCCGCATGTGTTCTCGGTCGCGACCACCGCGGCCCCCGCATGATCTGTAGGGGGCGCTATGCGCACCGCCACCTCAACAGGGGCATCAGATTGTGGCGTTGGTCGCGCCACCATCCAGCAACAGGTTCTGGCCAACGATGAAACCGGCATGTTGTGAACACAGGAACGCACAGGCCGCACCAAATTCCGCACGGGTCCCATACCGGCCCGCCGGAATGGTCGCGGCACGATTGGCGCGGGCTTCTTCCAGGGTGATACCTTGGGCGGCAACGACGCCCCCATCCAGCGCATCAGCACGGTCGGTTGCGTGAATGCCGGGCAACAGGTTGTTGATCGTCACCCCCTTGCCCGCCACCTGACGCGACGTGCCCGCCACATAGCCAGTCAAACCAGTGCGCGCGGCATTGGACAAACCCAGCACAGGGATCGGTGCCTTGACCGATTGCGACGTGATATTGACGACCCGACCCCAGCCACGATCCATCATTCCCGGCACCAACGCCTTGATCAGGGCGATCGGGGTCAACATGTTGGCATCCAGCGCGGCAATGAAATCATCGCGGTCCCAATCGCTCCACAGACCGGGGGGCGGGCCACCCGCGTTGTTGATCAGGATTTCTGCGTCGCCTGCCGCCTCGATCAATGCGGCCTGCCCGTTTTGGGTGGTGACATCGGCCGCCACTGTCGTGACCTCAACGCCGTACGTGGTGCGAATGGCCTCGGCCGACGCCTCAAGCGCTTCGACCCCACGGCCATTCATGACCAAATGCACACCCGCTTCGGCCAACGCCTCTGCACATCCCAGTCCCAAACCCTTGGACGATGCGCAAACGACCGCCCGTTTTCCTGCGATTCCCAAATCCATAATGATCCCTCCCAATTTTCTGTTAGAGCCAGAATTAACGAGCCGTTCACCAATGTGCCAGCAAAAGACCGTGACGTTGACCCCGCAGTGCCACAATTCTAAGCTAGGCATCGGAAAAGAAATAAGCAGTTCCAAATGACATCCACCCCTGAAATAGGCCCAGCCCAAAGTCTGCCCGTGTACCGGGCCGAAGATTTTTTGGTGAGCCACGGGGCCAACCTCGGTGATGCGCTGTCGTTCGAGGACGATTTGATGCTGGATGATGTCTATTCGCTGGTAAGCGGTGCAGAACCACAACGGCTGACAGTACACGCCACAGGTGCCGCACATTTTAAAGTGAGCGCAGACAGCGGTCTGGGCACAGAGGCCTGCGACATTCACCTCGACTGCGCGCTGACGCTGATGTCGCCTGACGGGCAGATCACGGATGCGATTGTTCTGGTGGAAACGGATACATCGGGCGACATCGCGCATATTTATATGTTGCCGCTTGGCCCTATGGACTCGCGCGTTCTCTATTCCCTTGTGGGGATCGACCGCGACGGGGTCAGCACCAAATTCGCACATATCAGCTGTGCCCGGTTCACACGCGGAACCCACATCACACTGTCCTCAGGCGCGCAAATGCCGATCGAGGATCTGGCCGTCGGCGACCGGGTCCTGACACGCAACCAAGGGCCGCAAGCCGTGCGTTGGGTCGGTCAAAGCACCGTGCGTGCCGTCGGGGATTTTGCGCCGATCAAGATTCGAGCCGGGGCCCTGAACAACGACCGCGATCTGATCGTGTCCCCCGATCACCGTCTGTTCATCTATCAACGCAACGATCGGCTGGGGGCCGGACGGTCCGAACTGCTGGTCAAGGCGCGGCATTTGATAAACGGCGACAGCGTCGTGGTGCAGGATGGCGGGTTTGTGGACTATTTCGAGCTGCTCTTTGACAGCCACCAGATCATCTATGCCGAAGGGATCGCAGCCGAATCCATGCTGATCAACACACATACCAAACGCGTCGTCCCAGAGGATGTCACAGCACAGCTGTCCGAACATGCGGATGCGGGGCTGTCCGGGCTTGATGTGACGGAAAAACTGCTCGACCGACCGGATGCGACCGAATTGCTGCGGCGGGCTTCCTTGCGGTGACGGCATGATGATGGGAACCGACACGGCAAACCAGCCCATCACGGCAGAGCAATGGGCCTATTCCCCCCGAATGCGCACCCGCAGCAGCACCAAAGGCGCGCTGCGGATGGATATGACAGGCGGCAGTCGCAACAGCCACCTCACCTTTCAGGCAATGCGGGAAAAACGCGCTCAAGCGGAGTAAAAGAACTCCTCGCGCACGATCTTGCCATCAGCCACGTGATAGACGGCAACCTCTTTCATGTCCGACACCTCGCCGCTTTCCTTGTGCTTGACCGTGATCTCGAAAATCACCGCAAAGCGATCGTCGCCGTGCGGCATCGGGTCGGAAATGTCGCCACTCACGAAATCAAACGTGGCATCCCACCAGTCGTGCTTGGCCTTGATCGCGTCCAGACCGTGCGCCTCGCGCCCTTGGCCATTGTCCACGGATTCGACTGAAACAGCGTCGGCGGCATAGAGTTTGGGCAGATTTTCCATAGTCCGGTTTTCGCGGCAGCCAGCAACCAGTTCGTTTGCGATGTCCATCAGTGTCATTGTGGTCTCTCCATTTGCATCATGGGTTTGGTTTACCGATCCCTCCTGTCATTTTCTGGCAGTATCCTTTTGGGGATGTGTGACACAACGGTGCACAGTCTGTGCACACGGGTCATACGCGCTGTGCATCGCGTTTTCACGCCTCGCTTGCCCCCTGTCAGAACCCCCGATATAGGGCAGTCATGTTGGATAACCGCCCCGAACTGCCCCCCGAAATCGCCCGCCGCCGGACCTTTGCGATCATCTCGCATCCCGATGCCGGAAAAACGACGTTGACCGAAAAATTCCTGCTGTTCGGCGGGGCCATTCAAATGGCCGGTCAGGTGCGCGCCAAAGGCGAGGCACGGCGCACGCGCTCTGACTTTATGGCGATGGAAAAGGATCGGGGCATTTCCGTCTCGGCCTCTGCAATGTCATTTGATTTCAAAGAGTTCCGGTTCAACCTTGTGGACACACCCGGCCACTCTGATTTCTCCGAAGACACCTATCGCACCTTAACGGCCGTGGACGCGGCCATCATGGTGATTGACGGGGCCAAGGGCGTCGAAAGCCAAACACAAAAGCTATTCGAAGTCTGCCGGATGCGCGACTTGCCGATCCTGACGTTCTGTAACAAAATGGATCGCGAAAGCCGTGATACCTTTGAGATTATTGACGAAATTCAGGAAAACCTCGCCATTGATGTCACCCCCGCCAGTTGGCCCATCGGGGTCGGGCGCGATTTTATTGGCTGCTACGACATTCTGCGCGACCGCCTTGAACTGATGGACCGCGCCGATCGCAACAAGGTCGCGGAAAGCATTGAAATCAACGGGCTCGATGATCCCAAACTGGCGCAATACGTGCCCGAACATCAGTTGAACAAACTGCGCGAAGAACTTGAAATGGCGCGTGAATTGCTGCCGCCTCTGGATCGCGCCGCCATGCTTGAAGGGTCGCTGACACCGATCTGGTTCGGCTCCGCAATCAACTCTTTTGGGGTCAAGGAACTGATGAACGGCATCGCCACATACGGGCCGCAACCGCAAATCCAATCGGCACAACCACGCCAGATATTACCCGAAGAATCAAAGGTTTCCGGCTTTGTATTCAAAGTGCAGGCCAATATGGACCCCAAGCACCGCGACCGCGTCGCCTTTGTGCGCATGGCGTCCGGTCACTTTAAACGGGGCATGAAACTGACGCATGTGCGGTCCAAAAAACAGATGGCCATCACCAACCCGGTGATGTTTCTCGCCTCAGACCGCGAACTGGCCGAAGAGGCATGGGCCGGCGACATCATGGGCATTCCAAACCACGGACAGCTGCGCATCGGGGACACGTTAACCGAAGGTGAACCTTTGCGTGTTACGGGTATTCCGTCGTTTGCGCCCGAACTGCTGCAGGGCGTGCGCGCAGGCGATCCGCTGAAATCCAAACATTTGGAAAAGGCGCTGATGCAATTCGCCGAGGAAGGGGCGGCAAAAGTTTTCAAACCGTCCATCGGGTCGGGGTTCATCGTGGGCGTCGTCGGCGCGCTGCAATTCGAGGTACTGGCAAGCCGGATCGAGCTGGAATATGGCCTGCCCGTGCGGTTCGAGGCGTCGCAGTTCACCTCTGCGCGCTGGGTCAGCGGTGACAAGCAAGCCGTTGAAAAATTTGCAGATGTGAACAAACAGCACATCGCGCATGACCACGACGGCGACATCGTTTATCTCACGCGCCTGCAATGGGATATTGACCGCGTCGCGCGCGACTATCCGGACGTCACACTGACGGCGACCAAGGAAATGATGGTCTGACACCATGTCCGATCTGATTGTCCCCGTCCCGCAGCCTGTCCAAACCGATCCGGACAAGCTGCGTTGGGGGATTGTCTCGACGGTCAAGGGGTCGCTGACGCAAATCGCGCGCTTTGTGGCCTATCATCTCGACCTAGGGGCCAACCGCATACACGTGCATCTGGACGTGCCAGATCACGCACTGGCCGATCGCCTGTTCCATCCCAAGGTGCGGTTTATCCAATGCGACGACGCCTATTGGCAGGGCAAACCCAACCGCGCGCGCAGCACGCATCAGATGCGGCAGGTCTATAACGCGACCCGCATCTACCGGATTTCGCAACTCGACTGGCTGGCACATATCGACGTGGACGAGGTGCTCATGCCTCCGGCCCCCCTGCCCGAACTCCTGGCGCGCGTTAATCCAAACGCGCCTTTTGTGTCTATGATCCCGTCCGAAATGCTGGACGCCACAGGCGATCCGCATCATTTCAAGCGGCCCGTAGTTGGCGCACTGAAACGCAAGATCTACCCAACCTACGGCGCGCATGTGCCCGGCGGGTTCATCGGCACACAAAGTCCGAAACTGATCGCGCGCACAGGCCTTGACGACATCCGGCAAGGCATCCATGCACTGCGCCTGCAGGGAAAGGTTGTGCGCGGCGGTGCCCGCATCGAAGGATTGGAACTTGGCCATGCCCACGCCCCAGATTTCGAAACATTTCAAAGGCATATGGCCTATCGGCTCGCGCGCGGCAGCTATCATGATCGCAAAGGCCATATCAACCCGCTGGGCCACCTGATCCGTGTGCTCATGGATGATCCCGACCCGGAGGCCCTGCGTGCGTTTCACCACGAAATGTGCAGCACGAGCCCAGAACGGCTTGACCTGTTGGCCGCCCATGACATGCTGATCACACGCCACCTTGACCTTGATGCCAAGGTGACGCGGTTCTTCGGCAACCTAAAGGAATAGGCGATGACAAGCTGGGGCCTTGTGTCCACGATCCTTGCGCCCACGCCGGACATCTTGCGGTTCGTGGCCTACCACCTCGATCGGGGCGCGCAGCGGCTGTATATCTATCTGGATGCAGACACGCCCGACGCCTACGCCGCGCTCAAAGATCACCCAAAGGTCCGGGTGACCACCTGCGACGCGGCCCACTGGCAACGCCTTGGTGCCGCGCGCCCGGACAAGCATCAGGCCCGCCAGACGCTGAACGCGACCCACGCCTATCGCCGCAACCCCGAGGTCGATTGGCTGATCCACATCGACGTCGACGAATTTCTGGTGCCCCACGCGCCCATCCCCGATGTGCTGGGCGCAGTGCCGGCCACACGCAACCTTGTGCGCATACGCCCAATGGAGGCGCTGGGAGGCAGCACAGAAGCGTTCAAAGGGTTCATCCCTGCCGACGGGCGGCGACGCCAACGCGTGACGCAGATGTACCCCAATTTCGGCAAGCATCTGACAGGCGGTTTCGTCAGCCATATACTTGGAAAAATCTTTATACGCACGGGCCTGCCTGACATCACATTAAGAATACACAATGCCTTTCAGGGTGACGTCGGCCTGCCCGATTGCGTGGACCTGCCCCAGATTGATTTGGCCCATTTTCACGCAAAAACATGGGACGACTGGCGCGCCGCCTACGACTTCCGGCTCGACAGGGGGTCGTACCGGGCCGAACTCAAACCCTCCCATACCGGTGTCTCGCTCAATACGCTGTTTCACCAGATTGTTGCGGCACACGGCGAGGCGGGATTGCGGATGTTCTATGACGAAGCCATCGGTGACAGCCCAGACTTGCGTGCGCGTCTGGATGCACAAGGGCTGTTGCGCATCGCTTCGCTGGACTTTGACACCCCTGTTGCACGGCACTTCCCAAAAGCACCGGTTTGACGGCGCGCCACGGCTTTGCTATGGACGCGCAGCATGTCGGGGCCTGTGGCCTCCTGTTTGGGCCGTGCGGGCCGACATCATAACGCGCAGCGGGCCATATCAGTGTCCGCAACTTACGGACATACATGATAAAATTCTCTGATCTAAACTTGAATCCAAAGGTCCTCAAAGCCATCGAAGAGGCTGGGTACGAGACCCCCACACCCATTCAGGCGGGTGCGATTCCCCCTGCGCTCGAAGGGCGCGATGTGCTGGGAATCGCCCAGACCGGAACCGGAAAAACGGCCAGTTTTACCCTGCCGCTGATCACTCAGTTGGCGCGTGGACGCGCCCGAGCGCGTATGCCGCGCAGTTTGGTGCTGTGCCCCACACGCGAACTGGCGGCTCAGGTTGCCGAAAATTTCGACACCTACGCCAAATACGTCAAACTCAGCAAAGCGCTGTTGATCGGCGGCGTGTCGTTCAAGGAACAAGACACGCTGATCGACAAAGGCGTTGACGTTCTGATCGCCACTCCGGGCCGTCTGCTTGACCATTTCGAACGTGGCAAACTGATCCTGAATGACGTCAAGGTCATGGTCGTGGACGAAGCCGACCGGATGCTGGATATGGGCTTTATTCCCGATATCGAACGCATCTTTGGCCTGACGCCCTTTACACGCCAGACGCTATTCTTTTCGGCCACCATGGCCCCAGAGATCGAGCGGATCACAAACACCTTCCTGTCCAACCCCGAACGCATCGAAGTCGCGCGCCAAGCCACCGCGTCCGAGACGATCGAACAGGGTGTTGTCATGTTCAAAGCGTCGCGCCGCGACCGCGAAGGCACCGAAAAGCGTAAAGTGCTGCGCATGATGATCGACAATGAAGGCGAAAAATGCACGAACGCCATCATCTTCTGTAACCGCAAGACAGATGTGGATACCGTCGCCAAGTCATTGAAAAAATACGGATATGATGCGGCTCCGATCCACGGCGATCTGGACCAATCCCAGCGCACACGCACCCTTGACGGCTTACGCGCCGGTGATCTGCGCTTTCTCGTGGCGTCAGACGTCGCCGCTCGCGGCCTTGATGTGCCGTCGGTCAGCCACGTGTTCAACTTTGATGTGCCAAGCCACGCCGAAGACTACGTGCACCGCATCGGCCGTACAGGCCGTGCGGGTCGTGACGGCAAGGCGATGATGATCAGCACACCGCGCGATGATAAGAATTTCGAAGCTATCGAAAAACTGATCCAGCGCGAAATTCCACGCCTCGACAACCCGCTCGGCACCCCTGCCCCGGCACCCACCGCAGAGGCGGACGCCGAAGCGCCAGTGGCCGAAAAACCCAAGCGTACACGTGCACCGCGCAAGCCCAAGGCCAACGCCGCACCAAAGGCAGACGCACCCGAAGCAGACGTACCGACGCCGGCAAAGGTAGAAGCAGAGGCACAAACCGCCCCTGTTGAAGCCAAGGCAGCAGAGCCAGCGCCCGAACAATCGCCGGAACAGGCACCCGAACGAGCGCCGGAACAAGCTGTTGAACAAACAGCATCAAACCGTGGTCGCGGATCGTCGTCCGGTCGCAGCAACAACCGCTCGTCCAACCGCGACGACCGTGGCGGCAAAAAGATTCTTGGTCTGGGCGATCACACGCCCAGCTTTATCGAACTCAGCTTTGAAGAGCGGCGCGCGACCTAAACCGCGCCACCATAGAAACAAGAAAGGCGGGCCATGGCCCGCCTTTTTTCGTTGATAGTGCAGTGCCTTACTGCATGCGGCTAATCACGACAGTGACTTCAGGCTTCTTGCCAATCTCGTCCTGTGCGGTCTTGCGCACGATCCGGCGCAATGCCTCTTCCAGCTTGCGATCGTCGCGCAATGTCTTGGCATCTGCGCGACCCAAAAACTGGCTCAGGTCTGCTTCGAACACGTCGACCAATGCGGCCTTGCTGCGCCCCGTATCTGCAATCCCCATGGTCTCACACCACGGATCACCCAACGGCTCGTCGGCTTCGTCGACAATCAGCGTCACCAGCACATGACCGTTCAGGGCCATACGGATACGATCCCGCACAACACCATCCAGCGCACCAATCTTCACGGATCCATCCAGATACGTGCGGCCGGTTTCGACATATTCGACCACTTTGGGCGCATTGCCCGACAGATCGATCATCATGCCGTTCACAGCCAGCACACCCTTGCGGCCACGCGCTTCGCTCAGCTTGACGTGTTCGCGCAGATGGCGGTGTTCGCCGTGCATCGGCACAACAATCTGCGGGTTTACAATGTCGTGCAACCGTTCGATGTCGGGGCGGTTTGCGTGGCCGGATACGTGGTACAGACCGGATGAATCATCCACCACATCCACGCCTTTTTCCGACAACTGGTTCATGATGCGGATCACACCGCGCTCGTTGCCCGGAATGGTCTTGGACGAGAACAGGAACAAATCGCCCTCTTTCAACTCCAGCCCCATATATTTGCCATTGGCCAATTGGGCCGACGCAGCGCGACGTTCCCCTTGGGATCCGGTGACCAGCAACATCAGGTTTTCACGCGGAATATTGCGCGCATCCTCTGGGCTGACGACCGGGGGAAAGTCCGTAAGAACACCGGTTTCAATCGACGCCTCGATCATGCGGCGCATCGCGCGGCCCAGCAGAACAATGGAACGCCCTGCCCGTTCGCCCGCTTCGGCCAATGTTTTGACCCGTGCCACGTTCGATGCAAACGTCGTGGCGACGACGATCCCATCCGTGTGTGCGCGCACCAGCTTTTCGATCTCGGGGCCCACCGTCGCTTCGGACCGGCCCGCATTGGGCGAAAAGATATTTGTACTGTCACAGACCAGCGCCTTGACGCCATCCTTTGACACCTCGGCCCACAGTTTGGGATCAAACGGTTCGCCGACCAACGGTGTTTCATCCAGCTTGAAATCGCCCGAATGGATCACGCGGCCTGCGGGGCTGTCGATGATCAACGCGGCACTTTCAGGAATGGAATGGGACATGGGCAAAAAGCAGACCTTGAAGGGGCCCACCTCCACCTGTTCCGGCCAAGCCGAGGCGACACGCACCGCGTCTTCCGGGTGGCCATATTCGCTCATTTTGCGACGCGCGATATTGGCCGTAAAGGGACGGGCATAGATCGGGGCACCAAGGGTTTCGTAAGAGTGCGAAACCGCCCCCACATGGTCCTCGTGGGCGTGGGTGATGAATATCGCTTCTATGCGGTCGCGCCGTTCGGCCAACCACGAAATGTCGGGCAGGATCAAATCCACGCCCGGCGTGCCGTCCATATCAGGAAAGGTCACGCCAAGGTCGACCACAATCAAACGCTCGTGTTCGGGCGCACCGTAGCCATAGACATAGGCGTTCATGCCAATTTCACCCGCTCCCCCGAGGGGCAGGTAGATCAATCGTTCACTGCTCATGAGATCAGTTATTATCCTTGTTATAGCGATGGATGACCGTCAGGCCATGCATCGTCAAATCGTCAATGTAATGGTCAAAAAGGGCCTCGGTCTGCTGAAACAGCGGGGCCAGCCCTCCGGTTGATATCACGCGCATGTCGCGGTCGCGTTCCGCCTTAATCCGGGCACATATCTCACGCACCAAACCAACGTAACCCCAAAACACGCCAGACTGCATACAGGCGACTGTGTTTGTCCCGATCACAGACTGCGGCTTGGTGATGTCAACATGTGGCAAAGCCGCGGCTGCATTGTGCAACGCCTCAAGCGACAGGTTCACGCCCGGCGCGATGACACCGCCGATATAGGCACCATCACTGTCCACCACATCAAACGTGGTCGCGGTGCCGAAATCGACCATGATCAAATCCCCGCCAAACAGATCAAAGCCAGCAACAGTGTTGACCAACCGGTCAGGCCCCACAGCTGTCCCTGCGTCCACACGCACAGATACGGGCAGCAAACAATCAGGTCTGCCCACGACAATCGGGCGCGTGTTGAAATAGCGATCCGCAAAGACGCGCAAGTTGAACACCACACGCGGCACAGTCGAGGAAATGATCACATCCGTGATGTCCACATCGACCTCTTGGAACTTCATAAGCGTCGCCAGCCAGACGTAATACTGATCCGCCGTGCGCTGCCATTCCGTCGATGTGCGCCAGGTGCCAATGAACGCCTCACCGTCCCAAATCGAAAAAACGGTGTTTGTGTTGCCACAGTCGATCGCCAAAAGCATTGGGTGCGCCCCCTTAGAAATAGACGTCTCCGGCCGGAATGCTGATCCGACCCTTTGGCGTCTCTAGAACAAGTTGACCGTCTTCGTCCACATCCGTGAATGTGCCGACAAACGTGTCGCGGGTGGTGCGGGCGGTGATCGTCTCTCCCAACCGGGCGGCCCCCGCCAACCATGCGGTGCGGACCGGGGCAAACCCATAGGTCACAAACTGACCCTCATAACGGGCATAGGCCTGCGCAAGTTGATCCAAAAAATCCTCTGGTGAGATACGCGTGCCCAACTCACTGGCAAGGGCAACGGGGCGCACCGCCCCGGCCTCGACGTCTGACACGTCAGGAGCCACAGCCAAATTCACCCCGACACCAATCGCAAGATGTCCAAAGTGCCCGCCGCTCGATATCGTTTCAAGCAGAATACCAGCGACTTTGCCCCCACGCAGCAGCACGTCATTGGGCCATTTCAACGCAAATACATCCTCGCGCCCCGTGACCGCGACAAAGGCGTCGCGCAAGGCCAGCGACACCACAAAAGATCGCAGCGCGGCCCGCCCTGGCGGCTCAGACAGGGGCAAAACCAATGTCGCAGCAAAGTTCCCGGCAGGCATCGACCATTCCCGTCCGCGCCGTCCACGCGCGGCAGTCTGGGACAAGGCCAATATCCACTCCGGCCCCGCCAGCAAGGGCGCAATGCGCGCCGCTTCGCTCAGTGTGGAATCAACCTGCACCAACACGCTCCGCCCATAGCCCTCAGGCCAGGCGGGTTTGGTCATCTGTGTTTCCAAAAAATCCTCCCCGAAGGGTCGGGTGGCCAAAAGCGCTTAGTTCACCAGTATCGACGCCGCCATCGCAGCCGCGCCTTCGACGCCGAACATATTGACGATACCGACGACCATGATCGCAGCCGATCCCATCAACATGGTCCACAAGATCACCGACTTGCCGCCATTCAGGCTCTCTTCGGTTTCTTCGCCGAAATACATGAAAAACACGATACGCAGATAGTAATAGGCCCCGATCACCGATGCGACCACGCCAGCCACCGCCAACCAGATCAGGTCCGCCTCATAGGCGGCGCGCAGAACATACAGTTTGCCGAAAAAACCCAGCATTGGCGGCACGCCAGCCAGCGAAAACAGCAACACCAGCATCGCGAACGCACGACCGGGTTCGCGCTTGGCATACATGTTGAGCGAGGAAATATTTACGACAGGCTGCCCGTCTTTTTCCATCATCAGGATAAAGGCAAATGTACCGACGTTCATCGTCACATATATCGCCATATAGACCAACATCGCCTGCACACCCAGAACAGTACCTGCCGCCAACCCCATCAATGCATAGCCCATGTGGGCAATCGATGAATACGCCATCAGGCGCTTGATGTTGGTCTGTCCAATGGCGGCAAATGCCCCAAGGAACATAGACAGCACCGACAAAAGCGCCATGATCTGCTGCCAGTCCGCCACTGCACCGCCAAAGGCATCGTGCATCACGCGGGCAAACAACGCCATGGCCGCAACTTTCGGGGCGGTTGCAAAGAATGCGGTAACTGGCGTTGGCGATCCTTCATAGACGTCCGGCGTCCACATGTGGAACGGCACGGCCGACACCTTGAACGCAAAACCTGCCATCAAGAACACGATGCCAAACAGCAGCCCCAGCGACATGCCTTCTTGGGCGACTTGGATGATGCCCGAAAACAGTGTCGTGCCTGCATAGCCATAGACCAGCGACGCACCATACAGCAGCAAGCCAGACGACAGAGCACCAAGAACGAAATACTTCAGCCCGGCTTCGGTCGACTTGGCACTGTCGCGACGCAAGGACGCTACGACATATAAGGCCAGGGATTGCAGTTCCAACCCCATGTAAAGCGCCATCAGATCGCCCGCGCTGACCATCATCATCATGCCCACAACGGCCAGCACGACCAAAACGGGGTATTCAAATCGCAGGATACCACGGCTCGACATGTACCCTTCGCTCATCAGCAAAACGGCCGCGGCAGACATCAGGATCGCAACCTTGGCAAAGCGGGAAAACGCATCGTCCACAAACATGCCATTGAACGCGATATTCACGCCTTCGCCGGTGAACCCGATCCATGCTGCCATTGCCAGAAACACAGCGGCCGTCGCCCAAAGCAGGGGCGACGCCATCCCGTCCTTGGACGTGTAAACCGCGCCCAACAGTCCCAGCATGGCAAAGACAGCCAGCAGGATTTCGGGCAGGATGATGGTCAGATCAGCGGTGATCATAGTCTCAGGTCCTTAATTCGCGGCGAGCTGGGGGGCGGCCTCTGCCGCGGCCAGCGCCGTGTCGTATTGTGTCACAAGGGCAGCAACGGACGGCCCCGTGATATCCAGGATCAACGCAGGGTATACGCCCAGCAGGATCGTCATCACCACAAGCGGCGCAAAGATTGCGCGCTCGCGTGTTGTCATGTCAGTTATGGATTTCAAGCTTTCCTTGATCAGATCGCCCATCACAACGCGGCGGTAAAGCCATAGCGCATAGGCAGCCGAGAAAATAACGCCCGTGGTCGCAACCATAGCCACCCATGTGTTGACTTGGAACACAGCCATCAGGGTCAGGAATTCACCAACAAACCCAGAGGTGCCCGGCAGCCCGACGTTGGCCATCGTGAACAGCATAAAGATCAATGCATAGGCCGGCATACGGTTCACAAGCCCGCCATAGGCGTCGATGTCACGCGTGTGCATCCGGTCATAAATCACGCCGACACACAGGAACAGCGCGCCGGAAATAAAGCCGTGGCTGATCATCTGGAAAATCGCACCATCGACACCCTGTTGATTGGCCGCAAAGATGCCCATCGTCACAAAGCCCATGTGGGCGACAGATGAATAAGCGATCAGCTTTTTCATGTCTTCCTGCACCAGCGCTACGAGCGAGGTGTAGACAATGGCAATCGCAGACATCCACAACACCAAGGGTGACAGCACCTCTGCCCCGACAGGGAACATCGGCAGCGAAAAGCGGATGAAACCGTAACCACCAAGTTTGAGAAGGATCGCCGCCAGCACAACAGACCCAGCCGTTGGGGCCTGCACGTGCGCATCAGGCAACCATGTGTGCACAGGCCACATCGGCATCTTGACCGCAAAGCTGGCAAAGAACGCGAGGAACAGCAGTGTCTGCATCCCCCCCACGACCTGAATGCCCAACAGGTCGAATGTTTCAAACCGGAAATTGTGCACCAGCAGTTGTTCGATATCCGAGGTGCCCGCGTCGGCATACATGCCGACCATCGCCACCAGCATCAGAACGGAGCCAAGGAAGGTATAGAGAAAGAACTTGAAGCTCGCATAGATGCGGTTCGCCCCGCCCCAGATGCCAATGATCAGGAACATCGGGATCAACCCGGCCTCAAAGAACAGGTAGAACAGCACGAGGTCCAGCGCCATGAACACGCCCAGCATCAGCGTTTCCAGCATCAGAAAGGCGATCATGTATTCCTTGACCCGCGTTTCCACATTCCAAGACGCCGCAATCACCAGTGGCATCATAAACGTGGTCAGCATCACGAACAGGACCGAAATGCCGTCGACACCCATCTTGTAAGACAGGCCCATGATCCAATCGCCTTCTTCGACGAACTGGAATCCGGTATCGTTCTTGTCGAACTGGAACAGGATGAACAGCGACACCACAAATGTGATCGATGTCGTGGCCAATGCGACCCATTTGGCGTTGCGTTTGGCGTGCTCGTCGTCACCGCGCAGGAAAACCGCAAGGATCAGAGCCGCAACCGCAGGCATAAAGGTGACGATGGAAAGAAGGTTGTCCATCAGTTCGCTCCTCCGCTCAGAGTCATCCATGTGACAAGCACCGCGATCCCGATCACCATGGCGAAGGCATAGGTAAAGATGTAGCCGGATTGCGCCCGCCCTGCGAGCCGCGTGATGAACGGAACGATGCCCATGGAAACGCCGTTGATCGACCCATCGATGATGTTGCCATCACCCTTTTTCCAAAGCTGTTTGCCGATCCACATCGCAGGCTGGATGAAGATGACGTTATAAAGCTCGTCGAAATACCACTTGTTCTTGAGGAACAGGTACAGCGGCCGCTGGTTTTCGGCCAAACGACCGGGCAGCGACGGGTTTTTGATGTAGAACCAATAGGCCATCAGGAACCCGATCAGCATCGCCGCAAAGGGCGAGGTTTTTACCCAATATGGCACTTTATGTGCGTCATCCAGAACAGTGTTGCCTTCGCCGATGTACAGCGCGCCCTGCCCCGGTTCACCGGTAAAGGCGTACTTGTGTTCCGCTTTTTCGCCGTGATCGTCGCCGTCGCCTTTTGCAGCGTCATCGCTATGGCCATCGCTGTGGTCATCCTTGGCTTCACCATGATCGTCGCCATGCGCCTCAGACCCATCTGCGTAAGGGATGCCATAGAACTTGGCGACCTGATCCGTGTGCCCAAAGAAGGACGAATACCAAACCATCCCGGCAAAGATCGCGCCAAGGCTCAGAACACCGAGCGGCAGGATCATTGTCATCGGGCTTTCATGAGCATGATCATGCGTGTGTTTGTCGCCCCGCGCCTCTCCGTAGAACGTCAGGAACATCAAACGCCAGCTATAGAAACTGGTCATCAGGGCCGCGATGACCAGTGCCCAGAAACTGAACCCGGTTCCGGCCGCATAGGCGCTTTCCACGATCGCATCCTTGGATTGGAAGCCCGCAAAGCCGATTGGAATTTCGCCCAGAGTAAATATCCACACAGGAATGCCCACACCGGTGATGGCCAGCGTACCGATCATCATGGCGGCAAAGGTCATGGGGATCTTTTTGCGCAGGTTGCCGTAGTTCATCATGTCCTGTTCATGGTGCATCGCATGGATGACCGAACCGGCCCCAAGGAACAGCATCGCCTTGAAGAACGCGTGCGTCAGCAGGTGGAACATGGCTGCGGAATACATCCCGACACCGACGGCCACAAACATGTAACCAAGCTGCGAACACGTCGAATAGGCGATGACGCGTTTGATGTCCGTCTGAACCAGACCTACGGTCGCAGCAAAAAACGCAGTCGCAGCCCCAAGGAAGGTCACAAAGGCCATCGTGTCAGGCGCGAATTCCAGAATTGGCGACATGCGGCACATCAGGAAAACGCCAGCTGTAACCATGGTCGCCGCGTGGATCAGCGCGGACACAGGTGTCGGCCCTTCCATCGCATCCGGCAACCATGTGTGCAGGAACAGTTGCGCCGATTTGCCCATCGCGCCCACAAACAGCAAGAAGGCGATCAGGTTGGCCGCGTTCCAATCTGTCCACAGGAACGTCAGCTGCGTTTCCGCCAGCGCCGGGGCCGCCGCAAAGATGTCGTCAAAGCGAATGCTGTCGGTCAGGAAAAACAGGGCAAAGATACCCAAGGCAAAGCCAAAGTCCCCAACGCGGTTGACCACGAACGCCTTGATGGCAGCGGCATTTGCGCTTGGTTTACGGTAATAAAAGCCGATCAACAGGTAGGATGCGACACCGACCCCTTCCCAGCCAAAGAACATCTGCACAAGGTTGTCCGCAGTCACCAGCATCAACATCGCAAAGGTAAAGAAGGACAGGTAGGCAAAGAAACGCGGCTTGTAGGTTTCGCCGTCTTTCCACTGCGGATCGTGCGCCATGTAGCCAAAGGAATACAGATGCACGAGGCTGGAAACCGTCGTGATCACGATCAGCATTATGCAAGTCAAACGATCAAGGCGAATGGCCCAATCCGTGCTCAGCGACCCGGATTCGATCCAGCGCAGAATCTGAATACTCTCTGTCGTCCCGTCAAAGGTCAGGAAAGTAATCCAGCTGAGACCGGCAGACAGGAACAGCATGCCCGTTGCAATCCAGCAGGCCGCGGTCTCGCCAAACAGACGCCAGCCAAAACCACAAAGAAGTGCGCCAACAAGCGGGGCAAAAAGGAGGATGGTTTCCATGATGCTTTAGCCCTTCATCACATTGACGTCTTCGACGGCAATGGTGCCGCGATTGCGGAAGAAACAGACAAGAATTGCGAGGCCAATGGCGGCTTCTGCCGCCGCGACCGTCAGAACGAACAGGGTAAACACCTGCCCGACCAGATCGCCCAGAAAGCTGGAAAAGGCGACCAGGTTGATGTTCACCGCCAACAGCATCAATTCGATGCTCATCAGCAGAATGATGACGTTCTTGCGGTTCAGAAACAGCCCGAAGATGCCGATGACAAACAGGGTCGCCGCCACTGTCAAATAATGTTCAAGCCCGATCATTTTTGTACCCCGGTCATCTTTCTTCTTGTCTTCCAAAAGCGATAAAAGCCCCAGCCCATCGCCGCCTTCAGCGCCCAAAGCGCCATAAATCCGATCAGCCCGATGCCCGAGAACACAGTCTCGAACGCGGCTGCAAGTTCCATCATCCCTTTGACACCTCAAAGGGGGTCTTGTCGCCCAACATCTCGGGATAAAGCGCGGCGCAGGCGCAGGGCTCTTCCGTCAGTGTGGTAATCCGAATGTCGCGGGCGATCCCATCAAGGTCACCTGCCATCCGCTCAAACGTTGCGAACGCACGCGCACCGGCCTCGTGACGTGCAATCACGTCCAATGCCTTGTCCGTACGATCAAAGGGCAGTCGTGTGCCCATGTTTTCCTCTGCAGTGCGTAACAGCAGGGCAGCGCCCGTGCCGCATTCCACAATCTCAAAGGACGTCGCAGAGCCTTCCTGGCTCGACCAATCGCGCCACATCACGCGGCCATCGCCCAGATCGCTATGATCGGCTTCGCCGCCATGCGACACATGGGTGACGCGATCGCACTCCTGCAACGTCAGGGCATGCACATGTGCACCTGTCATCGCTGCGATGGTCGCAAACAGATATGTGACTTGGGTCTTCAAAGTCTTACAGCCCCTGCCCCGGTTTAACGTCCTTGAGTTCCATAGCCTTTGCAGGATCACGCATCATTTGGGCAACGACATCCTGGCGCTTTACATCTGTACGATGGCGCAGTGTCAGCACGATCGCGCCGATCATGGCGGTCAGCAGGATCAGACCGGACAGTTGGAACAGCAAGAAATACTGGTCATACAGGATCATGCCCAAGGCTTCGGTATTGTGGCGGTCCGTCGGGGTGATCTGCGCACGCAGGCCTTCGGCCGCTGCATTGCTTTCCCAAGCGCCAAAGGCGATCACGAATTGCATCAGGATCACAACCGCGATCAACAGCGCCAGCGGCATGTATTTCGCCATCTCGGCCTTGAGTTCGGCAAAGTCGATATCAAGCATCATAACCACGAACAGGAACAGAACAGCGACTGCGCCCACATAGACGATGATCAGCAACATCGCGACAAATTCAGCGCCCAGCATCACGAACAGGCCCGCCGAACTAAGGAAGGCAAGGATCAGCCACAGCACCGAATGCACCGGGTTTCGGCTGATGACAGTGAACAAGCCACCCGCAATCACGCAGGTTGCAAACAGGTAAAAGGCGAACACGGTCATGTCTTGTCCTCGCTGTCACTCATGACAGATTGCGCCAGTTCCATAGCGCGGGTCATGGCAGGCACACCGGCAAACACTGCCATCATGCCCAAAGTCTCGGAAATCTGTTGATCGGTTGCACCCGCCTCGCGGGCGTGGCGCACAGTCTGACGCACGGCAACATCTGCCTGCGCGCCTTGCATGGTCAAACCGGCAAGGGTGATCAGCAAACGGGTTTTCGCATCCAGACCGTTTTCGTTCAGCGCATTACCGAACCACGTTTCCATCAGCTCCTTTGGCATGGTGGGCCACATGCCCTCCATGGCCTTGGGATCAAAGCCCTTGGCCGGATCAAACGTCCCCATTTGCGGAAAGGCTTTGGCCAAATCCTGCATCTGCGCCATCATGGCGGCAAAGGGGTTCTTGTCATCCGTCATCGGTAAGGCGCATCTATTTCGAGGTTGCGTGCAATCTCCGCTTCCCAGCGGTCGCCGTTTTCCAAGAGTTTGTCCTTGTCGTAATACAGCTCTTCGCGCGTTTCAGTGCTGAACTCGAAATTCGGCCCTTCGACGATCGCGTCCACTGGGCACGCCTCTTGGCAAAAGCCGCAGTAGATACACTTGGTCATGTCGATGTCGTAGCGCGTGGTGCGACGGCTGCCATCTTCGCGGGGTTCCGCGTCAATCGTGATTGCCTGCGCCGGGCACACAGCCTCGCACAGTTTGCACGCAATGCAGCGCTCTTCGCCATTTGGATAGCGACGCAGGGCATGTTCGCCCCGGAATCGCGGGGACAACGGACCCTTTTCATGGGGGTAATTCAACGTCGCCTTGGGACTAAAGAAGTATTTCAGCCCAAGCCGGAACCCCTGATAAAAGTCCTGCAAAAGGAAGTATTTTGCGGCGCGGCCATAATCGATCTGCGTCATCTTACCCTCCTACGGTCCAACGGGCGTAAAAGCCCCAGAACCAGTCAAACTTGGCGGCAAATGCCACAAATACCACCCAGAACAGCGAGAACGGCAGGAACACTTTCCAGCCCAACCGCATCAGTTGGTCATAGCGGTAGCGGGGCGTAATCGCCTTCACCATCGAGAAGATGAAGAAGACAAACAGCATCTTGGCGACCATCCAGAAAATGCCATCGGGCAAGAACGGAACAGGCGACAGCCATCCACCAAAGAACAGCAGAGAAACCAGCGCGCACATCAACACGACTGCGACCAATTCGCCGATCATGAACAGCAGGAACGGGGTGGACGAATATTCAACCTGATAACCCGCGACCAGTTCCGATTCCGCTTCGGGCAGATCGAAAGGGGGACGGTTGGTTTCAGCAAGCGCCGAAATCAGAAACAGGAACAACATCGGGAAGTGCGGCAACCAGTACCAGTTAAAGATACCCCAATCGCCGTCTTGCGCCGCAACGATCGCGCCAAAGTTCATCGACCCAGTGGACAGGATCACACCGATGATGATCAATCCGATCGATACCTCGTAAGAAATCATCTGCGCCGCAGAGCGCAAGCTGCCAAGGAACGGGTATTTTGAGTTCGATGCCCAGCCGCCCATGATGACGCCATACACCTCAAGAGAGGACACCGCGAACACATACAGGATGGCGACGTTGATATCGCTCAGAACCCAACCATCGTTGAACGGGATCACGGCCCAGGCGATCAGCGCCATAACAAGGCTGACCATGGGGGCCATGAAAAACACGCCCTTGTCAGCACCAGCGGGCACGACCACTTCCTTGACGATATATTTGCCAAAATCTGCAAAGCTTTGCAGCAGGCCAAAGACACCAACGACGTTGGGACCGCGTCGCATCTGGACCGCCGCCCAGATCTTGCGATCCGCATACATCAAGAAAGCAAGCGCCACGAGCAAGGGCACCACGACGAGCAATACCTGACCAACGATCAGGAGCCCAATGCCCAACGGGCTATTTGTGAAAAATTCAGCCATCAGTCCTCACACCGTCGGTATTCCCTTCTCCGCACAGGATGCAGACACGACTTCGGCGTCGATCGTCTTTATCCCCTGCGGCAGGGCTGGCGAGATGGTGTAAACAGCATCCGCCGTCCACACGCCAGCCTCTTCGTCAACATTTGTGCGCAAATGACGCGCAAAACCCCAGCCGCGGATCAGCGTATAGCCTGCGGCTGCACATTCGGCATAGTTCGTCACGTCTTGCACGCTCAGCGCATTGGTCATCGACACCTTGAACTGCACCAAATCGTTATCAAGCAGCAAAGTTTCCACACCCCTGTAATCAGGAATGAACCGCTCTGCCGTTGGCACAGGTTCGCATCCCGCAAGGGGCGCAATGCATATGAGCCATGCGGCCTTCATTCAGCGGCCAATGCCTCGGTTTTACGCGCTTTGGCGTTCGCGCTGAGTTCGGCCATCAACTGACTGGCGCGGGCAATAGGATTGGTCAGGTAGAAATCGGTGACGACCGTGGTCAACACGCCCCCTTCCATCGCGCCCTGTTCAAGTGCGTCGCCCGTGTTTTCGGCCACTTCGTCGATATTGCCAAGTTGCGGATGCGCCGTAACGATAGCCGCGCGCAATGCGGTCAGGCTGTCAAAGGGCAATTTCGCATCCATTTCGCCGGACAGGGCGCGCAGGATAGCCCAGTTTTCCTTTGCCTCACCGGGGGCAAAGCTGGCGCGCGCCGCAAGTTGCGGACGCCCTTCTGTGTTCACAAACAGGCCCGCTTCTTCGGTATAGGCAGCACCGGGCAGGATCACGTCAGCGCGGTGCGCGCCCCGATCCCCGTGCGAGCCTTGGTAAATCACAAAGGCACCGTCCGCGATTTCGACTTCGTCCGCGCCAAGGTTATAAACGACATCAGCCTTGTCGACCGCAGCCATTGCATCCGGGTTTGTCGCCCCGACATCCATCGCGCCGACACGGCCCGCAGCAGTGTGAAGAATCAGAAGGCCGGATTTCGTGCTGGCCGCCAGCGCCTGTGCTGCGGCAAGAATCGCGGCACCATCACCGCGCGTCAGTGCGCCCATGCCGACGATGATAATAGATGACTTTTCTGCCACGTCGCTGTGATCGCGTGCCAACAGTTCGGTCAGTGTGTCTGTGCCCGTGCCCAGATGGTTCACGTCATAGGTCAGATCGACCTTTTCACCGACGACGCCGACATTGGCACCACGCGACCACGCCTTGCGGATACGTGCATTCAGCACGGGGGCCTCGACGCGCGGGTTGGTGCCAATCAGCATGATCGCTTCGGCGGTGTCGATATCCTCGATTGCAGCGGTCCCCGCATAGGCGGCGCGATTGCCGCTGGGCAACTTGGCACCGTCCGTGCGGCATTCGACGATACCGCCCTGCCCTTCGATCAATTGTTTCAGCGCAAATGCAGCCTCGACCGGGACCAGATCACCAACAAGGCCCGCAAGGTTGCTTGCACCCTTGATCGCCTCAGACGCCTTGCCCAAAGCCTCAGGCCATGTGGCCGGACGCAATTTGCCATTCTCACGGATAAAGGGTTTGTCCAGACGCTGGCGGCGCAGACCGTCCCAGACAAAACGGGTCTTGTCCGAAATCCATTCTTCGTTGGTGCCGTCATGGTTCAATGGCAAGAACCGCATGACTTCGCGACCCTTGGTATCGACACGGATCGAAGAGCCAAGTGCGTCCATCACATCGACGGATTCGGTCTTGGTTAATTCCCAGGGGCGCGCGGTAAAGGCATAAGGTTTGGACACCAGTGCTCCTACGGGGCACAGATCAATGATGTTGCCCTGCAGGTTCGATTCCAGCGTTTCACCCAGATAGGATGTGATTTCACTGTCTTCACCGCGGCCCGTCTGGCCCATCTGTGTGATGCCCGCGACCTCAGTGGTAAAGCGCACGCAGCGGGTGCAGGAAATACAGCGGGTCATGTGGGTTTCGACAAGCGGACCAAGATCCAGGTCGTCGGTGGCGCGCTTGGGTTCGCGGAAACGCGAGAAATCGACGCCATAGGCCATGGCCTGATCCTGCAAATCGCACTCTCCGCCCTGATCGCAGATCGGACAATCCAGCGGGTGGTTGATCAACAGGAATTCCATTACACCCTCTCGGGCTTTTTTGACCATGGGGCTATTGGTTTTCACGACGGGCGGGGCCCCTTCGGGACCGGGGCGCAAATCCCTGACCTGCATCGCGCAAGAGGCGGCAGGTTTGGGCGGGCCACCAACAACTTCGACCAGACACATCCGACAGTTGCCGGCAATGGACAAGCGCTCGTGGTAACAGAACCGAGGAATCTCGACCCCGGCCTCTTCGCAGGCCTGAATCAGGGTCAACGCCCCCTCAACCTCAACTTCCTTGCCATCGATAATGATCTTGCGAAGGGTGCTCATGCGTCAGTTCATCCTCAATAGGGTGCCAATCTGGCTGCCTTTTTCGATCTCTTTGCGGCCCAATTCACAGTAGCCGTCACTTTGGCCGGGGCTTACACCACCTTGCGCAAGATATGCATCCCGCTTCGCCTTTAGGCGCGCTTTTTCTGTATCGGACTTCCGGTATTCATCAATTTCTTCGCTCGTGTAGCCCAAATTCATCGCCGTCGCCTTCAATCCGGACACAAGCCGAAAGGCTTTGATCAGACGTGCGGAGATGTACGGACAGTTGTCGCGAATCTCATGCGCGATGCCCACAGCCAAAATCGTACCGTCAATCTGCGGCACATCCCGCAAATGCGGTTTGGCCGAAAGTGTTCCGGCAGTCAGGCTTAGGATCATTGCCATAATCATTGCGCGCATTGTCTCTCTCCTCTGGTCGCGTCGTGCAGACGCAATGTGGGAAAGCCTGTCTTTGCTATGCAATATCATGCCTGTTCACAACCCTCAGCCACGCAAATTGTCGCCATCCTCGGGGATAAGTTTAACGCGGTGCGCAGGTGCCACGCAGCGTCAGACGATCATTGCTGACACGGAACGTTCCGTCCTCGCCATCGGGGCCATCGATCCATTCCACATCAGACGTGCCGAAGTTGCCAATGCAATAGCGCGTGGCCTCGTAACGGCCCGCTTCACGCGCCCCTTCAAGAGATGCTGAGACCGGGCGAATGACCACTTCGAAATCGAGGCGTCGCTTGTCGACTTTTTTGGCAGAGGCACGAAACAATTGGCCGTCAAACTTGATGCGATCCTCGCGGCGTTGCGAACAGGCGGTCAGCAGAAGGGTGGCAATCAACAACAATGTCATCAAAACCGCGGGGCGCATGTCGCGCAAAGTGCGGGTTTGGGTCTTGGTCTGGGTCATGGTCTATTCTCCACCGCCGGGCGGGTCATCAGTGCGCCGAAACGCCGCCTAATTCAAGTGGTTCCAGCCAAAGGCGTGGTCACTGTTGCCATGCTTTTCAAGATGATGAAAGCGTTCCATCGCCTCTGACACCGTTGGAATGTGCCCATCCGCGACCCACCACATGACAAGGCGCGTGCCCTGCCCCTCTGGGTCGTACCATTCGGCTTTGCGGTCATAAAACTGCTTATGGACGGTTTGAAAGACAAAATGCCGGAAGCTTGCGACGTCGGCCCAGACCGACAAAGTGCACGCCGTACGTGGGTTTGCGCCCAGAGCGCCGCCCACCTCAAGCTGTGCGGCCTCCATGTCATCGTTTTCCATGTGCCAGATGTAGCCGGGACTGCGGCGCGCGATGTCATAGACGCGGTCGAGGTTATCGACAAAGTCAGCCACGCGCGGGTCGTCCCAGTCGTATTTCAGCGTGCCTATGTTGAATTCAGCCAGAGGCATGTCCATCACACCAGCCCCTTTGGGCGCGCACATGATCCAAAGTGAACACCTCTTGGCCCGGCCCCTCAGCGCGCAGCTGCTCCAGTCGGTCGATTGCTTCTTCGATATCCGGGATATGTCCGTCTGCCACAGGCCACAGCACCATTTCGGACTGCCCCTCCACAAACCATTCGCCGCGACGGCGCAAAAAACCACCGTGCAAGGTTTTGTGCAGGAAGTGCTCAAAATGCTCGACAGTCTTCCACACCGAAAAGGAACAGATAATTGGTCCCGGCCGCTCGGTGATTTTGCGATCCGCCGCAGCAGCTGCAAGCACTATGTCATCGACCATGTTCCAGACATAGCCTGGGGTTCTGGCAGCAACCGCTTCAACAGCATCTATGTGATCGACAAAGCCCGCCACCGCAGGGTCGTCCCGAGGGGCGATCATTATGCCATAGTTGAAGTGAGCGATGTTCATCCCGCCGTCCGCCGTTACTCCGCCGCGATCCGCTTTCCGGCAATGCGTTCTTCAATCTCGCCGCGGAAATTCTTGATCAGCCCTTGGATCGGCCACGCCGCCGCATCACCAAGCGCACAAATCGTGTGTCCTTCGACTTGTTTGGTGACGTCCAGCAGCATGTCGATTTCTTCGACCTCGGCTTCGCCCTTCACCAGACGATCCATCACGCGCATCATCCAGCCGGTGCCTTCGCGGCAGGGCGTACATTGCCCGCAGGATTCATGTTTGTAAAACTTCGACAGTCGCCAGATCGCTTTGATCATGTCGGTCGAGTTGTCCATCACGATGACCGCAGCGGTGCCAAGGCTCGAACCTTTTTCCTTCAGTGCATCGAAATCCATGATCGCGTCGCGCATGTCTTCGCCGCGCACGTTTGGCACGGACGAACCGCCAGGGATCACAGCCTTGAGGTTATCCCAACCGCCACGGATGCCACCGCAATGCTTGTCGATCAGTTCCTCGAATGGGATGGACATCGATTCTTCAACCACACAGGGGTTGTTCACGTGCCCCGAGATGGCGAACAGTTTGGTACCCGCATTGTTTGGACGGCCGAAGCCCGAAAACCATGACGCGCCACGACGTAGAATGGTCGGCACCACAGCAATGGATTCCACATTGTTCACTGTGGTCGGGCAGCCATAAAGGCCCGCACCAGCCGGGAATGGCGGCTTCATGCGCGGCATGCCCTTTTTGCCTTCAAGCGATTCCAGCAGCGCGGTTTCTTCACCACAGATATAGGCCCCTGCCCCGTGGTGCAGGTAAATGTCGAAATCCCAGCCTGATCCGGCGGCGTTCGGGCCGACCAGCCCGGCGTCATACGCCTCGTCAATGGCGGCTTGCAGCGCTTCTTTTTCGCGGATGTATTCGCCACGGATATAGATGTAGCAGGCATTGGCGTTCATCGCGAAACTCGCGATCAGGCACCCCTCGATCAGGGTGTGCGGATCGTGGCGCATGATCTCGCGGTCTTTGCATGTTCCCGGTTCGGATTCGTCGGCATTCACCACCAGATAGGATGGGCGACCGTCGCTTTCCTTGGGCATGAACGACCACTTGAGGCCGGTTGGAAAACCCGCACCGCCGCGCCCGCGCAGACCCGAATCCTTCATCTCCTGAACGACCCAATCGCGACCCTTTTGGATCAGCTTGTCGGTGCCATCCCAATGGCCGCGCGCCTGCGCGCCTTTCAGCGTGCGGTCGTGCATTCCGTACAGGTTGGTAAAGATACGATCCTTATCAGCGAGCATATCAAGTCTCCTCATCGTGGCCGTTTGGTGTGGCCCGTCATCTCAGCCCAAATGGGTATACCCGGGGCCGTTTACGTATTTCGGCTTTTCTGCCAAATCCTGACGGCAACCACCAGTGACCAAATGAACGCAGCGAGCGCAAAGAGCAGCAAAAGCACCTCATATCGCGCAGGCAGCCCCAAAGCCGAGACGATTACAGGGGCAAACACCGACAAAATGGCAGCGCTCGCAATCACGAGCGCCGCAATACGGCCTTGTCGGGCCAGTTTCGGATCAAGTGGTTCGGACATGGATTAGTAAACGCCGCCCTTTTTGACCTTGGACGAAAACTCGGTGGTGCCACCTTCGGCCAACGTTTTGGCCTGCGACACCCATTCATCACGGGTTACACGACCTTTGAACCCTTCGAGGTTCTGATCGACCCATGCGGTTTCTTCGGCACCCCAGCTTGCGATCTGGTCAAAGTGGTAAAAGCCCATGCTGTGCAACAAAGCTTCGAGCTTGGGTCCAACGCCCTTGATCTGTTTTAGGTTGTCGGGGCCACCATCGCGGGCAGCGTCAAGCGTGGCAGGCTTAGTGCCGTCGCCGGGTTCGGCAGGCGTGCGATCAGCCTTGGCTGCCGGTTTTGCTTTGGGTTTGGGCGTCGCTTTCGCCTTTGGTTTTTCTTCGGCGGCGGGTTCTGCACCTTCGTACTTCCAGTCGCCCTTGCGTGCCGCAAGCTCGGACTCACCGGCCAGAGATGCGGACGGTTTGATATCAATCTTGTCGTCCTCAACCGTCTTGGCGGGGGCGGCGGCGACTTTTGCAGGTGCCGCTTCCGGTTTGATCACGGTTTCAGTTTCGGCTGCTGCTTCGGGCTTTGGCGCGACAGCATATGTTCCGATCGGGGGCAGTGGGCGACACATCAGCCAGCTCAACACGACACCAGCGGCCCCAGCCACGACACCCGCTGCAAAAACGGCCTGAACGAATGTCCAGCCGCCCAAAAGTCCCAACAGTATCGCCGCAAAAACTCCGCCCAAAATCGCAATCACCCAGCACCCTATTGCGCAGCTGGCCATCCCCTGATTGTTACTCATGACGTATGTTCTCCCGGTTTGTGCATCCTGTTAGTCTTTGTATATACCGTCTTTCTTTGCACGTTGAGAAAATTCTGTCTCGGTGCCAGCAGCCAGAGCCTGCGCTTGCGTGACCCAATTGTCACGGCTCACGCGGCCTTTGAACCCTTCGAGGTTCTGATCGACCCATGACACTTCTTCTGCGGTCCAGGCTGCAATCTGGTCGAAATGGTAAAAGCCCAGAGTGTTCAAAAGGACCTCAAGCTTGGGACCGACGCCTTTGATCAGCTTCAGATCATCCGCCGCCCCATCGCGTGCAGCAGTCAAAGCGACCGGTTTGACGCCCGGCCTTTCGGGTGCAGCAGCGGCTACCGGTGCCTCGGCTACGGGGGCCTCTGGTGCTGGGGTCGTCGCGGGTTTTTCCGGCGCGTTTGCCGCCTTGCCCTGCCAAGGTGAAATCAACGGAACTTCGGTGCCATCAATCCGCTTGATCGTATCGCCAATATCTGTGGCCAGTTGCACAGAGGCGTTGTATTTCGTGTGGCCGCTGTCAAAATCCTTGAGCGTGGTTAGTCCGCTCAACGGCTCGGCCGCATAACGGCCGTTCTGTGGCCCCGGCGTTGGCACCTTGCCTGCGGCGAGTTCGTCGATCAACTCACCCATGCGGGCAGCAGTCAGATCTTCGTAATAATCCTTGCCGATCTGTGCCATGGGCGCATTCGCGCAGGAGCCAAGGCATTCGACCTCTTCCCAGCTGAATTTGCCGTCTTCGGACAATTGGTGCGGTTTCTTGGCAATCTTGTCCTTGCAGACCGCTACCAGATCCTCTGCGCCACAAATCATGCAGGATGTGGTGCCGCAGACCTGAATATGGGCAACGGAACCAACGGGTTGCAGCTGAAACATGAAGTAGAAAGACGCCACTTCGAGGCCACGGATAAAGGGCATGTCGAGCATCAAGCAGACGGCCTCGATCGCGGGGCGGGTCAACCAGCCCTCTTGCTCTTGGGCACGCCACAACAGCGGTATAATGGCCGATGCCTGACGGCCTTCGGGGTATTTCGTCATCTGCGCTTCGGCCCATGCAAGATTGGCGGGCGTAAAGGCAAAGCTATCGGGTTGATCTAGGTGCAGGCGGCGTAGCATTTTTATCTTCTCTCGGTATGGGTGGAGGGCGTTGGAGCCTCCGGCGGGAGTTTATCGGGCAAGGTGAAGTACAGGCCGCGTTACTGTTTACAGGCGGGGGGCAGAAGGAGCAGAGTTTCTTCATCACTGGCAAAACCTGCAATGCCTTCGGCCATCATTTCACGCGACAGGCGCACTGCCGTTGGGCGATCAATGCCGAGTTGCGGCATTTGCACATTGGCTTGTGCGGTTGTCATCATACATCCGTTGGCCTGCATCGCGTTGATCAGCGCCTCTTTTTGAGTATCCGCAAAGGCTGTTGTTCCAAGTCCAGTAAGAAGCAAGGCCACAGTCAGTCGTTTCATTGCGTTATCCTTTTGGTCGTTGCCATGTGCGTCCAGTTCAACCTGCGCAGCACATTACATGGCGTCCCTTAGCACTAAGTATCGATCCAGCAGCATCAACACATTATCAATAATCAGCGGCAATTGGGTTTCGATGAACGCCAAAAATTGCGCCCGCACCCACATGAAAAGCACTGCCACATAGCCCGTCATCAACACGGCAAACCCGATCAGCCCAGCCAATGCGCCCAAAATCGGTGCCTGACGCACCGATCCAACCCAACCCGCCAGCCAAAAGGCCAGCAGGAATGGCGCACAAAAGCCGATGCCGATCAAAAGCATCAACGGTCAATTTCTCCGAACACCACGTCCATGGTGCCGATGATCGCGGCCACATCCGCCAGCTGGTGCCCTTTGGAAATGTAATCCATCGCCTGCAAATGCAGGAAACCCGGCGCGCGCAATTTCGCGCGGTAGGGTTTGTTGGAACCATCGGCCACAAGGTAGACACCGAATTCGCCCTTCGGGGCCTCGACGGCGCAGTACACTTCGCCTTCGGGCACATGGAAGCCTTCGGTATAGAGCTTGAAGTGGTGAATCAGCGCTTCCATTGATGTTTTCATGTCGGTGCGCGAGGGCGGCGTGATCTTGCCGCGGGCCAGAACGTCGCCGGGCGCTTCGCGCAATTTACCAATGCATTGCTTCATGATGCTGACCGATTGGCGCATCTCTTCCATGCGGACGAGGTAGCGGTCGTAGCAATCGCCATTCTTGCCGACAGGAATCTGAAAGTCGAATTCGTCGTAGCATTCATAGGGTTGGGCGCGGCGCAAATCCCAGGCAAGGCCACTGCCCCGCACCATGACGCCAGAGAACCCGTAGTCCTGAATGTCCTGTTCAGTCACCACACCGATATCGGCGTTACGCTGTTTAAAGATGCGGTTTTCAGTCAGCAGCCCGTCGATATCATCAAGCAGCGCGGGGAATTCATGGCACCACTGTTCGATGTCGTTGACCAGGTCGTCAGGCAGATCCTGATGCACCCCACCGGGGCGGAAATAGGCGGCGTGCAGGCGCGCACCACACGCGCGCTCATAAAACACCATAAGCTTTTCACGCTCTTCAAAGCCCCAGAGCGGCGGCGTCAGCGCCCCCACATCCATCGCTTGAGTCGTGACGTTCAGCAGGTGGGACAGGATGCGCCCAATTTCCGAATACAGGACCCGGATCAACGAGGCACGGCGTGGCACCTCGACGCCTGTCAGCTTTTCGATGGCCAGGCACCAAGCGTGTTCCTGGTTCATCGGAGCCACATAATCGAGCCGGTCGAAGTATGGCAGGTTTTGCAGATACGTCCGGCTTTCCATCAGCTTTTCAGTGCCGCGGTGCAGCAGACCGATGTGCGGATCGCAGCGTTCCACCACTTCGCCATCCAGTTCCAACACCAGACGCAACACGCCGTGTGCCGCCGGGTGTTGTGGACCGAAGTTGATGTTGAAATTGCGGATTTTCTGCTCGCCCGTGAGGGCATCGTCGAATTTGGAGCCGTCCATCATGTTACGCTCACCCTTCCATGGCCGGACCATCCATGGTCCGGAATACTTTGGTCATCAGTTTCCACGCCCCATCGGCACGAATGAAACCCAAATGGTCCTCGTATCGACGCGGGGGCACGTCCACCCACAGATGCACGCGCGCGATTTCACCGCCAGCGACATCCACGCTAAAAATTTCATACGACGGAGCACCGGCAAAAGCATCCCGGCCCGACACGCGCGCGAGATACGCTGCCTTGTCCCAGAACTGCGCCGAACCGTCAGCGGTAACTTCTGTCATGGTGAATTTGTCGTGGCACATTTCGGCAAATACGTCCGCCTTTGCAAAATGCACCGCGTCGCAATACGCTTCTGCCAGCACATGAATTGCGTCCCGAGAAGGCGTTTGAGTGTCCATCAGCGCTTCTCCAGGTCTTGAAGCTGGAGCGCCATAAACCACAACAACGCAATCGTTCCGATCGGGATAACGCAGACGAACGCCCAATAGGCGTTGATTCCAAAATGTGGCAACAGCTTGAATGTCGGAATGATTGTCAGCACAGCGATAACGATCCAGATCAGCATTTCCACATTATGCCCCTTCCGGCTTTTTCTCATCGCCCGGAAGGATGTATTCGGCACCTTCCCATGGGCTCATGAAATCGAACTGGCGATATTCCTGAACAAGGCTGACGGGTTCGTAAACGACCCGCTTTTCGACCTCGTCATAGCGCACTTCAGTGTATCCGGTCGTCGGGAAATCCTTGCGCAGCGGATAGCCGCGAAAGCCATAGTCGGTCAGAATGCGGCGCAGGTCGGGGTGGCCTGAAAACAGGATACCGAACATGTCGAACACTTCGCGTTCGAACCAGTTTGCCGATGGGTGCACATCAGTGATCGACGGCACCATCTGGTCCTCGCGGACCGACACGCGCAGGCGAATGCGGTGATTTCGGTACATCGACAAGAAGTGATAGACCACGTCGAACCGCTTGGCCCGACCAGGATAGTCCACAGCCGTGATATCGACGAGGCTGGAAAACTTGCAAGTCGAGTCGTTGCGGAGGAATTCGACAAAGCCCGCGATGTTGGCCGGGGCGACATCGACATTCAGTTCGTCATGGGTCACGTCCCACGCCAGCACGCAATCAGTGCGCTTTGCGTCAAGGTAGGTCCCGAGTTCGGTCAGGGCTTCTGTCATGAGTGCTCCTTGTCGGAGAGATGTTCGCCCGCAATGCGGGACTGTAAGTTAGCGGACAATCGTACCCGTGCGGCGCATTTTGCGCTGCAATTGCATGATGCCATAAAGCAACGCCTCGGCGGTTGGCGGACAGCCGGGGACATAGACGTCGACCGGGACGATCCGGTCACATCCACGCACAACGGAATAGCTGTAGTGGTAATACCCACCGCCATTCGCACAGGATCCCATCGAGATCACGTAGCGAGGTTCTGGCATCTGGTCATAGACCTTGCGCAGGGCGGGTGCCATTTTGTTGGTCAGCGTACCGGCCACGATCATCAGATCGGACTGGCGCGGGGATGCGCGCGGGGCCGTGCCAAAGCGTTCCAGATCATAGCGCGGCATGGACGTGTGCATCATCTCGACCGCGCAGCAGGCCAGACCAAATGTCATCCAGTGCAGCGAGCCGGTACGCGCCCAGTTGATCAGATCATCCGTCGAAGTCAGCAAGAACCCTTTGTCCTGCAGCGCCTCGTTCAGCACCTGTGCGCCGTGATCCTTGTCGCCGCCCGCATAAGAGGGGCCGAACGATCCTGCGTCTGTTACTGCCATTCCAACGCTCCCTTTTTCCACTCATAGGCAAAGCCAATCGTGAGCACCCCAAGAAAGACCATCATCGACCAGAACCCGGCCATGCTGATGTCCTTGAACGCAACGGCCCACGGGAACAGGAACGCGATTTCAAGGTCGAAAATGATGAATAAGATCGACACCAGATAGAAACGCACGTCGAATTTCATACGCGCATCATCAAAGGCGTTGAAACCACATTCATAGGCACTGACCTTTTCAGGGTCCGGATTGCGCACCGCAATTACGACCGCCGACAGCATCAGAACAAGGCCGAGGCCGATGGCAACGGCCAGAAAAACCAGTATGGGAAGGTATTCCCGCAACATTTCTTCCACGATTGGCTCCTTTATGTCGCGCGTGTTGGACCACGCACGGGGTCAAGTGGCAAGATTTACTGTGCGTTGGTTTACGCGCGCTGCCCCGCAGCGTCAATAAAGCCGCGTACAGTTGATTGGCAAAAGTGTCGGGTGATTTCGACGCAGCAGGATAAAGTCCCAAGCGCACTGGCGTGACCGATCAGCAAGGGTCGGACCGTTTTGATCGTTTCAGACGTGCACATTCAGCTTTCATTGTTCAGCCACAGGCAAGGCAACGCGCATCTGCCCCGTCCCAGAACCCTCAAAATTCAGCTGGCGGGCGGCTTGCGGCAGGGATGGCATGAAGTTCAGGGTTCGATTTTACATCTGCCCCGCGCGCACGACCTGCGCACAGATCGCACCACGTGCACAAAATGCGCGCTGAACACTTCGCTGCTCATTTTCTGAGCGACCCAATGCAACGCGCGCCTCGGCATTGACCAAGCAGCGCGATATCAGTTCGCCATCCACGCGGCCGGGCGCTTGTCAAAAAACGCGGCGATGCCCTCGGCGGCTTCATCTGTTTCCCAGCGATCTTTCAGGGCGGTGATGGTCATGTCGATGGTATCTGCATCAATGGTCGGCCCCAGACTGCGCGCCAGAGCCTTGGCGGCAGCCACAGCTCCGGGCGCACAGGACAGATAGGGGGCCACCTCGGCCTCAATGGCCTCATCCAGTGAATCAACCGGCACGATACGCGCCAAAAGACCAAGATCAACTGCCTCGTGGGCGTCAAACAGGCGCGCGGACATGAACACGCGCCGCGCCCGCCCCTCGCCCATGCGCGCCAGAACATAGGGGCCGATGGTGGCCGGAATGATGCCCAACCGCGTTTCAGTCAGCCCCATGCGCAGATGATCGACACCAATAGCGACGTCACACACCGACGCCATGCCGACCCCACCGCCAAAGGCATTTCCCTGCAGCGCCCCGATCAACGGCTTGGGCATCGTGTTCAGCGCTTGCAGCATATGCGCCAGTTTGGCGGCCTCGCGGGCGCGGGTGTCAGGGTCGGCCTGCATCTGCTCGCGCATCCATGTCAGATCACCGCCCGCACAAAAACTTTTGCCGGCACCCGTCAACACAACAACGCGCACCAACGGGTCCGCGCCCAGTGATGCGGCCGCTTGCGTCAGTTCCGCCAACATAACAGCACTGAGCGCATTGTGTTTTTCGGGTCGGTTCAGGGTAAGTGTCGCAACGCCACGGGCATCTTGGGTGATGGCAATCGTCTCGGTCATCAAGTGGCCCCCTTGCCCTCAGGCCCGCAATGACGTGGCAAAGGTCGCAGCCGCGTTGACGGCATCCAAATCCAACCCTGTTTCATACCCCAAACGTGCCAGATGCTCGGCCACTGCTTCGGTCGCGACATTGCCCGCCGCCCCGGGTGCATAGGGACATCCGCCCAAACCACCGACGGCGGAATCAAAAACGCGCACCCCAAGGCTGAGCGAGGCGTCAATGTTGTCCAACGCGCGGCCCCCAGTATCATGGTAGTGCCCCGCCAATCGACCCACAGGCACCACGTTGCGCACCGCAAGCAACATCCGCGCAATCGCATCCGGCGTCCCGTGCCCCAGCGTATCGCCAAGGCTGATTTCATAGCACCCCATCGCAAACAGGCGATCAGCAACACGCGCAACCATATCGGGGTCGGTGGGGCCGTCATGGGGGCAATCGACCACACAGGACACATATCCACGCACGGGCAAATCAATAATGCGCGCCGCCTCGATCACCGGGGCAAACCGCTCCAGCGACTCATCAATAGAGGCATTGATATTGGCGCGTGAAAACCCTTCGCTCGCTGATCCGAACACCGCGATTTCATCAACGCCTGCCGCAATCGCCGCCTCAAAACCTTGCATATTCGGGGTCAGTGCCGAATAGCGCACGCCCGGTGCCCGCGTAATTGCCGCGAACACATCGCCGCTGCCAGCCATCTGAGGCACCCATTTGGGGCTGACAAAGCTGCCACCCTCGATCCGTCGAAACCCCGCGGTACTCAGCAGGTCGATCAATGCGACCTTGTCCGCGACCGAAATCTCGGCAGACTCGTTTTGCAGGCCATCGCGCGGACCTACCTCGTAAATTTCAACTGCACCTGCCACCTAACCCTCCCAAGCTGGATAGAAATCCTTGTCGTATATGCCACTGTCACTTTCGGGCAGACTGGCCTTGAAACTCTCGCGCTCCGTGATCCGGTCAAACCAAAATGCCGTTTCGGGATGATCGTCGAGACTTGCAAAATGGCGGGCCATATACACGGCCTGACCCACTGAAATATCGGCTGCAGAAAACCCGGATGTCAGTAAATAATCCCGATTTTCCAGCGGCGTAGACAAACGTGCCTCGATCGCATCGTAACACTTTTTCAGCCGCGCGGCCTCCAGTTTCATCACGACGGGACTGCGCATGTGATCCTCGTACAGCATGACATGTTGCTGGGTCAGGGCGGCGGCATGTTGGCTTATGGTCTCGGCAAAATGAACCCAGACCAGCCACGCCATGCGATCCAGGCTGGTGACACCGCGCCCCAAACGTTCGGGACTGTAGCGCTCACACAGATATTCGGTGATGGCCCCCGTTTCGAACATCCGCTCGCCATCAATCTCGAGTGCAGGCACGCGGCCAGCTGGACTGAGCGACAGAAATTCCGGGCGGCGCAAAGAGCGATCAAATGGATGCACGACCAGCCGATAGGGTTCGTCCAGCTCATTGAGCAACCACAACGTGCGCATGGACCGGGTTTGAGGACAGTGATGCAGCGTGATCATATCTCGGCTTCTTCCAATCTCACTAGGGCTGCACCCGCGCTGACTTGATCGCCAGTGGCGGCCAGAACTTCGGCAACAATGCCGTCGCGGGCAGCCAAAAGGGCATGTTCCATTTTCATAGCTTCGAGAATGGCCAATCTGTCGCCTTTGGCAACCCTTGCGCCTGCTTTGGCGAACACGGCCTTGACCAGACCTGGCATCGGGGCCTCGATCAGGTTGCCATCGCCACTGGCCGTTGTGGTCACATCCAACAGATCAATCGCACGATAAGTGATGCCGAAGTCGTCAAACACTGTGGCAACCCCGCCCGAAACCGCGACGTTGGGGGCCGGGCGACCGGCAACGCTCCAAGTGCCCTGTCTACGCTCTACAAAAACAGCGGCTCCATCAACACTCCACCGCTGCGCCTGTGGTCCCAAAACCTCGACACATATGTCCAGCCGCGTGTCCCCAAGCGCGATGGGAACCGCGCGGCGCAACGGCTGCCACAGGGAAAATCCGCTGGTGTCATCGCCCGCGTCCAACCCAAACAGCGCCATCGCCGCGGCAACAGCGTGGCGCGGCGGAGGTGCGGGCACAGCCGTCAACGCCGCCAGATCACGCGCGATCAGACCGGTATCCACTTCCCCGCGCGCAAACCCGTCATGGCCCGCCAAAGCGCCCAAAAACGCAAGGTTGGTTACAGTTCCGCCCACTTCGGTCTGCGCCAGCGCCTGGCTCAATCGGCGCAACGCAATGGCACGGGTTGGACCGTGGGTAATCACCTTGGCAATCATAGGATCATAAAACGGGCTGATCTCGTCCCCTGCCCTGACACCACTGTCGGCGCGGGTCTGTTGGGGAAAGCGCAAATGGGTCAACACGCCAGTGGCAGGCAAAAAGCCTGCGGGCACGTCCTCGGCATACAGGCGCGCCTCAAAGGCGTGACCGGTGATCGACAAATCGGCCTGCGCAGCTGGCAATGGCTCGCCCGCTGCAACACGCAACTGCCATGCCACCAGATCGACGCCCGTGATCGCCTCGGTCACGGGGTGTTCAACCTGCAGGCGCGTATTCATTTCCATGAAAAAGAACCCGTCGGGACGCAACTGGCCAGACCCGTCGACGATAAATTCGACTGTGCCCGCCCCCTTATAGCCAATCGCCTCAGCGGCCTTGACGGCGGCGGCCCCCATCGCGCTGCGCATCTCAGGGGTCATGCCGGGCGCTGGCGCTTCTTCGATCACCTTTTGATGGCGACGCTGCAGCGAACAATCGCGTTCGAACAGATGCACCGCGCGGGTGCCATCGCCAAACACCTGCACTTCGATATGGCGCGGGTGGGTTACAAATTTCTCAACCAACACATCAGAATTACCAAAAGCCGTCTTGGCCTCGCTGCGTGCGCTGGAGAGCGCGTCGGCAAAATCGCCGGGTGCCTCGACCAGCCGCATACCCTTGCCACCGCCACCGGCGACGGCCTTGATCAGGACCGGATAGCCCATCTTGACCGCCTCATCAGCCAACAGGTCATCGGACTGATCGGCCCCGTGATATCCGGGCACAACCGGCACGCCTGCGTTGACCATCAGCGCCTTGGCAGCATCCTTAAGACCCATCGCGCGAATGGCGCCGGCTGAGGGGCCGATGAACGTCAGACCAGCCGTATCGACAGCCTGCACAAACTCAGGGTTTTCAGACAGAAAACCATAGCCGGGATGGATCGCCTGCGCGCCCGTATCCAGTGCCGCTTGAATAATCACATCCCCACGCAGATAGCTGGCCGCAGGCGCGCTGTCACCGATATGCACCGCCTCATCCGCCATGGCGACATGTTTGGCCGACGCATCAGCGTCCGAATATACCGCAACACAGGCCACCCCCATGGACTGCGCAGTTTCCATGACCCGGCAGGCAATTTCGCCCCGGTTCGCAATCAGTATCTTGTCAAACATGAGCGGCCCTTTGTCTTTGGGTCAAAAATACCTCGGGGAGCCCGAGGGGCTGGCCCCTCGGTCCTGCCGGTGCAACACGCACAGACCCCACCAAATTACATACGAAACAGGCCAAAGCGCGTCTCCTCAATCGGGGCGTTGAGTGCGGCACGCAAACTCAGGTGCAACACAGCACGCGCGCGGCGCGGATCAATCACGCCGTCGTCCCACAACCGGGCCGACGCATAAAGCGGATGCGATTGCTCTTCGAACATATCCACGGTGGGCTGCTTGAATGCCGCCTCTTCTTCGGACGACCAAGTCCCGCCTTTGCGCTCAATCGCATCACGTTTGACTGTCGCCAGCACCCCAGCAGCCTGCGCGCCCCCCATGACCGAGATGCGAGAGTTAGGCCAGGACCACAGGAATCGCGGGGAATAGGCGCGCCCGGCCATCCCGTAATTGCCCGCCCCGAACGAGCCGCCGACCAACATCGTGATCTTGGGCACCGAGGTGGTGGCCACGGCTGTGACCATCTTGGCCCCGTGGCGCGCAATTCCCTCGTTCTCGTAGGTCTTACCAACCATGAACCCTGTGATGTTTTGCAGAAAAACCAGCGGGATACGGCGCTGACTGCACAGCTCTATGAAATGCGCGCCTTTTTGGGCCGCTTCCGAAAACAACACCCCGTTGTTGGCGATGATACCCACCGGACAGCCCTTGATATGGGCAAAACCGCAAACCAGTGTTTCGCCAAAACGCGCCTTGAACGGATCAAACCGAGACCCATCAACGACCCGCGCGATCACCTCATGGATGTCATAGGGCGTGCGCAGATCGCCCGGCACCACGCCCAGGATCTCGTCGGGGTCATAGGCGGGGTCTTCGGAACTTTGCAAAGTGACCGATGTGGGTTTGCAAATGTTAAGGTTTGCGACACTTCTGCGCGCAAGGGCGAGCGCATGTGCATCGTCCTCGGCCAAATAATCGGCAACACCAGACAGTCGGGTGTGCACATCACCACCGCCCAACTCCTCAGCAGACACAACCTCGCCTGTCGCCGCTTTGACCAGTGGCGGACCGGCCAGAAAAATCGTGCCTTGGTCTTTTACAATGATCGTCACATCCGACATCGCGGGCACATATGCCCCCCCGGCGGTGCACGATCCCATCACGACGGCGATCTGGGCAATGCCCTTGGCCGACATCTGCGCCTGATTGAAAAAGATCCGGCCGAAATGGTCGCGGTCGGGAAACACTTCGTCCTGATTGGGCAGGTTCGCTCCGCCACTGTCGACCAGATAGATGCACGGCAGATGGTTGGCCTCTGCGATCTCTTGAGCGCGCAGATGTTTTTTGACCGTCATCGGGTAATAGGTGCCGCCCTTGACCGTGGCATCGTTGCAAATGACCATGACGTCCTGGCCCATGACCTGCCCGATGCCAGCGATCACACCCGCACATGGTGCCGCGCCGTCATAGAGACCATGCGCCGCCGTCGCGCCGACTTCCAAAAACGGCGATCCGGGGTCCAAAAGGTTCGCGACCCGTTCTCGTGGCAACATCTTGCCCCGGCTGACGTGGCGGGCGCGCGACGCCTCACCACCACCAAGGGCTGCGGCCTCTGCGGCCTCTTGCACCACGTTCAGCGCGTCCAGATGCGCGGCGCGATTGGCGCGGAACGCCTCGGATGAGGGCAACGCTTGAGACGTCAGTTTCATGCCTGTTCTCCTGTTTCGGCGGCAGCGCGCGCCTTGAGTTCCTTACGGATCACTTTGCCTGTCACGGTCATGGGCAGCGCATCGACAAAGGTGATTTCCCTTGGGTATGAATAGCTTGCGAGCCGTTCTTTTACGTAATTCTGCAGATCCTGTGCGCTTGTTTGCGCGCCTTGGCGGCGTACCACATAGGCTTTGACGATCTCGGTCCGCAGCGGGTCAGGCTTACCCACGACACCAACAGTGACCACGTCCGGGTGGGTCAGCAGGCAATCCTCGATCTCGGCCGGGCCGATGCGGTACCCGGCTGAGGTGATGACATCATCGTCGCGCCCCACAAAACGGATATCCGCCCCATCGCGCTGGCCTCGATCGCCGGTCAGCATCCAGTCGCCTCGGAATTTGTCCGCCGTTTCGTTGGGCCGCTGCCAATAGCGCAGCATCATCGACGGCGCACCCCGGCGCACGGCAATATCGCCCTCTCCGTTCGTGCTGTTTCCATCGGCATCAATGACTTGCACATCAAATCCCGGTACCGCCCGCCCCATGTACCCCGGTCGCACCGGATAGCGCGCGGCGCAACTTGACACGACCATGTTGCATTCTGTCTGGCCGTAAAACTCGTTGATTGTCACCCCAAGGGCGCGCTGCCCCCACGCAAGCATCTCCGCGCCCAGCGGCTCCCCCCCACTGGCCACGGACCGCAGGCCCGGAATTTGTGCATCAGCCGCCCTGAGCATTCGCAACGCCGTTGGTGGAAAAAAGACATTTTTTACAGCAGCTTGTGATATGATATTCTTGCAAGCATCAGGCGTGAATTTCGCCATCCGCGCAGCCACCACAGGCACGCCCATCGCCAGCCCAGGCATCAGCACATCAAACAACCCGCCAATCCATGCCCAATCCGCAGGGGTCCACAGGCAATCTCCCGGTTGACCCAGATCATCGTGGCTCAGCGTCACACCCGGCAAATGTCCGTCCAATACCCCATGTCCATGCAACGCGCCCTTGGGCGAGCCCGTGGTGCCAGAGGTATAGATCAACACGCCGGGTGTATCCCGCACGGCATCCACAAACGGCACCGGATCGCCCGGAATCCCAGCCGTGTCCGCCTGCCAGCACAACGCCAGATCACCAACCAGCGCAGCCCCCTCAGGGTCCGTCAACACCAGTTCGATACCCGCATCCGTGATCCGCGAAGCCAACGCGTCATGCTTGAAAAGCTTGAACAAAGGCACTGAAATCGCGCCTATTTTCCAGATCGCAAGATGGGCTGCCGCGCACCAAGGCGTCTGAGACAACAACACCCCCACCCGATCACCGGGGCGCACCTGCGCCAGCAAGGCGCGCGCGATCCCGTCCGTCATATCCGCAAGATCGCCGTATGTGACGTCGCGGCGCGCAGGGCCCGTCAGATCAATGACCGCAACCTGTGTCGGCTCGTGCGCAAGACACTGTGCGGCCATGTTCATAACCCGCCCTCCGGTGCCAAAGTGACCTGCCCAAAGCGGTTGACATGATAGGTCAGTGCCCCGCACGTCACCCGAAACACCACAGCCCCCTCGCCCTGCCAGCCCACGCAATCGCTGAGCGCTCCGCCATGTTCAGCGACGTGACGCGCCGCGACTGCGTTGATGATACCGGATGTGTCCAAATCGACCTGCCTTTGGCCCAGCCAGAATCCAGCCAAACCCGCCAGAATGACCAGCACAGAGGTTGTGATGAGCACAGAGCGCGGCATCAGCCCATCGCCGTGACCAGTTCACGCCCAACCAGCATACGCCGAATTTCGGACGTACCCGCCCCAATTTCCATCAGTTTTGCATCGCGGAACAATCGCCCAACAGGGGCATCGTTCAAGAACCCTGCCCCACCCATGGCCTGGACGGCCTGATGCGCCTGTTTCATCGCCTCTTCGGAGGCATAAAGACAGCACGCCGCCGCATCCTGACGCGTGACCGTTCCACGATCGCAGGCCTTGGCCACCTCATAGACATAGGCGCGCGCGGAATTCATCGCGGTGTACATATCGGCAATCTTGCCCTGCATCAGCTGGAACGACCCGATAGGTTGGCCGAATTGACGCCGCTCGGCCATGTAGGGCATGATTTCGTCCATGCACGCAGCCATGATCCCAAGGCCAATGCCCGCCAGCACCACGCGCTCGTAATCAAGCCCCGACATCAGCACAGCCACGCCGCGCCCTTCCTCGCCCAGCACATTTTCGAATGGCACTTCGACATCATCAAAGATCAATTCAGCCGTGTTCGACCCGCGCATCCCCAGCTTGTCAAAATGCGGCGATGTGCTGAAACCTGTCATGGATTTTTCGATAAGAAAGGCTGTGATCCCCTTGGGGCCGGCGTCGGCGTCTGTCTTGGCATAGACCACCAGCGTGTCCGCGTCCGGGCCGTTTGTGATCCAATATTTCGTGCCGTTCAGGATGTAGCGGTCATTGCGCTTTTCCGCGCTCAG
>ENA-OQVM01000602-OQVM01000602.1-marine-metagenome-genome-assembly--contig:-NODE-602-length-55125-cov-10.973514_pt1 | contig 55125 bp, 51 predicted proteins | sample MGYA00237776_ERZ505498 | MGnify/ENA primary metagenome ERZ505498 (study PRJEB26159, sample SAMN06265151) | marine metagenome | isolation source: Helgoland LTER site | place: Germany:Helgoland, sampling...
TTTAAAGATATTTTAGGCAACACATATACACCTGAAGATATTAAAGGCAAAGTGGTTGTCATTAACTTTTGGTTTATGAGCTGTGCGCCTTGTATTGAAGAAATGCCAGATTTAAATAAGTTGGTAAAGGAATATAAAAATAATAATGATGTTTTGTTTTTGGCATTGACGCTGGACGAAAAAAGCCCTGAGCTGAATAAGTTTTTAAAGACACACGTTTTTAATTACAACATTATACCTGACTCTAAAGATTATATAGTGAAAAAGTTGCAAGTACCTGCATTTCCTACTCATATAGTTTTAGATAAAAATTCAAATGTAATGTTCATATTTGCAGGTTATACTCCGCAAGTAGGTGAATTAATAAAAAGTAGTATAGATTATTATTTAGAATAATCAAAGCGTCTATCTTTAATATATGATAAGATTAATTATGTTGTTTTTAATTGTTTCTGCGTGTTCTCCATTAAAAGAATATGCAGAAACAAAAGCTGTTTTTGAAAAAGAGGTTTCAGCTCTTGAAAAGCTGGACCTCGAGTCTACAGCTTCAGAAAACGAACTTTTATTTGTTGGAAGTTCAAGTGTTAGACTTTGGAAGAACATTGAAAACGACATGTCACCTTATAAATCTGTAAAAAGAGGTTATGGAGGTGCTCACTACTACGATTTAATTCATTTTACTGATAGATTAGTTGCAAACCACAAGCCAAAGGCTATATTACTTTTTGTGGCTAACGACATTACGGGGCCTGTTGACATATTCAAGCCTAGAGAGGATCTGACACCAAAAGAGGTAAAAAGGTTATTTAAATATTGTTATAAATCTATAAGAAAAACACATCCTAGCGTTCCTGTTTTCGTTATTGAAACCACTCCCACTCCAAGCAGATGGGGTGCTTGGGATAAAATTTCTGAGGCTAATGATTTAATAAAATCCTATTGTGACTCCTCTTCAAATCTATATTTCATTAACACAAGGGATAAGTTTCTTAAAAACTCCAAACCTATTAGATCGTTATTTATTTCAGACCAGCTTCACTTAAATAAATCGGGGTATAATTTGTGGGCTAAAACAATTAAGTCAAAACTCAAAGAATCTGGACTATAAATAAAATTATTTGAATCTCGTTTTTTCATACATTTGAAATATGAAAAAATTGATTTTAATATTAGTTTTTATTCCTTTGTTTTCTATTGCACAGAATGCGGATTCAAAATATTATGGAGAAAAAATTAATCCTGAAAACACTGTTAAACTTGAGGGTTTAATTAATCACGCAAAAGAAAACTCTTTAGCGAAAGTTAATGGAACTATTTTGTCCTCTTGCCCAAAGAAAGGTTGCTGGATGCAAGTTCAGGTTGAAACGGACACTGTTCAAGTAACTTTTAAAGATTATGGGTTTTTTGTTCCAAAAAAAGGTCTTGAAAACAAAAAAGTTATTTTAGAAGGATTCGTAAAACAAGATACTATAAGTGTAAAAATGTTAAGACACTTTGCTGAAGACGCAGGCAAGCCTAAATCTGAAATCAAAAAAATAATTAAACCAGAATTCAAACTTTCCTTTATTGCAAACGGAGTAATAATAAACTAGTACTAGCCATGAGCTATACTTGCCTTTTTGACATAAAAATAATTTTTGGTATATTATTTGTTCCAATATATTTGATGAACATAATTGACGAACATTACAAAAAAGCCTCTGTTAAATTAAAAAACGGATCTACTGTTAATGACCTCTATTTACAACTTTATAAGTTTGAAAAAAAAGAAGATTATGATGCTTGTGCTGGAATATTAAAGGCTATTAAAGAATTCTCCAAATGAAAAAAATATTAACGTTATTAATTCTGCTTTCTTTTCTTTCATGTCAAGACACCTTTTTAGAAATAAAAAATATTGAGGAAATTGAAGGAGATTGGGAGTCTGAATTTGAGTCTATTTCAGTTGACACTGACAAAATGATGATTACAGTGAATGATACCGTTTATTTGGTTTTAACATCGAGGCATTATGACAAACCTTTAATCACGGTTTCGTCTGGAAGTGTAATGTATTATGATGCAAGAGTTTCTATAAACGAATCTAAAAACTCCATAAAAATTAAAAGAATAAATGAACCTTTAGAAATTACATATTTAAAAAAATGAAAAATCTAACTTTAATATTCTTTATTTTTATTTCTTCTTTTTTAAATTCCCAAACAATCAATGAAAACACTGTAAAAAAACATCTTTACACTCTTGCTAATGACTCAATGCAAGGCAGAAAAGCTGGAAGTCCTGGAATCGAAAAAGCGGCAAAATACATAGAACAGCAATTTTCTGAAATTGGCCTAAAACCCTTTAACAGTTTTAGCTTCAGACAAAGTTTCAAGTACATAAACAGCCGATCAGAAAGCAAAGAAGAACTTGACCTGTTTAATATAATTGGATTACTTGAGGGCACTTCTTTGAAAGAAGAATTTGTTGTAATATCTGCACATTATGATCATTTAGGGCAAAAAAAAGATAGCCCAGGAGATTTTATATACAATGGTGCAAATGATAATGCTACAGGTGTAAGTGCGATGATAATGTTGGCGGAATATTTTAAAAAAAACAAAACAAACAAAAGAAGCATTCTTTTTGTTGCTTTTACAGCTGAAGAAATGGGCCTTGTAGGCTCCAATTATTTTGGAAATACAATTTCGGCCGAATCCATAATTGCTGGAGTTAATATTGAAATGATTGGAAAAGAGTCGCCTTTTGGTCCAAAAACTGCTTGGCTTACTGGATTTGAAAGATCAAGTTTTGGGAGAATAATTCAAAAAAATCTTTCTAATTCTGAATACAAACTTTATCCAGACCCCTACAAAAACTTTAGACTGTTTTTTAGATCTGATAATGCATCTCTTGCTAGATTAGGAGTCCCTGCGCACACTTTTTCAACTAGCCCAATGGATAAGGATTTAGACTATCATCAATTAAGTGATGAAGTTGAAACTTTAGAAGTCAAAACTATAACTGAAACAATTAGAGCTATTTCCAAAGGAATAAATTCTGTTATTTCTGGAGAGGACACGCCGACCAGAGTGATTTTATAATCTTTTTTTCAATCAAAATTAGCTTTGATTCTTTGATACAATATTTTATCTTGTAGAAATATCAAATACTAGTTTAGATGAAATCAAAAAAATCAAGAAGAAACTTCATAAAAAAAAGCTCTGCAGTTGGTGCAGGAATCTTTATTGTGCCTCGTAATGTTTTGGGTGGAGCTGGCTACACTTCACCAAGCGATCAATTAAATCTAGCCGCAATTGGTTCGGGTGGAAAAGGCATAAGCGACATTGCCAATGCTTCAGTAAACGGAAGAGAAAGGGTTGCTGCTTTATGTGATGTTGATTTTTCCGGAAGCGCTTCTAGATCTGTTAAAAGATTTCCTAACGCTAAATTATATGCAGATTTTAGAGAAATGCTAGATAATGAAAAAGATATTGATGCTATAACTATTTCAACTCCAGACCATGTTCACGGCCCAGCGGCGGTCTATGCAATGGAAAGAGACAAACATGTATATGTACAAAAACCAATAACTCACAATATTCGTGAAGCAAGAATACTTACTGAGCTTGCTAGAAAACAAAAAGTTGTTACCCAAATGGGGAACCAAGGTGGGTCAAACCCTTTATTGAAAATGGTACAAAACTGGGTCGATGAGGGAAAAATTGGCAAAGTTTCTGAAGTTAAAGTTTGGACCAATAGACCTGTTTGGCCACAAGGGGTAAAAATGCAAGCGCCTGACCCTAGTTTAAAACCTGACACATTAGACTGGAATTTATGGTTAGGACCAGCAAGTCAAAAGCCTTACACTCCAAATTTACATCCTTTCAATTGGAGAGGATGGTGGGAGTATGGAACTGGCGCTTTAGGTGATGTTGGATGCCACTTAATAGACATTCCTTTTAGAACTTTAGGTCTAAAATACCCTAAAAGTGCTGAGTGTAGTGTAGGGAGTGTTTTTACAAAAATGTGGAACCCTGATTATCATCCAGAAGGATGTCCTCCGTCTTCGTTAATTACTTTAAATTTTGATTCAACTGAAAAGAGTAAAAGTCCAATTCAGTTAACATGGACAGATGGTGGAATTAGACCGCCACATCCAGATATTATTCCTGCTGATAGTGATATTGGAGGGCAAGACAGTCAAAACGGAGTGTTAATGATTGGAGACAAAGGGATTATTTCTACTAATATTAATGATAGTTCTCCGTTAACTCCTAAACTTTATTTGTACGATGGTCAAACAGAGTTTGGGCCTGAAAAAGAAGATATGCCTGAACCTGAATATGGACATCAAAGAAAGTGGGTAGACGCTTGTAAGGCTGGATTCAACAGTAAAGAACACCTTGATCTAACATCCTCGTTTGATTACGCGGGACCAATGACAGAAACAGTGCTTATGGGTAATCTTGCTATTAGAAGCTATATGTTACGAAAAGAAAATTCTAAGGGAAGTTTTGATTATTATGCAAGAAAAAAACTGTTGTGGGACGGAGACAATATGAAGATCACAAATATTGAAGAGGCTAATCAATTTGTAACTAGAAAATATAGAGAAGGCTGGAAAATATAAGGTTAAATTGGCACTGTTTTTGACAAATAATTAATAATGAAAACAAATGTTTTATGCCTAATTTTTCTAATTAACTTCGGCTTTATAACTGCACAAAAAATTTATTCTACTAGTCAATCGTATAAAGCTGACTTTAATGTCTATGTTGTAGACAATGAATACCAGGCTGATTTAAAAGTATATAAGGTCTCTCGAGCTTACGAGGCCAAGAAAAATTCTGGCTTATGGTATTTTACTAATATGCCCTATGATTCTGATAAAAAAATTTATTTCTGTGAAAACAAACATGAAGCTGATTTAAAAGTGTTTTTTGTTGATTATAAATATCAAGCCAAATGGAAAAGTTCTGAGAAAAAATTTCTCTTATATTAATTCTTTTAAAAAGAGTAGCTTAAAAATGAAACCTTACCAAAACGAAAAATCTTCTAAAAAAAAGCAGGTTGAAAAAATGTTTGATTCAATTTCTTTAGAATACGATAAGCTGAACCGCTTAATTTCCGCTGGAAATGATGTTAAGTGGAGAGAAAATATATATAAAATAGCAAGTCCTTTAAATCCTATTGACATACTGGATATAGCTACAGGAACAGCGGACATAGCTTTAGAACTTTCTAAAATAAAAGACTCTAAAGTAACAGGTTTAGATATTTCTGAAAAAATGCTTGATGTAGGAAGGCAAAAAGTCGCTGACAGAAATTTAAACGACAAAGTTGTACTAATTTCCGGAGATGCCGAAAATCTAAATTTTTCTAAAAATAGTTTTGATTTAATTTCGATAGGATTTGGAGTCAGAAATTTTCAAAACCTTGAAAAAGGTATATCAGAAAGTTTTAGGGTACTAAGAAATGGTGGAACTTTAATTATTCTTGAAACATCCGTTCCTCAAAATAGATTTATAAAGTTCTTCTACTTACTGTTTAGCAGAACTTTTATTCCTTTGGTAGGCTCTGTGTTTTCTAAAGATAAAAAGGCTTACAGATACTTACAAAAATCTGCAGAGAAATTTCCGAGTGGAAAAAAGTTTGGTCAAATATTAAAGTCTTGTGGCTTTGACAGTGTGGAAATATTGCCTTTAATGCTGGGTGCCTCATCAATTTATATTGCAAAAAAAAACTGATGAAAAACAATCCTAAAAAAGTTTCTAATAACAGCTTTTTTGAAATAATAAATAATCTTCTTTCTGAAAAAGAATCTTTCTTTTGTTATCGCCTGCCTAATTCTAATGTCCTATCTATAAGCTTTGGAAGCATAAAGAAACTGAAACGCTCAGAAATCAATGAAAACGGAACATTCATTATGCCTTTTAGCAAAAAAAACTATGGATATATGCTAAGCTCCTCTTTTGATTACGAAACTTTAATAGAAAAAAAATTATATTCAAAAAAAAAGAAATCACTTAATATAAAAGATTTTGTAAAAAAGAGTGAGGAGATAGGCTATAAGTCTTCTGTAAAAAATTTAGTAAAAGAAATTAACCGTGGGAAATTATCAAAAATAGTTTTTTCAAAAAAAATTACTTTTGATAATTCTAACACAGATTCCGTTTCAATTTTTAAAAACATCCTAGACCTTTACAATGAAGGTTTTTGTTATTTGTTCTTTACTCCAAATGAAGGATTTTGGATGGGTGCGAGCCCTGAGTTGTTATTCAAAAAAGAAGGTAATTCTATTTCGACCATGGCTTTAGCGGGAACAAAATTCAATGTTAATTCTAAATGGGGAGAAAAAGAATATTCTGAACAAAAAATTGTTCAAGACGAGATATTTGAAACTCTTAATCCTTTATGCTCGTCTCTTTCTTCGGGAAAAACAGAGACAATTTCTGCAGGAAAAATACAGCATTTAAGAACAAATTTTGTCGGAAAAACAAAAGCTTCAATCTCGCAACTTATTAATGCTCTTTTTCCTACTTCAGCAATAGCAGGATACCCTAGAAGTAATGCTTTAAAACTAATTTCAGAATATGAATCATATGAAAGATCCTTTTATTCTGGATTCCTTGGGTTTAGTAAAGACAACAAAACCTCTTTATTTGTTAACTTAAGATGTTTAAATATTACGAATGAAAAAACAACAGTTTACGTCGGGTCTGGAATAACAAAGGATAGTATACCAGAAAATGAGTGGGAGGAGATTTTAAAAAAATCTGAGACAATGATAAATGCTCTTTTTTAACAACTATTGTCTACATTTTATAAATTTGTCATATAAATGATGTATCCTCAAATTAATTCAGCTCAAACAATTATTCTTTATTGTGAAAAGTTTGAGTTTTTTAATGTTGTGATTTCGCCGGGCTCAAGGAACGCTCCTTTAGCTATTGGATTTGCATCTAATGACAAGTTTAAATGCTTTAGCATTGTGGATGAACGGTCTGCTGGATTTTTTGCTTTAGGTATTTCCCAACAAACACAAAAACCTACAGTTTTGGTTTGCACATCTGGTTCTGCGCTTCTTAACTATTACCCAGCAATTGCAGAGGCATATTATAGTGAAATTCCACTTGTTGTTATTTCAGCAGATAGACCTAATTATAAAATAGATATTGGTGACGGACAAACAATTCAACAAAACAATGTTTTTGGAGATCACGTTATTAGTTTTGAAAATTTATTTCAGGACGTAAATCATAGTACCAATTCTATTTTAGAAAGTAACCTGCAGAGAATAATACCCGATTCTTTTAAAACTACTGAACTATTAGATCTTCAGAGAAAAACTCAAAGAGATAATGAAAGAATTCTTTTAGACTTATTTATAAAAACTTTACACAATTCAAAACCAGTACATCTAAATGTGCCATTTGAAGAACCGTTATCCGAATTTTCTGACCAACCGACTATTACGATTTCAAACAAAACAAAATATCCCATAAAAAAAGATGATCTTACAGTTTTCAATAGTCCACTAATCAAGGGTTATAAAAAAATAATGATTCTTTTTGGGTGTGCAAACAAAGGAATCTTGAGTGAAAGCACTATAGACAAACTATCTAGTTGTGATAATATTGTGGTCTTAAAAGAAACAACTTCAAACTTAAACAATACATCTTTTTTTGGAAAAATAGATCAACTAATTGCTCCTGTCGAGCTTAATGAAAACAGCTCTGAACTGTTCAATAAACTAAAGCCTGAGCTGCTGATAACTGTTGGTGGAATGATTATTTCAAAAAAAATAAAATCAATGTTAAGGACTTATCAGCCAACTGCTCATATTCACTTGGGTCACAATGACGCAAAAGACACTTTTTATAAAGGAGTTGAGCATTTTAAAATAGATCCAAATTTGTTTTTTAAAAAAAGTCTTGAAAAACTTGTCTCAAATTATAACTACAAAAAACCCTGGATTGATATTTCAAAAAAGAGAGCTTTAGCTCACAAAAAATATCTTAACAAATTACCCTTTAGTGATTTAAAGGTTTTTTCCATGCTTGAATCTCGAATTCCCAAAAAATATACCATTCAAGTTTCCAATAGCTCTACAATAAGATACATGCAGCTTTTTGACTATAATCCTTTGTGTAGAGTCTATTGCAACAGAGGAACTAGTGGTATAGACGGTAGCACTTCTACAGCAATTGGAGCTTCTGTAAAATCAGCTTTTCCAATTCTATTAATAACTGGGGATTTAAGTTTTTTCTATGATTCTAATGGATTGTGGAATTCAAACATAAAACCTAGTTTTAGAATTATAGTAATCAACAATAACGGAGGTGGTATATTTAAAATATTACCCGGATATAAAAACAATATTATTTCTACTAAATTTATTGAAACAAGACATGAACTATCAACAAAGCACTTGGCTAGAATGCACGGTTTTGAATATTCAAAAGCAAGGTCTGAAATTGGTCTAAAATGGAGACTTTATAGTTTTTTTAAAAAATCCTCTAAACCTAGAATTTTAGAAATAAACACAAACTCAGATTTAAGTTCAGATTTACTTAAAAAGTATTTTATTAATTTAAAATAAACATAAGTTTTGTAGATTAAGAAAGCATTATATTTAATAAATTTTTACTATGAAAACAGCTTGGGAGAACATTAAAAATTATTCAGACATTAAGTTTGAAATATACAACGGGGTGGCCAAAATCACTATCAATAGGCCAAAAGTTTACAACGCTTTTAGACCTGAAACAAACATTCAAATGCTAGAGGCAATTGACATTTGTAGAGAGCGAAATGACATAGATATTGTTGTTTTCACTGGTGAAGGAGATAAGGCTTTTTGTAGCGGCGGAGATCAAAACGTAAAGGGTTCTGGAGGCTATATCGGAAAAGATGGTGTTCCAAGACTTAATGTTTTAGACTTACATAAAAAAATAAGAGAAATCCCTAAGCCGGTAATTGCAATGGTAAACGGATTTGCTATTGGAGGAGGTCATGTTTTACATGTTGTTTGCGATCTTACAATTGCCAGTGAAAATGCTGTTTTTGGTCAAACAGGACCTAAGGTTGGGAGTTTCGATGGTGGATTTGGGTCTTCATATTTAGCTCGACACGTTGGTCAAAAAAAAGCTAGAGAAATCTGGTTTTTATGCGAACAATACTCGGCTAAAGAAGCTAAAGATATGGGGATGGTAAATAAAGTAGTGCCGTTAAAGGATTTAGAAAACACAGTTTTAGAATGGTGCTCAATAATGCAAAAAAGAAGTCCGCTAGCATTAAGGATGATAAAAAGAAGTCTGAATGCAGAGTTGGATGGTCAACATGGTTTAATGCAATTAGCTGGTGATGCTACTCTTTTGTATTACCTTACTGAGGAGGCTCAAGAGGGCAAAACCGCTTTTCTTGAAAAAAGAAGCCCTGACTTTAAAAAATATCCCAAATTCCCTTAATCTTTAAATATTGTTTTTAAAAAAAAATTCGTTACTAAAAGCTTGGATTTCTGCGGCAAGAATCAGAACGCTTCCCCTGTCTGTTTCGGGTATTTTAATAGGTTCATCCTATGCTTATTATTCTGACAAGTTTATTTTCTCTGTTTTTATTATTGCTATTCTGACAACAATTTCTTATCAGTTACTTTCCAATTTTGCCAACGACTACGGAGATGGCGTAAAAGGAACTGATGACAAGAGAATCGGCCCTCAAAGAACTGTACAGTCCGGGCTAATATCTCAAGTTTTAATGAAAAGAGGTATAATAATTCTTTCCTTAATATCAACTTTTTTAACCTTGACGCTGATCATTCAAGCATTTGGATTAAAATCTTTTTATGTTTTAATTTTTGCAGCATTAGGGGGGTTGGCAATTTTATCAGCTATAAAGTATACTGTAGGTAAATTCGCATATGGATATTTTGGCTTAGGAGATTTTTTTGTTTTTATATTTTTTGGACTTATAAGCGTTTTAGGATCAAATTTTTTATTTGATTCTGTTTTAGAATTTAAGCTTTTAAAACCCTCTGTTGCGTTGGGACTATTAAGCGTAGGGGTTTTAAATTTAAATAACATGAGAGATTTACAAAACGATGCGGATTGCGGGAAAAAAACATTTGCGGTTTTCCTGGGTGCACAAAAAGCAAAGTTTTACCATCTCTTTATTATAAGTTCTGCTATTATTTTAATCTGCGTTTTTCAATACGAACTAAATATTTTGTCTAAACTATTTAATGCATTATTTGTCTTAAATTCTATAGGATTGTTTATTCATCTTGTTTTGGTTTTTAAAATCTCTGACCCTGTAGACTTTGACAAATATCTTAAAATTTTAGCTTTACATGCTTTTGTTTTTTCTTTGTTGTGTTCTTTTTATTTTTTTAAAATCATAGGATAATGAAAGCTTTTTATTTTAAACATCTTCTGAGTTTTCATAATCCAAGCGGAACTTCTAGGGGAATTTTAAAACAAAAAGAAAGCTGGTTTATTGTAATTGTTCAGGGAAATAAAACTGGTATTGGAGAATGTAGCTTGATTGAAGGGCTAAGCCCTGATCCCATCAAGAGTTATGAACAAATACTAAAAACAGTGTGTGAAAACATTTCTGACGGCTTTGAAAACTTGTCTTTAAAGCTAAATTCTTTTCCTTCAATATTATTTGGTCTTGAAACTGCTTTTCGATCATTTGAATCCCATGACCCTCTTTTGTTGTTTCCTTCTGCTTTTACAAAAAACAATGATTCTATAGCGATAAACGGACTAATTTGGATGGGAGAAAAGAATTTTATGATTTCTCAAATTAAAGAAAAAATTAATGCTGGATTTGATTGTATAAAAATTAAAATTGGATCGCTGGACTTTAAAACAGAACTTGACATCATTAAAAATATTAGAAAAGAATACTCATTAAAAAATTTAGAAATTAGAGTAGACGCTAATTGTGCTTTTACTTTTTCAGAGGCTTTAGAAAAGCTAAAAAAATTATCTGATTTCTCTATCCATTCTATTGAACAGCCTATTCAAACTAGGCAATGGGAAAACATGGCTTTTTTATGTGAAAAATCTCCCCTTGCAATAGCTCTAGACGAAGAGTTAATCAGTCTAGAGGAAGCGGAAAAAGAAAAAATGCTTCAGACTGTTAATCCTTCGTATATTATATTAAAACCTAGCCTTCTTGGTGGGTTAAGAAAATCTAATAACTGGATTAATATAGCGACCAAAAATAATATAAAATGGTGGGCTACTAGTGCTCTTGAGAGCAATATTGGGCTTAATGCAATCGCACAATGGGTTTACGGAAAATCTGCTAATATGAAACAGGGGCTTGGAACAGGGAAACTTTTTTCTAACAATATTTTATCTCCATATATTATTGAAAAAGGACATTTAAAATACTTTTTCGATAACAACTGGGATCTTTCATTGTTTGAAAAACATAAAAAAATAATGCTATAATGAGTGCCGAAATGTATAATAGCGTTATTATGTTAAATGGTGTTTCCCACCAATTATCATCTCTTTTGTCTTCTTCAACACTTAATAATTCTAGTCTTTTTAATTTCTTAAAAGAATGGACAAGCACAAGCTCAACTGTAGAGTTACAAACCTCTGGTTCTACAGGGTTGCCAAAAAAAATGCAACTCTCTAAAAGTAAAATGATTCTTTCAGCTAAAAGAACTGGCGAATTTTTAAAACTACAGCCAAAAGACAAAGCGCTTTGTTGTTTGCCAATAAACTATATAGCTGGAAAGATGATGATTGTAAGAGCGCTAGTCCTTGGATTAGATTTACATTTGGCAAAACCATCTAAAAACCCTTTAAAAGGACTCTCTTCTCGCTTTGATTTTGTTGCTTTTACGCCTTATCAATTAGAGTATTCTTTAGATCAATTAAACAATATTAAAACACTTATTGTGGGCGGAGGCCCAATAAACGAAAAAACTAAAAAAAGTCTTTATAAAAGCAACACTGACATTTACGAAACTTTTGGAATGACCGAAACGGTTTCTCACATAGCTTTAAAATATATCAGCAAAGGAGAAAAGGAGTTTAAAGCGCTAAAAGGTGTTTGGTTTGAAACAGAAAACGATTGTCTAAAAATTTATTGTGATTCTATTTTAGAAGCTCCAATTGTAACTACAGACGTTGTGGAGTTGATTTCTAAAAAAAAGTTTGTTTGGAAAGGAAGAGCAGATTTTACTATTAACTCTGGAGCTATAAAGGTTTTTCCAGAAGAGTTAGAGAAAAAACTAAATAAGACGATTTCTATTCCTTTTATTATATTAGGTGTTCCTGACGAAAAGCTTGGAGAAAAAATTGCTGTTGTTTTTGAAGGAGAAACTCCAAAGAATTTTAAAGATTTGGTTAAAGTATTAGACCCCTTCGAAAGGCCTAAAAAAATTTTTAATCTTCTGGTTTTTCCAAGAAATAATAATAAAATTTTAAGAAAAATACTTATTAATAAAATATTAAAGTCAAATGGATCAAACTAAAAAAGAAGAGTTTTGGAATACCTTAACGCATTTCATTGGGATAGTGTTAAGCCTTGCTGGATTCCCTTTGCTAATTATGTCCAATAATGATTTATCCTCTTTTAGTCTTGTCAGTATTTTGTTTTTTGAATTTGGTTTATTATTTGTTTACATCTCTTCAACACTTTATCATTATGTAGACAATATTAAACTTAAAAAAAAATTAAGAACATTAGATCACATAAGTATTTTTTATTTGATTGCGGGATCCTATGCTCCTGTTTGCTTAATTACATTATACAATCATTCTGGAATTGAAATTTTTATAATCGTTTTAACAATAATGTTAATCGGAACTTTTTTTAAACTTTTTTATACTGGTAAGTATGAAAACTTTTCTCTTTTTCTATATCTAGCTATGGGCTGGTTAATAGTTTTTAAAATAAACACTTTAATTGATTTAATAAGCTTTAATGGTTTGGCTTTAATAATAGCCAGTGGTCTTTTTTATACATTAGGAACTTTTTTTTATTCCTCAAAAAAAATAAAATACTCCCATGCAATTTGGCATTTATTTGTGCTTGGCGGCAGCACAACTCACTATCTGTTTGTTTTGTTCTTTATTATATAAATCTTGTACCTTTAGGTATGGATTCAAAAAACTCAAGAAGAAAGTTTATAAAAACGGGTGTTTTAGCAGCAGCAGCTTCAACCGTTTCATACTCCTTTTCAAACAATCTTTACAACGATAACATTATTGGTCATGGAGATTTTAAATTTAAATTGGATAAGAAATGGAGTTCTCAAGATGTGTCAAAACATCCTGTTGACCATTGCCATGAAATGGTAATTGATAAGCGCAACAAGCTTTACATGACAACCACTCATAGTAAGAATAACATACTGGTTTACAACCGCGATGGAAAAGTTATAGATTCTCATGATTTAAATTTCACTGGTGCTCACGGCTTAACAATTTCTGATGAGGGTGGCGAAGAGTTTTTATATGTTACCGACCCTGACAATAATAAGTTTTGTAAAACAACTTTAAAAGGGAGAAAAGTATTTGAGTTTAAGGCTCCTAATGAAATTTCTGAATATACTTCGTCATCATTATTTAAGCCTACTGAAATTACAGTAGCTTCAAATGGAGATTTTTATGTAGCTGACGGTTATGGTTTAGACTTTATTATTCAATATGATCATAACGGAAACTATATTCGTCATTTTGGCGGTCGCGGAAATAACGACAATCAATTTGAATGTTGCCATGGCGTAACGGTCGACAATAGAAATTCTAACAACCCTTTTTTATTAATAACCTCGAGATCCAAAAATGAGTTTAAAAGATTTACAATGGACGGAAAATGGATTGAAACAATAAAGATGCCCGGATGTTATATTTGCAGGCCTGTAATAAAAGGAGACTCTTTAGCATTTGCCGTTATAGTTACAAAAGACTGGGGAAACTATGATGGCATGTTAGCTGTTTTAGACAGCGATTATAAGGTCGTATCACTTCCGGGGGGAAGCTCACCTAAATATATTGACAATTTACTTCAAAGGCCCATTTATGATACCCTTAGTTTTAGAAATCCGCACGATGTTTGTATTGATAGTGATTGGAATGTTTATGTGCCTCAATGGAACTCAGGTAAAATATTTCCAATTAAACTAACAAGAGTCTAATTATGATCAAGTATTTATTTTTATTATTTTCAATTACTATGTTTTCTCAAGGATACGAAACTCAAAAATATGAAATTGTTAAACAGTTAGAAGATGTCGAAATTCGGTTTTATCCGCCATCGTTAATGGCAAAAGTTAGTTCTAGTGGAGGGTTTATGAGGTTGTTTCAATATATCAGCGGAAAAAACGAAAAAAATCAAAAAATTGCCATGACTACACCTGTTCACATGACAAACGAAAACAACAAGTCTACGATGGAATTTGTTTTGCCTTCAAAATATTCATTAGAAAATATTGCAGCCCCGAATGACAAGAACATAGAGATTTATAATTCTAAACCTGGATATTATGCAGCAATAACATATGGAGGGTATTCCAACAATGAAAAGGTTAAAAAAAACCATTCTAACTTGTTAGACAAGCTTGAGGCTGATGATATTAAAGTTTTAAATAATATGCCAGTTGTCTTGTCATATAATAGCCCTTATAAGGTTTTTAATCGCAGAAATGAAGTCTTGGTTGAAGTTGAATTTTAAATTTCTGAATCGATAAAATCAATTTTTGGATCCATAATTTCTTTAATTAGACTTTTTAACTCTTCTTCAAACTTATTAACGCTGCTACCTTCAATAAAGTCAGATTTAGAATCTTTAATTTTTAATCCCATCAAGCCATTGCTCAGGTTTCTAAACGAAATTATTCCAGCTGAAATTTTCTTAATATTATTGCCTCTATAATACATCCAAGCATAACACATTAACTGCATAGCTTTTGTTCTTAAAGGATCTTTACATATTAAGCCCATATCCTTAATTGTCAAATTACTAGAATTCACAAGTCCTGTTTTATAATCAATTATTCGAACTGATCCGTTTTTTTCATCAACTCGATCAATAATTCCCGTAACTAAAACACCTGCTTCTTGATTTAGTTTTAATGTTGATTTGATTTGATGCTCTAAAGCCAATATCTTGATAACGCTTCCGCTTTTTATATCCTGAAGCTCGTTCTGAATAAAAGTTTTTAAAGCACTTTTAATTACTTCAAAAATTATTAAATTTTTGCCTGAATCGAAGCTTTCTTTGTTCCGAACAAACGTGTTTTTAAGAACTTTATCAACTTTTAAAAGAGAGTTCTTAAGAGTTTTTATTTCTAGATATTTTCCAATAAAGGGCTTATAAAGTAGTTCTATTGTCTCATGAAAAACCAAGCCTATGGTTTTATGGCTTGCAAAACTTTCATCAACATCTTCTTTTTTTATATTTAAAAGTTTTTGAAAGTAATACTCTTTTGGGTTTTTAATATATGTCTCTAAAGAAGATGGCGAAAAGCCTTTTAATGAAATTTCTTTTATTCTTTTTAAAGCGACAGGTGTCTTTTTTAAACAAATTTCAGTCTGTAAATTCTCAAAATTAGACTCCGGTTTATAATACTCTATTTTGTGATTTCTATTTTTCTCAAGCTCAAGCTGATATATAAACCTACTTTTCTCAGCTTTTTTTAAGCCTGCGTCTTGAGAATTATAAATCAAAAAAATGTTTTTAGCTCTCTGAATTAACCTGTAAAAATGATAACTGTATATTCTGTCTTTTTCGTTGTGAGTTTGTAAATTATATTTGACCTTTAGATCGTATGGAAGAAGCGATTCATAGCTTCTACCCTTAGGCATCACCCCTTCATTAACTGATGTTAATATTATGGTTTGAAAATCCAAAGCTCTTGACTCTAAAAGTCCCATAAATTTAATTTTTGAATCTTTTCTAGGCTTATAATTGACACTAATTTCTTTTATAAAAGAAATTATTACGTGTTTTAATCTTAATGGTTTCATTAATTTTTTATTATTCAGCTTTTCAATTTCTTTAAGCTCTAAAAAAGTCAAATTAAGCTCTTGAGCTTCAAATTCGTTGAGAGATTCACTATCGTTTAAAAGTTTTAATATGTTATTTAATTCTTTCAAAATATCACTACTGTCTGACCACTTTTTGTGAATGATACTATAAACAACTTTTTCGTTTTTAGTGTTTCTTGAAAATGAATTGCTTGCCAAAGCCTGGCTAATTGTGAGTTGATGTTTCTTGCCTAGCGCTTTTTTTAAAATATTACTGTTGAAGACTTTATGAATTAACTTACTCGACTTATGTGCTTTTTGCTCTATTTTTAAATCTAGTAGAATAGATATTAATTGTTTTATTCCTGATTCTTTTATTGGAATAGAAAAGTCAGCCTGATCTTCACTTAAGTTTTTAGGAAAATATTGTAAAATAGGGCTTATTAAATTTTCGTCTCCAAGTACAACAGCTGTTGTTCCGCCCAAATAATTTTTAGAATCAGAAAGTATTCTTCCCACTTCTTTAGCCTGGCCTATATCGCCTTGAGTTTCTATTATATTTATTTGTTTTTTAGAGTTGAAGTCTTCGTTTAACCATTTAAATTTGTTCTTTGTAAAAAAGCTCCATTCTTTTCTATATTTTTTTATGTGAAAAGAAGCGCTATGATTAGGGCTATTAAAAGCTGTAGAATCTATATCCCAAAACACATCTCCAGAATTAATTTGAATTAGCTCTTTAATAATTATCTCTTCTGCCTTAGACAGTGCATTAAGGCCAATAAAAAAGAATTTATTTTTAGAGTTTGCTTGTTTATAGTGTTCAAGACTAGCAACGGCTTCACTATAACACATGCCTTTTGTGCCTTGGCCATCACTATTTAACTTGAGCCTAAACTCCTTGTAAAGACCAACAAGGGTTTTTAAAAAATCTTGTTTAATGTTCGTGCTTAGATTGTTTTCTCCCCAGTCTTTTATTTTATTTAGCTCTATTAAATCGCTCATTACATCATCCACATTTAAAAGATTCTGTTCTATTTCTGACGAATCTTTCAAAAAAGAATTAACAACTGAAATATCATAATTTTCTTCTTTTAGAGTCGATTTTTTCTTTTGATTAAAAAGTTGATATATCTCGTTCTCTAAATAACTTTTTTTTACCTCTTTTAGTCCTGATATTTTTTTAATCAGTGAGTCAATAGAGTCAATTTGTGGAGCAAAAACAGGCCTAGTTATTGTTTGTGATAGAATTTTTTTGAATTCATAAGAAGCTCTTTTGTTTGGTAGCACAAAACAAATTGATTTTAAATCAATTTTGGAAAAATCAATATCATCTAATACTTTTTTTAAAAAAGGTGTCATATGTTAAAAATAAAAAAAGCGCCTGATTAATCAGGCGCTTTTTTTTATTAAATAAGAATTTAAATTTATTTAGAAGGTGGTGGTGGAATTACCTTAAACTCAACTCTTCTGTTTTTAATTCTTCCTTTTCTTGTATTGTTTGAAACGTTTGGCTTGTCTTCTCCGTAACCAACTGTCATTAATCTTGAAGATGTTATTCCGTTTTCAACTAAATATTCTTTTACAGACATAGCTCTAAGTTCTGAAAGCTTTTGGTTGAAAGCTTTTGGCCCAGACGAATCTGTATGTCCTTCAATCATAAATGGTGTCTTAGGATAGTCATTCATAATTCCTAAAACATCTCCTAACATGCCTTTTACTTTAGATCCTAGTCCCGCTTTATTCAACTCAAAAGGAATCATTGCTCCAATAGCATTTAGTTTTTCCATTATTTCTTTTGTAGGGATAGGACAACCGTTATTATTTGTTAATCCAGCTGTATTTGGACATTTATCATCTTTGTCTAAAACACCATCAGAATCAGAGTCTGGCCATGGACAACCGCTGTTTGCAGCAGGTCCTGCTACATCAGCACAATTGTCAACGTTATCAGCTACGCTGTCACCATCTGAATCAGGACAACCATTCATATCTGCAGAGCCAGCTTCATTTACACAAGCATCTTTAGTGTCAGGAACTCCGTCTCCATCCGAATCAGGACAACCGTCAAACTGTGCTAAACCAGCAACATCAGGACAAGAGTCTTTACTGTTTTCGATTCCGTCGCCATCATTATCAGGACAACCGTTAAATGCTGGTAAACCAGCTGTATTTGGACAATCGTCATATTGGTCATAAACGCCATCTCTATCCGAGTCTTTCCCTCCAAAATTAAAAGCTACACCTACATTGTGTTGAAAATGAGCTTTTAAGTCTTGCATGTCATTAAAAGCATGTTTATATGTTGAATTAATTTTAATTGATATTTTTTCCGAAACAGGAATGTTAACTCCATATCCACCGTTCAAAGTATGTGACCTTTCTTTTCCAAACCAAGTGTAACCTGTTCCTCCTTCAATAAAAGTATTCATTTCAATACCTCCTAGTTTAAGAGTTAATGGCAGGTTATAATTTACAACTGCGTCAAAACTCGCTAAATAAGTAGCGTCAATAGTAGCTCTTTTATCTCCCATTTTAGAAATCGAATTTAAAGAAGCTCTAAAGCCGTACGAAACATTTTCAGTTCCATATCTATTTAAGCTAATTGTGTTTATGGCTGAAGATGGAGCATTCCAGTTTTCAACCGCATTGAAATATTCACTAAATAATCCGCCAGTAGCGTTATCAGATGAATTAGTTCCTACAGGATGGAAGTCTATTGCGTTGATTCCAAGCCCTAGTTGCCATTTATTGTTTTTGTCTTGAGCCAGCATAGTGCTAACTGAAAAAATCATAACAAAAACGGATAATACTTTAATTAATTTTTTCATTGAATAAATTTTTTATAATTCTGTAATGCAAACTTAATGAATTTATAGGATATAGGCGTTTAATTTTTTTTTTTAGTTCTTTGTTACGTAAACTAGCTCAACAGAGCTTTCAATGTAAACTAAAATCAAAGCCTCAACCTTGTAGCCCATTTTTTCTAAAGTTTTTTGATATTTTAAAACCTGTTGTTGATCCTTTTTTGTCTTTTCCCCTGTCTTATAATCAACTATCACTACTCTGTTAGAGCTTAAAAAAACTAGTCTGTCTGGCTTAATTATTTTTTTTGATTCAGTAAAAATTTCTTGTTCACAATAAACCGTGTTTGTTTTTGAAAAATAGCGCTTTAAGTCAGGGTGTTCAATAACTTTTTTAGAGAAATCTAAAACTTTATTTTTTATGTTTTTATCAACTGATTTTGAGTAGATTAACTCATTTTTTTCTGTAGTATAATTCTCTTGGGTTTCAATTTTAGACATAAATTTGTGAAAAACGTTCCCAAAAATAATTTTTTCACTTAAAAATTTAGTGCCTGGGCTTGGATAAATATATTTGGTTTCAAATCCCATTAATAGCTTTGCCAAAGATTCTTTTTTAGTTTTTTCTTTCGTTAACTTTTTTCCCCAAGTGTAGCTGTTAACATCATCACTCCACTCCTTTAAACTCACTAAAAAAGACCTAATTATTTCGTTATGAGAAGCTATTGATTGTGTTTTAGGATATACAGAGATCAAATAAAGCTCATCAACTGCTCTTGTTAGAGCAACATAAAGTAAATTTAAATTGTCTAATTCTTCTTTTGACTTTATGTCATCATATTCTTTTTTGAAAGATTTGGAATATTCTCTAAAATTTTCATTGAATGGTATTAAAAGGTTTTTTGAAAAACCTTCTTCAAAGACGGGTAGCCAATTCTTTTTTCCAAAAACTCTATGAGTTATAGAGTCAACAAAAGGATAAATAACGACCGGAAACTCCAGCCCTTTTGCTTTATGGATGGTTAAAACCTTTATTGCGTTTTTAGATGATCCAGACGGGATTTTAATTTTTTTGTTGTTTTTTTCCCAAAAAACTAAAAAATCTTTTTCATTATTTTTTTCTTGAAAAACCTTTTCGTACACAATTTCTCGAAAAAAAAGTATGTACGGATCCGTGTTGTTTAGATCCATTTTAAGCTCTTTTATAAACAAGTCTATAGATTCAAAAAAAGGCATTTCAAAAGCCTTGAAAGCAGGGGAAATGTTTAAGTTTTCAAGAAAATTTTCTATTTCGTTATTTAAATTATTTTTATAAAACAAAAATTGATCTGTTGGCTTGTTACAAGTTGTTAAATACCTTATTAATATTGTTCTTGCTTCTTGATTTTTGCTATTAACTTTTAATTTAATTAAACTTATTAGTTGTTTTATTTTTTCAGAGTTGTTAATTGAAAGTGAATCCTCGGATAGAACAGAAATGTTGTTTTCAGTTAACCAAGAAGATATTTGAGATGACTGTTTATTGTCTCTGACTAAAATTGCCATCTCTGAATCGTCAAACCCTCTATCTCTACAGTTTTCTATCTGATATAATGTTTCTTTTAATACAGCCTCTAATTGTTCATCTCTTTTAAGGTCTTTGTTTATAAAATTAATCGAAACATGACCGCCTAAAAAATTGTTTTGCTCCTGGGAAGCTCCCTTAGAAAATATCTCTTTATGACTTTTTGATTCAAACAATTCTGCAACATACTTAAACAGTGTGTTATTAAATTTTATTATATCATTTCTACTTCTATAATTTTTCGGAAGGGTTTTAGTGTTTTTCTGAACAGAAAAAGGGTTTTTTTCGTTTAAAAGTAGTGATACAAATATCTTTGGATCTGCCCCTCTCCATCTGTATACCGACTGTTTTGGATCGCCAACTAAAAAAAGAGACCCACTCTCTTCGTTTTCGTGATTGGATTCAAGGGCGTGAGAAATCAATGGTATTAAGTTTTTCCATTGTAAATAAGAAGTGTCTTGAAACTCATCTATTAAATACTCATTAAACTTAACGCCTAGCTTTTCATATAAATATGGTGTAGGTTGATTTGCTATTTCATTATAAATAAGCTTATTGAATTTAGACAAAAAAAGCTCTTTATTTTCTTTTTGAATATCTTCAGAATTGGATTTCACTAACTTCAAAAGAATTGAAGGGGTTAGAGAATACGCAAAAGAATTAAGAACTTTAGTTTTAACTAATATTTCTTTTAAGTTTAAAAACAAAACAAAAAGTTCCTTTACTAAAATATTTAATTTTTCTGGGTCTAATTTTAAACAACTCTTGTTTATTATAGTGTTTTTTTCAAATAAGACTTTAATGCTATTTATCGAATTCCATGTGAAAGAGTTGTTTTTAATTGCTGTCAAAAGCTTAGGAAAAGAGTTTCTTGAAAAATCGATTTGTATTTGTTGACTAGAAATGCTTTTTTCAATATTTAATAACGTGCTCTGTTTTTTATTGGCTAGGTCGTTTAGTTTTTTTTCAATATTAAGCCTTAATGTTTTAAATTCTTTGAGAGAGCTTTTCTCTATTTGCTCAACATCACTAATTTCATTTTCTTTTAAAATAGATTGCGCAAACTCTTTAAGATCAAACTCAACGTCCCAAGATTTTCCTTCTGAAATTTTTCTTACAGAAAACTCTTTTAATAAATCGCCTATTTCTTTGTTATTTTCTATGTTTTCAAAAATCCTTGAAACAGACTGGTGTAATGTCTCCTCCGCGTCAATTATAACTTGAAAATCAGAGTCTAAATTAAGTTCTTTTGAGAATGACCTTATAATGTGATGATTAAAGCTATCTAGTGTTTCTATTTGAAAAAACGAATAATTATGCAACAAAAGATTAAGTCTTTGTTTAGACAATCTGTTTATTTGTTCACTTGAAAACTTCAACTCTTTTTTAACCTGAACAAACAATTCGGATGGGTTTATTATAATTTTTGAATCTGAAAAGCTTTTTAAAGCGTTTAAAATTCTACTTTTCATTTCCTCAGCCGCTCTGTTGGTAAAGGTTAAAGCAAGTATTCTTTTAAAATAATTTTCGTCTTCAGATTTAAGAATTTTAACCAAAACTCTCAGGGTTAGAGCAAATGTTTTGCCAGATCCAGCAGAAGCGTTTATTATGTCGAACTTAGAAATCAAAAAAAAATGTTAGTTACTTGTAAAAATACATGATTATTAATTAGTTTTATGATTCCTAATTTTAATTTAAAACTATACAATATGTCATTTGAACTTCCTTTATTAAATTATAACACTAATTCTCTTGAGCCTCACATTGATACTAAAACAATGGAAATTCACCATGGAAAACATCATGCTGGATATACCAATAATCTAAACAACGCAATTAAAGGAACTGATTTAGAGAATAGTTCGATTGAAGATATTTTGACTGGTCTAGATTTAAACAATAGTGCTGTTAGAAATAACGGGGGAGGGTACTTTAACCACTCTCTTTTTTGGAACGTAATGAGTCCTGGTGGAGGTGGTGAGCCTAGCGGTGAATTGGCTACTGCAATTGAGTCTTCTTTTGGAGGTTTTGAAGAATTTAAAACGCTCTTTTCTAAGGCTGCTGGAACTAGGTTTGGTTCAGGATGGGCTTGGCTTTGTGTTCATAAAGGAGGGAAGCTTGAAGTTTGTTCAACGGCCAATCAAGACAATCCTTTAATGAATGGTATTGGCTGTGGTGGGTATCCTATACTTGGTCTAGATGTTTGGGAACATGCATATTACTTAAACTATCAAAATAGACGACCTGATTATGTTTCTGGGTTTTTTAATGTAATTAACTGGAAGGCTGTATCAAAAAGCTTCAACGAAAAAGTTTAATACGCTCGTTTTTTAGTACCTTCAAAGTAGTTGACAAAAGACTGGTTAACGACTTTATTTCCTCCAGGGGTTGGGTAGTCTCCTGTAAAATACCAGTCTCCTAAATTCTTTGGACACGCTGAGTGGAGGCTTTTTACGGTTTGAAAAATTACCTGAACCTTCGTTTTTATTTCTTTTTCTTTTAAAATTTTTGAAATTTGATTAGAAATATCTTCGTCTGTATAGCTTGCGTATATTTTTGAAACTTTGTTTTTCATTTTTGAAGATGGAAGCTTAAGTTCTTCTAAACAATCTTTATAAGTTTCTTTAATAATGTTTTCTTTTCCTTCAGATTTAAGTAAGGATATTGCCGCTCTAAAAGCAATAAAATCTTCCATTTTCGCCATATCTATACCGTAGCAGTCAGGGTACCTGATTTGAGGGGCACTTGACACTACTAATATTTTTTTTGGGTTTAATCTGTCTAATATTTTTAAAATACTTTTTTGTAAAGTAGTTCCTCTTACAATACTATCATCAATTATTACAAGGGTGTCTGTTTCTTTTATAGAGCCATACGTTATGTCATAAACATGCGCAACTAATTCGTCTCTATTTGCATCGTCTGCAATAAACGTTCTCAGTTTAGCGTCTTTAATTGCAACTTTTTCAATTCTTGGCTTTAAAGAAAATAGTTTTTCTAAATTTTCTTTTGATATTTCTTGCTTTTCTTCCAAAAGCTTTACAATTGCTTGGCTACTTATATATTTCTGAGCCTCTTGAACTAGTCCGAAAAAAGACGTTTCTGCAGTATTTGGAATATAAGAAAAAACCGTGTTTTTTAAATCGCCATTTATTGCGTTTAATATTTTTGGAAAAAGCAATTCTCCTAATTTTTTTCTTTCTAAATAAATTTCTTTATCACTTCCTCTAGAGAAATATATTCTTTCAAATGAACAGGCTTTTCTTTCTTTTTTTTCTAGTATGGGAATTATTGAAGTTTTGCCTGATTTTTTTATAATAATGCTGTGTCCTGCCTCGAGCTCTTTAATTTCATCAAAAGCTGTATTAAAAACCGTTTGTATAACTGGTCTTTCTGAGGCAACAACAACCACTTCGTCGTTTTTAAAATAATATGCTGGCCTGATTGCAGAGGGATCTCTTAACACAAACGCGTCTCCATGACCCAAAAGTCCTGCCATTGCATATCCACCATCCCAGTCTTTCGATGCTTTTTTTAGGACCTTGCTTATTTTAAGTCTTTTTTCAATTAAAGGAGAGGCTTGTTGTTTGTTAAAACCTTCTTTTTTTAAATCTTTATAAATTTTACGTACTGCATCGTCTAAAAAATGTCCAATTTTTTCCATTACAGTAACAGAATCCACCTTGCTTTTAGGATGCTGACCTAGTTTGACCAAGTTATCGAAAAGCTCTTGATTATTTGTCATGTTAAAGTTTCCGGCAACAATAAGGTTTCGGTGAGTCCAGTTGTTTTGTCTTAAAAAAGGATGGACACTTTCAAGGTTGTTTTTTCCAAAAGTTCCATACCTAACATGTCCTAATAAAAGTTCTGATTGAAAAGGAACGTTACCATTTTTTTCATTAGAACTTGCCATCCTTTCGTTAACCCTTGTAAAAACTTCTTGTATAGGCTGTTTTGCAGAAGATCTTTCTCTAAAAATATATTTTTCACCTGGTTTAGCGTCCATTTTCACAGTTGCCAATCCTGCTCCATCTTGACCCCTGTTATGCTGTTTCTCCATCATTAAATACATTTTATTTGCTCCATAAGACTTAGAGCCGTATTTTTTTTGATAAAATTCCAAGGGTTTAAGCAGTCTTATAAGAGCTATTCCACACTCGTGTTTAATTTGATCGCTCATTGATGCTTAAATGTTAAGACTAAATTTACTTAATTTTCTTCAATACCTTGTGTATTTCTTAAATTCTTTCAGGCGATTTTGAAAAGTTTCTTTATTTAACGTTTCCATTTGAGAAGTGCCGAAACCTTCAACACAAAATGATGCCATGACTGTTCCGTGAACAACAGCAAGCTTTAAGGTTTCAAAATCTAAATCGTTGTTTTGGGATAAATATCCTGCAAAACCTCCCGCAAAAGTATCTCCAGCCCCTGTTGGGTCTTTCACTTTTTTTACTGGGTAAGCTGGTGTTGTAAAAAACTCCTCTTTATTAAACAACATTGCTCCGTGTTCTCCTTTCTTTATTACTACATGTTTTGGGCCCATTTTAAGAATTTCGTCCGCAGCGTTAAAAAGCGTGTCTTTTCCGGAAAGCTGTAAAGCCTCTTCATCGTTTATTATAATAATGTTTGATTTTTCAATGACTTTCAAAAGCTCCTCAAGTGAATTGTCCATCCAAAAATTCATAGTGTCAAGAATGACACATTTATTTTTAGAAATAATTTGGTTTAGAACTGTGTTTTGAACCGCTGGATGTAAATTTCCTAAAACTATTATTTCAGAACTAGAGTCGGGAGCGCTCACAACGGGGTTAAAGTCTGCTAATACATTTAACTGTGTGTTTAAAGTGTCTCTTTTATTCCAGTCTCTATGGTACTTTCCTTTCCAGTAAAAAGTTTTTCCTTTAGATATTATTTCAATTGAATCTGTGTTTAGCCCTTTAGACCTTAGGAGGTCTAGGTGTTTTTGATCAAAATCCCCACCAACGACTGAAATAATCGAAGCTGGGGAATCAAACAAAGCTGAGCTTAGGCCTATATAAGTTGCTGCTCCTCCTAAAATTTTTCCAGAACTCTCTTTTGGTGTTTCGATTTCGTCAAATGCAACTGTTCCTACAATAAGTGTCTTTTTCAAAATAATTTATTTAAAGTTTTTTCATATCCCTCATCAATAAAAAGAGGCTTTTTTTCTGAAGCACTAAAAGCAAGTTTATCACATATTTCATTTTGAGGGTGATTATTGTGCCCTTTTATCCACTTAAACGAAATACTGTTTAGTTCTTGCAAATTCAAAAATTCAAGCCACAAATCTACATTTTTTTTGTTTTTAAACCCGGTTGTTTTCCATTTAAAAATCCATTTTTTCTCAATTGAATCGACTACATATTTTGAATCTGTAAAAACAGTGATTTTTAGCTTAGTTTTTTTTAATTTTTTTAAAGCGTCGATGACTGCTAAAAGCTCCATTCTGTTGTTGGTTGTTTTTTTAAATCCCTTAGAATATTGTTTAGAAAAACCTGTTTTGCAGTCCTCCATTACAATTCCGTACCCTCCTGGACCAGGATTCCCCCTTGATGAACCATCTGTATAAATTATTACATCATTGTTGTTCATTTTGCTAGTAGTTTTTCAATAATAACAGAATAATTAAGATGTTCTTCAGCTAAAATTTTTTCAGAGAGTGAATTGGCTGTTTCGTGAGGGTCTAAAAAAACTTCTTTTTGGAAAATTATTGCTCCTTCATCGTACTTTTCGTTGACATAGTGAATTGTTAATCCTGAGATTTTTTCTTTATTTAATAAAACCGTTTTATGAATGTTCTGCCCATACATTCCTTTCCCTCCATAGGACGGAAGAAGGGATGGATGAATATTTGTTATTTTGTTTTTGAAAGCAATTGTAATCTCTTTTGGTATTTTTAATAAAAACCCTGCTAATATTATTAGATCTGGATTTCTTTTAAGTAAACTTTTTAAGATTTTTTTGTTTTCAAAATCTGTTTTAGAAAACAAAACAGTTTTAATATTGAGCCTTTTAAATGTTTTCAACACCTTAGCTTCAGGATTATTACAGTATAAACAATCAATATTAACATTATCTTTTTCTTTAAAATGATCGAATATTTTAACAGCATTAGATCCTGATCCAGAAGCGAAAATGACTATGTTTTTATTCTTTTTTTTCAATCTTAAAAATATTCTTTAACAAAATAACGCTTTTCTACTTCTTAATTCAACATTTAAAAGGACTCTTTTTTTTAATTTTTATAAAAAAGGGGGGATATAATGTAAAGTTTTTTATTTTTGTCGGAACTTTAAACAAAAGAATTATGTCTGATATTTCATCTAGAGTTAATGCAATTATTGTCGACAAATTAGGGGTTGACGAAAATGAAGTTGTGCCTGCGGCTAGTTTTACTAACGATTTAGGCGCTGACTCTCTTGACACAGTAGAATTAATTATGGAATTTGAAAGAGAATTTGATATTCAAATCCCCGACGACCAAGCAGAAAAAATTGCTACTGTTGGTCAAGCTGTACAGTACATCGAAAGCTCAAAATAGTCTTATGGAACTTAAGCGTGTTGTTGTTACCGGATTAGGGGCATTAACACCTATTGGTAACACTGTTTCTCAATACTGGGATGGTCTTAAGTCTGGCAAAAGCGGGGCAAATGACATTACATACTTTGATGCTTCTAATTTCAAAACTAAGTTTGCTTGTGAGCTTAAGAATTTTGATCCAGAAAACTTTATGGACAGAAAGCTGTCTAGAAAAATGGATCGATTTGCTCAATATGCTATAGTCTCTTCTGAAGAAGCAATAAAAGATTCGAGGCTGATTGAGGATGATGTTGATAAAGATAGGGTCGGAGTTATTTGGGGAGCTGGAATTGGTGGGCTAGAAACTTTTCAAAATGAAGTTTTAGGATTTGCTTCAGGAAACGGAACTCCAAGGTTTAATCCATTTATGATTCCTAAAATGATTCCTGATATTGCTCCTGGGATTATTTCCATTAGAAACGGGTTTAGAGGCCCTAACTTTGCTACTGTTTCTGCATGTGCATCTTCTGCCAACGCTTTAATTGATGGCTTGAATTATATTCGTCTTGGTCATGCAGACGTTATTGTTTCTGGCGGATCTGAAGCTGGAGTTTCGATTTCTGGAATTGGAGGGTTTAACGCTCTTCATGCGCTTTCAACAAGAAATGATGACCCAACAACAGCGTCTAGGCCTTTCGACAAGGGAAGAGACGGGTTTGTGCTTGGAGAAGGAGGCGGGGCTTTAATTTTAGAAGAATACGAGCATGCCAAAAAAAGAGGAGCTAAAATATATGCAGAACTTGTTGGGGGAGGGCTTTCGGCTGATGCCTATCACATGACCGCTCCACATCCTGAGGGAATTGGAGCTATTAAGGTTATGGAAAACTGTTTAAGAGACGCTAATGTTAGTTTAGAAGCTATTGATACAATAAACATGCACGGAACATCAACTCCTTTAGGAGATGTTGCCGAATCTAAAGCTCTTCATAAAGTTTTTGGAGACCACCTATACTCCATGAACATTAATTCTACCAAATCAATGACGGGTCATCTTTTAGGTGCCGCAGGTGCTGTAGAGGCAATTTCATCAATTTTGTCAATTAATAACAGTCTTGTCCCTCCTACAATAAATCACCAAACAAAAGACGAAGCAATTGACGAAAAAATTAATTTCACTTTCAACAAAGCTCAGCAAAGAGAAGTTACCTACGCAATGAGTAACACTTTTGGCTTTGGAGGGCATAACGCTTGTGTGCTTTTCAAGAAGTTTGAAGATTAATATTCTTTAAAACCTTATAAAGTATTACATATTGTATATTTGAACTGTGCCTAATCATATCTTAAAACATCTTGAACCAGAAAAAGACACAAGTTATTTTGCTCTGCACTTTAACGATGAATTTTTTAAATTAATTCTTTTGCTAAATCTTCATTTATGTACGCGATTTATTAGGACGAAAAAAGATTTAACATTTAAATCAACAAAAGCGGCTTTTATGACTTATCATTATTTTAACAAAAAATCTGATTTAGATTTTTGGGTTTATAACAACTCGTGTAAGAGCTCAATTAAATCAAACGACTCTTTGTCTCTTTTTGAAGATTCGCAAGAGGAGTTTTTTCTAATGCCCGAAATATCTTCTGTTCAGTATATCTTAAAATGTATTGGTGATCAAAATCTTTTTTTTAATTATTTAAAAAAAATTCATTCAATAAACGAAATAGCTTCGGTTTATAAAATCCCTAAAAAAAAGTTAAAATCTAAAGAAAATTTAATATTTGAATAATATGACTTTAAATAAAACCAAAATAATAGCAACTCTTGGGCCTAGCTCTACTGAAAAACCCATGCTTAAGGCTTTGGTAAAAGAGGGTGTAAATGTGTTTCGTATTAATTTTTCACACGCAAATCACAATGAAGTAAAACAAACTGTTTTGAACATCAGGGAAATAAGCTCTGCGCTTAATATTCATGTCGCTATTTTAGGAGATCTTCAAGGTCCTAAAATTCGTTTAGGCATAGTAAAAGATGATGTTTATATTGAAAATGGCGAAAACATCTCAATTACTACAGACGAAATAGAGTTCGGCAATTCTAGTTTAGTTTCTATAAACTATAAAGACTTTCCTAAAGACGTTTCAAAAGGAGAGAAAATTTTAGTTGATGACGGTAAATTGATTTTAAAAGTTCTTGAAACAAATAAAAAAAATTTAGTTAAAGCTGAGGTTATTCAGGGTGGTGAATTAAAGTCTAGAAAAGGAGTAAATCTTCCAAACACAAAACTTTCTTTACCTGCGCTTACCGAAAAAGATAAGGCTGACGCTGTGTTTGCAGTAAAAAATAATTTTGATTGGCTAGCTCTTTCTTTTGTTAGGTCAAAAAAAGATGTATACGAACTTGAAGAGCTAATAAACAAAAACTCAAAAGACAAAATTCCAATTATTGCTAAAATAGAAAAACCTGAGGCTGTTCTTAATCTTGACGCAATACTTCATGCAGCCGACGGATTAATGGTTGCAAGGGGAGATCTAGGATTAGAAATTCCTGCAGAAGAGGTTCCGCTTAAACAAAAGCTTATGGTTAATATGGCTAAGAAGGCTCGAAAGCCTATTATAATCGCGACCCAAATGATGGAATCTATGATCGATAGCTTAACTCCTTCCAGAGCCGAAGTAAACGATGTTGCAAATTCTGTCATGGATGGCGCTGATGCTGTTATGCTCTCTGGAGAAACATCTGTAGGACAATACCCTGTTGAAGTTATTCAAACGGTTGGTAAAATAATTAGGGGTGTTGAAAATTCTCCTTTAATTCAAGTTCCTGATACTCTTCCTGAAATACACTCTAAAAGGGTTATAACAAAAGCTGTTTGTTTTCAGGCCTGTAATATCGCTAATGAACTGGAAGCGTCTGCTATCTGTACTCTTACAAATAGCGGCTACACTGCTTGGCAAATATCTTCCTGGAGACCTTCAGCGGTGATTTTAGTTTTCACGTCAAACAAGCGTATTTTATCACAACTTTGTTTACTCTGGGGGGTTAGATGTGTTTTTTATGACAACTTTGTTAGTACCGATAAAACAGTAGAAGAAGTCAACGCGCTAGCTGTTAAAAAAGGGTTTGTAAAAAAAGGTGATCTTGTAATTAACCTTGCTGCAATGCCTGTCGTTGAGAAAGGACAAGTAAACACGCTTCGTATTTCAAGATTATAGTCAAAGTTTTCTGTATTTTTGTAATATGGAAACAACGCGACAAAAAAAAATAGGTGCAGTAATTCAACAAGATCTATCTGTAATTCTACAGAAGCTTTTAAAAGAGACCTTGTCGGGGTCTGTTATTGCTTCTGTTACCAAGGTTCGTGTTTCATCTGACCTTTCTTCTGCCAAAACATACATTAGTGTTTTTCCTGTTAAAAACACTTCAATGGTATTTGATTTGTTTTCAAAGAAAAAGAGCGCAATAAGGCATTCACTTGCCTTATTGGTTAAAAATCAGGTCAGAAGGGTGCCTGAACTTTATTTTTACAACGACGACTCGTTGGAGTATATTAATTCGATTGATAATGCTCTAAAAAAAACAGAAGATCCAATAAAAAACACCTCTCTGTTGGCCAAAAGAAAAAAAATATAAAATGGGAATTAGTTTTTTTGTTTCAAAAAAATATTTTTTTTCAAAAAACAGATTCAATATTGTAAACTTTGTAAGTCTAATTGCTTCTTTTGTTTTAGTTATAGCTTCCTGTTCTTTTTTTATTGTACTTTCTGTTTTTTCCGGTCTTAAAGATTTTGGTCTTGACTATAATAAAGCGTTTGATCCAGATATTAAAATAACAGCTCAATCGTTAAAAACATTTAAACCCACTTCAAATCAAATTGAATGGCTTTCTGACAATACAGATTCTTTTATATACTCGAAAATAATAGAAGAAAAAACCCTCCTTAGCAGTGATGGAAAAAACACCTATGGTAATCTTGTTGGTGTTGATGCAAACTTTAGAAATGTTATCAATATTGACAGTGTTTTGTCTGTTGGCAGGTGGATAAACGAAGATTCTAGCGAAATTGTTGTGAGCTATTTTATGGCTGACAAGCTAAATCTAGGTCTTTTTAACTATGGAGGCGAACTAAGCGTTAGTGTTCCTAACAAAAAAAACACCTCTGTTCTGGTTAAAAAACCTTTTCGTTCTTTAGGTTTCGCTCCCTCTGGAGTGTATTCCTCCTCAAACGAAAAGGATCAGCGAAATGTTTTTTCTTCTTTAGGTTCAGCACAATCTCTGTTAAATAAAGGTGCTCAAGAAATTTCGGCAATATTAATTAAGCCGCTAAAAAACCCTGATGTATTAATGCAAAAATTAAAAAAAGTTTTTAATGAAGGTTTTTATGTGAAAACAAGAGAAGAGCTTAATCCAACTTATTATAAAATGCTAAATGTGGAAAGCTTAATATTAAATATTCTGATGGCTCTTATATTGACCGTTGCTATGTTTAATTCAGTTGGCGCAATAATTATTTTAATTGTAGAAAAAAGAAAAAGCATTCAAACGCTTTTAAAAATCGGTGCCACAAAAAAACACATTCAAAACATTTTTTTTAAGCACGGCTTAATGATTTCTTTAACAGGGGGTGTTTTAGGTCTTTTGTCTGGGATTTCGTTTGTTTTTCTACAAAAAAATTATTCTTTTATAAGGCTTACTGGAACCGAAATTCCTTACCCTGTAAGTTTTGAATTTACAAATGTGTTCTCTGTGTTTATAATTCTTTTTATTATCTGCTGTACTGGGTCTTATTTAGCCTCTAAAACAAGTCTTCAGGTTAAACTGTAACAAGCAAAGACTCATTTATTTCTTCAAGTTCAGAAAATAAATTCATTAACTCTTCTGATGTTTCAAGTGTAACAAGTTTTGTTCTGTATGGTTTAAAGTCTTTTATCCCTTTAAAATAGTTAGAATAATGTCGTCTTGTTTCTAATATACCTAAACGATCGCCTTTCCATTTAATAGACATTTCAAGATGCCGTTTGGCAATATTAATCCTTTCTAAAACTGAGGGTGGTTGTGCTTTTTTTCCTGTTTTTAAAAAAGTTTTTACTTGGTTAAAAAACCAAGGATTCCCTATACTTGCTCTTCCTATCATCGCTCCGTCTAAACCGTACTCATCTCTCATGAGTTTTGCTTTTTCTGGACTGTTTACATCTCCGTTTCCAAAAACAGGAATAAACATTCTTGGATTGTTTTTAACCTCTGCTATTGGTTTCCAGTTTGCCTCTCCTTTGTACATTTGCGCCCTTGTTCGTCCGTGAATTGATATAGCTTTTGCTCCAACATCCTGAAGTCTTTCTGCTACTTCAACAATTCTTATCGAGTTTTCATCCCAACCAAGCCTGGTTTTAATAGTGATCGGAAGCTTTGTTCTTTTACACATTTCACTTGTTAATTTTACCATAAGGTCAATGTCTTTTAGAATTCCTGCGCCCGCCCCTTTTGAAACAACTTTTTTTACAGGGCATCCAAAATTGATGTCAATAATATCTGGGTTTACAGATTCTACAATATCTACAGACTGAAGCATTGAATCTAGGTTTGCTCCAAAAATTTGAATACCAACAGGTCTTTCTTTTTCAAAAATATCCAATTTTATTACGCTTTTGTGAGCGTTCCTTATAAGGCCCTCACTCGAGATAAACTCTGTATATACAACGTCCGCACCTTGTTCTTTACACAATGCCCTAAAAGGAGGATCGCTTACATCTTCCATTGGGGCTAACAATAGCGGAAAATCTGGAATTTCTATTTCACCTATCTTAATCAAAAATCTAATATTTTTATGCAAAAGTAAAATATTAATCTTAATAGACTTAAAGAGTTTATTGCATTATATTTGTGCCTTATTTATTCATAAATGGCTGAAATTAGAAATTTCTGTATTATCGCACATATTGACCACGGTAAAAGTACGCTTGCCGACAGGCTTCTTGATTTCACTGGAGCTGTTACTAGTAGGGAAAAACAAGATCAGCTTTTAGACAATATGGATATTGAAAGAGAAAGAGGTATCACGATCAAGTCTCATGCTATTCAAATGAATTATAAAAAAAATGGCGTTGACTATGTTTTAAACTTAATTGACACGCCTGGTCATGTTGATTTTTCATACGAAGTATCAAGATCTATTGCCGCTTGCGAAGGAGCGCTTCTTATTGTCGATGCCGCTCAAAGCATTCAGGCTCAGACAATTTCGAATCTTTATTTGGCTTTGGAAAATGATCTAGAAATTATTCCTGTTCTAAACAAAATTGACCTTCCTTCTGCAAATCCAGAGGAGGTTAGTGACGATATTATTGACTTGTTAGGGTGTAAAAAAGAAGAAATTCTTCATGCCTCTGCTAAAACCGGGCTTGGTATTGAAGAAATTTTAGATGCCATAATCAGCGTAGTTCCTTCTCCAAAAACAGATGACAACGCGCCTTTAAAAGCCCTTATTTTTGATTCGGTATACAACCCGTTTAGGGGGGTTGAGACTTATTTTCGTGTTTTTTCTGGAAAAATTTCTAAAGGACAAGATGTTAAGTTTCTTGCTACTCAAAAAAAATACTCTGCCGACGAGGTTGGCACACTAAATCTAACTCAAACTCCAAAAAAATATATTGGCGCTGGTGATGTGGGTTATTTAATTACCGGAATTAAAAACGCAAAAGAAGTTAAAGTTGGTGACACAATAATCGACGTTGATTCAACTGAAACCATTGGTGTTTCTGGTTTTGAAGATGTAAAGCCTATGGTTTTTGCTGGTATATACCCAGTAGATACCGAAGACTATGAAGAGTTGCGATCCTCAATGGACAAGCTTCAGTTAAATGACGCTTCATTGGTTTACACTCCCGAAAGTTCTTCTGCGCTTGGTTTTGGTTTTAGATGCGGCTTTTTAGGAATGCTTCATTTGGAAATAATTCAAGAAAGGCTTGAAAGAGAGTTTAATATGTCTGTAATCACGACTGTTCCTAATGTGTCTTACAGCGCATATACAAGAAAAGACCCTAAAACACCAATACTTGTAAACAACCCATCTGACTTGCCTGACCCTTCTAGTTTAGAAAGGGTTGAAGAGCCTTTTATCAAAGCGACTATAATTACAAAATCTGATTACGTGGGTAATGTTATGAGTTTGTGTATAGAAAAAAGAGGGGAAATAAAAAATCAAACGTATTTAACGACTCAAAGAGTTGAGCTTATGTTCGACATGCCGTTAGCTGAGATTGTTTTCGATTTTTATGATAGGCTTAAGACTGTTTCTAAAGGATATGCGTCTTTTGACTACTCGCCAATAGGAATGAGAAAATCAAAACTTGTTAAAGTTGACTTATTATTAAATGGCAGCTCTGTTGATGCGCTTTCTTCTTTAATTCACGCTGACAATGCTTACTCTATAGGAAAAAAAATGTGTGAAAAATTACGACAATTAATTCCTAGACAGCAATTTGATATTCCGATACAAGCCGCGATTGGTGCTAAAATTATTTCCAGAGAGACTATTAAGGCAGTAAGAAAAGATGTAACAGCCAAGTGTTATGGTGGAGATATCAGCAGAAAAAGAAAACTTCTTGAAAGACAAAAGAAAGGTAAAAAGAAGATGAGACAGATAGGCAGTGTTGAAATCCCTCAAGAAGCGTTTCTGGCTGTTTTAAAGCTAAACGATTAAGAAAAAAAGAAAGTCAAATCAATTGTCTTTACTCAGTTCTATATTTTAATTAAACTTCCCTGCTTGTTTATAGGAATTATGCTTAAAAACATTATTTTTATTTAAATGAAAAAATTAAACAGAAGCCTTTCCTTGCCATATGTAATTGCCATCAGTGTAGGGGGAATGCTTGGTAGTGGAATTTTTGTGTTGCCTGGTTTTGCTTCCGGAATAACCGGCTCTTCGGTCTGGTTAGCGTATCTTCTTGGTGCGCTTTGTGTTTTGCCCGCAGCCCTTTCTAAATCTGAACTAGCTACAGCAATGCCATCTTCTGGGGGTACTTATGTTTATATAGAGCGTGCTTTTGGCCCTTTATTTGGAACTATTTCAGGTATTGGGCTCTGGTTGTCTTTACTTTTAAAAAGTTCTTTTGCTTTAATCGGTCTGGGCGCTTATCTGGCCGTTCTAACAAGTCTAGATGACGGAATGACGCGATTAGTTGCTTTGGGTTTTTTGGTGTTTATTTTTTTTCTAAACGTTTTTGGTGTTAAAAAAGTAGGTAAAGTTCAGCTTGTTATTGTTGTTATAAGCCTTATTTGCTTAGCTGCACTGTTTTTTCTTGGGTTTTCATCTGTTGACGACACTTATTTGAAGCCTTTTTTAAAGGATGGAAACATTGGATTAATCTCTGCTGTTGCTTTTGTTTATCTATCTTATTCTGGGGTTATTAAAATTGCTGCGATTGCTGGGGAAATTAAAAATCCAGATAAAAACCTCCCTTTAGCAATGATTCTCTCGTTGTTGTTTATCGCTGGCGTCTATGTTTTTATTTCTTTTGTTTTGGTTGGAAATGTTGATCCAAATGCGCTTTCTGTAGACTTAAGGCCTATCCATACTTTGTCGGAATTAATTGGGGGAACATATTTTGGGTATGGTGTTGCTTGTGTTGGTGTTTTAACCCTTATGTCTGGTGCCAACTCTGGCGTATTGGCTTCATCAAGATTTCCTTTTGCAATGGCAAGGGATCTTTTGGTTCCTTCTTTCTTTTCAAAAATTCACTCTAAATATTTAACGCCTGTAGCTTCTATTTTATTCACCTGTATTGTTATGGCTTTTGTTATTTGGTTTTTAGATGTTGTTAAAATAGCTAAGCTTGCAAGTGCTTTTATGGTTATGATGTTTGTTTCAGTAAATCTTTGTGTTATAATTCTTAGGGAAACTTCTACTCAGTGGTACAAGCCTTCGTATAAATCTCCTTTATATCCTTTTTTACAGCTGTTTGGCATTTTTAGCGGAATAGTTTTACTTTTTCTTTTAGGCTTAGTTCCTTTTATATCAATATTGGTTATATCTACTGTTGGCTTTATTGTGTACTTAATAATTGGTAAAAGAGCAACAAGAACTGGAGTTTTAACCAACTACGGGCATATTCCTGCTTTGTTTTTGTTTTATAAAAAAGACGCTCCCCAGAGAAATTTGCCGTTGCCTCTAAAAAAAACAACAAACTCTAGTTTAGCCTCAAACGCAGGTACTATTGTCCCGTTTCTAGGAAACGAAAAATCTGAAGAAATGCTTACAGAAATTGCTTGTGCAATTAATGTAAAAAACTCTGTTCAAGCCGTTAATATAACCGAAGTTCCTAATCAGACTTTTTTAGAGGCAATAAATAACGACACTCCAAAGGTTTTGTCAATTAAAAGGCGGCTTAAAAGGCTTGCTGAGGTTCGTAAACAAGAAGTTGTTTTTGAGTCTTTAGTTACTCATGAAGTTTCTAACACTGTCGCTTTGCTTAGTGGACAGGCGAATTGTGATTGGCTTGTGATGGGCTGGAGCGGAAGAGCTCATAGTGGTATTTTGGTTCGAAACCCAATAGGCTGGCTATTAACAAACGTTAACTCTAACCTTGCTCTTTTTAAAGACAACGGGGTTAAAAACATTAGCAAGGTTCTTATTGCATTAAGGCCTGGAAGAAAAGATAAAAACTTTTTAGCTGTTGCTGAAAGAATTTGCTCTTTTTACGGAGCAACCCTTTCTCTTTTGCATATTGTTCCTCCTTCTTTTTCTAAGGCTATGTCAAAAAAAATGGAGACAAAGTCCAACGCTTTGCTTTCTGTTTTAAAGATTAACACCGAGCTTAGAATTGTCGAAAGCGAAGATCCTGTAGAATCTCTCTCTTCTATTTCATCAGAATATGATTTGTTAATTTTAGGAAGTCCAGAAAAAGACGGGTGGATAAATTTACTGCTGGGTGGAGGTAAAGATAAGTTTACAGAAAATTCTGCTTGCTCAGTACTAAGACTAACTATGAAAAATTAATTGTGAAAATATATCCTATTGAGGCTGGTAATTTTAAACTTGATGGAGGCGCTATGTTTGGTGTTGTTCCTAAAAACTTGTGGCAAAAAACCAATCCTGCTGACTCTAATAATTTAATTGATATTGCTTCGAGGTGCATGTTAATTGAGGAGGGTGACAAGCTTGTGTTAATTGATGCTGGAATGGGAAATAAACAGTCAGAAAAATTTTATAGCTATTACTACAGGTGGGGAGGAAATGATTTAGTTTCTTCTATTAATGCTGCGGGTTTTTCATGTGACCAGATAACCGACGTGTTTTTCACTCATCTTCATTTTGACCACTGCGGAGGCGGTACGGTTTGGGACGTTAAAAAATCTTTTAACAAGCCTTTGTTTAAAAATGCAAAATATTGGAGCTCACAATCTCATTGGGACTGGGCAACAAAAAACCCTAACCCAAGAGAAAAGGCTTCGTTTTTAAAAGAAAACCTTGATCCAATAAAATCTTCTGGCGCGCTGTCTTTTGTTTCAGAACACGAAAAAGGGTTTGAATTCAAAAAAAGCCTGGGTTTTGAAGTTTTGTACGTAAACGGTCACACAGAAAAACAAATGATTCCAAAAATTCTTTACAAAAACAAGCCTCTTGTTTTTGCGGCTGACCTACTGCCTACGGCTGGGCATGTCCCTGTTCCGTATGTAATGGGTTACGACGTAAGGCCGTTAATTACAATGGGTGAAAAAGAGCTTTTTCTAAAAGAAGCTGTTGAAAAAAACTATTATTTGTTTTTAGAGCACGACCCAAACAATGAGGTCATTACTTTAAAAAACACAGAAAAAGGCATTAGAATAGACAAGTCTTTTTCTTTTAACGAACTATTTAACTAATGCATATGAAATCTGTTTTTTGTTTATTTGTTTTTACACCGTTTTTGTTGTTTTCTCAATCTGACTGGCAACAAAACGCTGATTATGAAATGTCTGTTGATGTTAATGTTAAAACCTTTGCGTTTAAAGGAAATCAAGAAATTGTATACACCAACAACTCTCCTGACACCATAACAAAAGTTTACTATCATTTATATTTTAACGCCTTTAAACCTGGTAGCCAAATGGATGTTCGGTCGCTTAACATTAGCGACCCTGACAGAAGAGTTAAGGATCGTATCAGTAAATTAACAAAAAGTGAAGAAGGAAATTTGTCTGTTTTTGAGCTAAAGCAAGATGGTAAAGAGTTGGTTTTTGAACAACAAGAAACTGTTTTATTGGCTCGATTAAACAAGGTGTTGTTGCCTGGAAAAAAAACAAAATTAACATTACTGTTTAACGGGGTTGTTCCTAAACAAATTCGAAGGTCTGGAAGAAATAACAAAGACGGGGTTGCGCTTTCAATGACGCAGTGGTTTCCTAAACTTGCAGAATACGATTTTGAAGGGTGGCACCCTAACCCGTACATTGCTAGAGAATTTCATGGTGTTTGGGGAAATTATGACGTGAAAATAACACTTGACAAAAATTACATTTTAGGAGGAACGGGGTATCTACAAAACCCGAACGAGATTGGTTACGGTTATCAGTCTAAAAATAAAACAGTTGATCATTCTAAAAAAGAAAAATTAACATGGCATTTTTATGCCCCTAATGTACACGACTTCACGTGGGCTGCTGATCCTGAGTTTTATCATGACGTGGTTAAAGGGCCCAACGATGTTGATTTACATTTTTTATATAAAACTAATTTAGAAAACTGGAAAAAACTTCAACCTCACAGTGTAGGACTTATGAAATATTTTAACGAAAACATTGGAGAGTATCCATGGAAACAGTATTCTATTATTCAAGGGGGTGATGGTGGTATGGAATACGCGATGTCTACTCTTATAACTGGCGGAGAACAATACTCTAGACTGCTTGGAACTACCTCTCATGAAATGGCTCATGCTTGGTTTCAACATATTTTGGCCAATAATGAAGCAAAGCATCCGTGGATGGACGAGGGGTTTGCATCTTACATTGATGTTTTGGCTGAAAACACTGTTTTGGGCAAAAACCCTGACAACCCCTTTAAAGGATCTTACAACAGCTACCGCAGATTGGCAAACTCTGGCGTTGAACAGCCTCAAACCACTCATTCTGACAGATATAATTATAATTTTGCATACAGTGTTTCGGCCTACAGCAAGGGCGCTGTTTTTTTGGCTCAGCTAGGCTATATAGTTGGTCCAAAAACATTAAAGAATATTATTAAAAGATATTTTAATGAGTTTAAGTTTAAACACCCTAATCCTAACGATTTCAAAAGGGTTGCTGAAAAGGTTTCAGACATAGAGCTTGAATGGTATCTAAACGACTGGACAAAAACTACTGAAAAAATTGATTATGGAGTTAAATATCAAGACGGAAACGCTGTTCTAGAGAGAAAGGGTTTAATACCCATGCCTATTGAGCTTGTTGTTACTTTTGTTGATGAAACAAAAAAGTTTTTTTATATTCCAATTGATCTTATGAGGGGTGTTAAAAAAGAGTTGCGTTCTGATTTTAAGACTCTTCCTGCATGGGGCTGGGCGTCTCCTTTTTATTCAATTCCTTTAGAAAAAGAAATTTTAAAAATTGAGATAGACCCCTCTGGACTTTTGGCCGATGTTGATATGGAAAATAATGTTTATAAACTCTAAATGTTTCTTTTTAAAAAACAAAACTCTTTAAAAAGTAAAAAAGAAATAGAACTTCTTTTCAAATCAGGCTCTTCGTGTTCTGTGGGTTTCTTAAGAACAATTTATTTGTCTGGTGATTCCGCTTTAAAGATTGGTGTTTCTGTTCCTAAAAAACTTGTTCCGTTGGCGGTTAAAAGAAACCTAATAAAAAGAAGGGTAAAAGAACAAATAAAAAACATGCCAAACGCAGTGTTAGAAAATAAAAAAGGCACTCTTTTTGTTTTGTTTCAAGGGAAGAAAGAAGTTTCTTCTAAAGATATTTATGAGTGTTTAAATAGTTTGTTTTCAAAGACATTCCATTGAAACGTGTGGTATTCCGTCTTCTAAATATTCTTCGCCTTTTGTTTTAAAACCGTGTTTAGTATAAAACTTTTTTAAATGGGCTTGTGCTGATATTTTAACTTTTTTATTGCCGTATTCTTTTTTTATAATTTTTAAAGATTCTTTAACAAGGTCATCTCCTATCCCTAAACCTCTTTTTTCTTTTTTAATGATTGCCCTTCCAAAAGAAGTTTCTTTGAAGTAGTTTCCTTCATTAAATATTCTAGAATATGCTATTAATTCATTGTTTATATATCCTAACAAATGTATTGCTTGTTGGTCTTTATTGTCTATGTCTTGATAAACACAGTCTTGTTCCACCACAAACACTTCAGATCTTAATCTTAAAATACCGTAAAGCTCTTTTAAACTAATTTCTGTCCATTTTTTTTTTACCCAAGTCGGTTTCATTTAGGAATTTTGTTTACTCGAGTTTCGTGCCTTCCCCCTTCAAAACTTGTGTTTAAAAAAGAATTTACCATCTCTTTTGCTTCGTTTAAACTTACAAACCTTGACGGAATGCTTAAAATATTTGCGTTGTTGTGTGTTCTTGACAATGTTGCTATTTCTTTACTCCAACATAAAGCTGATCTTATTTTTTGGTGTTTGTTTGCTGTCATATTAGCTCCATTACCACTACCACAAATAATTATTCCAAAATCGACCTCGTTGTTTTCAACTTGAGAGGCAACAGGGTGAATGTGATCTGGATAATCTACACTTTTATCATCGTCTGTTCCGTGATTATTAATAACATGGTTATCTTCTAATAACATTTTTTGTATTTCTTTTTTATATTCTGTTCCTGCGTGATCGTTGCCAATAGCTATTTTCATTTGTTGATAATTAGTTCATTAGTTGTTCACTTGTTTTCACAACACTTATAAAAACGTTGTTTCTTAAATTTAAATATCTTTTGTTATTATTTATCTTCATTTAGTAAACATTATTTTTATAATTATTAACAATTTATTTTTTTAAAGTTGTAAACATTTGTTTTTTCAACAGATGTTAACATTTGTTATATTAACAGTGACTCTTTTCTATAAAAAATTGTATAACCTGTTTATTTCTTTAGCCTCTTTTCTAATTTTATTTGTTTATTGTACAAGTTAACACGCTATAATAATAACCATATATTTTTAAAAATCTATTTATTATAATTATATAAATGTTAACTATTAATTAATCTTTGAAAATTATTAAAGATTATATTTGATTTATAATGTCAAAGAAAAAAACCAACTCTTATAATTCGTCTATTATTCAAATTTTTAAATCTAATTCAAATAAACAGAAATTAAATTTCAGGCAAATTAAAAGCAGATTAAAAGAAAAAAACATAATACTAATAAAAAAAGCTTTAGAATCTTTAGTAAATAAAGGAGTATTAAATCAAGTAAATCCAGGTAGCTATGTTTTAGTTCAAAACAAAGCAGTTACAGGAACTATTGATAAAACAAAAAAAGGATCAGGTTATTTAATAGTTGAGAATAATGATAAAGATTTTTATATTTCTGAAAAAAACACAAAAAACTCATTAAATGGAGATACAGTTGAATGTGTTAAAATTTCTAATAGAGAAGTTGAGGTTGTAAGAATTATTAAAAGAAAGAAAAATAGATATGTTGGTGTTGTTTTTACTGAAAACAATCAAAAATATATAGATTATAACTCTAATAAAGATAAAGTTGTTTTTTTCTGTAATAATAAAAGCATTAATAACGACGATATCATTGTTTTTGAAATTTACAATTGGGAAAAGGCAGTTCCTGAAGCAAAAATTATAAAAACATTAGGGAAAAAAGGAAATGTAAATAATGAAATACATGCAATCTTAGAAGAGTTTGAATTACCTTACGAATTTGAAGACAACCTTATTAAAGAAGCACAATTATTAAAAAACTTACAAAATTCAAAAGAAGAAGAAAAAAGAAAAAACCTTAAAAACACAACTACTTTTACGATAGATCCAGCAGACGCAAAAGACTTCGATGATGCTATTTCTGTAAATAAAACAAATTACGACACCATAGAAATTGGCGTACATATTGCGGATGTTTCCCATTTTTTAAAAGAAAATTCTATCCTTGATAAAGAAGCAGAAAAAAGAGCCACCTCTGTTTATTTAGTAGACAGGGTTGTCCCAATGCTTCCAGAGGAAATATCAAACAACCTATGTTCTTTAAACCCACGTGAAGATAAATACGCTTTTTCAGCTGTTTTTACTTTCAAAAACAATAAAATAATAAAAGAATGGTTTGGAAAAACAGTGATTAATTCAAACGAAAGACTTTCTTATAAAGAGGCTCAATTTATTATAGACAACAACACAAGAACAATTCCGCCAGAAATTTCTTTAAATAACAAGAAAAAAGAAATAAACAAAGAAGTAGAGGGGGCGATATATATAATTAATAAAATAGCTAAAAAATTAAGAGAAGAAAGACACGCAAAAGGCTCAATTTCATTTAATAAAAAAGAAGTTAAATTTGTTTTAGACAAAGACAAAGAACCGGTAAAAACAATCATAAAAGAATCTTTAGACGCTAATAAGTTGATTGAAGAGTTTATGCTTTTAGCAAACAAAAAAGTAGCAAATCTTTTTGTTAAACATAAAAAAGGCTTGTTTAGAATTCATGATTATCCTGACGATCAAAAGATAATTACTTTAGAAAGAATTATTAAAAAACTAGGATATAAGCAAAATTTACGCAACGCAAAAAACATCAATAATGAACTAAACGCTTTATTAAAGGAAACCGAAAGCTCGCCGGAAAAAAATTTAATAGACACTTTAGTAATAAGAAGCATGAGTAAAGCCAAATATTCCACTAAAAACATTGGTCATTTTGGACTTTCCTTTGATAAATACACACATTTTACCTCCCCCATAAGAAGATATCCGGATGTTTTGGTTCACAGAGAGCTTGAAAGAATTCTTTCAAATAGTAATAAGAATCAAAACTTAGAAAGTCTATGTTTGCACTGCTCCTCAAGAGAAGAAGTTGCTGTCAAAGCAGAAAGATCTTCTATTAAATTTATGCAGGTTAAATTCATGTCTAAAAAAATAAATAAAACTTTCGAGGGGGTTATTTCAGGAATAAACGATAGAGGGGTTTTTGTTGAAGCTGTAGAAAATAAATGTGAAGGATTTATTAGAATAAAAGACATTCCTGGAGATTATTTTAATTTTTTAGAAAACGAGATGTTGCTTTTAGGAAGGCACACCAAAGAAGAGTACAGGTTGGGCGACAAGGTTTTAATTAAAGTAGAGGCTGTTAATCAATCAAAAAAACAAATTGATTTTTCGTTGTTAGAAAAAATGTAATTTTATTAAACAATAAGAACCATGGATTTATGAAGAAAATAATCTTTTTACTACTCTCTCAGATAGTTTTTTCGCAAGTTGAAAAAAACATTGGTGATTTTCAAGAGCTTAAAGTATTAGATGGGATAAATGTAGTTTTAGAAAAAGCTACAGAAAATAATATTAAAATTTCAGGAGACAACACTGAAAACGTTGTGGTTATAAACAAATCCGGCACATTAATATTGAGAATGCAACTTGTTAAAAAACTTAAAGGACAAAACACGGTTATAAAATTAAAGCACAAAAGCAGAATTTTTTTGGTTGAAGCAAAACAGTCTGCAACAATTATTTCAAAAGACACCCTTAAACAATCAACAATGTATTTAAAAGCCGCTTCCGGCGGTCAAATAGAGCTAAATCTGGAAACTGAAAAAACAACAGCTAATGTCAACAGTGGGGGTGTAATAAATATTAAAGGAACAACGTTTTCTTTTCAGGCATCAGCAAAGTCGGGAGGAGTAATAAAGGCAAATAAGTTACTATCAAGCCAAACAGAAGTTAAAGCATCTTCGGGAGGGTCTTGCAAGGCACATGCTAGAGATATTTTTGAAGCGAACGCTTCTTTGGGAGGGGCTATAGATGTTTTTGGTGCGCCCAAAACACTAAACCAAACAATTTCTCTTGGCGGAAACATAACAGAAACAAAGAAAAATGACTGATTTTCTTCCGGCAATTTTTTTAGGAATTATACTGTCTTTTACAATAGGCCCAGTTTTTTTTACTATTCTTGAAATTAGCGTCAGTAAAGGGTTTAAGGCAGCCGTGTTTTTTAACATTGGAGTTGTTTTTTCTGAAATCGTTTTTTTTGCAATTGCTTATGCAAGTACAAGTAGCCTTCTAGAATCAATACAAGAAAACCCGTCCTGGAAGGTTCTAGGGGGTGTTTTGCTTTCTTTCTATGCAGGAATAACGCTTTTAGGTATGTATCAGAACAAGGACGATGTTGACCATTATAGTTTTAACCCTAAATCTGAGTCGCCTAATGTTATAAAAAACATGATAAGAGGTTTTTTGTTAAATATTATAAATTTTGCGGTTTTAGTTTTTTGGATTTTAGTAGTGGCTAATTATGGCCCGGGCTTTCAGGACACAGACTATAAAATGGTGATGTTTTTTTTGGCCATTGTAGGAACATATTTTTCTATTGACCTGGGTAAAATATATTTAGCTCAGCAGCTAAAAAACTATCTAACAAAAGAAATTATTGTTAAAATAAAACTGGCTGTAAATGTTATTATTTTAATAATCGGGCTGGTTCTAATCTTTAAAGGTTTTTTAGAATAAAAAAACCCCTTGTAAAAGAGGTTTTTTTTGAGGCACCGAGCGGATTCGAACCGCTGTACAAGCTTTTGCAGAGCTCTGCCTAGCCACTCGGCCACAGTGCCAATGATGCGCAAAAATACACTTTTTTAAAATTTAGAATCTTTTTTTTGTTTTAATTTTACAGAGACACCCTCAACATCTCCGTTTATTGGAGGACAAACCTTTGTTATTGTCACTGTGCTTTCAGTAACCCTAGGCTCTAGATCAAAAACACTTTTATTTATTCTATTGGCCACTGTTTCTAATAGTTTAGAAGGTTTAGACATTTCTTTTTTTATTATTTGATTTAGCAAAACATAATCAACTGTATCAGTTAGTTTATCTGAAAGAGCGCTTTTTTTCAAAGAAGCCTTAACTTTTAAATTAACCACATAATCACTTCCAATAAGACTTTCTTCTTTGAGACATCCGTGAAACGAATAGCAACGAGCGTTTTTAAGTATAATTTTTCCCATATAAACAAAGATAGTTTAAACAAAGAAAAAGACTAGGGAATTATTTAACTTTGCTTTTTTTGTCAATTGAAAGAATCTAAAAACTTTATCGAAACTCTTATCGACCAAGACCTTTCACAAGGTCTTAGTGAGTCAGATCTTAAGTTTAGGTTTCCTCCTGAGCCAAACGGTTTTTTACACATAGGCCACGTTAAGGCTATTTGGATTAATTTTACACTAGCCAAAAAGTATAAAGCGCCTGTGGTTTTGCGTTTTGACGATACAAATCCAGAAAAAGAAGAACAACAATATATTGACGCGATTAAAAAGGACATTTCTTGGTTGGGCTACAAATGGAATGAAGAAAGGTTCGCGTCAGACTACTTTAATCAGCTTTATTTATGGGCGGTAGATTTAATATCAAACAATAAAGCATATGTTGACACTCAGTCATCCTTTGAAATTGCAGAACAAAAAGGAACGCCAACAAGCGCAGGATCAAACAGTCCTTACAGAGAAAGGTCTGTCGAAGAAAACCTGATGCTGTTTCAAGAAATGAAAGAGGGAGCGCATGGTGAGGGCAAACATGTTTTGCGCGCAAAAATCAGCATGAGCGCTAACAATATGCTTTTAAGAGATCCTGTTCTTTACAGGGTAATAAAAAAAGAACACCCCAGGACCAAGGCTAGTTGGGTAATTTACCCTATGTACGATTGGGCGCATGGAGAATCAGATTATATTGAGCACATTTCACATTCGCTGTGTACCCTTGAGTTCAAACCACACAGAGAGTTGTACAATTGGTTTTTAAAACAAATTGCTCAACCCGACAGTTTAAAACCAAAACAAAGAGAATTTGCCAGACTCAACCTAAGCCACACGATTACCTCTAAAAGAAAACTAATGTTTCTTGTTAAATCAGGTATTGTTGACGGCTGGGACGACCCAAGGATGCCAACAATATCTGGACTTAGGCGAAGGGGTTACCCTCCTACTGCACTTAGAGAGTTTGTTAGACTTGCAGGGGTGGCAAAAAGAGAAAACATTATTGAGGCCTCTTTGTTAGAATATTGTGCTCGTGAAGAGCTCAACAAAACATCTAACAGAGTTATGGTTGTATTAGATCCTTTAAAGCTAACAATTACAAATTACCCTAGCGACACTGATGAAATTGTTTTTTCAGAAAACAATCCCGAAGACCCAAGTTCAGGGGAAAGGGAGTTGCCTTTTGGAAAAGAACTTTATATCGAAAAAGAAGATTTTAAACCAGAGGCTAATAGAAAGTTTTTTAGACTCACCGTGGGTAAAGAGGTTAGGTTAAAAAGCGCATATATTATAAAGGCAAATAAGGTTCTTTTTGATGAGAACAATAATATTACTGAGGTTTTGTGCACTTACGACTCAAAAAGTAAAAGCGGCTCTGGTTCAGAGGAAAGCCAAAGAAAAGTTAAAGGCACCCTGCATTGGGTTTCAAAAAAAGCTTCAATAGACGTTAAAGTCAACGAATACGACAGGCTTTTTGAACACCCAAGCCCAGCTAGTTCACAAAATGAAGAAGAGCTTTTAAAAATGATAAACCCCAATTCCTCAAAAACCAGTATTGCAAAAGCAGAACCAAGTTTGTCAAAAGCTATAAAAGGAGATTGTTTTCAGTTTCAAAGAAAAGGGTATTTCATTGTTGACAGCAACGAAACCCCTTTAATTGTTTTTAACAAAACAGTTGGTTTAAGAGACAACTGGAAGAAATAAATGTATTATTTATTTTTTTCTTGTTCTTTTTTAATCGCAGCCTTTTTCATTTCTTCTCCAATCTGATTGCTCGCCGTAAAAGACGCCACCATATTGTTTAGCATTTCTGATCCAGCTTGAGGAGAATTAGGCATTAAAATTAAATTACTGTTCGTTGCCCCCCCAACCGATTGCAGTGTGTCATAGTGCTGGGTAACAACAATAAGTGCAGAAGCTTCTTGAGAATTAATATCCACTCCGTTTAATACTTTTACAGAATCTTCAAGCCCTCTAGCAATCTCTCTTCTTTGATCTGCGATACCTTGACCTTGTAGCCTTTTACTTTCAGCCTCAGCTTTAGCTCTTTCAACTATTAATATCCTTTGAGCGTCTCCTTCAAATTGAGCAGCTACTTTTTCTCTTTCAGAAGCGTTAATTCTGTTCATAGATTCTTTAACTTGACCGTCTGGATCGATATCTGTAACTAAAGTTTTAATAATGTCAAAACCGTAGTTTTTCATAGCTTCGTTTAGCTCGCCTTTTACAGCAATAGCAACATCGTCTTTTTTCTCAAAAACATCATCAAGAATCATTTTAGGAACCTCAGCCCTAACAACATCAAACACGTAGGAGGTGATTTGATCGTGGGGATAATCTAGTTTGTAGAAAGCATCATAAACCTTGTCCTTTATTACCATAAACTGTACAGAAACCTTGATTTTTACAAAAACATCATCTTTGGTCTTGGTTTCCACCACCACATCAAGCTGTTGAATTCTTAAACTAAGTCGACCAGCCACCCGGTCTATTATTGGAATTTTTAACTGAAGACCAGATTGGCGAATACTAGTAAATTTTCCGAATCTTTCTACAACAGCTGCAGACTGTTGTTTAACTACAAAAAAAGTTCCAAAAAGAATAACTAAAGACAAAATAACAATTAAGGGAATGTAAAAAATCATATATATATTAAATTTTAGGGTTAGCCTATAAGTTACGAAAAATTAGCATCAAAAAAAAGCTTCTTTAAAGAATGTTTTAAGCTTCTAAACTGTTTAAAGCGTCTTCTAACAGCGCTATTCTTTTAAGCGAAGTCTCTTTTCCTAAAAGAGAAATAAGCTGAAAAAGGTCAGGTCCAGTTAGCTCTCCAACTATTGAAAGCCTAAACAAACCCATTACTTTTCCAAAACTCCACTCTTTTTGGTTAACCAACAATTCTAAACGAGGTTTGAGTTCTAATAAATTTTCGGCTGAATCAATCAAGCCAGCAATTCCACGTAATATTTCGCTGTAATTAGCTTTTTTTAGTTTTTTAATATGTTTCTCTGTATAATTTTTAGGAGACCTAAAGAAAAAACCAGACACATCAGAGATGTCATTTAAACTGTTTAGTCTAGGCTTGATAAGCTCCGCTATCCTGTCAAGCATCTCATCAGTCTGATCACTTAAATCTTGAGAAAACTCTTTTTTAAGAAGATTTACAATTAAACTGTTTTCTGCTTTTTGAATATGCCCGTGGTTAAACCAGTTGTTTTTTTCTGGGTCGAATCTTGCGCCTGATTTGTTTAATCCTTCTAAGGAAAAAGACTCTATTAATTCATTCATATTGAACAATTCTTTTTCTGTTCCCGGATTCCAGCCTAGAAGACTAAGAAAGTTTACGACTGACTCAGGTAAAAAGCCGTGTTCCTTGTACCCTTTAATAGAGCCTTCACTGCCCCAACGTATTGCAAACACCGGAAAACCAAACTTGTCTCCATCCCTTTTAGAAAGCTTCCCTTTACCTTCGGGCTTAAGAATTAATGGTAGGTGAACAAATTTAGGCCTCACTTCCCATCCAAAAGCATCATACAAAAGCCAGTGCAGTGGCAAAGACGGAAGCCACTCCTCTCCTCTTATAACGTGTGAGATTTCCATTTCATAATCGTCCACCACGTTAGCAAAATGATAAGTTGGCATCCCGTCACTTTTGAAAAGAATTTTATCGTCAATTGTTTTTGTCGACACACGAACAACGCCCCTTAGCTCATCCCTACAAACAACCTCTTGATCAACAGGTGTTTTAAATCTAATTACATACTCCTCTCCGCTATTTAAAAGCTTATTAGTCTCTTCAACAGATAATGAAAGCGAGTTGTTAAGTTTTTTTCTATTATGGGCATTGTACATAAAAGTTTTACCCTTTTTTTCATGATCTTTTCTGTGAAAATCTAACTCTTCTTTTTTATCAAAAGCATAATATGCATGACCTTTTTTTAAAAGCTCTTGTATTTTCAAATTATAAAACTCTTTTCTTTCGCTTTGTCTGTATGGGCCGTAAGAGCCCTTGTTTTCCGGCCCCTCGTCAATATTTAGTCCACACCATTTTAACGAGTCCATAATGTGTTTCTCACTACCATCAACATATCTGTTTTGATCCGTGTCTTCAACTCTAACAATAAAGTCACCTCCGTTTTTTTTTGCAAACAAATAATTAAACAAAGCTGTTCTTAGCCCTCCAATATGAAGCGGGCCTGTTGGGCTTGGGGCAAAACGGACTCGAACTTTTTTAGTCATTTTTAATTTTTTCACAAAAGTACATTGTTGTTTAAACTTTTCATCCTTTTTCTAGGATCATTTCTTTAGGGATGCGATCATTCATTATTTTAAACCACAAAGGAGGTATAAAGCTAATTAATATTGAAGCAGGGTAGCCAAAAGGCAGCTGTGGGCTTTCTTTAAAACGATCTAAAATCTGATATTTTTTTCCAGATTTAAAATGATGGTCGCTGTGTCTAGTAAGCTCATAAAGAATTATTCTGCCAATATTGTGATCTGAATTCCAAGAATGTATTTCTTTTACTCTTTCGTACCTTCCAGATGAAAGTTTTTTTCTTCTTAACCCATAGTGTTCAATATAATTTATGGTTTCAAGAAACAAAAAAGATACTACTCCTATCGCTATGGCAAAAAGCATTGTTTTATAAGTAAAAGTGTAGTAAACCACTATTAAATAAAGCGGCTGAATTATCGTGTAGCACAACATGTCGTTTTTGAATGAAAAAAAAGAAGAGCTTGATTTTTTAAGTAATTCCCTTTGTTTTTTCCAAGCATCAATGTATTGTTTTGTTACTGATCTTATCCAAAAAAAATACAGGTTTTGATTGAGTTTGGCAGAAGCACCATCGTGTTTGGTTGCTACATTTAGGTGGTGACCAAAATTATGCTCTATGTAAAAATGCATATATAAACACGGCAGGTACAATAACTTACTAAGCGTTCTTTCAAACAACCCTTTTCTGTGTCCTAGTTCGTGAGCGACATTAATAGCGTTTGTTGCCAGCAATATACCCGTCGACAAAACAAGTCCTATTTGCTCATAAAGCTCATATTCTATAGTTGAAAAACTCCATAAAGACCATCCGAGGATAAAAAAAACCACAGGAACGTTCAAATAAAGCATATAATCAAAAACCCTCATAGGCTCTTTTTTTTGAACTTCTTTTGGGGCTAGGTTTTTCTCTCCTTTTCCAAACACCCAGTCAGCAAAAGGCACAATCACAAAAACGAAAACAGCGGTGCTATACATCCCCCAGCCATCTTGGCTCAACGATAAGACTGTTGCCAGCGGAATACTGTAGGCCGCCAAATATTTAAAATCTTTCATTTTATTCAAAAATATGAATTTTATATTTTAATGCTAGGTCAATAACCGCCTATTGTCTTTTATAGTTTTTATATACGTCACAACAAGTTATATTTGCACAAATATGGAAACGAACATAGATTACGTTTATAACACAACGTTTGTTTTAGAAAACGAAATGAAAGTCACTAAATGGCTTAACCAAGCCGTAGAGAAAGAGGGTTTTAGTGTAGGAGAGGTTGTATATGCTTTTTTCAACGACAACGACCTTAAGTTGCTGAATAACAAACATTTAAATCACGACTATTTCACGGACGTAATTTCTTTTAATGACTCTAAAGGCACTATTCTAAATGGAAATATTGCCATATCTATAGACCGCGTAAAAGAAAATGCAGAACGATATAAAGCTTCTTTTAACGATGAGCTTCTTCGGGTAATGGTTCACGGTCTTTTGCATTTTATGGGATACAACGACTCTTCAGAAAAAGAAACTCAGCAAATGAGAGACAAAGAAGATGATAATTTAAAAACGTTCCACGTGGAACAATAGTTATGTTTAAAGAAAAGTATGATGTTATAGTTGTTGGCGCAGGCCATGCGGGCTCAGAAGCTGCGGCCGCAGCCGCTAACATGGGCAGCAAAACACTGCTTATAACCATGAATCTTCAAAATATAGCTCAAATGTCTTGTAATCCTGCTATGGGCGGGATTGCTAAAGGTCAAATAGTTAGAGAAATAGACGCTTTGGGTGGCTATAGTGGAATTGTTACGGATAACTCTGCCGTACAGTATAAGATGCTTAACAAGTCAAAAGGCCCCGCTATGTGGAGTCCCAGAGCCCAGTCGGATAGAATGCGGTTTGCGGAATGTTGGAGAACAATGTTGGAACAAACGCCTAATCTTGATTTTTATCAAGACATGGTATCAGGCCTGCTCTTGTCAGAAAACAAAATTGTTGGAGTTGCCACATCTTTAGGGCTTCAAATAATGTCTAAAACAGTCATCTTGACGAATGGCACCTTTTTAAATGGTTTGATTCATATTGGTGAAAAGCAATTTGGTGGTGGACGTGCTGGCGAAAAAGCTTCATTCGGAATTACTGAAGCTCTTACTGATTTTGGCTTCGATTCTGGAAGGATGAAAACAGGAACTCCGCCAAGAGTTGACGGGCGTTCGTTAGATTATAATGTTATGATCCCTCAGCCCGGAGACATTGACCCAGGGAAGTTTTCGTACTCTAGTATAACCAAACCTTTAATAAAACAACTAGACTGTCACATGACCTACACCAGTCCTTTTGTTCACGATTTGCTTAAAGAAGGTTTTGACAGATCACCAATGTTTAATGGTTCAATTAATAGTATAGGACCAAGATATTGTCCTTCAATCGAGGATAAGATCAATAGGTTTGCTGATAAAGACAGGCATCAAATTTTTGTTGAACCCGAAGGATGGAATACTGTAGAGGTATACGTCAATGGGTTTTCTACTTCTTTGCCAGAGGACGTTCAGTTTAATGCGCTGCGTTCAGTAAAAGGTTTTGAAAATGTTAAATTTTTTAGACCAGGATACGCAATTGAGTACGATTATTTCCCTCCTACTCAATTAAAAAACTCACTAGAAACAAAACCTGTTTCAGGTCTTTTTTTCGCTGGACAAATTAACGGCACAACTGGTTATGAGGAGGCGGCAGCCCAGGGTTTAATGGCGGGAATAAACGCACATCTTCTTATAAACGAAAAAGAGCCGTTTGTGTTAAAGAGAAATGAAGCATACATTGGAGTTCTTATAGATGATTTAATAACTAAAGGAACTGAAGAGCCGTACAGAATGTTTACATCAAGGGCGGAATACAGAACTCTTTTAAGACAAGACAACGCCGATCTTAGGCTTTCTGAAATTTCACACCAACTAGGATTAGCCTCAAAGCAAAGAGTTACAAACGTTGAAAATAAAAGAGCCCATACAAACGCCTTTGTTTCTTTTTTTAAGAAAACAAGCGTTAAGCCGGAGGTTATTAATCCGGTTTTATCTTTAAAAAAATCCTCAGAAATTTCACAGTCAATGAAGCTTTATAAATTGTTCTCTAGGCCTAACATTACTTTAAGCGACATGTTGTCTTTGGAAAGTGTTAAGTTGTTTTTAGACAAAAATAAGTTTAAGGACGATGTTCTTGAGCAAACAGAGGTTCAGGTTAAGTACTCTGGTTATATTGAAAAAGAAAAAGCAAATGCAGAAAAACTTAACAACCTTGAGAATATTAAAATACCAACTAAGTTTGATTATTCAAAAGTGCAGTCTCTTTCTAGCGAAGCAATTCAAAAGTTAAACAATATAAAACCCTCAACTCTTTCGCAGGCCTCTAGAATAAGCGGAGTGTCTCCAAACGACATTAGTGTGCTGATGGTCTATATGGGAAGGTAAGGGTTCCACGTGGAACAAAGTTGTTATGAAAACAAAAACACCTGTTAAAACAAAAGACTATTTCTTGACAAAAGAACCGTTTACGCTAATTAAAATTAAAGAATTAGAGGTTTACAAAACCACCCCCAGAGTAAAGAAAGAGGCTATAGGCAAATACTATAAATCAATTAAGTATTTATCTCACAACAATAACAAAACTCCTTTTTCTTTATTGTATTCGTTTGTAAAAAAACTTAATTTTTATCTTAAATATAAGTTTTTAAAACCTGTTTTAGGCAGCAACAATAGTTTATTAGATTTTGGCTCAGGGAACGCGTATTTTGTCTCTAAATTAAAGAATAAAGGTTTACAAGCGGTTGCCTATGACCCTTTTTATAACGACATTTCTAATAAAACAATCAAGGACGAATCTGTTTTAAAAGACGAGAAAAGTTTAACTGGCTTTAGCTTTAAAACCGTAACAATGTGGCATTCTTTAGAACATGTTTTTTCTTATACAGAAACCCTTTCTTTGATTTCAAAAATTTTAATTTCACAAGGCAATTTGATTGTCGCTTGCCCAAACTATGAGTCGTTTGATGCTAATTATTATAAAAAGTTCTGGGCAGGATTTGATGTTCCAAGACACTATTGGCACTTTTCACCAAAAGGCTTAAAAGACGTAATGTCTCAAAACGGATTTGAATTCATTAAAAAGAAGCCTATGTACTTTGACTCGATATACGTCTCTATGCTTTCTGAACAATATAAAAAGTCTAAACTATGGTTCGTAAAAGGTTTGACTATTGGTCTTGTATCTAACTTAATATCTGTTTTTAAGAACAACGCTTCTTCATACGTTTATTTATTTAAAAAGCGATTATAAACCGTTTTAAGAGACTATATGTTGATTTATGTACAATCAGAGCACAATTTTTTTAAAAACCCTCTCGATTAAAAAAAACAACAATATTTGGTATAGAAAAAAACAATAATTAAAATATTTATATAGCAAAAAACTATAACAGCTATTGTTTTTGTATTAGCCTTGTTAACTTAAGTGATAAATCCATGAAAATCATATTAGCATTTCCGTTTGATTGAATTCCTTTATGCGCGTTTTCAATCTCACTAAAAATATCTTCAATATTATTTCCGTTAACATATTCAGAAAAAGAAGCAAAATTCATGTCTGTTTTCGGATCGAAATTTACAAGAGAATTTATCTCATAATTTTTTAACAATGCGCTTCTAAAAACATTTGAACTAAACGTTAAAAAATTTTTTTGCACTTCTCTTCCGGTTTTAGAAATCATTTTACTCCAGTTAATAAGCTCTAGCACTTCTTCTTTATTTTTTCGAACTTTAAATGCAGTTCTAACCCATTTTAAAAACCACTCTTCAAATTCTTTGTTAGTTTCATTATTGTCTAACGACTTTAAAGCAAGCCTTAGATTCCCACCGCTGATTTTAGCGGCTTTAGTGGCGCTGCTTTTTTCTACACCTTTGTTTATTAAATAAGATTCAATATCACTTTTTGTTAAAAGACTAAGCTTAGAGGCTTGGCACCTTGAAAGAAGTGTCTCCGCTATAAGAGCTGTTGTTTCACAAATAAAAATAAAAAGAGTTTTGTTGGGCGGTTCTTCTATAAGCTTTAGAAGTTTATTTGTGGCTGTTAGGTTAAGTTTTTCAGCCATCCAAACTATAGCAACTTTCCACCCACCTTCGTAAGACTTAAGAGACATCTTTTTCACAAGATCCTCCACTTCGTCATTTCCGATTTTCCCCTGTTTGTTTTCAACACCGATTTTCAAATACCAGTCAAAAAGATTTCCGTAAGGATTTTTGTGAACAAACTCTCTCCAGTCTTCTAAGAACATTGATGAAATTGGCTTAGACTTTACATCTTTGTTAATAGCAACAGGATAAATAAAATGAAGATCGGGATGTTTAAGCTCGCTTAGCTTAAGACTTGTTCCCACAAGCTCATTTTCTTTTTCAATAATCATTCTAGCATAAGCTATCGCTAGAGACAGTCCTCCTGAACCCTCAGGAGAAAGAAAAAGTTGAGAGTGAGCTATTCTTCCAGACGAAAGACCTCTAGTGAGCTCTTTTTTTAAGAACTCTTGTCCAATAACTTCCTCAAATAACATTTTTCAAAGATAAAAGATTAAACTTTAAATAAACTAGAAATACATATCTTTGAGTTCCAAAAATTTACAATGAAATCAATTTACCAGACAAACTTCAAGAATCAAAAGGTTTTAGTTCGAGTAGACTTTAATGTTCCTTTAAATTCAGAGAAGATTGTTACGGACAACTCCAGAATAATAGCAGCAAAAAAAAC
>ENA-OQVM01000603-OQVM01000603.1-marine-metagenome-genome-assembly--contig:-NODE-603-length-55087-cov-6.369824_pt1 | contig 55087 bp, 57 predicted proteins | sample MGYA00237776_ERZ505498 | MGnify/ENA primary metagenome ERZ505498 (study PRJEB26159, sample SAMN06265151) | marine metagenome | isolation source: Helgoland LTER site | place: Germany:Helgoland, sampling...
TCATGTGATTGCTATTTTCGCATCGATGAATTTTAAATGGATCATGCTTTTTTCTAGTAAAATCTTTCTGCCCCTAGCCAATACTTTAGCTTTTATGGGAATATCAATAGCTTCGTTAATGGAATATTCCTTTTGGGTTGTAAGTGGATGTTTAATTGGTGCAGTTTTAAATGCTTTCACTTTGGTAAGGTCAAGGTGTAGAGCCTCAAGTGACATAAACCATTCGTCGATCGGTGGACTTGGTTCGATATCTTCAGAGAAAAATAAAGTCTTGGAAGACTTGGACCGTGAAGTTGCCCGCCGCAGAGAAGCTGAGCAATTTAATCGTAACTAAAGTATTGTGTACCGCAAAACTCCATTAGAACTAAAAGGTATGCCTCCGGGTATTCCCTTTATTGTTGGGAATGAATTGGCTGAGCGCTTTTCCTTTTATGGGATGCGCTCGATTCTTTTGGTTTATATGACAACCTACCTTTGCCAGTCAGACGGTACATTAGATGTATTTGGTAACAAGGAGGCAGAGGCTTGGGTTCATTTATTTGTAGGTTCGGCTTACTTATTTCCTATTCTTGGAGGTATTGTAGCAGACGCACTTTGGGGGAAATATAAAACAATTCTTTTGCTCTCTTTAGTCTACTGCTTAGGACATGCATGCTTGGCTTGCATGGGGTGGGGCGGTGACACCCGCGTCCTCCTCCTGATCGGACTTGGGCTAATAGCGGTTGGTTCTGGCGGCATTAAACCCTGTGTTTCTGCGCATGTAGGAGATCAATTTGGTAGATCCAATTCAGGATTACTACCGAAAGTATTTGGTTGGTTTTATTTATCAATCAATATGGGTGCATTTTTGTCAGGACTGTTAACCCCCTTTTTACTCGAAGCCAAAAGAGAATCTGGAACTTTAGGTGAAGCCATTTATCCATTTTTTATCTGGATTGTTGGAGAAAAGCAGCCAGGCGAAACAATTTTCGGTCATCATTTTGCTTTCGGTCTGCCCGGCATATTAATGGCAGTTGCAACCTTACTTTTCTGGATGGGGCGCAGAGAATTTACACATATTCAGCCAGTCGGTAGGGCTTATTTTAGTCAGTTGGTAAACCAAGATAATCTTCGCAGCCTTGCTAAACTATGGCTAATCTTTTCATTTGTTATCTTGTTTTGGGCTTTATTTGACCAGGTCGGTACGCTGTGGCAGCTACAATGCCGTCAATTGGACTGCGTTCTTCCAGGTTGGGTACCGATGTTTGGTGGGTACGAATTGTTACCAGCTCAAGTCTCTGCTGTATTTAACCCGCTTTTCATTCTTTTATTAGTACCTTTATTCAGCCGTTTTATTTATCCCCTAATAGAACATTTCTTCAGACTCAACTCACTTCGCAAGATGGGGATTGGACTTTGGTTGATGGTCCTTGCTTTTGTTGTAGTCTCTGTGATTCAAGAGCTTGTAGAAACTGGACTGGTTGTGCATGTCGGGTGGCAAGTTCTTGCCTGTCTTATCTTAACCGCATCCGAAGTCATGGTTTCCATTACTTGCTTAGAATTCGCTTACACCCAAGCCCCTAAAGCAATGAAGTCTTTGGTTATGGCGTTGTTTTTGCTTACCGTATCCCTTGGTAATTACCTGACATCAGGGGTGAAGTTTTTACTAGCCGATGAACAGGGTGCTTCGAAGTTAGAGGTGTCGAGTGAGTTTTGGTTTTGGACCTTATTGATGACCTTCGGGGCAACTTTATACATTTTCATTTCCCGCAAATACACGGTCAGTCAGCTCCTTCAGGATAGAAATACAACTAGAACAGATGACGATTAGAGGATTCGCAATTGGGCAACCTTCTGGCATTTTTTAAATTTATTAATCTGCTTTAATACTTCAGGTTTCTTAAAGCTTAATTCCTGCTTTATCGTGCTACTAGAAGCACGAATTTGCAAAGTCTTGCCATCTTTTGATAAGTTAACCGGAGCACATTTAGCTGATAGGTATTTCCCGACTATCTTTTGCCAATTCCCGGAAATAACTCCTTCGGCGGTCTCATCTTCTCCGATCCCCCAATCTTCCCAGACCTTCTCCACTAAAGTTTCCATAGATATGGGGTGGCGAGGTTTACCCTGAGCTAACTCTGCAGGTAAGTTCATAAAACTTGAAACCAAATCCTGATCCTTAGGTTTGCGTCGTCTATATTTTTTCGATCGATTGGATTTCAAGTGATTGAGCTTTCTTCGGTTTAATTATCTTGCTAGTAACATGAAGCATACAATCTTATTACTCAAAGAATTTAATTGTTTATTTGCTATGATTATTAAACCAAGAATCAAGGGGTTCGTCTGTATCACATCGCATCCGACAGGTTGCCTCGAAAATGTCCGCACTCAGGCGGAGTTAGCTTCTAAGGTCAACTTAGCCAAGAACAAGGGGCCTCGCCGTGTTCTGGTAATAGGTGCATCAACAGGCTACGGACTTGCCAGTCGAATCTCGGCGGCCTTCGCTAATAATGCTGATACCCTCGGTGTCTCATTTGAAAGAGATCCTAAAGAGGGAAAGCCTGGCAGTCCTGGGCATTATAATATTTCTGCCTTTCGTAAATTAGCTGCGGAAAACAATCTTATTGCTGAGGATATTAATGGGGATGCTTTTTCCGATGCATGTAAAGATGAAGTCGTGAGGAAAGCAAAGGAGATGGGTGGGGATTTTGATCTCGTAATATACAGCCTTGCCTCACCACGCAGAACGGATCCGACTAGCGGTGAAAACTATCGTGCGTGTTTAAAGCCAGTAGGCATGATTTATAAAAATAAAACATTAAATACTGATCGTAAAGAGGTCAAAGATGTGACCATTGATCCAGCAAATGATGATGAGCTTTTTCAGACCGAACGAGTCATGGGTGGAGATGACTGGAAGCTTTGGACTGACCGACTTTTAGAAGAGGGTTTACTTGCAAAGGGTTGTGTTAATTTAGCTTATTCCTACGTCGGGCCAGAAGTGACCTGGCCAATCTATCGTAATGGAACTATTGGGAGAGCAAAAGCTCACTTAGAGGAAACCGCACTTTCTTTAAATCAACAAATGCTTAGTTCATGTGAAGGAAGTGCCTATGTGTCGGTCAATAAAGCAGTAGTGACTCAGGCAAGCTCGGCGATTCCAGTTGTTCCTTTATATGTGTCTATTCTTTTTAAGGTTATGCGAGAGCAAGGTACACATGAGGGTTGTATTGAGCAAACTAATCGATTGTTTCGTGATCGCCTGTATGGAGAAAATGCTTCCCTTGAACTCGACGACGCCAAACGAATTAGGTTGGATGACTGGGAGATGGCTGAAGAGACTCAAATTAAAATCAAAGAACTTTGGCCACTTATTAATACCAACACACTTTTGGAGATGACCAATTTCGAAGAATACCAGCAAGAATTTCTACGTCTTTTTGGTTTTGGGATCGACGGAGTGGATTATGATTTAGATGTCGATCCGGTTAACCCATATTAACTCTTTCTAATTACGATTAAAACTGGCGAAACCGGATCATTGCTACCCTGGAATTTTTCAAAACTCCAATTTTGTAAACTGCATAATTTCCCTACTTCGTCTGATTCTTTAGCACCGCCATCATGCCCGCGGTAGCACAATACTGAAAGTAGGCCGCCTGGTTTCAACAGTTCATATGTTTTGAGTAGGGAATTGATCGTGCTTTCATGAGTAGTCTTTATCGAGTGATCTCCACCAGGCAGATAACCTAGGTTATACATGGCAATGGCAATTTCACCATGGTATTGGACGGGAATTCTTTGCATAATGTTAGTATGGCAGTCATGAATAATGGTTACACATTTCGCTAATCCCGCAGCATCTAATTTGCAACGTGCCTGGTGAATGGCAGACTGCTGAATATCCATAGCGAACACTCTTCCGTGTGGGCTTATTTGTTGAGCCAAAAAAAGGCTGTCATACCCATTCCCCAGTGTGGCATCTATGCAAAAGTCTCCCCTTTTGATATTTTCTTTAATTTTTGAATGAGCTAGTTCAAATAATCTCATTTTGATTTTCTTTACATGAACCTTGAGAGGTTCTTGTGTTGCGGTAGTGGAGTTCCATGGGTAATGAAATGGGTAAATTCGAGTGCAGCCAAAGGAATTGTACTGCACCCTCTTGAGCCAAAGCCGTTAAAAAGAAAGAAATTTTTAATTTCTGGGTGTTTTCCAATAATAGGATTACGATCCTTTGTTCCGCTTCGCACTCCACTTAAATGTAAGTTTATCAACGCATTTTGAACAGATGGAATAAATTGTAGTCTTTTCAAAACCTCATCCCTTGCTGATGGGCTTGGTCCAGACTCTAGGTTATCATGCCTCCAGGTTGAGCCAACCCTAGCTAAACCATTATTTCCTTCAGGTATGTGCCAGGTTCCATTGCTTGCATGGAAGTCATTAGATGACTCGATTGATAATACATCGCCTTGGGCGGGAGCAAAAGGCAGGTTGTTAAACCATTCATTTTCTAGGACACGAAACCCTTCGCAAAATACAACCAAATGATCAGTCCATCTCTTCGGGTCAAAACTCGTTTCATTAAAACGATTTTGCGAAGAAAGACTTTTCTTGGAGAAGTTAATGAAGCCTTGTGAGTCAAACTTCCATGCCTTGGTAACTCCAGCACCATAGTTTGCTAAGAGTCCCGAGTCGCTACATTGCTCCGAGCTAACTGTTTTGTTCTTGTAAGGACCAGGTAGTTTATCCCATCGATCCTTTTGAGTTGCTGACTGAAAGATACGAAATAATTCAATAGACCGAAGAAACTTTTGTTCAGCATATCTTTCAATCATTTTATAGAAAGATAGGTTTGCATCCATACACCTATCAAAATCTTTTGGCATATTGAGTTTGGGTCCTATGAATGGATTAATCAAGCCGGCAGATACTTGAGTTGCTGAATGTGAACTACATGAGTCTATCACCCTGACATTCTCTCCAGACTCAAGTAGGCTGTGCGCAAGAATGGCACCAGCCAACCCATGACCTACAATAAGAATACCCTGACTCATTAGATAAATTTCACCTATCAATGAGTTTGCGGACAACTCTCTTTGCGTCAAACTAAGTGAAATGTTTCTTAACCGTAAAGTATTTCCGCTTGCACTCCTGTTAAGTGCATTCCTTGCTTTTTGGTTGGCTGAAAATTACTCTTTTTTAGGAAATCAATTAAAGCAAACAAGCCTCAAAAATAAGCAGCTCCATCATACGTCCCCACCAATTTCTAATGCCGGAGGTAAAATCGATCCTTTCAAATATTCTTTATTGGAGGAAATTAATGAAACTTCTGTTATGGAATTTGAGGATTTGCTGAAGCAATTAAACCCAGCAAATGATTGGGTACTAAGTTTAGGTAAGGACAGCTTGGAAAACCTCGCGGTGAATGCTTCTATTTATGGAATTAAGTTGGTTGAAAGTCTCGCAGAACTTGGAGTTGTTCGGGTTAAGGTTTTGGACACAAAAAAAGCTCTACCTCTTCTAACTGAGTACATTTCTCATAATCAAATATCTCCTAACTATACGATGCGCCAACCCCTTCCCCCGCGAAAGGAATTGGTCTTGGATGAAGCTAGTTTTTCAGACTCCTACATTGAATGGCTAGGGGGGAGAGATGATCGTACCAATTTAGGTACAGGTGTAAAAGTAGCCCTATTGGATTCAGGAGTTGATCTTTCTCATCCTATGCTTGCAGGTGTGTCGATTAAGCAAACAAACCTGCTAGCGACTGAAGGGATAGATGGGGTGGGGCATGGTACCGCACTAGCTTCTGTTATGGTCGGTTCCACTTCGGGCATTCAAGGTATTGCTCCTCGAAGCGAAATTCTATCTTTCCGTGTAATCGATAAAACGGGAAAAGCTGATTCATTCACGGTTGCCTCCGGAATCGTTAAGGCTGTACAGGATGGCGCGAGAGTAATCAACCTTAGTCTTGGTGCAGAATATGGGAGCGATGTGCTAAAGCATGCAGTAGGGTATGCTCGAGAGAATGGGGTTAGTATTGTTGCCGCTGTTGGTAATGATGGCGAGGGATTAGTTAATTTCCCCGCTGCCTACGATGGCGTCATTGGAGTTTCTTCTGTGGGGAAAAATGGTCAGGTCTCTTCGTTTTCAAATTATGGGAATGGTGTTGATATTGCAGCGCCCGGAGTAGGTGTACTTGCCGCGTGGGAGCTTCAAGAAATGGTTTCTTTTAGTGGAACCTCAGTATCTACTGCGATTGTCTCAGCTTCAATTGCCGCGGAACTCTCTAATGATCCAACCCTGACCAGTCATGATGTTGAGGATTTACTTCTACGATACGCAAATGAATCCGGCAAACCGGGGTATGATTTAATTGCAGGTCATGGTATTCTGAGTCTAGGTAGGCTAGAAAACAGGACTAATGAAAATTATTCCGACCCGGCCTTGGTTGGGTATTATTTTGGTGAATCCGGTGTGGTTTCTGGTACCGTGCCCTTTGAGGTAATTATTCAAAACCAAGGCAATACTTTACTTAATAACCTTAACCTTGAAGTAGAATACCTTGGTACTATGAAAAAATTCAGGGTCAATAATTTAGCCCCTTCAGAAATTAGAACAGAGAAACTTTACCTGCAGGGTTCAGATATTGACGGATTCCTTAAGATAGATTCCAGGCTCATAACTCCATCAGGTACCAAAGATGACAGGCCAGAAAATAATATGAGGAATAGTACGATTAGTTTTTGAATTCGTGGCAGAGCCAAGGTATCCCAACTCTATTAAGTAACAGCCTTAGGCTGCGTCTCTCTTTTTTTCGGGCAGAGGAACGATTTTCGCTTTTGATTTACCCCTAATAACACCTGCATTGATAACCACTTCAACTGGTTCTTCAATTGCTGGTAATTCGTACATTACATCAAGCATGACAGTCTCCATTATAGAACGTAATGCGCGGGCACCAGTCTTCATTGTGAGAGCTTGCTTTGCAATCGCGGTGATCGCTTCACGGGTAAAGCGAAGCTCGGCACCCTCGAGCATAAACATCTTGCGGTATTGCTTTAAGATAGAGTTTTTGGTTTGTTCCAACACACATACAAGTTGCGACTGTGTAAGTTCGTGAAGAATCGAAAGAACGGGCAATCGACCAATGAATTCAGGTATTAAGCCAAATTTAACCAAATCTTCGGGCATAACCTCGGAAAGAATCTCTTCGGTATTTTGTGATTTTTCAGTGTTATACCCTACGCTACGCTTTCCTTTTCTTTGGCCGATGATATCGTCTAGGCCAACAAATGCACCTCCACATATAAATAGTATGTTAGATGTATCTAATTGGATATACTCTTGATTCGGGTGCTTTCGACCACCCTGAGGCGGGATGTTACAGACAGTACCCTCAAGTATTTTCAGTAAGGCTTGCTGAACCCCTTCCCCTGATACATCTCGGGTGATAGATACATTGTCGGTTTTTCGGCCTATTTTATCTATCTCATCAACATAGATGATACCGCATTGGGCACGCTCTACATCATGATCTGCTGACTGCAACAATCGAACAACAATATTTTCAACATCATCACCAACATATCCGGCTTCTGTAAGGGTTGTGGCATCGGCGATAGCAAAAGGAACATCAATAAGTTTTGCTAGGGTTCTTGCTAGAAATGTTTTACCACTGCCAGTGGGGCCAATAAGTAGGACATTGCTTTTTTCGATCTCTACCTCTTCTAAATCTTGAGGCAGAAAAGGGGAATCTTTCTGTGACTCAGGCGATCCCAACTCTGCAGATAATCTTTTATAATGATTGTGGACGGCGACTGATAAGACTTTTTTTGCATGATCTTGTCCAATCACATGCTCGTCCAAGTTAGCTTTGATCAAGCTTGGTTTAACCAAATTAAAAACCGGTTTACTGCCAGAGCTTTTCTTGGGAGGTTCTTTCTCCCCCAGTTCTCGGTCGATGATAGTTTTGCAAACCCGAACACAGGAATCACAGATGAACACGTTGGCCGGCCCTGCGATCATTTTTCGGACCTCCCCCTGCGGCTTTCCGCAAAAAGAACAGAAATTGATTTTGGTAGGCTTAGCCATCGGTAAACTTCTTAATCGGTGGGCTTTTGTGAAATGACTTCATCCACTAGACCATAATCTTTAGCTTCTTCTGCTGACATGTAGTAGTCTCGGTCTGAGTCTTTTTCAATTTGCTCTACCGATTTACCGCTATGTTCGGAGAGCACTTGATTAATCGTACTCCTCCACCGTAATATTTCTTTTGCAGCAATAGAGATATCAGAGGTTTGCCCGCCAGCACCACCGCTGGGTTGATGGATCATGACGCGACTGTTGGGAAGGGCATATCTTTTACCTGGAGTACCAGCTGCTAAAAGTACTGTGGACATACTCGCCGCCATACCGATGCAATAAGTGATCACATCACATTGCATGAACTTTAAGGTGTCGTAGATCGCCATGCCGTCAGAAACGCTCCCTCCGGGAGAATTGATGTAGATGTGTACGGCTTTTTTTGGGTCTTCCATCTGTAAGAAGAGAAGCTGGGCGATTATGGAATTGGCGACATAGTCATCAATCGGGGTACCGACAAAGACAATCCGATCACGAAGTAATCGGCTGTAAATATCCCAAGCCCGCTCTTGGCGACCTTCGCGTTCATATACATATGGAAGTGGTAAATATGCGCCCATGATAGATTAGTGTGTGTGCTCACCCTCGATGTCGCAAATCTGTTCTTTGGACAACTCGGCAATTTTGATTAAAGTTTTGTCGTAAACGACATCTTCTCGCAAACGGTTCAACCTGGCTCGATCTTGTGAAAGCTCTTTAATGAATTTCGTTGGATCTTCTCTTCTCATCATTGCTTCACGAGTAGCGGCCTGTGCTAGATCTTCCTTCTCGACTGTAATTTTTTCTTCCTCGGCTATTTTTGATAAAACTAAGGTAAGTTTTAATCGTGCTTGCCCCTGAGTCTGACACTCCTTCCACCATTCATCTCGATTCTTCTCGATCTCATCCTGCTTCGTGCCCTGGCTCGCTGCCTGTTGGATGCGGTTTTGGAAGATGGCTTTGGACTCTTCCTCAGCAGCTTGCTGGGGTAGGGGGAAGTCATCCATGTCCAAGATTTTCTGGGTAATTTGTTTACGCTTTAGGTTTTCGTTTTCCTGTAATTTGCGTGACTTAATTTGTTCAACTACTTTTTCCTTCAGTTCTTTTACGCTTTCGATCTTTAAGGACTTAAGAAACTCTTCGTCTTCTAATTTAGGTGCTTTCTTTTCACGAACTTCATGTATTTCCAATTGATAAATCACTTTTTTGCCCGCCAATGGAGTAACCTCAAAGTCCTTGGGGAATTCGGCGTTAATTTCCTTCTTGTCACCCGTTTTCATACCGACCACGCCTTCGGCAATTGCATCCACGCCCATTCCCGTCGAATTGCCAGCCTCCTCCCATGTGTTCGCTTGCTTGCCATACATAGGTTTCTCCGGAACTAACTCAGCAACCATTTTGCCATCAAGGGTTCCCTCATAGGAGCATTTTACATAGTCTCCTTTCTGGGCAGGTCGTTCAACCTCCTCAAAACTTGCACGTTGTTCCCTGATTGCATCGAGTTCTTTTTCTACCTCCTCATCTTTTACTTCGGTCGGTTCAATATTGAGCTCGTACTCTTTGTAAGCGGGTAAATCAAATTCAGGCTCTATATCAATGGTAACTTCAACTTCAGCAGCTTGCGTGGGTTCGAGTTCGCCGGCGTCAACTTTAAGAACTGAGTATACCTTAATATCTTTTCTCTCAAGGACAGCCTCATAGGCGGAGGTCGATACTTTTCTGTTTAATTCATCATGGAGTTCTTTGGCGTATTTCTTGCGAATCACTGGTGCCGGGGCTTTTCCTTTACGGAAGCCTGGAATGCTTACCATTCTGCCTAAATCTTGACAGACTTTTGATTCGAACTTGCTTACCTCTTCAGGTTCGAAGCTTACGGTTGCGATTTTACGAGCAACGCCCGCATCCTTAATATCTACGTTCACGATAGTTTCAGTACTTTGTTTTCGGATTTATGAATAAGAACGAAGTGTATTAGACTAACTCCGTAATTTAAGGGTTTTATAGTAGGCAAGATTCGGCAAGGGTCAACGAGATAGACTTGTACATCAACGCGATGGCACCCAAGGGTAGAGCCGGGTGCTAGTTACGAGGTTAGTCGCTTCTAGAAAATTGATGGCTTTTTCTAAATCGGTTGGCGAAAAGTTTCTCGATTGGACAATAAGTTCATCCGTTGAATGATTTCGACCAATTATATGAAAAAGATCTTCATCTAATAAATTCTTAAAGGAATCTAACATGTTGTCGTTTTTTAACCTGATATAAATCTCAGCTGCACGGAAAAATTGAATATTGCTAGAACTTTCCAGTTTTTGTTCGGCCAAAATGAATAATCTTTCCGATCTAAACGAACCGGTAGTTTCAATCACCCATGAATTAACTCCATCTGAATGGGATCGAGAGAGGGACGGTCGATTCTCTTCATAATGGACGACGATGCCACTCGGGATAGCAGTAGAAACTGATTCAGGGAGTGGGAGAAAGGGAACATTTCCCATTGCTGTATGTAACGAATTATAATTACCCGGTCTCAGTGCGGTCTTTTCGCTTTTAATATCAAGTGCGTGCCGCACCAGCATGGAGGATGCGGTAACCCCAATTATGAGGCCAATGGCAATGGTTATTCTTCTTTCTTTTTTTCCTAGTGACATGTGATTCTTAAATGAGGCTTGGCGAGTTGAGGGAGTTTAGCAAAGTTGGATTCATGATATCAGCAATTACTGAAGTTAGGGTACGATACCAGGAAACGGATCAAATGGGAGTAGTCTACCATGGCAATTACTTTACTTGGTTTGAGTCCGCAAGAATTGAGTTACTCGACCAGATGGAATGCTCCTATCAAGAATTGGAGAAAGGTGGATACCTACTGCCTGTACTAACATGCGAAGCCCGGTTTATAAAACCGGCCAAATTTGATGATCGATTACAAGTGACTGCTCTTATTAAAACTTCACCTGTCGCCCGTATTGAAATATTTTATGAGGTAAAAAGGAATGAGGAATTACTTGCCAAGGGAGCAACTTCGCATGCCTTTGTGAATGAGGAGGGTAAATTAATCAAACCGCCCATCGATTTCCTCGATAAAGCAAAAAAACATTTTCTTTATTCTCCTAACGACTAAAGGGTACCGACCACCTTGAATTACAATTTAGAAATGATCAACTCGACTACTTGCACGGGCGAAAGGTTGTCTGTCTCAATAAGAATGTCTGCTTCTTTATATCTTTCTTCCCGTTGGTTTAATAATTCCTGAAGTGCGGATAAAGGGTTTGTGTTTTGTAACAAGGGGCGGGTTTTGTCAGAACTAGTCCTTTCAACGAGTGTGGTAACAGATGCCCAAAGGCAAACTACCTTTCCCCTTTTCTTGAGAGATTCCATCATACCTTGCGGAATGCAAAGGCCACCCCCGCAAGCAACCAGGCAATTTTCTTGGGGGTGCCCATGACTTATAAAATCTTTTTCTAAACTTCGGAAATGTGCTTCACCTTTTTGGTGAAAGATCTGAGACACATTTTTTTTGACGGTTTTTTCAATTTCTTGATCAGAGTCCAGGAAGTTCATTCCCAGATTTCTTGCCAACATCTTTCCAAGTGTAGTCTTTCCCGTACCCATTAAGCCCACCAAATAAAGGTTGGACCTTGGGGGCGGAGAGGGGTCGTTTGTTTTCATATTGTAAAATTGTAAAAAGATAAGTTCTTGCGAAGCAAAGGAACGAAAGCGATAATGACAAGATGAATCAGGATACATCTATCGTAACTGTCAAGGGCGTCATGCCCACTTCCAATGGTTGTGCCATTTTCCTCGGTAACGATGAAAGAACCTTTGTCATCTATGTAGACCCTGCAATAGGGAATGCAATAAATATGACGATCAATAAGGTGAAGAAAGAGCGCCCATTGACTCACGATTTAATTGGATTAATCCTCAAGGGGTTGGAGACAAAAATCGAACGTGTATTAATTAATGATGTGGATGAGGGTACTTTTTTTGCCCGAATTATTTTACAAATGGAAAACGAACTTGGAAAAAAAATTATTGAATTAGACGCCCGCCCGAGTGATTCCATTGTCCTTGCATTGCAGATGGACCAACCTATCCATGTCTCTCGGAAGGTTATGGATAATGTTGAAGACATGACGGAGATTCTGGAGCGCATCCTGCGAAAGCAGGAATAATTCCCAAAATGTTGGCTGCATTAACTTCCGGTGTTTCGCCGGCCTCGTTAGGAGGGTTATTTCCTGAAGTCGGTTTCCCTACTGCGCTCGCACCAATGCAGGATGTTACTGGGCTTCCGTTCATGAACTTAATTGCAGGCTTTGGCCCACCCGACTTATTTTTCACGGAGTATTTTCGTGTTCATCCCAGTGCCAGAATTGACCCCACTATACTTTCCTCTATTACTCAGAATGTATCAGGTAAACCCGTATTTGCCCAACTAATCGGTGAGGACCTTGAGCATGTCGCCCGATTCGCCAGGGAGTTGCAAGAGTATTGTATTGCTGGGATAGACTTAAACCTGGGCTGCCCAGCTCCAAGAGTATACCGAAAGAATGTAGGTGGTGGATTATTGCGCGACCCCGATCGTATCGATCGTGTATTGAATGTGTTGCGGGATAGTTGCAATTGTCCCCTTACCGTTAAAACAAGAATTGGGTTTGAGGACCATCAGGACTTTAGTCGCATCTTGAAGGTTTTTGCTCAAAATGAGGTCGAACTGGTAAGCCTGCATGCACGAACTGTAAAGGGTGGGTATCGAGAGACACCTCAGTACGATTATGTTAAGCAAGCAGTTGCAGAGATGGATTGCCCTGTCTTACTCAATGGAGATGTTCATACTGCAAGGTCAGCAATTAAACTGGTCGATGAAACAGGTGCGAAAGGAGTAATGATCGGACGTAGTGCAATTCGTAACCCGTGGATCTTTAAGCAAATTAGACAACTTCAGAATGGCGAGAAGATGGATCGGCCAACCCTTGGGGATGTACATTTATACATTAATCAACTTTGCGATGTATTATCAAAAGATACAATGACTGACGAAAAGCAGGTTGCCCGACTTAAAAAGTTCCTCAATTACATTGGGCTTTCTGTGGATTTAAAAGGTGAATTCCTTTTCCAAATGAGGAGAACCCGAACGCGGTCTGAACTTGATCGGGTTTGCAGATATTTCCTGCTTAATGATGGCAGGTCCGACCAACCTATGCACCTTGAACCTTTATCTAATATGGCTTACAGGCCAAGTGAAACAGGTACGGCATGCTAAGGATTAGATTATGTTTTACTCTCAGCGACTAAGTATTTCTGCTTGGTTTCGAGAATGGGGTTGGACTTGCTTGGCTAGTGCCTCCCCCATGGGGATGCTTTGGATGGCTCATGCCCCAAGAGAAACTCCAGAGGCGGCTTATGTATTTTTGCTTCCTTTTTTAATATGGATTCATTTTCGGCCGAGTTTTAGAAAAGTTTTAATTGGCATGCTTGTGTCCGGATGGATCTATCACATTGCTATGGTCGGATGGATGAGGCACGTGAGCTTTGGCGGCATGTGTACCGCGACCTTTTTACTCTCCTGCTACCAGTCAGTTTGGTTTTTATTTGCCCGTGCCTGGTACTCGCGGTTTTTAAGGGGGGGATTTAGTTCGAGATTGCTCATTATCGTTGGTCTGTCTGCCTTGTGGGTAAGCATCGAATGGTTGAGGACCTTATTTACCCTAGGGTTTCCATGGTGTCCGCTCGCAGCTACGCAGTGGGAGAGACCAATTCTCTTACAGTCCGCCTTCTTTACAGGAAGTTGGGGAGTGTCATTTTTTCTGGTCTTTTTTAACCTGTGCATTGGGTCGTATCTGCATCATTTGTTTGTCAGGAGGCGCCAGGCAGTAGGTTTTTTTAATCGTTCGATCTGTCCTGAACTATACCTAGGTATTCTGCTTCTGTTCCTTATGATATACCCATTTTTTATCGAGCGAGGATCAGATATTCCTCGAGAAACTAAAACTCTTAAAGTAGGTATTTGTCAGCCTTATCTATTGAATAAATGGATAGAGGGAAGAGCAACCGAGCACAAAGATACCTTACGCAAACAAACCGAATTTTTATCCCTCGCAGCCCCCGATATCATTCTCTGGCCAGAAGCATCAACACCTTATCCATTGAATCTCGATCGAATATGGGTCGAGGATTTAGCGAAAAAGACGGGCATTCCGATACTTGCAGGTTCGGTGATTCGTGAAGAGGGCGCCTCCTATAATGCTATGGTCTACATCGACCCACAGGAGGGCATGCGACCTGAATGGTATGCCAAGCAGGTGCTTGTACCATTTGGGGAGTATATTCCAAAACCATTTGGTGTGATACCCGGACTGGAAAAGTTGGTCGGTCCAGTTGGTAATTTCTCACCGGGTAACCAAGTTTACCTATTCGACCTGCCAATTAGCGATGGAAATTCTTCGGGGCTTGTCCGGGCCGGAATTTTAATTTGCTATGAGGATATTTTCCCAAGTCTATCCAGGAGTGCGGTGGAGCAAGGTGCTGAGCTATTAATCGTATCCACAAATGATGCTTGGTTTGCTGAAGAAGGTTGTGCCGAGCAACATGCTAGCCATTCAATCTTGAGGGCGGTAGAAAATAAAGTTCCAGTTGTGCGTTGTGCTAATGCGGGGTGGTCTGGCTGGATTGATCAACGGGGAATGATTCGCGATGTCCTTCTTGATGATAAGGATCGAGTGTATTTTGAAGGTGCCGCTGTAATCGAGGTCAGTATTCCTCAACAATATGCGTCAAGTTTTGGATCAATGGGTGATCAATTTGCCTACATCTGTAGCGTGCTTTCGATCATCCTAGTCATTTATTTTAAAGTTAGCCCAGAAAATAGAGCTCAAGCTTAGTTATTAAATCTTGATATAGTTATGACTTAACTTGAAGTCTTGGAAGCTGAACTAAACTTATCCTTGCCATTTCCCAGTCAAATCCCATGTGTATTTCTTCGCAATCAATTTTTCTCACTCAACAAAATCATACAAATGTCTACTAAAATTGGAATTAATGGATTCGGCCGCATTGGTCGTTTGGTCTTTCGCGCTCTTGTCGATCAGGGATTACTTGGAAAGGACTTTGAAGTCGTTGCGATCAACGACTTGGTTCCTGCTGACAATCTTGCCTATCTTTTAAAATACGACTCAACCCAAGGTCGTTTTAATGGTACTGTTGAAGCTCCCACAGATGACACGCTTGTAGTTAATGGACATACCATCAAATGTTTGGCTGTTCGTGAGGGACCAGCTGCACTTCCGTGGGGAGACCTTGGAGTTGATGTGGTTATTGAGTCTACTGGCTTGTTTGTCGATCGAGATAAAGCAGCTGGTCACTTAGAAGCGGGAGCCAAGAAAGTTATCATTTCCGCTCCTGCTAAAGGAGATGTAAAAACCATCGTGCTTGGGGTTAATGACAACGAGCTCACTGCAGATGATCATATCCTTTCCAATGCATCTTGTACTACTAACTGCTTGGCCCCTATCACAAAAGTGGTACTTGAAAACTTCGGAATCGCAGAAGGCCTAATGACGACTGTGCACAGCTATACAGCTACGCAGAAACCTGTGGATGGACCATCTATTAAAGACTGGAAGGGCGGTCGTGGGGCTGCCATTAATATCATCCCTTCTACCACTGGTGCAGCTAAAGCAGTAGGCTTGGTATTACCCGAAGTTCAGGGCAAGCTCACTGGTATGGCATTTCGTGTACCTACGCCAACTGTTTCGGTTGTGGACCTCACAGTTAAGACGGAGAAATCAACTTCTTACGAAGAAATTTGCGCCAAGATGAAAGAAGCTGCCGAGGGTCCCCTTAAAGGAATTCTTGAGTATACTGACGATGAAGTCGTATCTGCTGATTTCATTCACTGCCCAGCGTCTTCTATATTTGATGCAGGTTCTGGAATCGCACTGAGTGATACCTTTTTCAAGTTGATTTCTTGGTATGATAACGAATGGGGATACAGTAACCGTTGCGTTGACTTACTCAAGCGTGTTGCAGCACTTGTTTAATACCATTCTTACCTAAACATATTGGCGTGGGCTAACATGGCTCTCGTACAACTTCCTACCATCTTTTCATTATGATCAAATCTATCGACGATTTGGATTTGCAGGACAAGCGTGTCTTTCTTCGCGTAGACTTTAATGTACCACTCGATACCGATGGTACCATTACTGATGACACTCGGATTTGCGCTGCCTTGCCCACCATTCGAAAACTTTCTGAGTCTGGAGCTAAGGTTGTTCTTGCAAGTCACCTTGGGCGGCCTAAAGGGGAAAAAGTCTCGTCTATGAGCCTTGCCCCAATCGCTCCTGCATTAGCTAAGCTTATTGGCCTACCTGTTCTGTTCTTGGACGATTGCACCGGTGAGAAGGTTGAGAACGCAGTTAATTCAATGAATCCTGGGCAAATCGCTCTTCTCGAGAATATGCGCTACCACAAGGGTGAGACTGATAATGACCCAACCTTTGCTAAATCTTTAGCTAAGCTTGCTGATGTTTATGTGAACGATGCCTTTGGTACAGCTCATCGCGCCCACGCATCCACCCATGGCGTAGCAGAACTAATCGAAGATCGTGCAGCTGGTTACCTCATTCAAAAAGAGCTCGAATTTCTTGGCAACAAAACTGAATCCCCTGATCGTCCATTCATCGTTATTTTAGGTGGTGCCAAGGTGAGCGATAAAATTACCGTGATTGATCGCCTTCTCGATAAGGCAGATACCATTATCATCGGGGGTGGAATGGCTTACACCTTTGCCTTAGCGATGGGACAGACTGTTGGTGATAGTCTTTGTGAAGTTGATAAAGTAGAACTTGCTCGAAATGCACTAAGGAAAGCCGAGGAGAAGGGTGTAAAGTTTATGCTTCCCGTCGATTATCTGGTTACAGACTCACTTGATTTTGGTAACAAGACTCTGGGTCAAACCAAAGTCGTTGAGGGTGATATCCCTGATGGCTGGGAAGGTGTCGATGCCGGACCCAAGACGATTGCTTTATTTGCAGAAGAAGTAGCAAAGGCAAAGACTGTTCTTTGGAACGGCCCCATGGGCGTCTTCGAAATCGAGGGAGCTAGTAAAGGAACTTTCGCTGTAGCAAAAGCAGTGGCAGAGGGTAGTGCTACCTCTATTATTGGCGGCGGGGATAGTGTTAAAGCTATTAAGCAAAGCGGATATTCCGACCAGGTCACTTTCATGAGTACAGGTGGTGGTGCATCCCTGGAATTCCTTGAAGGGAAGGACTTGCCAGGCGTTACCATACTGGATCAATAATTTATATTTTACCCAAGCCCTTTTTTATTATGAGTCGAAAATTTCTTATCGCTGGAAACTGGAAGATGAATCTTACTCCAGATGAATCTGCCGCATTGGTTGATGAAATCAATTCCCTGACTGGAAGTCAGACCAGTGTCCAGGTTTGTGTATGCCCGCCCTTCACATCCCTCCCTGTTGTCTCCTCCAAGGTCGAGCAATCGGAAGTTCACTTGGGTGCTCAAAATATGCATGCCGAGCCTTCTGGTGCTTTTACCGGTGAGGTTTCTGCAGAGATGCTTCGTTCACTATATGTCTCACATGTAATCCTTGGTCACAGTGAACGGAGGCAATATTTTGGTGAGACAAATGCTTCTATTAACTCAAAGGTTATCGCCGCTATAAATGCTAACATTCGTCCCATTTTCTGTATTGGGGAAACCCTCGAGGAGCGTGAAGCAGGCAAGACAATGGATGTGGTGGGGGCCCAAGTTCGTGAAGGATTAGTTAATTATCCATCATCTGCACTTGACCTTTTGGTCGTTGCCTATGAACCGGTTTGGGCGATCGGAACTGGGAAAACGGCAACCAACGAGATGGCCCAAGAAGTACACCGAGAGGTAAGGAAGATTTTGTCCGAAATTTTTGGTGAATCAGCGGCATCATCCATTCGAATTCTTTATGGTGGATCAATGAAACCTGAAAATGCAGCAGGTTTGCTTGCACAGCCCGATATTGATGGTGGTTTAATCGGTGGAGCCTCGTTATCGTCAAAATCGTTCTGCGATATAATCGAGGCTGCTCTTTCTACCCAAGCATAGCTACTCAGGTTGCCCGCAGCCTAGTTCGATAAATCATTCAACACCTGCTTTGCATGTTCGGCAGGTTTTACTTTGTGGTAGGCCCTTTCAATCTTACCACTTTTGCCTAAAAGAAAACTCATTCGGTGGATACCATTAAAGGTTTTGCCCATAAATTTCTTCTCCCCCCATACCCCAAAAGCCTTAGACATACTAAGATCTTGATCAATCAAAAGAGGGAATGACAGATCATACTTAGCGATAAATTTGCGATGAGACTTTTCTCCGTCCGCAGAGACTCCAAGGATTAAGATATTTAACTTTCTGTATTCAATGTTTAAATCCCTGAACCCACAGGCTTCAGTTATGCAACCAGGAGTCATGTCACGCGGGTAAAAGTAAATTAGGCAACGCTCCCCATGGAGAGATTGATTATCCCACTTCTTGCCTGCCTGATCTATATTGCAAAACTTCGGGCAATCCGTTCCAGCCTCCAATGGATTTGGTTTACTCAGGTGGCTGATAGAAAGCTACGGTTTTCCCTACTTTCGCGATACACTGGGCAGAAACTTCGCTTGAGAATTCCTCAATGATTTTCTTTTGCACTTCCTTGTCACCCGGTAGTCCTAGTTTTATCATCGATTCTTTATTTAGAATCTTTTCACATTCCCGGATAAATTCATGAGATAATCCCCGCTTACCCACTCGTAAATCAATGGGTCTTGTTTTGAGAATTCCCCGTATGTCCCGTTTTTCTTTTCCTTTAATTTCTACCATGGTATTTCTTTTCCGTCTTCCCCCCAAAATCTGCCATTTTGTTGAAGGGTTAAATGATCTGTAATATCGAGGATCTTGCCCACTGAATCCTCAACCGAATACTTTGCTTCTGCTCCACCCATCTCGGTTTTTACCCAACCTGGGCTTAAGGACACCACCTTAATTCCGTTTTCTGCTAAGTCGATGGCTGCCTGTTTGGTCAACATATTGAGTCCCGCTTTGGAGCACTCATAGGCAATCGCCCCGCCAAGTTGGGTGTTGCCACGCAGTTCAATTGAGCCTAACCGACTGGACATATTGTAGATCCATGCATCTGATGATGGTCGCAGGCAGGCCAGGGCATGACGCAGTACAAGAAAAGCACCCCGCAAATTGGTTTGTAGTACCTGAGAGAAGGAATCTGCACTTACTTCATGCAGGTTTCGCCAGTCGATGACTCCGGCGTTATTGAAGAGTCGATCAATGGTAATACTTTTGCGCTCAAGTTCTTCAAAGCAGTCAGTTACAGACTGTTCGTTATTCACATCAAGCTGAACAATCTCCAAGTGTGAGCAGGTTTTTTGGAGATTGGATAAAAAGCCCTCTTTAAAAGGGGTGCGGCACCCGGCAATCACCCGATCTCCACGGTTGAGTAACTGCTTGCACAATTCCCTGCCGATACCCCGACTTGCTCCACTTATAAAATAGCTCTTCATAAAATAAACTTTCCATACAACCTTAAAGAGCGGGTGCAGGCAAGCGGATGTATTGTAATAATTTGCAGGTAATCTGGTGTAGGGATTGACTGCTTGTATATTTTTTCAAATTCTAACCAAGAGAGTTTCTCCTTGTTGAACTATTAACTCTTCAATCAAACCTTTTTTCGCTCTGTACGAAGAAGGTGGTGACTGATAGGGTGTTTTCATCACACAACTAGACTGAACGCGTTGTTTTCGTGCAAGCTTCACAAACTAGGGTAAACTTTTTATTTTAAAATTTATATGTCCGACGAAGAAAAAGAGCCTTCTCCATCTAAGCCAAGTGACCTTGAGCAGGAAAAGCCCAAGCCTAAGCGTCGTGCCCCGGCAGGTCGCAAAAAGCCTATTACCACCAAAGTAAAAAAAGGAGAGGAAGTTGCTACCGCAACCAAAGTTGGCTCACCCGTTGCGAAAAAAGGTAAAACCTCAGCCAAACCCGAAACTAAGGAGAAACCTAATCACTTAGAACCTCGCAAAAAAGTTAACGAGGCCGCGACTGAGTCGAAATCATCGCAAAAACCTGAAATAAAGCCGATAGAAGAAGGGGGCAAGTCAGAGGTTCGGCCTAAGCCTTCGCCAAGGCCTCAAAGGCAACCTGAGCGCCGTGTGCATGAACACAAGACTAAGCATTTTGATGATCAGGCACGCAATGTGCGCGATATCGCAAACCTGAAGGGGAAGCGCCCCATTGTTGCCCTGACTGCATATGATGCGGTGATGGGCAAGTTGGTTAACGACGCGGGCGTTGATTTTATTTTGGTGGGCGACTCGGTGGGAACAACTTTATTAGGGCACCGCACAACCATACCGGTGGATATGACCGATATGGTGCGTCACACTGCCGCGGTTCGCCGTGCCCAACCCAAGTGCTTACTGGTTGCTGATCTCCCCTTTGGAGAGGCGAGCTTTTCCTTTGATCGACTGCTCGATTCGGCCCGCCGGTTGATGCAAGAGGGCGGTGCGGATGCGGTCAAAATTGAGGGAGGTCGCGATGTCGCCGATGATATCGAAAAACTTGTCTCCACTGGGGTGCCGGTGCTTGGTCATATCGGACTACTACCCCAGACGGTAAAAGCAATTGGTGGATACCGGAAGTTTGGCGGCGATCGCCAGGAAGCGGAGGATTTATATACTGATGCAATCGCCCTTGAAGAGGCAGGTTGCTTTGCGGTGGTCGGGGAAATGATTGAGGATGCGGTTGCTCGTGAACTAACCAAGCAGATTCTTCCACCACTGATCGGGATAGGTAGCGGGGCAGCGTGTGACGGGCAGATTTTGGTAAGTGCCGATATCCTGGGGTATAACACAAGGAAGGCACCTTCGTTTGTGAAAACTTATGCCAATTTAAACCAAGTTATCTCTAAAGCTCTTTCTCAGTATGTAACTGAGGTCAAGTCTAGGGAATTTCCCGCCTGAATTTATGAATTTTTCTGTATTAGGAGCTGGGGCATGGGGTACAGCGATGGCAGTATACCTAGCCAGGCTCGGTCATGTAGTCACTCTTTGCCCTCGGCGGATGGAGCATGCCCTCCAGCTCTCATCTGACCGAAAAAACCTTGATTACTTACCTGCAGTTGAATTCCCCTGTGATTTACAGGTTGGCAGGGAGGTGGCTCCGGCAATCATGGAAGCCGATTATATCTTCCTTGCCTGTCCTTCTCACGCATTGCGGAAAACTACATCGGGGGTAGTCGAGCATCTTGTTACCAGCCCTCAACTAAAAGGTGCTCTTGCCCTATGCAAAGGCCTTGAACCAAAGACCAATAAGTATTCTCACGAGGTAATGGCTGAGGTGCTTGGCCCCTCCATAAATTGTGGATATTTAACAGGGCCTTCGCATGCGCTGGAATTGGCAGAGGGTAAGCCTGCTGCAATGTGCCTGGCACTTGATCAAATGGAAGCAGATACTCTTAGCCTACAGGAGGCAATTAGTTCATCGTCTTTGCGCATTTACCGCTCTGATGATCGAGTGGGGGCAGCCATCGGGGGGTGCCTGAAAAATGTTTATGCCATTGCGGTTGGCCTATCTGATGGATTGGAGTTAGGAGATAATGCCCGTGCCGCATTAATTACTCGCTGCCTTAATGAAATGATCGAACTTGGTTTCCATCTCGGTGCAAAGAAGGATACATTTGTGGGCTTGAGTGGAGTGGGTGACCTTATTGCAACTTGTACGGGTGAATGGAGTAGGAATCGAACCTTTGGTCAATCGATCGCTCGTGGAAAATCAGCAAAGGCCATGATTGAGGGTCAAAAAACCGTTGTCGAGGGTTACTGGGCTACAGAATGTTTTTATAGAAAAAGTAAAGAAGCTGGTGCAACCGCCCCCGTTTTGGAACAAGTATATCGTACTCTTTACGAGGGGAGTGACCCGAGGAGTTCAGTAATTGAATTAATGTCTCGCGGGTTAAAAGCAGAAGGATCTTGATAACCTAATAAAGACCCATTCATGAATACAGCGGAACGTCCTAAGCTAAAAGCCCCAGGTGGTGTAAGCGAGCTGCTACTTCATTCGTGTTGTGCTCCTTGTGAGGGAGAGGTTTTGGAGACAATGCTTGAGTCTGGAATCAAGCCGACAGTTTTTTTCTACAACCCAAATATTCACCCCAAAAAAGAGTACGAACTGCGAAAGGAAGAGGATAAAAGATTTTGTGAAAAACTCGGTCTTGCCCATCACGACGGTGATTATGATGTAAGGAATTGGTTTGAGCGAATAAAGGGCATGGAGTGGGAGCCTGAACGGGGAATCCGATGTACCAGTTGCTTTGATATGCGTTTTGAACGTACTGCTCTGTTTGCGAAAGAGCACGGGTTTAGAGTCTTTACGAGTTGCCTGGGGATTTCTCGCTGGAAAAATATGGCCCAAATTAATGGTTGTGGAGAACGGGCTGCGTCCCGTTACGACGGAATGACTTACTGGACTTACAATTGGAGGAAATGTGGAGGCTCGCAAAGAATGCTTGAGGTTTCCAAAAGGGAAAACTTTTATCAGCAGGAGTATTGTGGCTGTGTTTATTCTTTACGAGATACTAACGAATGGAGGATGTCCAAGGGACGAAAAGAGATAGAAATTGGTAAGAATTTTTATGGTACTGAAACCAAGCAAGAATCAAACTCGTAATACTTCAGCTTATTTATTAATATGTTGAAATGATCAATTCTTCGGTTTGGCAATCCCTTCGTAACGAAGCTACTGCAGTAGCATCGCGGGAGCGCATACTTGCCAAGGTACTAACTGAATATGTATTAGAGCGGTCATCTTTAGAGGATGCATTAAGTTGGCGTTTATCTTCCCGCTTAGCAAAAGGTGCAGTTCCTGGTAATGATTTAAGGGAACTCCTGCTTCATGCTTACAACTCTGTACCTACTATTATTAAGTCAATCGAACGAGACCTCGAAGCAGTTAAAGAAAGAGATCCGGCATGCGATGATTTCCTTAGCCCCTTTTTATACTTTAAGGGATTTCAAGCTTTGTCTGCTTACCGAGTATCTAATTGGCTTTGGTTAGAAGGTCGTAAAGACCTCGCTCTTTACCTGCAAAGTCTAATCTCGGTTGTCTATGGAGTTGATATCCACCCTGCTGCTTTAATTGGAAAAGGTATACTACTTGACCACGCCACTGGTTTTGTAGCTGGAGAAACTACTGTAATCGAGGACAATGTGTCTATTTTGCATGAAGTTACTCTCGGCGGAACCGGAAAGGATCGAGGTGACAGGCACCCCAAAATCCGTTCTGGTGTTCTCATTGGAGCAGGCGCGAAAATACTTGGTAATGTCGAGATTGGTGAAGGGGCACGGGTAGGAGCAAGTAGTGTGGTATTGGCAGATGTTCCTCCTCATGTATCAGTAGCCGGCGTACCATCGAAAATACTTGGCTCTTTTGCAGATGAATCGATTCCTTCTTTGGGTATGGATCATACCCTAATTAATATGAAGGTATATGAAGCGGGGGGAGGTATCTGAACCAAACTTCCTCATTTTAGCCCCAATGATTGACGAAAACGAATCTAGTATTTAAAAAAACAGATATGCCAGAATTATCTAATCCCGATATCGTTTCCTTTAAAAATGATGAACAAACTGGTGGAGTCTCAAGTAAACCAGTAGAAGATATCGAAGTAAAAGACGCCCAGATGATTTTCGATTCAGTTTGGCATGAACTGGAGAAGGAAGTTGGTGCGGAAAACCTCAAGTTTCCAGCAGAAATCTTCTGGCTTAATGGTGCTCCTGGTGCAGGGAAAGGTACACAAACCGCATTCATTATGGAGTTTCGTGACCTCACCGAGAGACCTATTGTGGTGAGTGAACTCTTACAATCCCCGGAAGCCAAGAAAAAGATTGATGCCGGCTTACTTGCCGGTGATCGCGAGGTTACAAAACTAGTACTCCGAGAATTACTTGATCCAAAGTACGAAAGTGGCGCAGTAGTGGATGGATATCCCCGTACTAAAACTCAGGTGGAGTGTTTAAAGCGTTTTCACAGACGATTAAGCGATTTGCGAAGCAAGTATCTAGGGACATTCCAAGAGTCACAGTTCCCCAAACCCCGCTTTCATATAATCATGCTCTTTATTGATGAGGATGAAAGTGTGCGCCGACAACTCTTGCGAGGAGAAAGGACAATTGCTCACAATAAAGAGGTTGAAGCCTCAGGGGTAGGCACCAAATGGGAGACGCGCAAGACAGATCTAGACGATTCATCCGCTCACAAACGGTACAAAACCTTTAAGGAATCCACTTACGATTCCTTAACCACACTACGCGAAGTTTTTCATTATCATTTTATTAATGCCCACGGGACCATTATTGAAGTTCAGCAACGTATTATTAGTGAGTTAAAGTATCAGAGTTCCCTCGAGCTTGATCAACCAACTTACGATCGAATATCCTCCATTCCCCTTGCTGAACAACTATCCTTGCACGCCAGGCAGATCTTGGTCAATCGTTTGGATTCTTATGAGAAATTTCATTGTGAATTATTTGAACAGGTGGTTGGTTTAATAAAATCAAAGTTCATTCCGATTGTTGAGAAGCATTCAATTTCGGGGTTAGCATACATCAACTCAGAGGATGCTGTACTTAATGATCCTCTAGCAATAGCAATGCTAATAGATGTTTTTACTGAGCGAGGGTTTACTGCAGTCGTGGATATTCGTAAGATGGAAGTCCCCGCAAGGATTGATCCAAAGTCATTCGAAATAATTAATAGGGTAAAAAATGTCTATCGTGTGAGAATTAATTTCTCTGGTTCGAAAATCCGTCGTGGTTAATCACACTTCACTTCTTTAATCCTTATACATATATGGACCCCAGGTATCATAAGCTTGCCAGTAATTTGGTCTCTCACTCGGTTAATTTATCTCCAGGCGAAAAGGTCCTCATTCATGCGTTTGATGTTCCTGAAGAAATTACCCTTGCCCTGGTGCGAGCAGTAAGGCAACGCCAGGCACATCCTTTTGTCCAACTTCAATCTGGTCGGGTTGAGCGAGAGTGTTTACTTGGTGGAAAGGTTGAGCAATTTGAAACATCCTTAAAGTGGGAACTTGAAAGAATGAAGGAAATGGATGCTTATATCGCTTTGCGCGGTTCATCTAATGTTTTTGAAACTTCAGACCTTCCTTCTGATGATCTACAGAGAGCCATGAAAACTCTCAAGCCAGTTCTCGACTGGCGGGTAAATCAAACAAAATGGTGTGTTTTGCGCTGGCCAACCCCGTCAATGGCACAGCAGGCAAAGATGAGCACAGAAAGGTTTGAGGATTTTTACTTTAATGCCTGCTGTATGGATTATGCAAAAATGAGTTTGGCAATGAACGGTTTAGTTGAGCGGATGCGTAACGCCGACCAGGTTTCCATTTCCGGTCCAGGAACTGATTTAAATTTTTCAATTAAGGGCATTGACGCAGTCGGTTGTTCAGGAACTCACAATATTCCTGACGGTGAAGTGTTCTCATGTCCGGTAAGAGACAGTGTAGAAGGGTATATTACCTACAATGCCGACACCATATATCAGGGGACTTCTTTTTCCAATATTAGATTGTCTTTTAAAGATGGGCGAATTGTAGAGGCAACGGCATCTTCAAATGAAGATAAATTGAATGAAATCCTGGATTCTGATGACGGCTCTCGTTATATCGGAGAATTTGCCATCGGGTTTAATCCGATGATCAAAGAACCAATGCTGGATATTTTGTTTGATGAAAAGATATCTGGCTCTTTCCACTTTACTCCTGGCCAAGCTTATGAAGAGGCAAATAATGGGAATAAATCACAGGTTCACTGGGATATGGTCTGCGTCCAACGTCCAGAATGGGGAGGTGGAGAAATTCATTTTGACGGGGAATTAATTAGAAAAGACGGACTATTCATTCCCGATAACTTACAGTCACTCAATCCGGAAAATCTGCTGTCCAACGGTTAATCATTTTAAGATGGATCGCTTTATCGAGTCTCTACCTAAAACGGAGACTCATCTGCATATTGAGGGAGCAATACCTTGGGAACTCTTTGAAAATCGTTTTCCTGGAGAATTCCTTCAGGTTCCAGAGTTCAGGAAGCCCGACTTCCGCTATAATAACTTCCAACAGTTTGAAAAGATTCTAATTGATCATGCATTGCGAGTAATTAAGAGCCCTGAGGATTACGCAGAGATCGCGAAGATGCTGTTCGCCACGCAACTTTCCCAAAATATTGCTTATGTCGAACTAAGTTTTCATGCGGGCATGATTGAGTTCCTTAAAATCAGTGGGGAAGATATTATTCAAGCTATACGGTCAGTCGTGCCTGATGGCTTGGAGGTTCGTATTTTTATGGGTATGAGCCGGGATTCTTATTCTTCATTCCTTGGACCACTATTAGAAGAAGCAGTCGAGAGTTGGGAAGGTCTTTATGGCATCGATCTTCATGGACCTGAAGATTTACCCTCGAAAGATTGGATGCCTCGATTATGGTCCATTGCCCACGCAAATGGAAGAATGCTAAAAGCCCATGCTGGTGAGTTTGGCTCTGCACAAAATGTCAAATGGGCGGTCGAGAGTCTTGGAGTAAAAAGAATCCAACATGGAATAAGTGCATCGGATGATGAAACTGTAATGGAATTACTTGTGGAGAAGGGTGTGGTTTTAGACCTTTGTCCAATAAGTAATTATAAATTACGGGTTTTTGATAATTGGGATGATTATCCAATTCGTAAGTTCTTAAACAAAGGAATTCGTTGTACGATTAGCACGGACGATCCTTTCTCATTTGGAAATTGCTTGAATGATGAGTACAAATACCTGGTTCGTTACATGGGCTTCTCCGCCTCCGAAATCGCGGAAATTGCCAAAACTGGTTTCGATATAGCTGACCTTCAGGATTATCAAAAGAAAGAATCGATGAATCAAGTTGATCATTTATTATCCCTGGAAAGAGGGAATGAATTGTAAATGAAAGACATCTTCACTTGCCCCGACAACCAAAGTGGTCGAGTAGACAAAATTCTTGCCGATAAGTATTCAGATTTTAGCAGGGAATTTATAAAACAATCTATTGAGGTTGGTAAGATCTCTCATATTGATGGATCCCTCATCGTACCGAAGACCAAAATTAATTCGGGAGATCAATTATTAGTCGATTTATCTCGCCCGAAAATTAATGCACTTGAGCCATACAAATATGACCTATCCATCATCCATGAGGATGATCATATCCTTGTAGTCAATAAACCAACCGGTATGGTAGTACACCCAGGGGATGGGACCGACAATACAACCTTGGTTCACGCTCTTTTGAATCATTGCCCAAATGCGTTATCTCCTATTGGAGCACCGCTTCGTCCAGGTATTGTTCATCGGTTGGATAAGGAAACGAGCGGTATCATCTTGGTAGCTAAGTCTGAACTAGCACACCTTTCACTCGCTGAACAATTCGCAGGTCGTAAAACGGGAAAGCTTTATCAGGCAATTGTCTGCGGAAAGGTCGGAAAATATGGGGAGTTTAATCAACCGATTGGACGCCACCCAAAGGTACGCGTGAAAATGGCAGTTTCCGAAAAAGGGAAGTCGGCCTGTACGAAATGGGAAAGACTAAGTTCTTTTGGTGATGAATTCAGCCATGTGAAATGTGAGATTTTGTCTGGCCGGACCCATCAAATAAGGGTTCATTTCTCTGCGGCCATGCACCCGTTAGCAGGAGATGTAACATACGGGTATAAACAACATAAGGCAAAGCCCGTCGTTTTCCCTCGGGTTATGCTTCATGCATGGAAGTTAAGTATTTTTCACCCAGGGCACAAAAAACAAGTAAGCTTTACATCTCCACCTCCTAATGACTTCGATCAATGCCTTGGCAAGTTAAAGGCATTAGTCGGCGAATAAATAGTTAGTCCTTATGTGTAAGGGTAGTGGTGATTCGGGAAAACGCATCATCCACATCGTCGACAATTTGAAAGAGTTCGACATCACCTGGTGAAATTACTCCCCATTTGATAAAATGATCAAAATTGATCAATCCATCCCAAAACTCTTTACCGTAAAGAAATACAGGTAGTTTCTTGTGCAGTTTATTTGTTTGAGCCAGGGTAAGGGTCTCAAATAATTCATCCATCGTCCCAAATCCACCTGGGTAAACGACTATGGCTTTCGCATGGTAAAGGAAGTAAAATTTCCGCAGGAAAAAGTAATGGAACTCAAAAGAGAGCTCAGGATCAGCGTAAGAATTAACACCTTGTTCAAAGGGTAGGCTTATTCCTAGTGCAACGGATTTACCTCCTGCCTCCTTTGCACCTTTATTTGCAGCTTCCATCATACCCGGACCACCACCTGAGCAGATAAAATACTTCTCATCTACTGGGTTGCTATCTGACCATTGAGTAAGCATACGAGATAAATCAACGGCATCGTCGTAGTATTTGGAAAGCCGTGCAATAGATTCTAACTTGCTCAATTTTTCAATCTCTTCATCGGATCGTTTTTCGCTACTTGGTAACTGAGAAGCAAAGTCCTTGAGTTCAGCCTTAGCTATATTATGAGGCTTCGGGCGGGCAGATCCAAAAAAAACAATAGTGTTATCAATTCCCTGCTTAGAGAGCCTATTCTCAGGTTCCAATAGTTCGCACAAGACACGGATAGACCGAGCATTATGACTGTTGAGGAAATTTTTATTATCGTAAGCTTTGGAGGGGTTATTTGTCATTCATTAGATCATGATAGGTGAAAATAAATTTAAAAGGTAAAAGAAAATATGGATTTGTGGTTAAAGTTATCATTTATAGCTCCGACTATGAATAGTAGCCACAGGGACGTGGCCTCCGAAACTTGATTCGATCCACAGGAGGTTGATTAGAATCAGCAAGTATTCCGCTACAGGAATCAAATTTCATTGCTGTGATTTATTTTAATAAATGTTCCCAATCTAAGTTAGCTGACCAGTTACCAAAACTTGGTAATCACTCGGAAAACCTCATTGAATTCCCTTCTCAAGATTCAGAGTTCATAAATGAAGAAGTAGGAAAGTGGGTGGATAAACTAATGAAGAATGAAGTCGAAGAATGGAGTTCCAACTCTGCATCACCTGACCATCTTGAAGAAGACATAGAAGTCAGTCAGAAACTCGCAGATCAACTAGTAAGGAAGGGAATCGTTTAGTCCTGTGTCCAAGTTTGCATTGCGTATTTGGGCAGTGGCATGGGTGTCCTTAACTTCCTGCTCCCCATCAATGGTCGAAGAACGACCCGAGCAAAACTCGACAAATTATCCGACAAGCTCTGAGCATGCCCAGCAGCAAATAGGCTCATTAGCAAACTTGTTTCAGAATAAGGCGGCAAACGAATCCAAAAAGGAGCAATTGCTTAAAGATTTCACCAAACCTTTACAATCCTATCCGTTGGTTGAAAGTTCCATGACGAAATATGAAAATGACGGATTACTTTATCGAAAGGGAATCCCGACCCCGTTTAGCGGAAGATTAGTCGAGCGTAACCCCCTAGGCATTTCAACACTTGAAGCATCATTCCTGGACGGTTATCCCCATGGCCAGCAAGTAAGGAGATACCCAGACGGCACCATCTCGATGGAAGCTATTTTCGATCGTGGGGTACTTACTGGGATAAAAACAAGATGGTGGAAGAATGGTCAAATACGGGAGGAAGAGTATTGGGATGGTGGGAATTACAGAGGCAAAAAAAGTTGGGATGATAATGGTAGGGTGATCAAGGAAGAGAGAGTTAGGTAGATCCTTTACCTTCCTTCGTGAACTCGGATATTCTGTCGAGATAACTACCAAAGTCTCCAACTCGTAAAACGGACAAGTTGGGTACCACATTGGACCTTTCAATATCCCGCCATGAATGAAAGATTAAATCCGTTACTTCGTCCGGACAAACTACAGCCAAAAACTTAGTCTTTTTCGCAGAGTTAGTATTTTTTAATAAATTCACTAACTCGTCTGTGCAGGCACTTGAGATAGTCTCGCGCACTTCGATTCCCAAGTTTAGCCCAGGCACCCAAAGGTCGACTTCATTTGCATTAAAATTTGATACAATTTTTAACTTCCTCCGCTTAAGCTTTTCTTCACAAATATGAATAAGATCAGAAATCTTAGCAGATTCCCCCTGAATAGATAGTTTCTCCTTTGAAACCAATGAATTGAGGTAGGAAAGAAGGTTTCCTTTGTGAAGCAATTGAACTCGTTCAAGCACAAACCCACGAATCGCTGGGTCAGGAAATAGCATTTCTAGCGTGGGCAAATCTTCATCATTAGCATTAATCTTTGACAGTTCCTGGTTTCGTTCATCGATGATTCTAGAAATACCAATCGGGATTTTGATCGTGTGTACCCTTAAATCATAACTAGCTTGAGTTGATGCAAGCTTAGCAATTTGCTCCCGAATCCACATGCATAATACAGCAGCTTTTTCATTGGACTGGTAACCTTCGCCTTCAATTTCCGAGGTTAGTTCTTTAAATTCTTTTACAAGAGAAGCTTTATTTTTTTTGGCTTCTTTACTTTCCCTAAGGCTTTTAACTATTTCCTCTATAAGATACTGATCATCTCTCCAATCTCTTCGCCTCCTATGGTAAATTGGAGTAGCCAAGGACGTCGAACTCAGCTTTTTAATTAAACTTTTTTTTGGGGGAAAATTCACAAGGACTTAAAAGAAATTTCAATTTTCAACATTCTATGTGATGATTTGTGTTATATGCAATTCTTCAATCTTCCGGTAGTCACTCAAGCTCTCTGCAATAATTTCCTCCTTTTTATATCTCTATTTGCTGGGGCACTGCCAACTTTCGGGGAAGCAGTGGAGCAAGTTGAAAGTAATTCATCTCAACAAAAAAAGAGCATTATTCGAGTTATTAAGCCAGGAATATTTGATTACCAATCGAATGAATACTTGGTTCGCATGCGGGCTTGGGGTGTCGGGTTCCCTGCTCGAGATCAACCAGGTTTTAATGAAGCAATCAATTTTACTGAAACAAAACTCCTAAATGCTTCAGTCACCATAAAAGTAAAAAGTGCATTCGATGCACAGAACCTTAAAGTGGTAGATGTCTTAATCGGCGAAGATCAAATCAGTTTTTCTCAGGAAGCTATAACACAAGGTATTGGTTGGCACCTAGAAAAAGAGACTAACCGCCACGGAGTATTTATCATTTCACAAATCAAGGCTAAGAGGAAAAACATAGGTGTATGGAAGCACGAAAACGCATACAATCAACAAGAGGTTCAATCAAGCATTCCAGTCCCTATGCTACGATCAATGATCGGTCAAAACCCATTTTCTGCTAGCATACAATACTGGGTGACATCATTCGGGAAGGTACACCGTCCGGAATGTACTTTCTACGAGCGTGGAAGAGGTGAACTGAGCAGAAGGCCTACGGGGAAAGATTGTAGGTTATGCGGAGGAGCAAAAAACTCCAAATAGTAGCTATGAATTGGCAATTTCAGCCAGTTCTTCTTTTGTTTTTAAGCCAACTATAGTCTGGGACAAGGAACCGCCCTTATAAACTAATATGGTAGGAATGGATTGTACGCCATGTTCCTGAGCAAGGTCAGTATTCTCATCCACATTAACTTTATAAATGGCCACCTTGTCGGACATTTCGGCATTAAGTTCTTCGAGGATTGGACCAAGTGCTTTACATGGGCCACACCAAGGAGCCCAGAAGTCGATAAAAGTCGTTTTGTCACTAGAACTAGTGATTTTATTGAAGCTGTCTTTATTTAGGTTAATTAATTCGCTCATGATAGAGTCAGGATTTAAGGAATATTAGAATGGTTAAGGTGACTGCACCACCAAAAACCAAAAAGTCAAAAAGTAGGAGGGTGATACTTGGTCTCGAACCAGATGCCTTCTTGTCTGTATTTTGGGTTGAAGATTTGGCTTTCTTCGCGCTCTTCTTAGAGGATCTTGAATTTGTTTTGGACTCAGAGTTGTCAACGGGTGCAGGAACTCCAGGTGGTGTAGGGATAGCCCCAGGGGGGGCGACTACTGCAGGGGGGGCGACTGCTGGAGTTGGTGGTACTGGTTGGCCAACCGGAGGAGCCATAGGCGTTGGTGGGGGAGAAGAAAGAGTAGGGGGAGGAGTGCCAAGTGCAGGAACAGGAAGCGGGGGTGCTGGATGCGAAGATATTGGAACTGCGGGTGCGGGCCTGGGTGCGGCAACCTTGAGCTTAGGAGGAGCACCTGAACCACCCGGAATACTAAGCTTCAAACTAGGGCCTGGTGGTGGTGGGGTTGTTGCCATATTGAAAAATCAGTCTGCGGGTGAATTTTTAGCAATTATGTCAGATAACTCCTCAGGGTCAGTTTCATTAAGATCTTTTCCCTTGATCGATAAATCTTCCATTGTCTTCAGGAGTGTTTCGGTCATGCGACCATGAGTTTCATCAGAACCACCAAGAATTGAAAACTTATCAGCTTGAGTGATGCGTTTGTGTCCATCGGTACAATCTAATCCAAGACCTAATAAGTGAGCCATGACCTTGGGGTCTTTATAGGGTATTGATGTATTAAATGGTCTAGGATTCATATATTCTATTTATTTGCATAAATGAGCATTAGTCAATCTCACATAGATTACAAGGAGTTCAATCCATCAGGTTCAGTTAGTCGATTCAATTTAAAACCGCTAAGGCTCAATCCAATAGTCCACTCGGTATTATTTTCTTTACGTGTTCCTTTCCTTTGGGTCATTGATGCGTCCCATATCCAACTACTGCCAGTTCGATATGCCAGGCTACCACGCCAGTATGTTAAACTATCTTGCTTTAAATCATAGAGTGCACTCGTAGAACAAAACAATTTTTCATTCAATCTCTTCCATGCACTTGAATGTAAGTAGTTGTTGAAATTTAAATAACTAATGTAGCTAAGGCTGGCTCCCTGGAACCTACCATCTCTTAGGTTAATCCCATATGATTTCCGATAATTTCTACCGTTTTTAAGGTCAACTTTTTGCCTAAGATTTATACTGAACCAAGAGCTTGGATGAATTGAGATATCCCCATACAGGAACCTAGTCCCATCAACTCCTTCGGGGTAAGAGCTCCATAAATCGTAAAATGCCCTCATCGACAGCAGTTTCCGGTTTACATCTTTCCATTTCCCCAAGAAACTATTTTCCCACCCAAACCGAACCAAATCTTTCTCTACGATGGTTTCGTTGTTGGAGTCGTCAAGAAGGTCCAAGGGTGCAAGGTTTAAATCTTCTATAACTGGGTAAATACTTGGAGTTATAAAACTTGGGCTTTCTGATAGAAGTTTTGAGCTTCGAACGCCTAGGGAAAACTTGGTGATGTGAAAAACCTTTTCAATTTCCCAAACAGTATTTTTAAAAGGAATAAACTGATGAAGATTTGCATGTAGATCAATACCGTACTCACCAAAGGTTCTGCCCATCGAATTTGAATCAAATTCATAAACTTGGTGAACAGTAGCCAAAGAAGGAGTAAGCTGAATGCCCTGGTATAGTTGAAAGGGTTTCTCGATTTTATAACCAAGGCTCATCCTATCGATTGGAGAAGCACCGTTGCCTAGTTCATCTCTTCTTATTAATCTGGCAAAATGAAGAGAACCTGAATGGTAGGCAGCCCACTTTGGCACAGGGCCAAACTCCAAGCTAATCAAGGGGAGTTGTTCGATCTTTGCCTCATGTTCATGAGCTTGCCACTTCGAGAGAATAGAGGCGGAGTAACCATTTCCTTCGTAGGTTAATTCGGAATGACTTTGATTCCATTGATTTCTGTAAAAGTAATTTCTTTGAAAATCCCGGATTATATCGGAGTCTCTTTCCCATTCTATTAATGTAGCCGACCTCCATCTGTCATTGAAGCGGGCAAGGTTGCGAAGCTGTATAAAACTTCGACTTTGCCCAATAGGGTAACCTCGCAAGTCATTCCCAAGGTTTGTACCTTGGTCATTAATCCATCCTCCGCTTAACCGGGTGCGTACTAAACTGTTAGTTGTTTTTTTATCAAAACTGATTGTGGGCTTCATGAATAAGCCACGATTTTGATAATAGGTAAGCTTAGCTTGCGAACTTACCGCTTCCCATGAATAATTCACTCCAAGTTCTCCATACCACCCAAGTACACTATCCTCGCCAACCTTGAATAATGAACTGGGGCCAAACCCTTCATTTTTCCGACTACGAAAGCCAGGCAGGACACCAATAAGCGTTTCGCCAATTCGAACCTGAGAAGATTTAATAGAAAATGTAGAATTATTTCTATCTACAGAATATCGACTCGTTCGAAGATTAGGTTCAAATAAGCTAGGTTCTGACATGTAAAACTGAGCATTTGAGAAGGTTTCAATGGATGCGTTTTTTTCCATTGTTTCTGCAATAAATACTTTGGGTGGACTACCACCAGTAACATTCCAGGCGATATAATCTCCATTTTGTGTAAGCAAGTGAACTCTGTCGGCTAGTATGCGGGTATCACCTTTGGTTAAGCAAACATCACCAGTTGCCATAGCCTCACCCCTTGATCGAATCCAGGTTATTTCTTCTGCGAGTAAAAGAAAGTCATCACCGCGAAGCGAGGCTCCGTCATGTGCAGTTACGGATTTATTCTCATCATCAAAGACAATCGGACCATCACATTCCAATACCAAATCAGATGTAATGCCATCAATAGCAAGCAAGTAAGAGGCCAAAAAAAAGGCAGAGTAAGTTACATAACTACAGAGTCTTCGATAGAGCACTGTTTGAAAGATGTATTTTTGTCGGAAAGCGACAAGGAATAAATGATCTACTTTCAATCAATCTTGCTATTTACTACTTCTCATACTCTAAGTGGAACACTTAATGATTATATCCAAGAACGAATTGTTCAATATTATGGATGGGTCTTACCATGATCCCCATCACTTGCTTGGTATGCACATTTTGGGAGATGGGGCTGGCTTAGTTGTGCGGACCTGGGACCCGGGAGCTAAAGAAATTTCACTTCTTTGTACAGAGAGTGGGGATTCCTTCAATATGGTATGCATTAATAATAAAGGCTTTTTCGAACTTGTTCTTCCTTGCCGATTGTCACCTTTCTCTTACCGGTTGCTTTCAATATATGATGGTGGGGAGAGGGAATGGGTTGACCCCTATGTTTTTTTACCAAGCATAAATAACACTGAACTTACCGCATTTAATGAGGGTTGGGAGAGACGCCCATTTGATAAGCTTGGGGCAATCCCCAAGCTACACCAGGGAACTTCAGGAGTTTCTTTTGTCGTCTGGGCACCTTCTGCAAAGTCTGTACATCTTGTTGGCGACTTTAATCACTGGAATCATTACGCATTACCAATGCGCTCACTTGGCAGTTCGGGGTGTCGTGAATTGTTTGTCCCCCATGCCAAAATTGGGGATAAATATAAGTTTAGAATTCTTGGGTCTGATGGTGTCCTTCGCGAAAAAGCGGACCCTTTTGGATGGCGATTCGAACCACCACCAGGAAATTCTTCGATCATTGATGATCGATCCCTTCAAAGAAGTTCAATTCTTCGCACAAAACCTAAGAACCCTAGAGCTCTGCCAATTTCCATTTACGAAATGCACCTGAGTTCATGGCGTTTTCACCCTACAGAAAATCGACCTCTTTCTTTTCTTGAGCTAGCCCGTGAGTTACCTGATTACTTGGTTAAGTTAGGTTTTACTCATGTTGAGTTTTTACCACTTAATGAGTACCCATTTGATCCAAGTTGGGGCTATCAGGTAACTGGATATTACGCACCCACTCACAGGTTTGGTCCCCCTGAGGACTTGTTTCAACTTATTGAAGCATTACAAACTGCAGGTATTGGCGTGATCATAGACTGGGTCCCGGCACACTTTCCTTCTGATGAATTTGCACTCTCCCGGTTTGATGGAACCTGCCTTTTTGAGCATGAAGATCCCCGAAAGGGAATGCATGCAGAGTGGGGCACTCTTTGTTTCAATTACGATCGACCTGAAGTTAGAAGCTTTTTAATAGGGAGTGCCATTGCCTGGATGGATAGGTTCGGAATTGACGGCTTCCGGGTCGATGCAGTGGCCTCTATGCTCTACCTTGATTATGCCCGCAAAGATGGTGAGTGGTGCCCGAATCAATTTGGTGGAAACGAAAACTTTGAGGCTATAGATTTCCTCAAACAATTTAATCATGCAATTCACGAAGAGTACCCTGAGGTTATTAGTATTGCGGAGGAGTCGACTTCTTTTCCTCAGATAACCAAGCCCCCCTTCATGGGTGGGCTTGGGTTTGACCTCAAATGGAACATGGGCTGGATGCATGATGTTCTGGGTTATTTCTCATCTGATCCAAACCACAGGACAAGCAAGCACGACAACTTGACCTTTGGAGCAATCTATCAATTCTCAGAAAACTTCGTTCAAGCCTTTTCCCACGACGAAGTGGTTCATGGAAAAGGTTCGTTGGTTAATAAGATGAATTTAGCTTACGAGGAGGATAGGATCGCTAACTTGAGGGCTTTACTTGCCTTACAGTGGACCTGGCCTGGGAAAAAGACTTTATTTATGGGGTGTGAATTTGGCCAGTGGAAGGAGTGGGACTACCAGGCTGCCTTAGATTGGCAATTGCTTGAGTTCCCTAATCACCAAGGCTTATGCAACCTAATTTCTGACCTCAATGCACTCTATCAAAAACATCCAACTTGGGCTGAATCTGATCATGACGGCACAAAATTCAAATGGATAGATTGCAACGATTCGGGAGGACAAACCTTGAGCTTTCTTAAGTTTGGAAATTATCCCAATGATACGCTTTTGGTGGCATGCAATTTCTCGGACTCTTTGAAGCATAGGGACTGGGGGTGTCCACACTCTGGTATGTGGGAGGTTATTCTAGATACAGACTCCCCGAATTATTCGGGTCACGGTGCTGCTGGATCAACCCGATTTGAAAGCTTTGCTGAACCGAGGAATAATCAACCAAACGGACTATCTTTTGCAGTTAACCGCTGGAGTATAAGGATTCTTTCTCTCGTTGCTGACCAAAATTAAAGGATTAAATTACACCGCTATCAGCAAAGCTATAATATCCTATTCCCGTAGGACAGTTATTGGGTTCACCTATAATTACATGATCATGAAAATCGATATCCAAAAACCTTGCGGCTTCGGATATTTTTTGAGTTACCTTTAAATCGCTTGAACTTGGCGTGGGATCACCACTTGGATGATTGTGAGCAAGAATAATTGCCGTGGCACCCCAGCGTATCGCAGGTTTAAAAACCTCACGGGGATGGACAAGGCTTCCTGTTGCCGTACCAGTAGTGATATTTTCCAATCTTAATAATTTATTCTTTCGATCCAGGCATAATACCCAGACTTTCTCCACTGACTCGACAAGGGACTCCGGATAAAGAAGGTTCCACACCATTTGCGGTTCATCAAAGAAAATGGCTTCCAATCTATTACCCTGGGAAATTCTCTTGGCAACTTCAACCAGGGCACTTAATTGCAGAGCCTTTACTTTACCAATCCCAGGAATCTTTCGGAACTCCAAAGCATCCCAGCGCACAAGTCCCGCAAGGGAACCAGCCTGACTGATTAGAATATCAGCTAAAGACAAAACATCATATCTGGCTGTTCCGGAACGCAAAATCATGGCGAGTAATTCGCGGTCTGAAAGAGCCTTAGAACCAAGATTCTCTAATCTTTCCTGGGGGCGTTCACTAGGTGGTAAATCCCGCAGGGATACATTCTTGCCCCGGGGATCTTTACTCATGGCATGTTAAATCAAATTAATCGGGCAAGTTTACCTCAACATATGCATCCCTTTTTTGGCGAGATAACCATATCCGCTGATCGTTAAGTTCAGATTTCCTTGCCAGGATGCCTTCAATCTCAGCACGAACTTCATTGATCGGTAAATTTTTGGCAGCTTCAATCTTATCAACTTTTATGATATACCATGCCAAATTCTGCGAGGAGGCAACTGAACCGTCTGCCTTTCTTTCCATCAAGTTTACCGCAAAAGGCCTGGAACTCTCTCCTTCATTGAGTCTAAATGCAATATCCCGAATTTGGTCATTTCTAATTTCGTCCTTAGAGACAAAAAATCCCCAACTCCCACTATTTTTAAGGAAAGGGCTTTGCCCATTCTTGGATGCGAGATCCTTAAAATCAGAACCCTCTTGAATAAGGTTATAAACTTCTTGGGCGGTAGAATTCAGGTCTCCTGGCTTCTTATTATCTCCAGAAAAAACTATCTCACTCAGCCTGATTCTCTTTCCAACTCTAAAATCATTTTTATTCTTTTGATAGTAATTCTCGACGCTCTGCGGGCTAATCTCGTCTCCACTTCTTTTCCTCTGAGCGAGCATATGCATGTGAATAATATCTTCCTTTAATTGCTCCTTATACTCTAGTGTGGATTGCCCATTGCTTTGTAAAACCTCGCGAAACAACCTGCGGTCCCCGTTAAAATTAGACATTAATTTATTTGAGTATTCCTGCTCAACATAAGTTTCAGGGAGCTCCATGCCCTTTTCTTTAAATGCGATTTGCGAAAGAAGTCTGTCAATTTTACCATCCACAAATTCACTAGCTCTTTGAAGCTTCTCTTTTTCAGAAAAGTTTAATTTCTCCATCGCAAGTTCAATTTCCCCCCATGTGACGACTCTGTCATTAATCCGGGCAACTATTCGATTTATCTCAATTAACTCATCCTCTGCAATTAGGTAGCCAAAGCCTGACCCTATGATAATGAAAAACAACCTAGCTAACATGTTTAATCCCATGAATGTGAATCTTGAGAAATCGAATGATTTCCTTCAACTTTAAAAGTGGAAGTTTTTCATTAAGTCGTGGAATTCTTCCCATCTTTTTCAAATATTTCACGCCATCTCTTGAACTTTTCTTCACTTCCCTGCAAAATAATTCATTTTCTTTGCTTGAGATTGAATCAAATCCAGCTTCCTGACCAAGGCATTTAATCTCCGTCTCATAGAATAAAGCTCGGGTCTGGTCAGGAATCGGACCAAATCGATCCCTGAGTTCTTCCTCATAAGTCGTAATTTCCTCAATTTTCACGATTGAAGCTATTTTCCTGTAGCACTCAATACGCAACCTAGGCTCACTTATGTAAGCTGCCGGGAAACAGGATGCCATGGTTGCATCCTGCTCATCATAAAACAATGAGTCGTCCGTATGCAGGAAATCCATTCTGACGACTGCAGTGGGACGAAGGGCATTCTCGTCGCCCTTCAACCTCGAGACACTTTCTCGAAGCAACTTGCAATACATCTCAAAACCGACTCCGGCAATGTGTCCACTTTGCTCACTACCCAATAGATTTCCAGCACCACGCAATTCAAGATCCCTCAGTGCGATTTTAAAACCAGCCCCCAAGCTACTTGTTGAACGCAGAGCGGATAAACGCTTGCGCGCCATATCCTTAATGGGGAGTAGGGGATTAACTAGCAGATAAGCATATGCTTGCCTTGTAAATCTCCCGACTCGCCCTCGGAGTTGGTACAATTGCGAAAGGCCAAATTTGTCTGCTTCTTCGATGATGATGGTGTTGCAATTGGGGATATCCAAACCTGACTCGATTATGGTCGTACAAATTAATAAATCGTACTTCCCTTCAATGAACTCGACCATGACTTCTTCGAGTTCACTCTCTCCCATCTGCCCATGCCCAACCGCTATCCGTAACTTGGGAAACAAACTTTGCAATCTGCGAGTAACAGAGTGAATCGTTTTTACCCGGTTATGAAGATAAAAGGCCTGCCCACCTCTTCTTAATTCCAGGGCGATCGCTTTTTTCAGAATATCATCCGACCCTTTAACGATTTCGGTCCTTATAGGTCTGCGGTTGGTTGGGGCAGTCTCTATGGTACTAAAAGAACGAACGCCAACCATTGCAAAATAGAGAGTACGGGGAATTGGTGTTGCACTTAGGGTTAGTACATCAACATTGGCCTTCAGTTTCTTCAACTGTTCCTTGTGTTCAACTCCAAACCTTTGCTCCTCGTCCACAATCAATAATCCCAGGTCCCGAAATTCGAGGTCGGCAGAAAACATACGGTGTGTGCCGATGACCATGTCTAAGGAACCAAGTTTTAAGGAATCGATAATTTTTCGTTGCTGTGCGGAGGTGCGAAAGCGTGACAACATTTCTATGGTTACAGGAAAATCACTCATTCTGGACATGAATGTCTGCAGGTGTTGTTGACAGAGGATGGTAGTAGGGGCAAGTAGTGCGACTTGCTTGCCGTCCATCATGCCTTTAAACGCTGCCCTCATCGCGATTTCTGTTTTGCCATAACCAACATCACCACAAACCAGACGGTCCATCGGCTTTTCCGACTCCATATCTTCCTTTACTTCAGCAATGGAACGAAGTTGGTCTGGTGTTTCGGTGTAAGGAAATGAATCTTCAAATTCCTTTTGCCATTGGTCGTCAGGCGAAAAGGCATACCCTTTATCTGAGTCACGGGCAGCCTGCAAGCGAAGGAGATCTGCAGCCAGGTCAATAGCTGCAAGCTCTGCCGCTTCCTTTGTTTTTGCCCAAGCTCTGCCGCCAAGCTTGGCGAGCTTCGGCTTTGCTTTTCTTAACCCAACATAACGGGAGAGGAGGTGGGATTCCTGTAAAGGAACATGAAGAAGTATTCCATCTGCAAACTCAACGGTGATGGCCTCTTCAGACTTCCCATCCTGTTCAATTTTCCCCATTGAGGAAAAGCGGCAAATACCGTGCTGGAGATGTACTAAAAGGTCGCCGTCAACCAAATCTGTAAAGTCCAATGCTTGATCGACTTCTTTTCTTTGTACTTGGGCTTTTCTAGATCTTATCGGTCGACGACTTCTTTCCCTTCCTAGAATTTCCCTGGATGTAGCCAGCAATAATCCGCTTTGACCATCTTCCAAAAAGGTCGAAAGCATCTCATTATTCTCTCTTTTTTCATAGAGGAAACCATCATGCAATGCCACGGAGAAGAAAGAAACCTGCATTCGTTCAAGTCCATGATCTGCTAAAATACTTAGTATGCGTTTCTTTTCGGTTTCTACACCAACGGCAATGACCAACTTGTAGCCCTTGGTTGAATATTTTTCTAACCGCTCTAGAATTGCTTTGGTTTGTTTTTTATCTCCTGCACCCAACGAAATATTAAGGGAATTATGATTGAATTGGTCTAATTCCTTAAGTAAGGGAGACAATTTGAGCAAAAGATTGTTTGAGCGATTGAAAATTCCCGAACCTACATTAATTTCGCTGGTAGATAAAAAGAAGTCATTTAAATCCTCCCCCCTGCTCCAAGCATCTGAAAAGTTAGCTTTTTTTAATGCCTTATTTTCTGACTGATGAAAAGCATAAGGGCTCAACCTTAACAGGTTTTCAGGTTCTTCAAAAAACCACAGCACAGAACGAGGGAGGTACCTAAAGAACTCACCCTCTCGCTCTTTGGACTGTTCGTTTCCTATCGAAGAAATTCTAACTTCAGTTAAACGACCTTCAGACCGTTGAGAAGTAGGATTAAACGAACGGATTTCCTCGACATGATCCCCAAAAAAATCAATTCGTACAGGAAAGTTGGCATTTACTGGGTATATATCAACAAGCCCCCCCCTGATCGCAAATTGACCAGGCTCTTCGCAGACGACTTCGCAGCAGTAATCAAACTGATTAGCAATATCTTCGCAAAACTTGTCAAATGACAAGTCTGAGTCAGGTCGAACTACGATTTCGGACTTTTGGGCGTCCTCAATTATCGGGCAGGGGCCAAGCAAGGCATCAAAGGTTGTGGCTACGATAACTCTGGAGTCATTTTCTTTTAGCTCATCAATCCTTCTTAGTGCAGAAAGCAGGGATAATCGTTCACAAGTCCGGTCAAATGAGTCGGGGTGATCGGGATTGGGAGTCTTATCAAAGCAATGAAAATCAATTTTCTCATTGGGGTGAATTGCTTCAGATAAGGCCGCGATATCTTCACACTTTGTCTCAGCTTCACTTAAAGTTTCTCCGATAATTACCGCAACCACCTGGCCATATCTCTCCCAAATATCAGTCAGTAGAAAGGTCGAACCTTGGCTTGGACAATTAGGAATAAACAGCGATGCTGTTGAGCTTGGGAGCTCGATTCTTTTCACTTCTTTGTTTGTTGCAGTAGAAGTAACGCTGACTGGGCGGCCACTTCCTCTGCTTTTTTCTTACTATTTCCCTTACCTGTGGAAATTTTTTCAGAAGCAACCAAAACCTCGACCTCAAACTGTTTTCGGTGATCTGGTCCATATTGCTTAATCATTCGGTAAGATATTGGCGGGTTATCCGGTAATGATTGAAGGAACTCCTGTAGTTGTCCCTTTGGATTGAAACCCATGCTTTTATTCTCGATCGTTTTACAAAAAGTTTCTTCCCACTGAAGGACAATATGTTCAACAGATTGATAGTCACTATCTAGGTAGATGGCTCCGATTAATGCTTCAAATGCATCCTCTAAAACAGATGGCCGAAAATTACCGGAGCTAATTTTTTCAGATTTCCCAACCATCAAATATTGGTACAATGAAATATGTTTACCGAGTTCCGCTAAATGTTTGCCATGAGCAAGCAGAGACTTTTTTCGACTTAAGTCTCCCTCAGTTACATCCGGGTACTTCAGAAATAACCACTTCGCAATAATACAACCCAATATCGAATCCCCAAGGAATTCTAATCTCTGATTATGCCTCTCGTTAGAAATCCGGTGATCAAGAGAAGGGTGGGTGAGAGCTTCCCTGAGTAGGGCTTTATTTTTAAATTCATAGCCAATCCTCCCTTCTAAACCATTGGGTGTTGGAGCGTCTTTAGTTCCACCCTTACCAATCAAGTTTTTTTTAAAAATAGCGAAGAAACTCATTAGCTTTTATTATTGGATAAGAATCTTTCGGCAAACTCCCGAGCAAATGCACGGTAAGCCAAACTACCGGATGAGTCGGGGGCATACTCAAAGACTGTCTGTCCAAAACTTGGTGCCTCACTCAAACGGGCATTTCGTGGTATGGCCGTACGGAAGGCTTTTTCGGCATAATAACGATTCACCTCTTGCCAGACTTCATAAGATAGGCGAGTGCGAGAATCATACATGGTCATCACAATACCTCCAAGATCAAGACTCGGATTAACCTCAGCTTGCTTTAGTTTTTCGACTACACCAGTAATTTGCCCTAACCCTTCCATGGCCAAGTATTCTGACTGTAGTGTAACGATCAGGAAGTCCGCAGCACAAAGTGCGTTCATTGAAAGCAATCCAAGGGTAGGGGGGCAGTCGATTAAAATAACCTGCAACCCGTAGTTCTCCTTTAATGAAAGTAAAGAAGATCTGAGCTTAATTAAATATTCACTTTGGCTACTAAGTTCTAATTCAGCAGCAGCAAGATCCAACTCAGATGGTATGATCCAAAGGTTCTTTCGGCGACTTGAAATTACACGGTCTGCTAGGTTTGTGCCATTCAGTAAAGGTTCGTAAATCCCAAAACCAGACTTCTTCTCCAATCCAAGACAACTTGTAGCATTTGCCTGTGGGTCCATATCTACGATAAGCGTAGGTACACCCATGAGTGCAAGTGCGTGACCTAAACTTACGGTTGTGGTGGTTTTTCCAACACCTCCCTTTTGGTTCGCTATGGCAAATGTTACTGCAGGCATAATCTGTGGTAAAACAAGTGAGTTAAGGCAATAGTGGCAAACTTTTTCAAGGCCCAAATGAAACCTTACCACCCTCCTTCTTTAAATATAAACCACTCGTAAAAACTGGTGGTTGGTCAGCTGAATTAAATTGATTAACCTCTTCCAGTAAGTGCCACTTAACTGAATGCAAGCCTGCACGAAATGCAAGTGGGCTTGCCCCGCCAAGCCTAGGGTTAATTTCAATCAGGTGCAGTCTGCCACTGGAATCAACAAGTACTTGAGCTAAACAGTGCCCGCGTGCACCACCCTGATGCTCAAACACTTTTCTTAGCTTGGCCTCCCAAGCTGAGTTTCTAAAAACAGTAGAATGGTGAGATTCTCCGTTAACCACCTTATCCCTCCATCGAAGTAATACACCGTGACACTGATTAGCATGACTTACCCATGTCTCAGCAGAAAACTCTTTGCCCGAAATAAAGGGTTGAAAAATTGGATCGATCAAGTCTTTAGAAATCTTTACTGCTCTTTCGGCACTCAGGTTTAGGCCAATTTTTTGAGACGCTGAACCTTTTCGTTCCTTAACAACCCAGTTATTAGCCATTGAGGATTTTATTTTATTGAAGGTCGGTATAGTGGGAATTGCTGAGTCCTTCCATTTTTGAAAGAAATCTATTTTATCCTCACATGATTTTATGAAACTTTCCCCTGAAACCCATGGAGTAACCCCAATATTTGTAAGCAGATTCCTTCTTGTTGCCCAGAAATTAAGCTCTCCGTCACGAGTGGGTAAAACATGGGTAATTTCATTTTCGATACAGAACTGAACAAGATCCTTGTCTAACAATTTATCTAGCCTCGGCATAGTTATGAAGTGCTCTACCTGAGTGGCACCTGGGCAGTCTGGGTTACAATCTGCGCCTATGACAACTGAATCAGGATTGTGAGATTTAACATCACGGGCAACCTCTTCAAAAAGTGCCGTTTTACCAGATAGGGAAGAAAAAAGAACTCGACTTGCACGCACCTTATTCTAATCGAGTTTTTTGAAGTTCAAGTATTCTGACCGCAAGCAAGATGAGACTACAGCATCAGTCCAAACTCCATTAATTTTAGTTTGTTGTCGTAAAATGCCTTCACGTGTAAACCCGGCCGACTCAATGGCCTCCACATGATACTCTCGGTGAGCGTAAGCTTCGCAGGTTAATTTATTAAGCATCAAAGTCTCGAAAGCTACCTTTTTTATTAGTTGAAAAAAAGTAAAAAGCTCATCGGTATATTTTGCATGGTTGGAAGTTCGTGAAGTTTCCAGCAAGAAGGAGACTTCACCTTGTAAATTATGCCAGTCAATATGAACGATTCCTCCGTATCCAATTAAATAACCCTCTAATAAAAAACGAACCAAGATTTTTTCCGGCTGTCTCTTAGGGAAGTCCTGCCGGATCAATTCATCAAAGTAAGCAGACTGCTCTCCCTGGGTTAAGTGGTTGCCCTGCCTGAGTGTCGAAAGCTGCTCATTCCTCCATGTTCTTATCTCTTCTGAATCAGACTTCAGGACTGATTCTATAAGGTAATCTCCTCGACGAAAAGAATCCGGACCAATAGCACGATAAAACGGGCGATCCGGATTCATGAATTTAGGCAGAAATGTTCAAGCGAATCGAGTACATGATCTTGGTCTTTTTCGCTCAAGTTAGGAAACATAGGTATACTCAAGCATGATTGGTAAAACTTTTCAGCTCCTGGCAGTCGGACTTCTCCATACATATTTTCGTAATAAGGGTGGCGATAAAGAGGCACATAATGAACTTGGGTCATAATTCCTTCACTTTTGAGAAACTTGTGAGCTTTATCACGCATGGTCGGTTCTTTAAATCGAATGATGTAAAGGTGCCAAGCATGCCCCTCCTCTAAAGGGGGAGCCATCAATGATTCATTAAAAGGATATTCTCTTAGGGCCCTTTGGTACTTATCGGCAATTTTCCTCCGCAACTTTAATTGATCTGGTAACCTCTGAAGCTGCGAACGACCCAATGCTGACTGAATATCGGTCAGTCGATAGTTCCAACCAAGATTATTTTGCTGATAGAACCAAGGCGTTTCATGACTATCATTGTTTGGTCTTTCAATACCGTGTGACCTGAGCTGCCGAGCAATCGTAGCAAGCTTTTGATTATTAGTAAGGACTACACCGCCTTCTCCACAGCAAATGTGCTTAACCGGATGAAAGCTAACACAAGCTGCCTCAGTATGAATGCAGGAACAACTCCTCTCTGGAGGTGTCCCGAAACTTGAAAACGCCCCGGGTGAATGGGATGCATCCTCGATTGTTTTGAAACCGATCGAGTCAGCTAGTTTTTTAACAGAGTTCAATGGGGCAACAGAACCGGCAAATGAAACTGGTGCAATTACCCCCGGACAAGGTGCATCTACCCGCGGCAATTCCGCCAAAATGGCTTCCAAGGATTCCAGGCAGATTAGTCCGGTCTGTGGATTAATATCACAGAAACGAACTTCAGCTCCAAGGTATCGAAATGCATTAGCAGTAGCGGAAAAAGTAATAGCAGGCACAATGCCAATAGACTGTGAATCAACACCAAGGGCTGCATACGAGAGATGCAGGGCTGCTGTACCACTAGAACAAGCCACCGCATGATCAACTGAGAATTCAGTCTTTAATGCATCCTCAAATAAATCAACCTCTGGACCTTGAGTGATAAGGTCTGATTTTAACACACGGGTGACCTCCGCAATATCACGGTCTGTTAGATCTTGCTTAGAATAAGGGATCATAGAACTAAATAATCTATCAAACCTTAGTCCCGCTACCTTGACAATCCAATCTTACTATACTGATCTGCCTTGCTCCCATTGATAAGATTTAACTAGGTTAGGTTATGGATATTGTAGGTTCTGTAATCGCCCGAGCAGGTAGCAAGAGGTTACCTTTTAAAAATTTACTTCCTTACAAAGGCACCCCTCTGGTAAGGCACGCCCTCACAAAACTAATAGATTCAACACTTTTCAGTAAGGTTGTTTTATCAACAGATTGCGAACTTATTGCCCGGACCTGTATGGATTTAACTGATATAGAAATTCTTAAAAGACCCGATTCCTTGGCCACGGACGAGACCGCTTCTATACCTGTATTTCAACACATCTCGAAAAAATTTCCCAGCGATATACACCTCAACTATAATTGCAATTTTCCTGAGTGCCCAATTGATGTGTTTCGTGAGGCGATTTCTTTGGCCACTATTAAAGGAGAGGCATTATCAAGTCCATATGCAGTTTGGTCTCAATCAAGGGAGTGCCTCGAGAATTACGGAGATCCTTTTAATATAACTGCTGATGTCTTTGAAGTGCCAGGCCTTTACCCTGTAGATATACATAGTCAATCCGACCTTTTACAAGCGCATCGTGACCATCAAATTGACTTGCCGTGGTAATTTTTAGCAAAATCGGCTAAAGCCATTGAAAATACATCCGATCATTTAAACTGTGAAAGATATCGTTCTAAAATTCCGTACTAACATCATCTTCAGCATATTATGTCTTTGTGGGTTGTGTTTGCCTGCCATCCAATCCTTGGCTTTTTTAAAGTCATTGCCAGAAGATCAGCCTATTAGGAGTGGGTACCTATCATTCCAGTCTCCGCCCAAACTGCTTTATCATGAAATCACTCCAACCGCTGACCGCAGAAAGCTTCTCTATTTAGCCGAAAAAAACCTTTTGCCTACCGAAATCAAACCGGTTGCAGTATCTCCAAATGATGAGGCATTCCCCTTAGTTAACTACAATGAAGACAGTAATAACTCTATTCCCGTATACAACATTCCATTGAAAAAGGAAGAGACTTTGCAGATTCCCAGTGAGGATGCCCTCCCGCCAGTCGACCCTTTCTTACCTGTCGATTCTGCAGGCCCGAGCCTAAACAACACCGATGAGTTAATCCAAATACTTGAGTCCAATTCGAAGTCTCCTTCTCGCAGTATAAATTCGCGAGTAGAATTTGTACCACCCTACACCATTGACGGGGGGAATATGATTATGGAATCAAAATCAAAGTATGAAAGGAGGGTGAGGAATTGAAGCCAGTAAAACTTATTCTAATAAGCTCGTTTTTTTTCCTGCAACTAATTTTTGCCCAAGATGCGGAGTTAAAGTCTATCGAGGAGGTTATTAGTGGTATCGATTCACTACTTGAAGAAATTGACAACTCCTCGAACTCCGAAAGTCAGGCGACTGATCTAAAAAACGATGCCTTGCAAAAAGACTCTCTTGATAATTCAAGATCCTACAGGCTAGAAAATGAATTATTGCCAAAAGAACTACGCAACCCGATAAACGAAATTCCAGTTGAAGCAGTGGGCGAGCCCTCCTTTTTGCAACCAAGTCCAGATTTAATTACTCCCACCTCGATTCGAAATTCACCCCAACCTGCAACTCTTCCTCGAAATGTTGATTATTCCAAGCTTAGTTTGGACGATTTGCTCAGGGAGGTTGATATGTTACGCAAGCCTGCTTTATCATCTGGCGGAACTAGGGTTGAATCCCTCCCGAGTGTACCTAAAATTCAAGCCCCGGAGGAGTCCCCTAAACTGCTCCTGCCGACTAAAGATTATGCACAGGGTACTCCGACTGATTTCCAACCTGTAATCATTCCATCATCTACTCAAACTGAACCAGAGGGTGAATCAGAGATTTTTGTGGAGGACTACATTGTTCTGGGTGAGGAAATCGACCAGGAGATGAAGGAGAAAATCCGAGAAGCTATCATGTCAACGCGCATGGCATCAGGTGGGACAGGTAACCCTTTTGTTACCCGTACAGTCTATAAAGCAACATCTTATTGCAATCGTGTACTCGGTAGATTGAACGGTCCAAATTATAAGCGTTACCGTCGGGATATCTTACTTGCGATGATCAATATGCACGAAAAGAACCAGGCATGGGTAGATGCAGCTAAGTCTTACGAAAGGTTCCTCGAGGAATTTGCTTCTGATGACGACTATCCTTTTCAGCAACACGAAGATGCTCCCGGCATCCCAGGTCTTCATGCACAAGTAGGTAGTGTTGAGGATTTCATTCAAGGACTTAAGCGGGGAGCTCCCACGATTCCCGAAACGCACATACGCGCTGGGAAAATCTATCGGGAACTTGGTGCTGATCGCATGGCATTGAATAAATTTTATGACGCCATCAATGCGACCCTAACCTTACCTTACAATGTAGCATTTACTGATGCAGAGAAGCGCAAAGGCAAATCTTTCGAGCAGAGAAAAGATGCAGAATCTAATCAGGCAATGTTTGAAATTGCTGAAACTTTTCTTGCCTCCGAAGATTATGATAATGCTATAAAGTTTTACGACCGGCTGAATAGGCTTGAGCAGCTTAATGAGTCTGACCGTTCTGTTGTCGCCTACAAAAGGGGCTTGGCACATTTTCGAAGGGCAACAGACACACTACGCAAAGAAGATCGTGAAAAGAGGTTGAACCCTGAGAGTGATAGATTGAGTAACCAAAGTTACGAAAAAACTCCTCGGGCTGATTTCGCAAGAGTGAAAGAAATCCTCAGAGGCTACGGGACCTTGTACCCGACCAGTCCGTATGTTCCAGAAACTCACTATCTACTTGCCCTTGCTTTTGAGCAACTTAATCAAAGCGAGGAGTCGATTGGGCAGCTTCTCTCATTATTAAAAGAAGCAACTTTTAACCCTCGGGCGATAATGGCTGAAGAAGATGTGAAAAACTTAAGAGATCGTGATCTTAACCGTATCAGTAAAATGAAAACAATTTGGAATTTCTGGAAAAAGAAAACCGGAAATTACTTGGCTAACAAATTTTTTGAAACCGGTGAGTTTTTCAATGCATATCGAATATATTCTGCCTTACTGCCAGTTGATGAAACCCCGACATGGCGAGTTCCACTGCTGTACCAAGTTGCTCTATGCGAAGAAAAGCTAGGTAATTTTGTCCAAGCCACAGAAACCTACATATCAATTGAGGACTTATTCGATAATAACGAGGGTGCCAGAACTGAACTTGCACAGAGTAAGTATTTAAAGTTTGTTTATGGAATGTCGAAATGGAGAAGAGAGCAACTCGAGGATACTCGTGAAATCAGGCAGGCGGTTAATCGTTACGGCATTTACTCACCCCCGCCCGGCGAAGCCAATATTGATAACTCATTCTAATAACCGTAGCATTTCGTGGAACCCACACAAATTTTAAAAGACCACCTCTCCCTTTGTAATGAAGTACACACTTTATTACTCGAGGAAAATACTTGGTTAAAAGTTCAAAAAAAAATTCCGGAAATGCCTTTTCTTGAAAAGAAAAAGGTAATTGTACAAAAGCTTGAATCCTCCTTGGTGAATTTAAAGAAATTAAAACCTGAATTCTTTTCCCCTTTTGATAACTCCAAAAAACTAGTTGGAGAATCGCACGCCAAACTTCTGCAAATATTTTACCTCGACCGAGAAAACGAGGAACATATGGTTAAACTCAATCAACCATTAGACCGCCAATCTTTTAATCGTTTCTCAGTTGGGCCTGATGAAATTGACCAGATCCACCACCGCGCTTAAAACAAATTATTATTTATCTCTTCCTGGTAAATCACCAAAGGCACGAAATAAAACAGCATCCTTGGGTGGCTTTATTTTATTAGGAAGGTAGTTTTTTTCATACCTGAGAATTACTCCACGTCCTTTCACGACCTTTGAGTAAGGACATGGACTCCCATCGGGGTACCAACCCTGAGCATCCACCAAACGTCCAGCTTGGAAAAATGCTTCTAATTTGATCTTCCCTGTATCGTACCAAAGTAGATAATCGCCATCTAGCTTGTTTTTTAAATAATTCTTCTGGGAGGTAATGATTGATTGTTCATTCCATTCCATAAACTCTCCATTTTTCTGATTTTCTACATACTCTCCCTGAAAACGACGGGTGCCGTTATCATCCCATAAATAAGTGAAACCATTTTTTTTGCCGTCCACAAAAGAGCAAAGCATACGAGGTTCATTCGTTTCATCAAACTGGGCATACCACCCGGTAAAGACCTCCTTCACTCCTTCTTTATGTAACCTTCCACCACTTAGCCTAAATTCATCAAATGGCATAGTCTTATTAGACATGGGGAACCATTTACCACGATAAGCTTCAAGAAACATAGACTGCAAAAGTTGAGCCTCAATATTGCGCGACCAAAGTACTTCCTTACTCTCGAGGAATGAAAAGCCTGTAAAAAAAAACCAAATAAAAATAAGAAAATCTTTTGGCATCACTCCAATCCTTTTGCCCTAGGGGCAGGCTTGGCAAGATAAATACAGACTGCTTAATTAACAAGAAATGGCGGAAGGAGAGGGATTCGAACCCCCGGAACCGTTTCCGGTTCAGCGGTTTTCAAGACCGCCGCATTCGACCACTCTGCCATCCTTCCAGTCAAATATTTAGATAATATTATAGATAAGTTATTTAGGTGACGATAGAAAAGAATCACATTTGCAATAAACGGTTGAAAGTTTAGCGAAAATGAAAAGCTACTTCTTTCTAAAATCTAACATGTATCGAGTTACCGCATCTAGGTTTACCGACGCATCAAATGTAAAGGTGATCAGCTTGGCATCGTCTTTGCCTAAGTTTAGGATCTGTTTAGTTCTCCCAATTTCCTGGCCCTTCACATTAAGAGCTTTTGCGAGTAATTCACCCTCAACTGATTGAGTGGTTATTAAATATACTTCGACCTTGGATTTATCCGCCTTTGAACTCGTCATACTCAAGCCCTTCTCAAGTACCGATGTGCCTAGCGTGACTGATTTTTCTTCCTCCATGCAAGAAGCCAGGAAAAAGAGGTAAGAAGTGAGGAAGGCTTTAAAAAGAAACATGGATGAGTGATTCATAATCGAAGAGTTTGTAGTACGACCGAGAAAATTTCAACATCCGAGATGCCCACACATTAAACAATCAAAACAAAAGATGTTTTTCCCCAATTTTGACTATTTTCTGCTCCCCCTAACTGAAAACTTTTTACTTTCGCATGTTTTTTAAGAACCGCATGAGAAAGTTCCCGCATATTACCCGTGCCTTTGCCATGAATGATTTCGGCCTCGCGAATGCCAGCTTGCTCGCAGCTCCATATAAATTCATCAATTAAAGCCTTAACCTCGTTGGGTTTAAAGTGGTGAAGGTCCAACGAGTTGCTTGGCGGAACCTCAAAAACCTCGTCATTCATTCCTGGAAACAGAAAAGTTAATGTCTTGATAAGATTCCTGCGGTTTGGCCAATACCCAAGGCCTACCTCCTAAATCTTGGTAGGTTTTATTAATGTCTTGTCGATTTGTCTTCATTTTAGGGATCTCTCTCTCCGTCATTATACTCAACTTTTCAGCTGGTTCATTTTTTTGCCCTGAGGAATTTGGGCCCACCTCGTTTTGACACCCAATCAGGGCAAATACTAAACCAAGGGTAAATAAGCAGGACATATTGTTACGGAGTTGTTAAAATTTAACTTGAATGAGAAGGTAACCTCCATCAATCAAATCTACAGCATTTAAATCCAGACAAAACTCATGCCTTTACTACAAATCAATTTAACCACACCCAATGTGTCTCAAGATGTACTCGATCAGGTGCATGTTCAATCTGCTGATATTCTTGCCGAGCAAATCGGAAAGTCTGTCGAATATGTCATGGTTCTTGTTCGTGCTAATGAATCAATAAGTTTTGCCAAGGACAATGATACACCATGTGCATACATGGAGGTGAAGAATGTGGGTGAACTTTCTTCTGACTTAACCGAGCGACTTACCAGTAAACTCTCCAACTTGTTAAATGAAATACTGGGGGTGGCAGTCGATCGGATTTATGTAGAATACCAGGAATCAGCACGCCATCTTTGGGGGTGGAACGGAAAGACTTTTGCTTAAAGTATAATATTAAAAATAATAATCAGATCTTAATTCAGTGCATTAAGGAAATTATAATGTAACACCTGTTGCAAGGTGCGAAAAAACTAGATTCGAATTACAATGAATAACTGGTAATTCTTCTCTTCACAATACCACTAATTGGGAGAAAAAGGAAGGGTGCAGACTGTAGAACTCTTCTCTCTAATCCCGGGCAAAAAATAGCCTAACTAGTGCCTTCGATCTCAGCCTCTAAATAGGGCGGGGGAGTGTCTCCTAACTTTACCAACTTTTTTTCGACTGCATCCAAATTCCCCTTCATTACCTGTACTCGGTTGCACAAGCTTCCAATACGGTGATTAAGTGAACGGTGCTGAGTCTCAATTGCCAAGTTGGAACGGGGTCCACCTGCGGTTACCGCCTCCCGTTTTAATTCCACATTTGGCCAAAAGAAACCAAATAGGGTAAGGGCAAGTCCGCATGCTGCGTGGTACGCACCAATGCTATCAGACAGCAAGCTTGCGCCCACCGTTCCAATACCAATAACAATCAAGGCACGGGAAGTTGTAAATGAATAGATTTTCTCTGCTCTCTTCCTGCCAGGGTTACGAAAATCATCCGCCAAACTTTCTTTTAAATCTTTTAAACTGGCAACCTGGTTAAGCGTATCTTCTATCTCAGATGTTACATTTTTTTTCTCAACTTCCATTTGTGCCATCTTGGTTTTGTGCTGCTCTTGGTCTTTTAACCAAAGGCTCCGCACACGATCATCAAACCCGGCAAGGCAACTCTTTTCACTAAGTTCCATGTACCTGCGGGTAACTATTTTCGCCTCCTCAGCAAGTGAAAACCTAGATTCCTTTTCGACGATAAGGTCCTTATGCTCCTCAATAAATCGAAGAACTGAATCGGCATGCCCAGCATCAAATAAGCTTTGAATAATTCGAAAATCGAAAGAATCCAACAATTGCAGGTTGATCGCAACCCAATGAATCGAGTCTGCAGGGAAAAGCCCATGAAAAGCATCAAGGACAGAAGCGAGTGTAGCCCACTGCTCAGCCCGCTCTGGAGATACGGAAGCATGCAAGGTTCTGGCAGCCGTCCGCACGTCGTCACCTAAAAGTAAATCCTTGCTCGAATGTATGCTGTGCAATGACTTTGCTCGACTTAACCAGTTATAAGTTAGAGCTGCTTGCCGAGCAGATTCAAAGTGTTCAAGGGTGTAACGACTTATTCGGGTAGGGTAGGAAGAAAGAAATAAATACTCCTTTTCAATCTCTGAAAAAGAAGAGAGTAGTTTTTCCGCATCCTTAATGTCCATCTTGGTCGTAAAAGTTGTTTCCTTTTTTAAACTAGGGGATAAATCATTCTTTTTCAAGGATTTCGGTAAAGGAAGATTTATGGAAGAATCTTTGGTTACTTTCGGGGCATGCAGTAAGTCTTTGGTTCCTTCCTCATCCTCAGATGTAACCTTGGCCTTAGGCACTTTGACTGGTTCCACCTCGACAAGGTTGACCTTCTCAAAGCCAAAAGAATTAAAAAAGGATTTTTCCCGGCTGGAAATTTGCTGGGTACTAAAGACAAAGCGGCAACCCTTGAAAAATTTTGATTTCCTGAATGCGGGGTTGAGGGAATCTGATAACCAAGTGAGCATTTCATCGGAATAATCCGAGAAGTTTTTGATCGCTAAGACGATATGGGGCGCAGAAGAACCATTTATACCAGCCTGAGTAAGAGCTTCAAAGTTTTTAACAAGTTCACCTGCTATCGCAGTTCCTGCACTCGGCTCAGGAGGACCTTCATTTTCGACCTGCTTGAATGGGCTTAGTGACTTACCAGTAGTCAGTGCAAACTTCGCAAGGCTTGCAAGTGGGACACCGTCATTTGTACGCAGGTTCCTCGCAAATTGAGAGCACCAATCATAAGGTGTAAGAGTCTTTGCAGAGTCTAAGTAAATCCAAAAGGCAGACGGATTTTCCAAAATAACGGAATTCCCAAGATCGACAATAGCTTCATCCACTTTGCCATTTTTTTGCCCAAGCAATATGGCAGTCCTTACCTTGCCCTTTTGGGTAAGGCCGGAGCGAATATCCACAAGTTCTGTATTTTTTATATTTTCATCATTCATAGTAACTATTTTGACTAATGTGCCTTAAAACCTGCCGCCTCATCCGTCCCCGCAAGAAAAATGCGGAGACGGAAAAGCAACAATGATTTTTGAACTTTACTGCGATTAATCTTTATTGATCGAGCCAAGCAACAAATCGAGTACAGCACCCATGGCTACATTAGCCTGAGCAACTGCAGTTGCCGCTGCTTCGTATTGCATACTGTATTTTGCGAGATTGGCGCTCTCTTCGGCTAGGTCCACATCCATAATCCGCC
>ENA-OQVM01000604-OQVM01000604.1-marine-metagenome-genome-assembly--contig:-NODE-604-length-55061-cov-15.944384_pt1 | contig 55061 bp, 50 predicted proteins | sample MGYA00237776_ERZ505498 | MGnify/ENA primary metagenome ERZ505498 (study PRJEB26159, sample SAMN06265151) | marine metagenome | isolation source: Helgoland LTER site | place: Germany:Helgoland, sampling...
TTTTTAATCTATAAAAAATTGGAGTTAACAATGATGATCAAAAAACAATTAGGCGTATTAGCTGCAGCAGTTGTAGCTGCATCTTCAGCAAGTGCTTTTTTTGAAGAAGGTGATGCAATGCTTTATGCGCATGCACCTAGCAATGCTACTTATTTCGTTGATTTAGGTGTAACTGGCCAAGATCTTGTAAATGGTGCTGAAGTAAATATAACCGATTCAGGCTTAGCAGCCTGGCTTAATGGTGACGGTGCCGGAGCAACATGGTCTATCGTTGCATCAGTTAACGGTACTGCAACAGTTGCTGGCCCTCCTGCTGAGGCTTCACTTGTCAATAATGGTGTTGTCGCTGCTTCTTCAACGGGTAGCTTTCCTCATGCTGATGGTACTGCCGCTACAGGAGCTTCTGCTGGCTTAAATGCTTGGATGGCTGATCTTCAAGGTTCTTCTGAGTCGTTCTCTGTTGGTGCCCTTGATCCGCGCAAAGCTGATAGCAACCGAAATGGAGCTTTCTTCAATGACGCTCAAATATCAGTAGGATCAGCTGCTGCATTATTTTATGGACAAGCTAGTCCAGTAGATAATGATACTTTAGGTAGTGCTTCTCTAACAACACAAGTTGGTACTGCAGGCGATTTATCGCAATCAGCTGCTATGTTAACTATTGACGGTGTAATAACTGCGAATGTAAGTGCAGTTCCTGTTCCTGCAGCTGCTTGGTTGTTTGGTTCAGCGCTAACGGGTTTATTAGTCGCTCGTCGCAACAAGTAACTTGTTTGAACCTGATCACGCTGCTTCGGTAGCGTGGTCAGAATCTATTTCTTAAAATCTAATAATGCTATTTAAATAGCAAAATATTTGAGGTTATTATCATGAAATTAAAAACTCTTGTAGCTGCTACGGCTGCTGTTATATTTGCTGGAAACGTTGCTGCTCAAGCAACTTCTGGTTCTTCTTTAAATTCTTCGGGTGGCGGCACTTATATTGGTGCTTTACCTGTTGGCGTCGTTGTGAACCCTATGCTCCGCAACGCACTTCAAGCGCTTCAGCTCGATAGTGCTTGTTATGAGCAAGATACTAAAGCATGTATGCCTTCTATCAGCACTATTGAGTTAGCTTCAATTATTCAAGGTGGCTTCGGTCAAAAATGGGGCAATTACGGCGTAGAAGCTTTTGGTACAGGTACCTATTCTACAGCTGCTGTTTGCGGAACCATTGCAGGTGATGAAGCAACTCGAGTAGCTGCTCGTCATGTTGGTGTTGGTTGTTCAACAGCTAACCCTGAAACTGCTTTTAATGGAGTGGGTGCAGCATTTAATTTAGCCCAACTTTCTATTGCAGCTTGTATGGGAGGTATTGAGGGTGCAGGTGCAGGTGCTATAGGTTTTGTTTCTGCAGATACTCCTGATAACTCAGCCTACAAATTTGTTAAATTAGATGGTCAGTCACCTGATTTAGCTAATTTTGCATCGGGTAACTATGCATTATTTGCAGATTTACACGGCGGTTCTTTAACTGGTACTGAAACCACTCATCCTTTTGGTGTTACTGGCGCAATTGCGGCCGCGGCTAATCCGCCAATGCATGCTGCGGCAGGTAACTATACCAACAGTAGTGAATGTGCTCCAGGTCGTCTTCGTAGCGGTGCTGCAGCAGGTAACTTAGCTGATTAAGTTCTAGAAGTTTGAACTGTATCTCTGAAAGTTAGTGAGTAATAAAAAGGCCGATCTTAACAGATCGGCCTTTTTTTATGTAATTGAATCTTCAAATTGAATTCAGTTTAAGCGCTTAATGTTAATGAGAGCTTAGGCTGCTAGACTATGCATTAGAGGGTGTAGCGTTGGTTGCAATGAATACTATTAGTATGGATAGAATATTATTTGCCAATCTTGCTTATTCTTGATGTGTTTAAGTTTAACTTTTCCGAGTATTTGGTAAGAGGTTTTAAGTTGTTCAGCTGAATCAGTATTAATAATTCGTTGAATACTTAATTTCATTTTTTCAGATATACCTGCTGTGGATATAATGTTTTGTCCTGCATAAGAATGAAGTTGAGGGTCGAAGGCTGATGGCTCACCGGTGAATGAAATGAGGCTTCCGTTGGGCTCTATGTCATAACGATTGTTCTCGTTGATAAGGTTGGAGTGCAGCGCTCTAGTCTGATTAATTTCTTGAAATGTTAGGGCTTTTTTAAGTCGTGTTTTTGTTGAAATGAGTATTCCGTAATTTATAAAATTCGGTATGCTGAGTATCTCTGTTGTATTGAAGTGGTTGGCTATAGCGAATATTTGCCACTGTAGTTTCTCGGGTTCTTTAGATTTATTAATAAACTCAGATAAGTCTTGGTTGGTTATTGTTATTGTCTTTTTTATTTTTAAAACATCATTTAAGGTCAGATCATTAAAAACTTCATTTTCATCGATGTATGATAGATCAATTAACAGGGATTTCTTTCTAGGGGAGTTACCGCTGGGGTCGTAAATGACAAAAACGAGGTCGCCAGAACCGTTACCATTCAATTTACCAGTGCTAGAGTCACTTCCACTTAGGTTGTCTGTTGATATTTTGGTTGATACTGTTTGGGATACAGCTTTAATTGATTCAATGTCTTGTTGATTAGTGGCTGCCATTTGTACCGTTTTACAGGCAGCTATAGAGCAGAAAAAAACTATACTTAATATACGCTGGACGTTAAGTTGAATAAATTTATTATTAATAGACATAGGTTTTATCATCGATTGTGTTGAGGTTAATGACTTAGCTTAATTCGCACTAAATTGTATGTTAGTTTTGATGAGTATAAAAAGGTAAATCTTAAATGATAATATATAAAGCCTGTTTTTTATGTTAGATCCAATTGAATCCTTTCGTCCTGATGCTAACGCTGTTTGTGTTTGTGGAGGATCTAAATTGTTTAAAAATTGTTGTGGCTCCTCTGCTATTGATAGAAAGCCTCCTGCCGGAATAATTTTGCAGAAAGCGTTTTTGCCTGCAGATGCGTGTAATAAATTGGTTGAATTTGTTACAAAGCAGTCTGCGTCAGGTCCTTTAAAGGTTGTTGCTAAAGATTCATCGGTTACAAAAGCCGTTCACGACGTTGTGAATAGTGATCGAGTGACTACTCGAATAGATTTGCAGGCAGGACAGGCCAAAATTGATAAGTGGGTTGCTGATATATTTTATAAATTGTTAGCCAAAAAAATAGGAAAAAAAATTCGTAGTTATTCATCTCCCGATTTGATGCGCTATACCTCAGGTGGATATTATAAGCCTCATTCTGATTCTGAATTGTTTGATAAAAACACAGGAAAATGGAATAAGGTTTTAGACCGAGATTATAGTTTATTACTTTATTTAAATGATGACTTTGAAGGCGGTGCAGTGCATTTCACCCATTTTAATTATACTTTTAAACCAAGGAAAGGAGATCTGTTGATCTTTCCGTCTCATCATCTATATCTTCACGAAGCTCAGCTTGTTGAAAGCGGCGTTAGATATGTAATCGTAAGCTGGGCAAATTTAAAATAATTTAACTTATGAAAAATATTGACGATTTAATTTTTGAAAAAGTTCAGCTGCTGGCTCCTCGTAGCGAGCCTGCATCCCATCATGTTGATAAGAAAGTTTTGATTTTATCTACAGACAGGACGGGGTCAAATTTTTTTTGTGATGTTCTCGCTCGTACGGGTTTATGTGGTCAACCTCAAGAGTGGTTTAAAACCGATTTTTTTAATGCGTATCTAAAAATTTCGGGTAATGAAAAAGCGAGCTTTCAAGACTATCTTAAATCACTTTTACTAAATACAACCTCACCTAATGGCGTTTTTTCTGTGAAAGTCCATATTCGACAGATGGTCGAGCTAGAGAGTAGAGGCTTCAATGTTTTAGACCTGAATTTTGATCATGTTGTGTATCTTTACCGAAAGAATAAGGTTGATCAAGCCGTGTCTTTTGCAAAAGCACTTAAGACTGGTCAATGGGTTGCGGACATTAAAGGAAGTGATGGGTCGAAGACAGTTGCTAACTTTGAAATTTCAGAAGCGTTAAATACCATTTTAAAAATGCAGAATATTTATGAAGAGAAATATATGAATGTTGTTGCCGATGAATATTTTTACGAAGATTTTACTGATAAAAAAAATACTAAAGTATTTCAGCGCTTCTTTAGTCTAATAGGTTTAGACTTTTCTGATATTAAAATAAAATCAGGTTTGAAAAAACAAAGCGATTCAAAGTCCAAAAGGCTTTCATATCAATTCATGAAATATATTTCGAATTCTAAATAGTTATTTAGTTACAGTCATAAATTGCGGCTATAAGTTAGTTTATATAGCTTTCAAAAATAGATAATGCGTCTTGAAAAACGATTCTTGAAGTTTCGCCTTCTTTGGGGTTTCTGTAGCAGGGGATTAAGCAGACGCACCAACGAGCTTGCTCATTATTGCTGTTATCAACACCGTGAGCTACGCCCGCATTTATCAAGCTAGGAGTGCCAATGTTACACTGGTGAATAAGCTTGACATTTTCAGGTGATATGGCTGTATAGGATGTGTTTATCCCTGTTCTGTCTGCTTGCAGATCAGAATCATCTATTAGTTCATACCAAGACATAGTGCTATTGTCGCCATTATATACATAGTTAAACTTAATGAAATCAATGAATGGCTTAAAGCCATCGGAATGTATCGGTAGTTGATGTCCTGCTGGCGTGTAAAAAACTTCCCAATCTTTAATGTATAAGTCTGGATATTGTTTGTGAAACCAGTCATTAAATTCATTGGGAATTGCCGATAGCGGGAATCTAAAGTGGCAAAGCGTATCCTCATTCAACTCTACATTATATTCTTTTATAAGAGTCTTAATATCTAGCACTGGGTGCGTAAAAATATCTATCGGAAATTTAATATGTCTATGTACAGTATTCATTTTTTTATGATTCCTCATAATTGTAGATGCTTGAAAATATCATTTTCAATTATTATAAGACAGGCAGAGTGTCGAAAAACTCTATCACTATTGAGTATTACTAACTGCCAACCGCTGAAAATGCTTTATAAAAATACTTGAGTGCTTTGATCTCGGTGGTAGATAAATCAGGATGCCAAAATGATAGCATTAATGTATAGCGGGGTAGTTCACCTGAGTTTTTTGCGCCATGTATAAAACTGTCATCAAGAATCAATGTTTCTCCTTCAACATAATTTTTAATTTTTTTACCTGAAAAAATTGCTGATTTGTCGCAATTCATTAAGCCTAAGTGGCAGACAAGTGATGTGTTTGTTGGGCCAACATGTGGCGGCAATGCTCCGCCAGCGGGAATGCATGAAAAGCAGGTATGCATAAGGTTGTGGGGAATTTTTTCGAGTACGGCACTAGTTATAGGGCATAGATCATTCGTTTCGGTGATGCGTTTACCAAATAGATGGAAATACTTAGCTGTCCACGGCTTGCCTTTAAATCCATCATAAACAGCTTGCTGGAACTCAATATCATTATTAATGAGTTGAGTAAGTTCTTTTTTAATGGCCGGATAATTTTTTTTGAGTAAGTTGGTCCATTCAGGCTCTTGTTCATGAAATGAATGAGATGATAGATTGGGCCAAAGGGGTAACCATGGACATTGATATATATCGGATGTCGTTTTACTTTCATTTGATTGCCGAAAAAGTCGACCGAGAATTTTTCCCGTTAACGAAAAGGCAAGCGAAAAAAATTTAAGTTTAAATCCCTTTTGTAGTTTTTCTCTATCTCTCTTCGCCGATTCTAGTCCTATCTCTAAACCTTCAGTTAGCCATGAATTGGGGTTCTCTAGGGGATTTATTGTAGGCCAGCGAAGCCATTTATCTTTATCGCTACTTGGATTAGGTTTTGTCGACACGTTTTTTTCCTGTTTTTTTTCATTTGAATAAACAGCGTTATTATTTAAAGCTTGCCAGTGGCATTTTCTGGCGGTTGTTTATGGTACAGCTTTTTAAGACTATATATTTTTAGCTATTATTAAACTCTCCTCCAGTTGCTTCATATTCTTTCCAAAATGCGTTAACTATTTTCATTCCGCCTTCTTTATCACGTGGGGCAATTTTTCGAGCAGGGTTGCCGGCATAGATTGTCCATGCATCTAGATTTTTACGAACTAGCGTCATGGCTCCGGTAGATACACCTTCTTCAATCGTCACATTAGGTAAGATAACGGTGTTTGTTCCTAGTACGCAGTATTTTTTTATATGGACTAAACCACCTTCATTCACTGCAAGATATTTTTCAGGTACGCTGGGGCCGGCCATGCTTCCAACATAATCGTCTGTTGCAGTAATAATTCTTGCCCCTGGTGCAACACCGCTGCAGTCTTCAAAAATACACTTACCTTTACCACCACCACCTAAAATCACTGAATTAGAAGCGATATGGCAGAACCTGCCCATTTCAAGCTCCGCTGAAATATATGTGAAGTCATCAATAACACAGTTATCACCAATACTGACTAATTCTGGATGACGAATACGAACAGTCTTTCCTATGATGACGTTTTTACCAACATGTTTAAGTTTACTGGTGTCAAAAAAAATGTTTTCCATCGTATCCTACTCTTAATTATTAATTGAGATGAATGCAGTCCTAAGCCTTTTAATTATCATTTTTAGCTTTAGGATGTTGCTTTTATGTTTGACTAATTCTGTTTGAAGTATAGTATGATTTTGCTAAGTTGCTAGCGCTTAAAGCGCATCGTTAGATTGTTTTGTAATCAATTATTGGGTGTTATTATTGATGCATGTGCTTAAATTGACGAATGTGTACGAGCTTTCTAAAAGTGTTTTTTATTATATATTTTAATAGAGGTTAAATGATCTGATGTCTCAGTCGAAGTATCTGGTATTTCCACATCAAATGACTGGTGGTATGACAAATCTTTTGTTAGAACTTGAGATTCGCGTAATACTCGCTGATTTATCAGGAAGAACATTGGTTTCGCCGAATAAAATTCCTATATGGCCAATGCCGGATGATCATATTTACAAACGTTATCGTTCAGCTGCGTTGTTAGATCTGTATGATTTTCCAGTTAAGCATATTAGTTTAACCAAGTTATATAAAGAGGGGTTTGATGAACTTTATGTTTTACCCTGGAAGGGCAGTTGTGCATCCGAGGCTTATTTTGTCCATGATAAATGTGTGAATTTAGATACTGAAATCATCAATGCTTTTAAAGAAAGTCGTCAGTATCAATGGGCGTTTCCGAATAATGATTCCGATGCTTGGTTTGCTTTCAACCAGCAACGGACATTTTGTAGTTACTCTTATTTTTTTCTTGCCCCCGATCCTGTCAAACGTCATATCAGAGGCTTAATTAACCGTATTCAGCCCAAAGCACCGTATCTAAATTTAGCTAAAAAAATTGCTAAAAATTTGAAAGCCTATAACGGAATTCATGTGCGCAGGGGTGATTTTAAAGAGTGGTGGGTAAAGGCGCCTACTAATAAAGAAATAATCAAGAATATTTCTCCTCTAATGTCATCGGATATGCCATTAGTGATTTGTACGGATAACTCAAAAGATGATGAGTTTTTTGCACCTATTATGAAAGCCTATCCAAAATCTATATTAATCGATCAACATATTATCGAAGAGTATAAAAGTGAATTAAAAAATCTGCCCTTTAATGATGCTACTGTTATTGCCTTGTTAAGCTCTCTTGTGACTGCTGACAGTCAAAACTTTGCAGGCAGTATCTTTAGTACTTTTACGAGTGCTATACATCGTCGTCGTATATTAAAGGATTCGTCACAGCCGATTTTGTTTACCTCAAATCCGTTTGGTGAGAGTGTATTAATGGAAAATGGTGAGTTTCAAGCCAGTGCAGCTGGTCATTTTAGCTGGAACCGACTAGCCTTACCTAATCCACCCGAGGCCAGAGCGAATGCTTGGCTGCGGGAGTGGCCAGAAGCCGCTAAATAGTAATAACAAATTTATTTTTAAGGGGAATATCTTGAGTGCTGATCGCAAAGTTGCGTTAATTTCTGGTGTTACTGGTCAAGATGGTTCATATCTTGTGGAGCTTTTACTTAGTAAAGGCTATGAAGTGCACGGTATAAAACGTCGATCGTCCTCTTTTAATACAAGTAGGCTTGATCACCTATATAATTCAAGTGATCAGTATGAAGGCCGAATGTTTGTTCATTATGGAGATCTAACGGATACATCAAATCTCATATCATTAGTGCAAAAAATACAGCCTGACGAGATATATAACTTAGGCGCAATGAGCCATGTTGCCGTTTCGTTTACCTCGCCTGAATATACTGCCGATGTTGATGCCTTAGGGACATTAAGGTTGTTAGAGGCAATACGCTTACTTGGCCTAGAGAAAAAAACACGTTTTTATCAGGCATCAACTTCTGAGCTTTATGGCAAAGTGCAGCAAGTACCACAAACAGAGAATACGCCGTTTTACCCGCGTTCACCTTATGCTGTCGCTAAGCTTTATGCGCATTGGATTACTATTAATTATAGAGAGTCCTATGGCATATTTGCTTGTAACGGAATCTTGTTTAATCATGAATCCTCTCGCCGTGGAGAGACTTTTGTTTCACGTAAAATTACGCGTGGCTTAACTAATATTTGTTTAGGTAATCAAGAAGTCTTGGCGTTAGGTAATTTAGATGCCAAGAGGGATTGGGGGCATGCAAAAGATTATGTTGAGATGCAATGGCGTATGCTCCAACAAGATAAGCCTGAGGATTTTGTGATTGCGACCGGTGTCACACGTTCGGTACGTGAGTTTGTTGTTGCGTCTGCGGGTTGCCTTGGCATTACCTTAAAATGGCACGGTTCAGGGATTGATGAGACAGCTTCTATTGTTGCTGTTGATGCCTCAGTTAAATCTATTACCGGTGACAACTTGTTAGGAAAAACTATTATCAGAGTCGATGCGAATTATTTTCGCCCTGCAGAGGTTGATTCTTTGCTAGGTGATGCAACCAAGGCAAAAGAAAAATTAGGTTGGGAATCAACCATTGAGTTTTCTACCATGGTTGATGAGATGATCTCTTATGACCTTGATAAAGCGCGTCGTTTTTTATTATTGAAAGAAAAAGGCTTTTCGCTCGACTTAAGTAATGAATGGAACTAATGTTCCGTTCATTACTTATATAGGTGGGCTAATTAAATTAATGCCCCATCAAAGTTAGGGTTAACAAAGTGGTAAAAACAAACAATAGCTCTATGACCTTCAGGCAGTTTTTCTCGCCAATGTTCGATCTCTGTTCCACGGTACAGTAAGCCACTACCTATCTCTAAATTAACGGCTATGGGCTTATTCTTTACTTGTAAATAAATAGGCCATGGCTCTACAGCATTGCCTTCTTCATCACTCATATCAAACACAATCGATAAATTATATTGGCATTGCGCACGGTCAACATGCCGTTCTAAGACTGCACCACCAAGATAGCAGCCTAAATAAGCATACGAAGCCTGAAGCTCTTCACCTGTTATTAAACTCACTAATTTTGCTAGACGGTAGTGGAGTGAAGCCGTTACGGTTTCATTGTGAATGGCCATCCGTCGATCAACTTGTCCATCACCTATAGGGCCAAAGTAATTACTTTCTACCAGCGATCTAACATGTGCTTTGAGTGAGAGCTGATGAGCAGGGGAGATAATATCGACAAGTTGTGCATAGGCTTGTCGTTTAAACTCAATTTTTGCAATGCTAAGTTTTTGCTGCCACTGTTTTTTTTGTGCGGCAACCGATGGAATGGCTAGCCGTTGCTTAGGGTCGGTAATTAGCTCGGATAGGTTCTCATCCGATAATGAGGTGGCATTGGGAAGTCGAGTGCCTGCATCACAAGTCCAAACAATCGTGCCTTTTGGCAGTTCAGGAATGTGCTTTCCTAGTAAGCGTAAGGCTTTATCTGGAATCGCTTCGCCATTATTTTGAATAAACACTTGTTCGGCAGTGGCTAGTTGTTGTGAACAGAGTTCTTCAGCGGTAAATGGGTCGGGATAAGCCGCAATGGCGGGTGGGTCACTTTCAATCAAAGCGCCTTGCTCGGCCAAAATGTTGATATCATCTTGGCGGAGGTCACTTATCGTAGCCTCAGGAGCGCTTATAGATTGTAATAACCATATTGAGGCAGATTTATAACTATCAATCACTATTGCACGGCGTGTCGACGGTGCATTAGAGTAACGAGTAAATAGTGTGATGGTCGCGACTGCATTAGGATTGAAGCCAATAACGCTACTTTCGTTTTTATCGTCTAAACTTAAAACAACGATACCTTTACTTTCGAGTTCGCGTACTAATAAGGGTTTGGCCGATGCAAAAGCGGTAGCTACTTTTTGACCTGAAGCCAGTGCTAATAGAATGGCTTGGAACTCAGGGTGACGAGCGAATAAAAAATCATGATGATCAAGGCTTCGAGTTTCTTCATTTAAAACTCTAAACGTTGCCATTAATCTCAGTGAAGGATTAAGGTGAAGGTTTTTGTTTGTAGATGATTCTTTCATTATTAAATTCTACTGTCAGCGGGCATCGTGACTTAAGTATTATTAGGCGATAATGCTTATCTAAGTATGTATCGATTAACTTAATGTCTGCGTGCAATATATACCTTTAATAATAGCCGTTTAGTTGATAATTGTCAGGTAGTCTTGATCGTGGCATAGTTAAACCGTTTTTTCGTATTTGATCATGAACAGAGCCAAGTACAGCCTTAGAGTGCAAAAAAGAGACAAATAATGATCTTAGTGACCGGTGCAACAGGTTTTTTGGGTAAGCGAGTGTGTCAATTGCTCGAATCTACTAACGTCGAATTTACGCCAACTTCGAAGAGTTTAGGGGTAGATCTGAGAAATCGATCTGAAGCTTTGGCATTGTTTGAAAAAGTGTCTCCTCAGTATGTGCTTAATTGTGCATCTTTTGTGGGGGGTATCCAGTTTGGTCAAAAGCAACCTGTTGAAATATTTCAACATAACTTACAGATGACGCTGAATCTTCTTGAAGCCTCCCAGCACGTTAATGTTAGTCGGCTAGTTAATCCTATTTCAAACTGCGCCTATCCCGGTGAAGCAACATTATTTAAAGAAGACGAGTTTTGGAATGGTCCTTTACATGAATCTGTCATGGTTTATGGTTTTGTGAGAAAGGCCTCTTGGGTTGGCGCTTGGGCTTATGCGCAGCAGTACGGTTTGGATGTAATGAATATTATTCTGTCTAATATGTATGGCCCCGAAGATCATTTTGAGGCTGAGCGTTCTCATGCTTTAGGTGCGCTTATAATGAAGTTTGTTAAGGCCAAAGAGAATAACGAGCCCCATGTTGATGTTTGGGGCAGTGGTGCTCCAGTGCGTGAATGGTTGCATGTTGATGATGGTGCTCAGGCAATGGTGCGAAGCTTAGACGTTGCGCCCAGTATTGAACCTATTAACATCGGTGTGGCAAAGGGAATATCGATATTGGCCATGGCAGAAATTATACGTGATATTGTTGGCTATCAAGGCGAGATAAAATTGGATCCTAGTAAGCCCGATGGCGCGCCCTATAAAACAGTTGATGGCAGTAAAGGTAAACAGCATTTTTCGTGGCAGCCCGATACCGATTTTGAACAAGGGGTTAAAGCAACAATTGATTGGTACCTAAAGAATAAATAACAATAAATGTAATGAATATGAGGTTGTAATAAAGTGGCAGTTAAAGAAGTTAAGCAAGGCGATTTAATATTGGCTCGACATATTCCTTCAGCGGATGCATGGCAGGGTGATCTCAATTTTTTCTCGCCTGATGAAGACTATATTCAAGTGGGCACTTGGGGCTATGACAGCGGTAAAGAATTATTGGCGCATACCCATAATGAAGTGACGCGTAATGTCTTATGGACGCAAGAAACCTTATATATTCGCAAGGGCCGCATTTTGGTTCAAGTTTATAATACTGACGAAGTCAAAGTCGATGAATGGGAAGCGGCCGAGGGTGATATTGTTATTCTGTTACGCGGTGGTCATGGCTATCAAATTTTAGAAGATGGCACGCAAGTACTTGAGGTGAAAAACGGTCCTTATGTTGGTGCCGATAAAGACCGTCGACGTTTATAATCAATATTCAGTAGCTTATTAAATCGAGCTTCTAAGCCTATTCTAAGTGCTCATTAATAACCTTTAGGAACGCTTCACCAAACTTATCTAATTTTGACTCACCAATGCCGCTAATAGATAACAGTTCTGCTGTGCTGCATGGGTGAGTCTCCATCATTTCCATTAATGTCGCATCGTGAAAGACCATGTAGGGTGGAATTCCATGCTCGTCAGCTAGTTCTTTTCGGCAGTTACGCAGTGCATCCCACAAAGCGCTGTCTTGTTCTGATACACCATTGCTGTGCTTTTTGACTGGTTTACTTAATCGTGGCTCAGTAATATCTTCACGCAATAGCAGTGTCACTTGGCCCTGTAGTAGTTCGCGTGAAGCATCTGTTAGGGTTAGGTTGTTATAGTGCTCAGTATTAACACGCAGCAGCCCTCTAACAATAAGTTGTCGTGTAATAGAGCGCCATTGGTTTTGCGATAAGCTAGCGCCAATACCATATGTGCTGAGTTTCTCATGATTAAACTGTTCTATCCGTTCAGTTTTTTTACCGCGTAATACATCAATGACATGGCCTAAGGAAAAGCGTTGATTCACGCGATACACGCAAGATAATAATTTTTGCGCTGCTTCTGTCGCATCCCAAGTTTTAGGCGGTGTTTGACAAGTGTCGCAAAAATTACAGGCGGTATGCGCTTTATTTTCATTTTCTTCTGACGTTAAGCTACCTTCGCCAAAATAATCCAATAATGGCTGTCTTCGACATTGTGTGACTTCACACCAGCCGAGTAGTGCATCGAGTTTATTTTTTTCATTGAGCTTATATTCAATTTTGGCGTCAGAGTTATCAATAAACTGCGAGAGCTGCACCACATCATCCAAACCATAAATCATAAATGCTTCGGCAGGTTCGCCATCACGGCCGGCGCGTCCCGTTTCTTGATAATAAGACTCAAGGCTTTTAGGTAAATTCATATGCGCTACAAAGCGTACATCGGGTTTATCTATGCCCATGCCAAAGGCAATAGTGGCCACCATAATAATGGCGTCTTCGCGAAGAAAACGCGTTTGATTCTCTGCTCGAGTATGTGCAGGAAGGCCAGCATGATAGGGCAGAGCAGTTAAGCCTCTGTCGTTTAGCCAAGCCGCCGTGGATTCTACTTTTTTGCGAGACAGGCAATAAATAATACCGCTCTCATCTCTGTGGCCAGTTAAAAACTTGAGAAGCTGTTTTTTGGCATCGTTTTTAGCGGCGACTGCATAATGAATGTTGGGTCGGTCAAAACTACTGACAAATTTAGCCGGCGCGTTGAGCTCTAAATTGTTGACGATATCAATTTGTGAGCGAGGCGTTGCCGTAGCGGTTAGCGCCATTCTCGGAACGTTAGGAAAATATTGCGCAAGTTGATTAAGTAGTAAGTAATCTTGCCTAAAGTCATGGCCCCATTGAGACACGCAGTGGGCTTCATCTATCGCGATAAGTGAGATGCTGCATTGAGTAAGCCAGTTGAGAGTTGAAGGCTGGTTAATGCGCTCAGGGGCCACATAGAGGATGTCTAGCTGGCCTGACTGGGTTTGTTCAATAACGCGTGCTGTTTCTGCGCCACTTAGTGTCGAATTAAGAAAGGCGGCTCGAATACCTACCTGCATCAGTGCAGACACTTGATCTTGCATAAGCGCGATAAGCGGTGAAATAACAATGCCAGTGCCTTGGCGAACGAGGGCCGGTATTTGATAGCAAAGTGATTTGCCGCCACCGGTGGGCATAATAATTAAGCTATCGCGACCTTCAATAGCAGTGTCAATAATGCTTTGTTGTTGGTCACGGAATTCGCTATAGCCGAAAGTAGATTCCAGTATTGCTTGTGGAGACTGTTTATTTTCGCGATTAATAGACGGAATGCTGGAGGCGTGTTCTTTATTTTGCTGGTGGGTGTTCGACGGCATAATGATAATCCTTGATTGAAAATGACCGCGCGATCCTTGCGACGGTTACTGAGTTTGGGCTCGTCTTTCAATGATAAAGGATGAAAGGCGGCCTATATATTACTATAAAATGTGCTAATAACTTCATTTATTCAAGTAATTTCAATACTTTACCTTTCTCAGCTCTTATGTCAATAGGTTCCAGCTAGCAAGTTTTTTTGATGCAAAAAGCTTTTAACTATTACCTATTTTTCTTGACTTCGATAACTCATATGCTATTATTTGATCAATGTCAGCGCTGTCATAAAGTGCGGCAATAATAAAAATCATAAATATTGTAGATAATCTAAATGTTTTTTGTATCTTCCCTTAGTGCATCAAACTTAATTAACGACCTGGAGAATATAATAATGAATAAATTAAATACGTTAACTTTGGCGATAGCCTTAGCTGCTAGTGCATCTTCAAATGCTGCAATCACTTTCCAATTTGCCACTGGTGCCGCTACTTACGGCGAGACAGTAGTTGGTGGATTTTTAACTGGTCAAAGTGGTGCTGGTTTCACTTACAAATTAAAAGCTACGCCTGACTCTGGAGCGGTATTAGCTAAGCAAGTCTCAAATATTGGCTTAGGTGTTAAGACAGGTGGAGCTGGTAATTGGTACATAACCTCCGGTGAGGTAATTAATTTTTCGCTTGTAGACTCTGACAATAACCCCGTTGCTTTCTCTTTAGATGGGTTCAAAATGGGTTTCAACACTGCTCAACAAAAATTAGAGGAAAACGAAAGAGTAAACGTAGAAATAGCGGGTAATACTTATTTGGTTGGCGGTAATGCTCTTACTGAGAGTAACAATGCACAAATATTAGCTTCTGATTGCATGGATGCGAATAACTGCTGGAGTAGTAGTGATACAGCTACTTCATTCCGAATTGTTGGTGCAGACGGTGTAAATGGTGCAACGACTTCTTATAGACTTAATAATGTGAGATTAACCCTTGCTCCTGTAACAGCAGTTCCCGTTCCTGCAGCTGCCTGGTTATTAGGTTCGGCATTGATGGGATTGGCAGTAGCTAAGCGTCGCAAGTAAGGCAAAACTTTACGCGAGATTTTGCAGCTATATGTCAATTGAGCCGCTCGACAAATAAATCAGTTGAGTGGCTCATTCAGTTAACGGTTATACATATCAACTCATGGAATACATTATGAATATCAAAAATTTGATTATCCCATTGGCCTCAACTTTTTTACTTTTATCTGCAAATAGTTTTGCTGGAAACGGTAGTCATCTTATTGGTTGGCAAACGTTTGATAGGATTTATGCCGAGAATTGCGGCAATTTTTGTAATGAAAAAGGGGTAACTGATACTACACCCGATAATAACTCAACTTTTGATGCGACGCCTGCAGGCGGCATCAGTGAATCAGGCCACTACCTTAGCGGTGTCTTAGGAGTGGGTGCTTCAGATGGGGGTTTCATCGGTAAAGGGGTCGTCAACAACAGTTCTTTCTTGAATGGTGATAGGTTCGGTGCAGGCAATAATGGTGAATTCATCATGCGCTGGCCTTTGGCCGGCACGAGCCCACAACTCATTGAAGTACCGGCTTTATCAGGTATAAGGACTGACCCGGTCTTGAATACTGTTATATTAACGCTTGAAGAACATAGTTTTTTGGTAGGTGATACGATTACTGTATCGGGGTTCAATAATTCGAATCCAAATGGCACAAAGACTGTCAGTGCTGTAACCGGTGGTAATGGCGCGTCAGGCACTATCTCTTATTTAGTAACAACGGGTGCAAATGGTCTTCCTATAGGCACAGAGTTATCAAAGAAAGCTTCAGGCATATTTGTGTCTAACTTTACGGCTTTTTTGAACCGTAACGACCCTGGCTATGATGCTCAACGCTGGCCTGAAATCGGCGAGAGTCCAAGATATCCTAAGGTATCCGCTTCAGCCGGCTCATCGTTTTCTAGCACAGTGACTTTAGCCGTCGATGATCATAGTTTCTCGGTGGGTGACCAGGTTCTTGTAACGGGGTTTTCTAATGATCATCCTAACGGTTTAGAGACTGTCAGTGCAGTAACCGGTGGTAATGGTGCGTCAGGCACTGTCTCTTATGACGTATTAACGGGTAATCTTGCTAACGGCGCGTTAAGCGGTTCAAACATGGTTGTGAGCAAGATCAGTGGCCCAAGGATAGGCCCTTTTCTAAGCGGTAACCCACAGTACTCAACTGGCGCACAAGGGTGGAAGTTTAGTAACAGTGGGTTCAATAATGGAGATGGCATTTGGGTTTATGATGAAGACCGATTAAAAGGTGACGTTAAAATCACGAACCACAGCGATTATTATTTTAAGCTAATGCATATTCATTACTCGGCGCGCGGTTTAACAGCTGCTGGGGCAGCGGATACGTTAGAGTTAAAATATCTTGCCAACCCTGGTACTTTAATGAAAAAGAATGGTGGTGACCCGGCTAACCCTGGTCCTGCTGAAGTGGTAGACTTGAAGAATTTAAAGAGTGATGCTTGGAGCACTATAGGGGTTAAATCTGTTTCTATACCGCTATCGGCTGATTTCGGTGGGGCAGTGTATATTCCGCCGGGTGAATCGGCTGCATTTCGTTTTCAATGGTCAGGGCAAGATAATACTTTAGCTAAGCAAACTCAAATAGATAATATCGCATTTGAGGGGACGTTTTATGTAGCCAAGGACCTTTTGGAAGAAATTGATCCTGCCGCTGTTGTGCCAGTTGCTGAAGAATTTATCCCGATGTTACCGCTACTTTTTCAACTTTTATTTGCAGCTAGTTTAGCAGGGGTATGGGCACGGGTTTATTGGTCAAAACGTACTGTCTAATCATGACGTTTGAGGCCATTTATCTCCTTGGTATCATAATTAACAACCCTGCTTTACGAGCGGGGTTTTTTTTACCTTAAAAATCTTTATTTAACAGAAATATTCATCCATCCATCCATCCAGCAGGGATTATCAAGGAATGTTTAAGTTTATTGTAAGTGTGCTGTTGCTCAGCACTTCAATGTTGGTTCATGCGATTGATTATTACATAAGTCAATCATCCGGCAATGACAATAATAGCGGCTTATCATCGCTGTCACCTTTTCAAACTTTGACACGAGTCAATAGCTTGAGTTTATCTGCGGGTGATAGCGTCTTATTTAAATCGGGAGAACGATGGGAGGGCATGCTCTGGCCGAAAGGCTCTGGTGCTTCTAATGCCCCAATAACTATTTCAGTTTATGGTTTAGGTACTAAACCGATTATTGATGGAGACGGTTACCAAGCCAGCATATTGTTATTTAACGATGAGCATTATGTTATCAGCGGTTTGGAATTAACCAACCAAGCGTCACACAGCAGTAACGGTGTAACCAAAAAACTGGGCGGTTTTGGTAATTGTGAGAATAGTTGGGGGTCCGGTCGCGATGTTCGATTTGGTATTAAGGTGGTTGCCAGTAATCGATCTTTAGAGCAATTTACTTTTAGTGACCTTGCAATACACAATATTTTTCCAACGCCCGATACACCTGAAGGAGAGGGCACTACTTGCACTAAGCAGGGGCATAATACGACACTAAAAAATCAAGGGTATGGTATTAAATTTGAATCGCAATCAAATGCCGATGCCAATAATTTTTTTACCATTTCAGATGTTGTCATGGATAATATCACGGTGAGTCAAACAGGGCATTACGGTGTCTGGATAAAACCATTGGGAGGGTCGGCAACAGCGCTTTATAAGCATGATAATATTACGGTTAGAAATTCTTTATTTTTAAATACGGGTGGCGCAGGTTTTGTACCTACTAGAGCCTCAAATGTTTTGGTTGAAAATAATGTCTTTGATGGTTCAGGTTCAAGCCTTGATCCTCGTATGTACGCGCGCGGCAGTGGGACTTGGCCTTTTGACTCAGATAATGTGGTGATTCAAAATAATGTTTTGATGAATGCTAAAGGGCCGCTTGATTCCTACGGTGTTCATATTGACTATAACAATACTAATGTCTTGGTCCAATATAATTTCAGTTACAACAATGAGGGTGGCTTTGTTCAGATATTGGGAGCGAATGTTAATTCCGGCTATCGTTATAACATCAGCGTGGCCGATGGTAGTCGTGTCAAAGGTGTCAATGGTGCGACGCAAGACGGTCGTATTTTTAATGTGTCGAGCTACTGCAATATTAATTCAGGCTGTGCCAGCACTGGCTCCTTTATTTATAATAATACGGTTTATGTGCCATCATCAATCAGTCCAAAAATCTCCTTTCAGAGAGGCAGTGGGGAAATTCAGTTTTATAATAATTTGATCTATGTGCAGCAAGGCGGTTCGCCTTTACATACTTTTTTGTCGAATCAGGGTGTGCAATACGACATTGGTAATAATTTATTCTATCCAGAAAGTGCTTTTTCACTTGCTTCGGGGTTGACTCAAAATGCAATTTATACTGACCCTAAATTGCAACAACCAGGTTCTGATTTAGCGTCGGGTTATGAGTTACTAAGTGGCAGTTCTGCTAAAAATGCTGGCGCTGTTATTGCCGGATCTTTTAATTCATTAAATTACAGTCAAAATAACGGCGGCTTTGATTTTTTTGGAAACCCAGTCCCTGAAGGTGGCTCTCCGCATATTGGTGCTTATAACGGCACGGCGGGGGTTAATGCTCCTATGTTGATTGCCCCATTCGTTATCTTGCTGGCGGGAATTCTGACGAGGATTGCTGTTCGACATAAAAAAGACTGACGTTCTTGAATTTAACTCATGCTGAGTCAAGCTTGATCGGTTCCTTTTAATAGGGTGGGCGTCAAATTTATCTTTCTAATTTTTTATTTTTTTATACAGGACTTGATTTCTTATTTGAATGATTTGCTGGTGCTTTATATAAGTGGTGTATTTAAGTTATAATAAAATAGCATTAAAACTGTTGCTATTTAGCTTATTTATTATGCATTTTATTAATTCATTTGGTTTTATTAATAAGCGGGGTGGATTGCATTATGTTTTACGAACTGCAGCATAGCCTCATCCCATTTTTATTGGCCTTGTTGGTGAGTGCCATTGGTTTATTGACTGCAGGTTTCAGCTAATCCTTATATTGCATCAATAGGATCTGATGAAAGTGCTTTCAGTGGATAATCAGATTAAACAGATTTTTCAAGGATGGCTTATCGATACGGTCGGCTTGCAAAGGTCACTGATACTAGCGTTATTGATCTATCTTTGCTTTATTCGCTTCTCAGCCCATGGTTGTAAATTGAGAGTAAAATCAATTTTAAATTAGGATTATTCATTTACTTATGAAAGCAGTTACTATGCAGGATGTCGCTGATCGGGCAGGCGTTTCGCCAAAAACCGTTTCGCGAGTAGTTAATAATGAGCCTCGCGTTAGTGAGTCTACGCGAAAAAAAATTCAAAAAGTGATAGACGAATTATCTTTTCAGCCTAATAAATCAGCACAAAGCCTCGCCGCCGATAGGTCCTTGTTGATAGGTTTGTTATATGACAACCCAAGCTCGACTTATGTTGTTGATTTGCAAGCGGGTGTTTTGGGTGTATGCCATAAGTTTGGCTATGGTTTGGTTATACACCCTTGTGAAAATGATTCGCCAGAGTTAATACAAAGGCTTCGTGAGTTGTTAGTTAGTTCACGGATGGATGGACTGATTTTAACACCACCGATGACAGAGAATCAAGAATTGTTAGACTTTCTTGTCAGTAGCGGTACGCCATATGTGTTGATTTCACCCTTAGATAATTCACAGTCAGAATTATCTGTGTCGGTTGACGATTCTGTGATTACTCAACAGGCTATTCAGTCTTTAATAGATTTTGGTCACCGGCGCATAGGTTTCATTACAGGCGTGCGAAAAAGAAGTGGGAGTGAAATGCGGTTGTTGGGTTACCAGCAAGCCTTGGAGAAAAACAATATTAGCTATGATGAGAGCCTTGTTGTGGAGGGCAACTTCACGTTTGGTTCCGGTGTAGTGGCGGCGCAGGAGTTACTTCGTCATGAGAATCCACCTACGGCTATTTTTGCCAGTAATGATTATATGGCCGCAGGAGTGATGAAGGCGGCTTTGCAATTACGTATATCAATACCTCATGAGCTATCATTGTGTGGCTTTGATGATACGCCAGTGGCAGGTTATATGTCGCCGGGATTAACGACGATCCGTCACCCATTGGAGCGGTTAGCAAGCCATGCGGGCGAGTTACTCATTCGGCAATTAAAAAAACATACTCAACCCTTCGAGGCAGAGACATTAAAGTCTGAGCTCATTCTTAGAGGTTCAACTGGACCAGTCAATAATAAGACAGATTAACCGCGATTCAATCCTTGTAGCCCATTTCATTTAATGTCTCTGTTGTTTTTACTCATATTCAATGCCGATAATTCTCACGCCTGATCATTAATTGCATCGACTTCTTTTAGGTCGTCTTTGAGTTAAACTATTTCTTTGATAATAACTTTAACCATGCTAGAATTCGTGACAGCGCTGTCATAATGCTTATAATATTGCGGAAAACACATTGTCGTTGCCGAGGGGACCCTAGGTAGCGGATCGCTATGTGTGTGTATTTTTTAACGGAGAAGTAAATGAACATCAACACTGCAAATTCTAACGGTTTGTCAAAATGCCTTGTGGTCGTGATAACCCTGTGTAGTCTTAATAGCCATGCTCAAAATAGCAATGAAGACTCAGCCATCGAAGAGGTTGTTGTTTATAGTATCCGTAAAAGTTTAGAGTCGGCGCTTGCCGAGAAACGCGAAAAGGTTAATTTAACAGAGATTATTAATGCTGATGACATTGGTAAGCTACCTGATGAAAATGTTGCTGAGGTTTTAGAAAATATTCCGGGTGTTCAGATAACCCGTGATGCCGGTATAGGTGATGGAGTATCCATTCGAGGCAGTGATCAAAATAGAGTTGAAATGAATGGCCGAGGCACAACGCCTAGTGGCGATAGTCGTGGAGGTATCAGTTTTTCTGATTTGCCTGCGGCCTTGGTTAAATCGCTGCATGTGGTAAAGGTCCCTTCTGCGGACATGGTCGAGGGGTCGCTTGGTGGTACGATTAATGTTAAGACTTATCGAGGCTTAAGTTTAAAAAAACCACTCAAGGTGATTAGTCTAAAATCAGAATATGCTCAGAATGCTGAAGATTGGAATAGAAATTTCTCTTTCACAGTTGGTGATAAGTTCAGTACGGGCATAGGCGAGATTGGTGCTATTTTAACGGTTTCGCATATCGATAAATCGATCCGACAAGACAGTATTCGTGTCAGCCCTTCGGTTAGAAAAGTTGTTGATAAATACATTAACAGCACTTACTTGCTTCCAGATGGGAATAATGATCCCGACCCTTATTATTATCCCGGTTATTCCGAAATAAGTTCGAATAATGAAGAGCGAGAAAATACTGCTCTATCCGGTTCTTTAGAGTGGAGAGCAGCACCAGGGCTAAAATTCTTTGTTGAAGGGTCATACTCTGATTTCAGTAAGCGCGGCCGCGGACAAATGGCTATCACTCAGCCGGCAGATATATCTGACAGGTGTACAAACTTAAATACCGATCGTGAAACCGATAGTATTAACCCTGTTGTGCTTGATGGCATTCCTGTCATGCCTCAAGCAACCTTTGATGTGATCAATGTGGAAGGTCTGGATATCGGCATAATGACCTCAGGGATGATGGGCGGAGGAATTCGTAATTGTCGAGCAGATGTGGCAGCTGACTATGACTCTAAACCAACTAATGATGGCGTCCAGATAAAAACAAAGAATGTTTCCGGTACTCGTGATACGAAATCGCATGTATTTGCTTTGGGTGGTGAGTGGTTGGGCGATAACGTAGAGGTAAAATTTGAACTCAGTGGCGCTAGTTCAAAAACTTCGTCACCGTCTTTTCAAACCATCTTTCAATACAATAATCCTGAGCATCTCAGGTTCCTAACAGGTAATGGCAAAATAAGAATGCCAATGTTTTATGATACTAGGGGTGATTATCTTCAATATGGCCCCTTAGAAGATGCTGTCGGTAGGTCTAGCTCCTTTGTGGCTGGCACTACTACATTTTTTACGTTTGATCAATCTGCCCTGTTAGATCCAAAAAACTATGCCCTGTTTTTAGCCAAAGATCTCGAAGGCTTCTTTGATAATGATTTGTATGCCCAGAAAATAGACGCTAAATGGGATTTTGATCATAAATTTTTGTCAGGTTTATCAGTTGGGGTTAGGACTAGTCAACGATCCAATTCGAAGCAGCGTAGCTCAGCCCAAACGAGTCAATATCCTGGAATTACTGCATTGCAACTTGAGGAGGCATTCCCGGGGTTTATGGTTGAAACTGAAGGAGATCTATTTAGCAACGCGGGCGGCGGTTTGTATTTAGATGAGTTCGTGACGGCTAGTTCAGAGGTGATTTTTAATCAAAGAGAGGCCGTTAGAGAATTTCTATCGCTTGAAGCAGACTTAGATCCGCTTCAAAGTTTTGAGGTCGAGGAAGATACCGCTGCTGCGTATATTAAAGCCGATTTTTTTGTTGATGTGTTTGATATTCCGGTCAGAGGTAATGTTGGCGTGCGGGTTATTACAACCGATCAAGTCGCGTCGGGTAAGAAATCGTTGACAACAGCTGAGATGACTAGCAGTTTAGATGCACAGGGTTTTGACTATACCGATTTGCTCGAGGAATATTCTCAGTCCGGGAGTGTATCTAGTCAGACAGTTGCGGATTTAACGGCTGCAGGTTTTTCAAGCGAAACAATTGAAAGCTTTTTTAATAATGGACTTAGCAGTATTGATGAAAGCCAAAGCTATACCAATATTTTGCCCAGTGCGAGTTTGGTTATTTCGCCAATAGAAAAAATGCAAATTCGTTTAGGTTATGCTGAAATTTTACGCCGTCCCAATTTCTCTCAGCTATCACCTACAGCTGTATATCCGCTTGATAATAGTCCTGTTAACGTCGGTAATCCATCCTTAAAGCCGACAACTGCTCAGCAATATGATTTAACTTTTGAATATTATTTCCGCAAGGGTAGTGTATTCAGTCTCGGTTATTTTTATAAAGACCTTGACAGCGTTATCGGTAAAGTATCAACGCCTAGGGGTATATGTAATGTTAACGCGAGCTCATCTGGAGAGGCGACGTCATGCAGTGTCGGTGGTATAGATGGTGGTTTAGTTACGGCAGTTACGCCAACCAATCTGCCGGGGGGCACGATTGAGGGCTTTGAAATTGCCTTACAACATAGCTTTATAGGCTTACCACAACCTTTTGATGGTTTGGGTATCATTGCTAATTACGCTTATCAAAAAGGTGAACGAGGACTGACTTTTAGTACGCCAGGGTACCTGGCGGATGAAGGTCTTGAACCTGATTTTCCGCTTAACTTTGTGGGCTTATCTGAAAATTCGTATAATTTAACGGTGTACTATGATAAGCCAAGATTCCCACTGAGTGGCAGACTACGTTATACCTATCGTGATGAGTTTTTACAGACCGAGGTTTCTACGGTCACTGCCGGCCTTCCTTTATACACTGCTGCAAGAGGGCAGTTAAATGCATCGATGAGTTATAAAATCAATAAGACCTTCTCGCTTAATTTTTCTGGGGTTAATCTGACTAAAGAGCCGGTCATTCATCGAGCTATTTTCTCTACAGGTCCTATCGGTAGGATGCGTGATCCTGATCGACGCTTTTCTTTAGGAATACGCGGACGCTTTTAGCAATCGCATTTAAATAAAGCGTTAACCTTAAGGGGTAAAAATGATTTTTTCTCGTGTCATGAGATTCTTGTTGTCAACTGCGACAGTATTTTTGTTGATGGTGTCATTCAGTTATGCAGGTATCGAATATTTTGTGAGTGCATCGCTTGGCGACGATAATAACGATGGCCGCTCGATGTCATCTCCGTGGGCGACATTGGCACGCGTGAACGAGGCAAAATTTGTTGCTGGCGACACCGTTTATTTTAAAGCTGGTGATATATTTGCGGGTCAATTATTGGTTGATGAGTCGGGTATGGCCGGTCAGCCTATTCACTTTACCGCTTACGGAGAAGGTGATACACCTGTCATCGATGGTTCTGCCGGTTCAGGTGGTTCCGAATTAGCGGCTATTCTCGTGATCAATCAAGATCATATCGAGATAAGTCATTTAACCATTCGCAATTTTCGTAAACAGACTAAAGCGAATGTTGCCGACATGGACGCTTATGGCATTTTGGTCAAGAATACGGGTAAGCGAATATTATCTGGGTTTAATTTCCATCATTTAACGGTAGAAGAAATTTATCCCATTAAGGCGAGAGCTTCATTCAATAAGACGTCAGTGACGGGTATTCGCTTTGAAACGAAACCTGCAAAGAATAAACGCCAAGCGGTTAACACTCGTGATATTTATATTCATGATAACTTCATACGCCACACGGCGAGATTTGGCATTGCTTTACGTCACCGTCCCTCCAGAGTCGATGGCGTAAAAAATACCGAGCTTGATTACGATGTGAATGTGCGCATCATTAATAATCGCTGTGAAGACATCGGTGGTAGCTGTGTGTTAATGAACGGTACTTGGCAAGGTTTGTTAGAGGGCAATACGTTTATACGATCAGGTGCAATGGTTGAACCCTCGCTATCGGTTAATCGGGGTAGTGGTGCGTGGTTTTTTCGCAGTAAGCATATTGTTGCGCAGTATAATAGTGCATATGGATCACGAGGCCATAATGACTCGGCGGGTATGCATGTCGATTATGCGAATGAAAATATTTTAGTGCAATACAACTTTAGTCATGACAATGAAGGCTATGGCACTGAGATATTGGGTAAAAATAAAAATATTATTTGGCGCTTTAATATTAGCGCTGGTGATGGCACGCGACGAACTAATGTAGAGCGTCCTGAAGGCGGAAAAAGTAAATTCCCTGGTAAAACAATTTTTGTTAGTGATTTTTCAGTTCCAAAGCGAATACAGTCTCGCGAGATATTTATTTATAACAATAGCTACCTAGTCACCTCAGGTTCAGATCCCCAGGTAGAGTTTAATGGTGAGCAGGTGCAGTTGTACAATAATTTATTTGTGGTTGAGGCTGGTGCGCGGCTAGCTAAAAAGCTAAATATTTCTTGGCTGCAAGGCGAATCATTGGATATGCGTGGTAACGCCTTTGTAGGCAATATATCCCCTAGTTTTATTCGCTTTGATAGCCAGCCTTTTGTGACTCAGCTTACCTTTAATGGCGAGCCGGCTGATGCTAGTAGTTATGCGGTAGACGTAGATTGGTTAAAGTCATCTACTGCGTTCACACCAATACAGCATCCATTATTTCCTGCTGCAGGCAAAGGGATTTTTAGTCATGTAACTGCCGTGCCTACGGTCGACTTTTTTGGTAATCCCTTAGCGTCTATGCCGAGTTTAGTTGGGGCGGGTTATCAATCTGCGAATGCTAAATAGTTTTATAGTTTTATTTTTTCTATTAAAGGTAGTTATATTTTGATTATTCAATTTCGCTTTTTTATAGTATCAAGTATTTTTTATTTAATGAGTCAATCAACTTTTGCAGCACCAAATTTTATTTTAGTGTTGACCGATGACCATGGTTGGAGCAGTTTTTCTGCACCGATGGATAAAACTCGTCCCGAAGCTAAAAGTGACTACTATCAAACACCTAATATGGATGCGCTACTAAATATGGGCATGCGATTTAGTAATGGTTATGCTGCTGCTCCCGTTTGTTCGCCGACGCGCTACAGTATTCAGTTTGGTAAAACACCGGCGCGACTGCAACGCACTCGCGTAATAGGTAAAAATCGAGCGGATCATAATCAAATAGCGATACCTCAAGTGCTCAAAGCGATCGATCCAAGTTATCGTGCAGCGCATATCGGAAAGTGGCACATCGATGCTGATCCTGAGCGCTATGGCTATGACCTACATGACGGCAACACGAAAAACAAAGAGGCCGGTTTTGATAACGGTGATCGTTCACGTCAGTGGGACGGTTATGCCGAAGATGACCCCAAACGTGTTCATTCTATTACCGCCCGTGCAATAGAATTTATGCGTGATTCAGTTGATAAAGATCAGCCGTTCTTTTTGCAGCTGTCACATTATGCAGTGCATTCTAATATTGTGTATAGCGAGTCTTCATACGCGAATGTTGGCAAGCGAGAAAAGGGTAAGTTACATAATAATCAAGCTTATGCAGCCATGATTGAAGACCTCGATAATTCAATAGGAACCCTATTAGCCGCTTATGAGGCATTAGGATTAGCTGATAATACTTATATTATTTTTACCGCAGATAACGGCGGTATGCCAGTGTTGCCTATGCAGTTAAATCGTGGTCGTCCCTATAAGGCGGGACTAAATAGCCCGCTATTGAGAGGTAAGTGGGACTTGACTGAGGGTGGTATTCGCGTGCCATTTGCCATGGTAGGGCCAGGCATCGCAGCCAATAGCCAAACCAACACGCCGGTAGTGAGTTATGATTTATTGCCAACAATTGCTGATTTAGCCGGCTCGAAAAAAAACCTACCTAAGTTGCTTGATGGTGGTAGCTTTCGAGAATTATTAAATGATCCCGAGGCTGTTGTTCAGCGGCCTTTTGAAGGCTTAGTATTCCATTTACCGCATTATAACCGTGTTGGTATGAATGAACCGCATTCAGCTATACGGCTTGGCGATTATAAATTAATTGATTTCCCAGTCTCTAAACGACGCTTGTTATTTAATGTCGCCAATGACATTAGCGAGTCGACTGATTTATCAGAGATAGAACCCGCTGTTACCGATAAATTAGCAGAGCAGCTTTCTCAGTACTTAGACTCAGTGAATGCTGAAAAACCACAAGACAGTGGCAGCTGGAGTCGAGCGGGTAAAAACGGCACAGTCAAAAGTAAATTTTTTAAACGTTATCAACCTGATTCTCACAAATTGATATATACGGATTTGAAGCAATGAATAAAATTTCCATAACATGCTTAGCATTTTTTTCAACAACGATGGTGGTTGTTGCTGCGCCCTTAGTTGATTATAAAAACCCTAGTCTTAGTGCTGAGGTTCGTACCGATGATTTACTGTCACGTATGACGTTGACTGAGAAGGTAGGTCAAATGTGTCAATACGTGGGTATTGAGCACATTAAAAAATCTGAAAAATATTTAACACTGAAAGAAATGCAATCGGGTGATGCACACGGCGTTTACCCCAGCCTTCATTCTTCAAAAATGCCTGATCTAATAAAGAAAGGTGAGATTGGTTCGTTTCTTCATGTTGTTGATCCAAAAGAAGCCAATCAATTACAGCAATACGCGAGTGAAAGTCGCTTAGGTATTCCACTCATTATTGGTATCGATGCCATACATGGCAATGGCTTGGTTAATGGCAGTACCATCTATCCTTCACCGTTAACTATGGCTAGTAGCTGGAACCTAGATTTAGTCAGGCAGTCCAGTGTTGAGACTGCACTTGAAATGCGAGCGACGGGTTCTCAATGGACATTTACGCCGAATATTGATATTGCCCGTGATCCTCGATGGGGAAGAGTTGGTGAGACCTTTGGTGAAGATACTTTCTTAGTCAGTGAGATGGGCGTCGCTGTGATTGAAGGTTTGCAACAAGGCGACTTTACTGGTGATAAAAAAGTACTGGCTAATGCCAAGCACTTTGTGGCTGGTGGTGAGCCCGTTAACGGTCTTAATCTTGCCCCTATGGACTTATCTTTACGCAGCCTAAAACAAGATCATTTCCCTCCATTTAAACGTGCAGTTGACGCGGGAGTCTATTCTTTTATGGCTGCCCATAATGAAGTTAATGGTGTGCCTGCGCACGCCAACCGTTTTTTGTTTACCGAAGTGTTGCGTGAAGAATGGGGTTTTGAGGGGTTTGTCGTTAGCGACTGGATGGATATCGAGCGTCTCAAAGGCTTACATCGTGTTGCAGAAACACAATCCGAAGCGGTTTATCAAGCGGTCGATGCAGGTTTAGATATGCATATGCATGGGCCTAACTTTCTTCGTCCTTTGATTAAGCTGGTTGAGCAGGGGCGTATTACTGAAGCGCGCATCAATGCAGCTGTAAGGCCTATTTTATTGGCGAAATTTCGTTTAGGTTTATTCGAGAATGCGCAGGTAGATGCATCGGCCGCCAGCGACATTTTGTTTAATGCTAAGCATAAGCAGACGGCATTGGAATTGGCCAGACAGGGAATTGTATTACTTAAAAATGACTCGTTATTACCTTTAACACAAGGGAAAAAGATATTCGTTACCGGTCCTAACGCCAATAACCATACGATGATGGGTGACTGGGTCTTTAAGCAGCCTGAAGAGAATATCACCACAGTTGTCGAGGGTTTAAGGGCAGTTGCAAAGCCATCAACTAGTATCGATTACTTTGACCTTGGTAGTCAGGTCAAAACGCTTGATCCACGACAATTTGCTAAGGCGGCAAAACGCGCTAAAGCTGCCGATGTTGCCATTGTCGTCGTTGGAGGTAATGCCTTACGTTACGATAGAAAAGGGAAGACTGCTGGTGAGAACGTTGCCCGCAGCACAATAAATTTATACGGAGAGCAGTTAGCGTTAGTACAAGCTGTTCAAGCGTCTGGCACACCGACAGTTGTTGTTTTAATTAATAGCAGGCCATTGGCAGAGCCTTGGCTGGTTGAGAATGTTGATGCGCTTATCGAAGCTTGGGAGCCAGGAGCCTTAGGTGGCCAAGCGCTGGCTGAGATTATTTTTGGACAGGTAAACCCCAGCGGTAAACTGCCGATTACGATTCCACGCAGCGTGGGTCATCTTCAGGCTATTTATAATCACAAACCATCAACATATGTTCGGCGCTATATTGATGCTCCGACTAAAAATTTGTTTGAGTTTGGTGATGGTTTGAGTTACACCCAATTCAAGTATGGCAAGCCGACATTATCAGCTTCGCGAATTGCTGAAAATGAATCTACTCGACTGTCTGTCACGGTGAAGAATAGTGGAGATCGTGCGGGAGATGAAATTGTTCAGCTTTATATACGCGACAACTTCTCACGAGTGACGCGACCAGTAAAAGAGCTGAAAGGGTTTAAGCGTATTCACTTAGATGCCAAGCAAAGCCAGAAAGTCACGTTCGATATTACGCCTGATACCTTGGCTTATTTTGATCTGGACATGAATTGGCGAGTTGAGCCTGGTGATTTTACGATAATGGTTGGTTCATCATCGCGTAAGAGTGACCTTAAGACGGTAACCCTTACAGTTAAGCCTTAGGACTTTTCAGATATCTCTTTTTACCATAGAGAGCGGCTTTTTATTCTTGTTGAGCAAACGACAGGAACGGGAAGGTCGCTCTTGAGGCCTTTCCCCGCAGCACAATAAATTTATACCGTTAGCTGTTAGCTGTTAGCTGTTAGCGTAAGTGCGAGCTGTTCAATCGTCTGGCATACCTATAGTTGTTGCTTAAATTAATAGCTGGCCATTGGCAGTTCATTGGCAGAGTCTTGGCCGGTTGAGAATGTTGATGTACTTATCGAAGCCTAGTAGTTAGTGGTATTAGGTGGCCAAGCGCTGGCTGAGATTGTTTTTGGAGAGGTAGATCTCAGCGCTAAACTACCGATTAAACTTCCATGCCGTGCGGCCTTCTCTAGGCTATTTACAATCACAAACCATCGACTTATGTTCGACCTTACGCTGATGCTCCGACTAAAAGTCTATTTGAGTTTGGTGATGGTTTGAGTTGCACGCAATTCGCGTATAGTAAGCCGATATTATCAGCTTCGCGAATCATTTAAAATAAATCTGATTGCTTGTCTGTCATTGTGTCGAATAGCGGAGTTCGTGCGCGAGCTGAAATTGTTCAGCTTTATATGCCCGTCATTTTTTTCACGAGTGACGCGACTATTAAAAGAGTTGAAAGGAAAGAAAAGAAAAGAAAAGAAAAGAAAAGAAAAGAAAAGGTTTAATTATATTCACTTAGATACCATGCAAGGCTATAAAGTCTCGTTAGATATTGCGTCTGACACCTTGGCTTATTATTATCTGGATATCAATTGGCGAGTGGGAGCTTAGTGCTTTTACATAGATGATTGTTTCATTGTTGCGCAAGGGTGACCTTAAGAAGGTCACCCCTACAGTTTAGCCTTGTTATCGTTTAGGCATCTCTTTTAATGATAGAGAGCCACTTTTATTCTTGTCGAGCCAGCGAAAATTCCCTTTGATACCTTTTGATATTTCTTCACTGCTGAGTTCGCCATTCTCATCTTTATCCCATCTCTGGAATTTTTTTCTCAGCGCACTTTTTCTAGCCATTTTCATGTTGTCTGATCTTTTGACGAATTCTTTTTTTGACCAGACGCCATCAAGATCAAGATCGAGTGCGGCGTATTGTGTTATGCGTAGCTGACCAAACTCTTCGAGGCTGAGCATTTTATTATTGTCTTTGTCATAGTCACGCCAATTAATAGAGGCCTCATTAGCTGACACCAATGCCGAAGCTAATAAAATGGGTACTATGGTGAGATGTATAATTATTTTTTTCATCATTTATTCTTCCATTCCAAGTGTATGTAAGTTGTTAGTGTTGAAGTTACTGATTGCCTTTTCTTAATCTTTGACTATCGGGATGGAAAAAGTTTGTTAAGTCTTTTTCATTCCCTACTCTCAGCCAAGCGTTTGGAAATTCCGCAGCTTTTGATCGTTCAATTTGACGGAACACCGAGCCGGCGCTGAATTTTTTTGTATAAGGTACAGCATGTTCGCCGTTGTTTCCTAGTCGAGCGAATAAGTCATTTCTTAATTTTACTTTTACCCTTAAATATTTGGGGTCGTCAATAAGGTTGTGCATTTCTTTAGGATCATTTTTGATATCGTACAATTCATCAGTATCCCAAATGCCATGGTATTGGATTAATTTAAAATTATCTGAGCGAACAGCAAAGGTAGTAGGGGTTTGTGGAAAGTTAAATTCCCAATAGTATTCATAGAGTAAGGTTTCGCGCCAGTTAGCTACTTTTTTTCCTTCAGCCAATGGCAATAAACTATCACCGGCAAATTGAGGTGGTTTTTCTTTGATGCCTGCAATGTCCAGAATCGTAGGCGCAATATCAATATTGGCGGCCATTTCTTCAACGACATAGCCTTGCTTTGCGCCAGGGATAGAGGCAATTAATGGAACGCGCATAGATTCTTCATAAGCGTTACGTTTATCTATTAAGCCATGCTCGCCAAATAAGAAGCCATTATCACCCATTAAAATAACGGCGGTATTTTCATCAAGACCGTTCGCTTTAAGCCAAGCGGTAATTCTGCCTAGGCTATCATCAACAGCCGACAGTGCGCGGTGATATTGACGCTTGTATTCTTGAACATCTAATTCACTGTGATAAGGGAAATCAACACCGTGCCAACTATTACGTTGGTTCTTAACCCACATAGGTTTGCCTTTATAGTTTTCTGGGGTATCGGCTTGACTATCGGGTATAGCAATATTGGCTTCGCTGTATTGTGTTTTATGTCGTTCAGCAGGTGTGAAATCAGCATGCACGGCTTTGTGAGATAGGTAGATAAAAAACGGTTTGCTTGTGTCGCGTTCTTTTTCTAGCCACGACAAGGTGTAATCTGTCAGTTCGTCGGTAATGTAACCCTTTTGATTAACATGCTTGCCATTAATATTAAAACGGCTCATCTTGCCGTTACGCTTTCGCTTAGGATAGTAATCACCTTGGCCGGCAAAGCTTAGCCAGTAATTAAATCCGGGTTGCGGATCATCATGATGGCCGCCCATATGCCATTTGCCAAAAAACGCAGTTTCATATCCTGCTTCTTGTAAATAGCTAGGAAAATAAATAGTGCCTTCTTTGGCGGGTTTGTTGTTATCAACCACGCCATGATTATGCATGTATTGACCCGTTAATATTGATGCGCGACTGGGTGAGCAAAGGGCTGTGGTGACAAAGGCGTTTTTAAAATGCACACCGTTTTGCGCTAGTTCATCCATGTTTGGCGTGTCGATGACTGGATTCATGAAACCTAATTCATCAAAGCGTTGATCATCCGTCAAAATGTAAATGACATTTCTGGGTTTCACGGTATCGGTGTTCTTTGTCGCATTGGCGTCAAGGCTAATTCCGATCAATATGAAAAAGGCGGTCGCAATAGCGGGCCATGTTGGGTGGATAGGTGGTAATTTGGGCATTTAGAAATCCTTATTATTTTAGCAAGCTACTTTTTATCGCAGAAGTTAATTGTCAGCATACTTACAGATCATATTAACTAATGGTTAAAGGCCATGATATTAGAGGATGACTGCGCTGTCAATTTGTAACTTTAGTCGTGCTTGAGCTGCTAGCTCATTGATCTTATTTGTTTTTAAAGGATTTTGGTCGGAGAGGGATATTTTGTTAAAAACCGATGAGAATAGCCAGTGACAGCTACTCTCATCGTTGAGACAAGAGTTGCTCTTAGTCTTCTTTTGCTTCTTCAGCGGGTGCGTCTTCTGCAGGTGTTTCTTCAGCTGGCGCTTCTACAGGAGCAGCGGCGCTCAATTTGATTAACGATTCCGCTACTAAAACAGTCACTTTGTCGTCGCCGTTTAGCCATTGGCCATTCGCACTCTTTACTGCATAACGATTATTTCGTTTTTGGTAAATAGTATACTCGGCAGTTTTCTTAATCGATTTCATGTTGCCTTTCTCCGTTGTGTTATAAAAAAATAAAGGGTGTTTTTAAGTGCTTTTCTGCACATCACCAAGGTTGCTATTAACCACCTTGAGTAATTCTTTGAATAATTTAGGGTTGCCACAAACAACGTTGCCAGTTTTTAAGGAGGTATCACCGCCTTTAAAGTCGGCAGTTAAACCGCCGGCTTCTTGAATCAGCAATAAACCAGCAGCCACATCCCAAGGACGTAAACCGTATTCCCAGAATGCATCTAATCGTCCAGCAGCAACATAGGCTAAATCTAGAGCAGCTGAGCCGCCGCGACGAATGCCTGAGCCATTAGCAGCAAAGTGTTCGAGGCAGTTCATATAATCTTTAATAAAAGCTTGTTGGCTGGCGCGATACGGAATGCCTGTACCAATTAATGCGCCGTCAAAAGTGTGGCGATCGCTTACGCGCAATCGAACACCGTTAAGGCTTGCGCCTCGACCACGACTGGCCACAAATTCTTCGCGGCGAATAGGGTCGTAAACAACGGCATGTTCAACGCGGCCATTTTGTACACAGGCAATCGATACGCAAAAGTGCGGAATGCCCCTAAGGAAATTAGTTGTACCGTCTAAAGGGTCAATATACCAAGTCGTCTCTGATTTACCTTTGCTGCCTAACTGCAGGCCGCTTTCTTCAGCCAAGATATTATGCTCAGGATAGGCTTTTTGAAGCTGATAAATAATTTCTTCTTCAGCGGCTTTGTCGACATTGGTAACAAAGTCATTTTTTTCTTTCTCTTCGATCTTAATAAGATCCATTCGCTCAGTGGCACGCGCAATAATGTCGCCAGCTTTGCGAGCGGCGCGAAGAGCGATTGTAATGGTTGGCTCCACGTGGATACCTCAATGTCAGGGTTATGAAAATAATAAAAAGTGATTGCAGCTTCAATTAAAGCTCAAGTTGATAGCATCTTATGATGTCGGCTTTTAAGCCTATATAATCAACTCTACAAAAATAGGGCGGCGAGTATATCAGAGAGGTTGAAGCCTAACTGCCATTATTTGCCGTAATTTTGGTATTCGGTGACGACTTTGGTAGAATCCGCGCCCGATTTACGAGAATTCACAATATTAGCGCGTTATTCTTTATGCTTTGACGCATGGCTGTTCTAAAGTAGAGACAATAGAGAGACAATTTTGACTGACGATACACTGGTAATAGATTCTAACGATAATGCTGCGGTTTCTACTAAAATGGCTGCGGTTCGCGATGTTCGCATGGTTTTGGTTAACCCTTCGCACCCCGGTAATATTGGTGGAGCGGCGCGCGCCATGAAAACCATGGCGGTTAATCAGCTGGTATTAGTCAGTCCGCGTAACTATCCCGATCCTAGGGCTGTATGGCGAGCGGCAGGCGCGCGTGATCTTTTAGAGTCTGCCATTATTGTTGAGACGCTTGATGATGCGTTGGCTGATTGCGATTTAATTGTGGGGACTTCAGCCCGTGACCGTCGTATTCCGTGGCCGTTAGTCGATGCACACGAGTGCGCTAAAAAAATCTATGAAGAGCCGCAAAGCTCCAAAATCGCTATTTTGTTTGGCCGTGAAGATCGAGGCTTAAAGAATGATGAGCTTAATCGCTGCCATCTTCATGTTCATGTGCCTACTAGTGATGCCTACAGCTCGCTGAATTTAGCTATGGCAGTGCAGATTCTTAGTTACGAGTTACGTATGCGCTCGCTACAGGTAGATGATAGTCAGCCGAACCCTGTTGCCGATACCACCGATCAGTGGGATGAGCCTTTCGCTAGTGGCGCCGATGTTGAGCGTTTCCATGAGCATTTAGCGGAAACTTTAGTCGATATTGACTTTTTTGACCCCGATCAGCCAAAGCAGCTATTAACGCGGTTGAGAAGGCTGTTTGTCCGTGTAAGGTTGGATAGAATGGAAATCAATATTTTACGTGGCATATTGAGCACGGTGCAGGAAAAAGTCAAAAAAAACAAGTAGATAGCTAATTTCCATTGAGAGTATTGACAGTATCGAGAGTTTAGCGATCAAGATCTTCTAGGTTTCCTTATTCTAGGTTTCCTTATTTTAGGTTTCCTTAGATGGCAATATCTGACTAAATTAGTGGGTTATATACTTGACTACTTTACTCAGGCTTTAGATAATGCCGTTATTCCGCGATCATTTTTTAGATTTTTGCTTTTCAACCGCTGTCAGCGTGTTGTCGATTCTGCAAAGCCTCTTGAGACTACCGCTATGAGATTAACTACAAAAGGGCGTTACGCCGTTACCGCTATGTTGGATTTAGCGCTGCATTCGACTGCCGGTCCAGTCAGTTTAGCTGAAATTGCGGGTCGTCAAGAATTGTCGTTATCTTATCTTGAGCAGTTGTTTGTTAAGTTGCGTCGCAAAGAGCTAGTGGTTAGTTCGCGTGGTCCCGGTGGTGGTTATAGTTTGAATCAGCCAACGGCTGAAATCTGCGTTGCCGATATTATTGACGCAGTAGACGAACGTGTTGATGCGACTAGTTGTTCAGGTAAAAGCGATTGCCAAGAAGGTAATACCTGTTTAACGCATCATTTATGGAATGATCTTACACAGCAAATTCATGGTTTTCTTACCGGTATTTCATTAGCCGATTTAGTGAACCGAAAAGAGATAAAACGAGTATCTCAAAGGCAGGACAGTCAATTAAATGCTGCAAATGATCTGCAGCAAATACGTATCGCCTCTAGTGATTAACAATACGATAAATCATTAAAGATTAGGCGCTTAAATAAGCAATAGTTTTGGAGAACAATATGCAATTACCGATTTATCTTGATTATTCTGCGACAACGCCGGTTGATCCGCGTGTAGCCGAAAAGATGTCGGCGTGTTTAACCAACGAAGGCAATTTTGGTAATCCCGCCTCGCGTTCACACAGTTTTGGTTGGCAAGCAGAAGAGGCGATTGAAACGGGTCGCTCACAAGTGGCTGAGTTAATAAATGCTGATCCGCGCGAAATCGTTTGGACTTCGGGTGCCACTGAATCGGATAACCTTGCAATTAAAGGTGCATCTCATTTTTATCAGAAAAAAGGCAAGCACATTATTACCTCATCAATTGAGCATAAAGCCGTGCTTGATACCTGTCGCCAGCTAGAGCGCGAAGGTTATGAGATTACTTATTTAGCGCCTGACGAAAATGGTATTACTCAGCCAGAAGCGGTAGAGGCGGCAATACGTGAAGATACGGTGCTTGTATCAATTATGCATGCCAATAACGAAATTGGTGTTGTCAATGACGTTGCAGCGATTGGCGCGATTACACGCGCTCGCAAAATAATTTTTCATGTTGATGGCGCTCAGTCAGTCGGTAAAATTCCGGTTGATGTGGTTGCCATGAAAATCGATTTATTATCAATGTGTGCACATAAAATGTATGGCCCAAAAGGTATTGGCGCATTGTATGTATGCCGTAAGCCTCGTGTTCGTATTGAAGCGCAGATTCACGGTGGTGGTCATGAGCGCGGTATGCGTTCAGGCACATTACCTACGCACCAAATTGTAGGCTTCGGTGAAGCGGCACGTGTCGCTCAAGAAGGTATGGAAGAAGAAAATAAGCGTTTAATCGTTTTGCGTCAGCGTCTTTGGGACGGTGTTTGCGATATGGAAGAGGTTTATTTAAACGGTCATCCTGAGCAGCGTTTACCCGGTGCGTTAAATGTGAGCTTTAACTTTGTTGAAGGCGAATCATTAATTATGGCGTTAAAAGATCTCGCCATATCATCGGGTTCAGCGTGCACCTCGTCTAGCCTTGAGCCTTCTTATGTGCTTCGCGCATTAGGTAGAAGTGATGAGCTAGCACATAGTTCACTGCGCTTCTCGGTAGGACGTTTTACTACAGCAGAAGATATAGATTACGCCATAGTGCAAGTGAGAGCGGCGGTTGAAAAGCTGCGTGATCTATCGCCGCTATGGGATATGTACAAAGATGGTATCGATTTAAACTCGGTGCAATGGGCCGCACACTAAAGCGCAGCGTTAGTTGGCATTAAAGACAATACGACAGAATATTATTGAGGTAATTGAAAATGGCATACGGCGAGAAAGTGTTAGACCACTATGAGAATCCACGCAATGTCGGAAAGATGGACGCTGATGACGCATCTGTTGGTACAGGCATGGTAGGTGCGCCAGCTTGTGGCGATGTTATGCGCTTACAAATTAAAATTGATGACAATGGCGTTATCGAAGATGCTAAGTTTAAGACTTATGGTTGCGGTTCAGCGATTGCATCTAGCTCACTATTAACTGAGTGGGTAAAGGGCAAAACTTTAGATGAAGCGTCGCAAATTAAGAACTCAGACATTGCCGAAGAGTTAGCTTTGCCACCGGTTAAAATTCATTGTTCAGTATTAGCTGAAGATGCAATTAAAGCCGCTATTGATGACTTGAAAGCTAAGTCTGACAACGCAGTTGCTAGCTAAGGAACGCTTTGCATGGCCATTACGATGACAGAAAAAGCCGCTGCGCATGTGCGTCAGCAATTAGATCAGCGCGGTGCGGGTCTTGGTATTCGCGTCGGTGTTAAAACCACCGGCTGTTCGGGTATGGCTTATGTATTAGAATTTGTCGACGAAGCCGATAATGATGATGCCGTATTTGAAAATCACGGTGTTAGCTTAATCGTTGATCCAAAGAGTTTGGTCTATATCGATGGCACTGTTATGGACTTTGTCAAAGAAGGGTTAAATGAAGGGTTTGAATTTAAAAATCCAAATATTGCAGGCGAGTGCGGTTGCGGCGAAAGTTTTACCGTTTAACGTGAGCGCATATTTAAATAAGGTTTGCAGTTAATACCGTGAATGATACCGTGAAACTCGAACACAATTTTTTTACCCTCATGGGGCAGGCGCAGCAATTTACTGTTGATCGTGCTGCCCTCAAAAAACGTTTTCGCACGTTACAGCGTGAGTATCATCCCGATCGCTTTGTGGCTAAAACGCCTCAAGAGCAGCGTTTAGCGGTGCAGTTCTCTGCACATCTGAATACCGCTTTTGCAACTTTAGATAATCCCGTTAAGCGCGCTACGCATATGCTTGAATTATCAGGCGTCACGATTGATCATCAAAATAGTACGATTAAAGATCCCGTTTTTTTAATGCAGCAAATGGAAACGAGAGAGGCCTTTGATGATGCGCGAGCCGATAATGATCTGCCCGCATTAGAATCATTATTGAATCAAGTTAATAGTCAGTTTCAAGCGTGTCAGCAAGACTTTGCAGCACTGTTCGATGCGTCTCAATTGTCGGCATCAGCGGATGAAAAAAACGTGCGTGATACCGTGGGTAAAATGCAGTTTTATGAAAAGCTCAGCGATGAGCTAACCTCACTTATTCGTTCGCTAACCCAATAGGTTTAAAGCCCGTGGCATTACTTCAAATATCCGAACCAGGACAATCACCGGTACCGCATCAGTTTAAGCGTGCCATTGGTATTGATCTTGGCACGACTAATTCTTTGGTTGCAGCGGTGGCTAATAAGGGTGGTGCGGATAACGGTGTTGCGAAAGTTATTAACGATGCTGAGGGCAGGGCTATATTGCCATCGGTTGTTCATTACAATGACTCGGGCGCTCAATGTGTCGGTTATGAGGCGCAAGCCATTGCTGCCGATGATCCTTTCAATACCTTGGCTTCTTTTAAACGCTTGATGGGGCGTGGGTTAAATGATGTTAGCGATACATCACAATTTCAAATTGTTACGCCGAATAATGCCTTAGCAGATAGCACAAATAAAAATGATGTTATTCGTATTGCAACGGCGGCAGGCGAAGTTACTGCCACGCAGGCCTCGGCAGAAATTTTAAAATGTCTAACGGCGCGTGCCGCCGACGCATTAGGTGGTGCCATTGAAGGTGCGGTCATTACCGTGCCAGCTTATTTTGATGATGCACAACGTCAGGCAACAAAAGATGCAGCAACTTTGGCTGGTTTGAACGTACTGCGTTTAATCAATGAGCCGACGGCTGCTGCTGTCGCTTATGGCTTAGATAAAGCCGATGATCGCTATATCGTAGTTTATGATTTAGGTGGCGGTACATTTGATGTCTCCATTTTGCAGCTTAGCGAAGGTGTTTTTGAGGTGCTATCCACCGGTGGTAACTCTGCACTGGGTGGTGATGATTTTGATTTAGCCATTGTTCAGTGGGCTTTATCGCAAGCCAATATTTCGGCAGAACAGTTATCTGCACAGGAATATCGTCGTTTATTAATCGATGCTAGGGCGGCGAAAGAATCGCTGACTGATAATGATTCAGTAGCGGTATCTATCCAGTCTTCCTTGGTGGTTTGGGCGGGTGAGCTCAGTCGAGAGACCTTTGATGGGTTAGTTGATACTTTAGTAACAGCAACGATAGCCGCTTGTAAGGCCAGCTTAAATGACGCCGACTTAACTGCCGGTGAAATCGCTGATGTCGTTTTGGTAGGTGGTTCAACGCGTGTGCCTTTGGTGCGAGAGCGAGTCACTGCATTATTTCAGCAAGCGCCAAAAACTGATGTCGATCCTGACCAAGTGGTTGCCTTAGGTGCTGCTATTCAGGCCGATAGTTTAATTGGTAATAACCGCGACAGTGATTTACTGTTATTGGATGTTATTCCTTTGTCGCTAGGCATAGAAACAATGGGCGGTCTGGTCGAAAAAATCATTCATCGCAACACGTCTATCCCTTCAACGCGCGCGCAAGAATTTACGACTTATAAAGATGGTCAAACGGCTTTGGCGGTTCATGTTGTGCAGGGCGAGCGTGATTTAGTCAGTGATTGTCGATCATTAGCGCGTTTTGAGTTGCGTGGTATACCGCCAATGGTTGCCGGTGCTGCGCGCATTGAAGTGGTATTTAATGTCGATGCCGATGGTATTCTTGATGTCAGTGCTAAAGAAGCGATAACCGGCGTCAGCGCTCATGTTCAGGTTAAGCCTTCTTATGGTTTGGAAGAGTCAGAAATAGCGCAGATGTTAAAAGCCTCCTATTCGCATGCCAGTGAAGACAGAGATGCGCGAATGCTTGCCGAGCAGCGTGTTGAAGCTGAAGGTTTAGTCGACGCTGTTAATATGGCTTTAGCGCAAGACGGTCATTTATTGAATGATGCTGAGCGCACAGAGATTGATGCTGCTATTGCGGCAGCCTTAGCGATTGCAGGACAGAGTGATGCGCAAGCGATTAGTGATGCGGTTGCCGCATTAGGTCGTGTGACAGATACCTTTGCCACCCGTAGAATGGATCAAAGCGTACGTGCTGCATTGCAAGGAAAAAGTATTGATGATGTTGCCGATGGGTCGCTGTGATAATGTTTATGCATTGTAATACATGAATTTGAAACTGGTTTTAACCGTATTTTATTTTATTGGAGCTCGTCTTATATGCCGCAAATAATTGTTTTACCGCATGCGGAAATTGCCCCCGATGGCGCAGCAGTAGAAGCGAAGAAAGGGGAGACTGTTTGTGACGCATTGTTGCGTAATCATATTGATATTGATCATGCCTGCGAAAAATCTTGCGCCTGTACGACGTGTCATATTGTTGTTCGTGAAGGCTTTGAATCGCTTTCGGAGGCCGATGAATTAGAAGAAGATTATCTCGATAAGGCTTGGGGCTTAGAGCCTGAGAGTCGCTTAAGCTGTCAGGCCTTTGTTGCCGATACGGATTTAGTGGTTGAGATTCCCAAGTACACCATTAACCATGCTCGTGAATAAACAAAGCGTTTAATACAGAAATTAAGAGAGAGAGACTTATGCGCTGGACAGATGTAAATGATATTGCCATTGAGCTTTATGACGCTCACCCTGATGTTGACCCTCAGTACGTCAACTTTGTTGATTTGCGTAACTGGGTTTTGGCATTAGAAGGCTTTGACGACAATGCTGATCGCTGCGGTGAAAAAATTCTTGAAGGTATACAAATGGCGTGGATGGAAGAGGCTTCTTAATTAAAGTTTTTTGCAGTCCATATAGCGGTTTTTAAAAGGCTCTGAGAGTGATTCTCAGGGCCTTTTTTGTTTTAAAGCGACGGTACTGCTGAATATCTATCTCTTAAACAAGAGTTGACAAAAAGGCAACGCTGGCCTATATTGCTTGGGCAGGTTGCCAAAAAGGAAACCGGATTAAAGCCGGATTGTGCTTAAAAGGGAATGAAACTAAAAGGAAGTGCTTGTGCACGTGATATCGAGAAAGCCATTTAGAGATGCAGCCGAGAAATACTCCAATGATGCTATTGCGATTGAGCGAAGCTATCAGGTTTTAAAACGTGGCGATTTTAAAACCCCAGCAGGCTTAAGGCGTGTTTTTCCATCGTTGGATAACTTTAAGTATAAAGATAGATGGTGGGTGATTGATATTGGTGGCAACAACTTACGCTTGCTGGCTTTTATTGAATTTAAAGACAGTCGTCTTTTTGTAAAGCATATTGTTAATCATGCCGAGTACGATAAGTTGTGTAAGCGCTATGTTAAGGGGTCCAAGTAATATGGGATTTGCAGCAGTCAAAGAAAAAGCACGGGCGCTTTTTGATGAGGCGTCTTTTATCAGTCGTATCAATAATAATGCGGAGTATCAGGAAGCGTTGGTATTAATGAATGAGCTGATTGATGATTATGATAATCAAAAAGCCTTAATCGAAGTGCTGTCTGTTTCCATTGAGCAATGGGAAAGCACGGCTCCTGAATTTGCACCATTCAATAAGCGTATTGCCAAGCTTGATAGTGATCTAACCCTGTTGAAAGTGCTGATGGAACAGTATGGTTTAGGTGTTTCTGATCTACCCGAAGTTGGCAGCAAGTCGCTAATATCTAGGATTTTAAGTGGTGAGCGAAGCCTCACAAAAAAACATATTCATACATTAAGTCAGCGCTTTGGTATTAGCCCCGCATTATTTTTTGGCTAGCCAGCCTAGTGCTTAAGGGATAAAATAAGAACAAGAATTAATCATAATAAGAGTCATATATTTTGCGTAAACTTCTCGGTTATGTCTTGTTAGCCATTTCCTGTTTGGCCTGGTTAACAGTCCCAATTATTCCTTTTTTATCTTTGTCAGCGGTAGAAAAAGCCAGCTGGGTAGGCGGTATTATCATTTTTGCTGAAATAGCATGGTGGCTAGCTATGCCTTTGCTGGGTAAAGAAATTATTGCCTGGTGTAAAAGCGCATGGCAGTGGTGTAAGCGCGTTCTCGGTTTTCGTTCTGCTGAGTCTCTCGTTGATGATGCGCCTGCAGCGGTTGCCGTAAAAGTAGTTAAAGAATAAGCCTATATTGTGTCTTTGTTTAGCTGGTTGAATAATGCCAGCTGCGTTAAAATCCTTGCCAATCGTTCAGTCTTACCGTTATTGATAGGATTATCCTTATGTCATTGGTTCCTCGAGCCGCCGCATTTACCTCTGCACGCAAGCGCCATGCCGTTAAGGTTGGCAATGTTATTGTGGGTGGTGATTCACCTGTGGTCGTGCAATCTATGACGAATACTGATACAGCTGATATTGATGGTACTGCGCAGCAAATTATTGAGTTGGCAGAGGCGGGTTCTGAGCTAGTACGGATTACGGTTAATAATGATGAATCAGCAGCAGCCGTTCCCTATATTAAAGAGCGTCTGCAAATTAGAAACATATCCGTGCCACTGGTCGGTGACTTTCATTTTAACGGCCATAAATTACTCTCTGATAATCCAGCCTGTGCCGAAGCGTTAGATAAGTACCGTATTAATCCGGGTAATGTGGGCCGTGGTGCAAAAAAAGATGCACAGTTTAGCGAGATGATAGAAATTGCTTGTCGCTATGATAAACCTGTTCGCATTGGTGTTAACTGGGGAAGTCTCGATCAAGCCTTGTTGGCTCGCTTGTTAGATGAAAACGCTAAGCTTGCAGTGCCGCGTGATTTACAGCTTATTATGCAAGACGCCGTGATTCAGTCGGCGCTTGAAAGTGCTGTGCTGGCAGAAGAGGTGGGTCTTGGTCGCGATAAAATTATTCTTTCTTGTAAAACCAGTCATGTTCAAGATTTGGTTGCCATTTATCGTCGTCTAGCCGCGCAATCGGATTACGCACTACATTTGGGTTTAACCGAAGCGGGCATGGGTTCAAAAGGCATAGTGGCATCAACGGCGGCTTTGTCGCTGCTACTGCAAGACAATATTGGCGATACTATTCGTATTTCTCTAACGCCCGAACCGGGTGGCAGTCGACTAAAAGAAGTACAAGTTGCGCAAGAAATTCTGCAAACTATGGGTTTGCGCGCTTTTACGCCTATGGTTATTGCTTGCCCGGGTTGTGGCCGGACTACTAGTACTTACTTTCAGCAGTTAGCCGAGGATATTCAAAGCTACTTGCGCAATCAAATGCCGGTTTGGCGTGATAAACATCCCGGTGTCGAAAATATGAGTGTGGCCGTTATGGGTTGCGTAGTGAATGGTCCAGGCGAAAGCAAGCATGCCAATATTGGTATAAGCCTACCCGGTACTGGCGAGAGGCCAGTCGCACCGGTTTATATTGATGGCGAGAAAGATGTGACCTTAAAAGGTGAGCATATAGCCGAAGAGTTTCAGGCGCTGGTTGAAGACTATGTGGTTGCTCATTATTCCTCATAAGCAATAGGTGGTCGGGGCGCTGCAGGCTTGGCTTGGCGTTTTACCGCATTTATGCACTTTTCTTTGTAACTTCATGAATTAAATACAATTTTAGTCTCTTGTTTAACTCCTCTTTCAATTGCGATCGAACCGCTTAATCTCTATAATTCGCCGTCTTTACTTACCCTTATAAGCCTAGCTATGAATACTTGCTGTCGGTGAGTGTTGGTTGGTTTTGTAACCTTTTGAAATTATTAGTTAAATCGGAGATTCACCCATGGGCGTTGAACGCACCTTTTCTATTGTTAAACCTGATGCAGTAGCCAAAAATGTTATTGGCGAAATTTACTCACGCTTTGAAAAAGCGGGCTTGAATATTGTTGCTTCTAAGATGTTACATTTAAGCCGCGAAAAAGCCGGTGGTTTTTATGCTGAGCATGAAGGTCGTCCTTTTTATAATGACCTTGTTGATTTTATGACTTCAGGTCCAGTTATGGTGCAAGTGTTAGAAGGCGAAAATGCGGTTGCATTAAATCGTGATTTAATGGGCGCTACTAATCCAAAAGAAGCCGATGCCGGAACGATTCGTGCTGACTTCGCTAATTCAATTGACGCGAATGCGGTTCACGGTTCTGATTCACCTGAGTCCGCAGCACGTGAAATTGCTTACTTTTTTGCAGATGAGGAAATTTGCCCTCGTTAAGTGAATGGTTATTTTTATTCACTAACGACAGCATAATGTCATGAGTAACGAAACGGAAAAGCCAAGCGTCATTATTGATTCCAGCAAAGTGAATTTGCTGGGTATGACGCAAGCTCGCTTAATCGACTATATGGCGTCGTTAGGTGAAAAGCCGTTTCGTGCTAAGCAATTAATGAAGTGGATACATCACTGCGGCGTTGATGACTTTGCAGCGATGACAGACTTGAGCAAGGCGCTGCGTGAAAAACTCAGTCGTCTTGCCGAGATCCGCGCTCCTGAAATTGTTAGTCAAGAAGATTCTGTTGATGGCACTCGTAAATGGGTGCTACGTGTTCATAATGGCGGTTGTATCGAAACCGTTTACATTCCCGAAAAAGGCCGCGGCACATTGTGTGTTTCTTCGCAGGTCGGCTGCAGTTTAGATTGCAGCTTTTGCTCAACCGGCAAACAAGGTTTTCAAAACGATTTAACGGCAGCCGAAATTATTGGTCAAGTATGGCTAGCAGTTAAATCGTTTAATGGTTTTGAGGCACAGCAAAAACGTGCAGTTAAAGCCACGCTCGTTAACGAAGACGGTATCGAACGCCGAGTCACTAATGTGGTGATGATGGGTATGGGCGAGCCGCTCATGAACTTCGATAATGTTGTTGATTCTATGTCTCTGATGATGGATGACCTGGCTTTTGGTCTATCAAAGCGTCGAGTGACATTAAGTACCTCTGGTGTAGTGCCCATGCTCGATAAGTTAGGGGAGGTGAGTGATTGTTCCTTAGCTATTTCACTGCATGCCCCAAATGATGAGTTACGCAGCCAGTTAGTGCCCATTAATAAAAAATACCCTATTGCGATGCTATTGGATTCAAGCCTGCGTTATATCAATGGTTTGTCCGATAACAAGCGCGTTATCACAATCGAGTATACACTGATAGATAAGATCAACGATTCGCAGCCATTAGCGCATGAGTTGGTTGAATTGTTAAAAGATGTGCCTTGTAAAATTAATTTGATTCCCTTTAACCCGTTTCCGCTATCCGATTATCAGCGGCCGAGTAATAATCGAATTAAAGCGTTTCAACGCATTCTAAATGAGGCAGGTTTTATCGCACCTATTCGCACCACGCGAGGTGATGATATTGATGCTGCCTGTGGACAGCTGGTGGGCCAAGTGGCAGATCGTACTCGTCGTAATGAACGCTATCTTAATGCTCAAGCTGTTACCGATGAACAAACTGTACGAATTGTGGGAGGTGCTGAATAAATGTCAGAACTAAATACCATCGTATTATTCAATACACGATTGATACGAGTATGCCTAAGTCTACTTTTATTGTTAACGCTGTCAGCCTGCGTAACTACGCAGCGTGGTGGTTTTGATAAAGAGGTCAGTACAGATGAGGCAATTGCTTCTCGCGTGAATGCTGCCAAACAATATTTACTGAGTCGTAATTTTGAAGCTGCGCGTCGACACTTAAAGATAGCTTATGAAATTGATCCTCAATCAGCGGATGTTCATGATGCCTTAGCGCTGACTTTTCAGTACAGCAGCGAATATGAGTTAGCTGAATTCCATTATAAAGAAGCGCTCGATTTTGGCGGTGGTGAATCCCGTCTTCGTTTTAATTACGCCAATTTCTTATTTCAGCAAAAACGTTTTATTGAAGCTGAAGAACAGCTGCAAACCATTGTTAAAGATTCGCTCTATGAAAAGCGAGAGTCAGCTTTAGTGATGTTAGGTTTATGTCAGCAGCAACTCTTAGAAGCTGCTAAGGCGCAACGCTCATTTGAGCGCGCATTGATTTTGAATCCGCGAAATACACGTGTTTTGCGTGAATTGTCGATAATGAATTATGAAGCCAAAAACTTTCCAGATGCTTGGCGCTACTTTCAAAGCTACCGAAAAGTGGTTGCTCGTCCCGATGCTGAATTACTCTTGCTGGGTATTGAGTTGGCGCGAGAGTTAAATGATGCCAACGCTGAAGCCAGCTATGCTTTAGCGCTTAAAAATCTCTATCCCGATTCACGAGAATATCAAGGTTATCTGCGTCGCCAACAATATGAGTGAAAGTGAAGATAAGCAATCTGCTTTAGGTGACGTGACCGATACAGCAGATAACAGTAAACCAATGGCTAGCGAAAGTGGGCTGCTGGCCTCTGCGCGCGCGCGGCTAGGTTTGACTTTGGCAGATTTGGCGGCCGAAACACGTATTCCCAAACGTCATCTTGCCGCTTTAGAGAATCATCAAGTTGATAGGCTACCGGCCAAACTGTTTGTGATTGGTTATTTACGCACCTGCGCTGAACGATTAGGTTTAGGTTTAGATGATTTGTTAGCTGAATACGGCGTGGCTGAAATGGTAGTACGCGATGCTACCGCTAATGCAAGTACCGCCGATACCATTTTAGCTGGCGACACCGCCCATTCAGTATTATCAGCGGGTCCAGGTATGGCTGTTCGTCCTACCGTTTGGCGTATTGCTGCATTCGCTATTGTGCCAATACTGTTTATTGTGCTCTTTGCATGGATCTATTCGATACAAGACGATGCTGTTGCCGCGTCAGTCGATAGTGAAATTTTACTGAATATACAGCCTGCACCTTTGGGGCAGTTAGCCTCAGTTGCCGTTAACCAGCAAGTTCGTGATGTTGAAATTGTTAATGAAACAGGCCTTGCCTCACAGGTAGAAACAGAAGTAGAGCTTATTGAGACTGTCAGTGCTATAGCCACTGCAGCAGTTAATACAGAAGTATTACCGGCGACGATAGTACGTGCAAATGTAGATGCAAATTTAAGTGCTGACTTAATTGCTGATTCTAGCCCTGTAGTTGCTTCTTCGTCTTCTCAGGATCAGCCGCAAGACCGACTAGTTATTAGCGTTAAAGAAGATAGCTGGATACATATTACCGATGCGGCCGGTAGCCAGTTATTTCGTGATTTAGCGCGAGCGGGCAAAAAGATTGATGTAAGTGGTGATCTTCCTTTCGACGTGCACTTAGGCAATGCGCCAGGTCTTGCGTTGGAGTTAAATGGTTCGCCTTTTGCTATTACAGACTATCGAGATGATAATAGCGCGCGTTTAGTCTTAGGCAGTAGATGAAAGGCTGAGAAGTCAATAGCGCACAAAATAGTCGTCAAACAAGATTGGGCTAATTTTACTTAGCCATAAGTATTTTAAGTGATTCAGGATTATTCATTGAAAACAATTCAAGCCGTTCGCGGTATGCACGATATCACCCCAGAGCAGACGGGGCATTGGTCACGGCTAGAACAAGCTGTGGCAGAGGTATTTAGTAGCTACGCCTATCGTGAAATTCGTATGCCGTTGGTCGAAAGCACGCGTCTTTTTCATCGTTCTATTGGTGAGGTGACGGATATTGTTGAAAAGGAAATGTATACCTTTCCTGATCGCAATGATGAATCATTAGCGCTTAGGCCAGAAGGTACTGCGGGATGTGTGCGCGCAGTTATTGAAAATGGCCTGCTGAATACACCGCAAAAACTGTGGTACAGCGGCCCAATGTTTCGCTATGAAAAACCACAAAAAGGCCGTTATCGTCAGTTTCATCAAATAGGTGCCGAAGTATTTGGCTACCCCGATGTTGAAGTCGAAGCCGAAATGTTACTTTTGAATCAACGTTTTTGGACTCGTTTAGGGCTAGATAAAAACGTTAGCCTGCAGCTTAATAATATTGGTGATAGCGATACTCGTGCTAACTATAAAGCTGCGTTAGTTGATTATTTGTCTGTGCACAAAGAATCTTTAGATGAAGATAGTTTACGTCGTTTAGATTTAAACCCTATGCGTATTCTTGATAGCAAAAATCGCGATACGCAGAAATTGTTGAATAATGCGCCACAAATGGCAGGTTTTTTATCTGAAGCTTCATTGCAACGCGTAGAGCAATTAAATACTTTATTGCAAAGCCAAGGTGTTGAGGTTGAACATAATCCACGCTTAGTTCGTGGCTTAGATTATTACAACGACACTGTTTTTGAGTGGGTGAGTAATGATTTAGGCGCGCAGGGCACAGTGTGTGGTGGCGGCCGTTACGATGGCCTAGTTGAGCAATTAGGTGGCAAGCCTATGCCTGCCATTGGTTTTGCTATGGGCGTTGAGCGTCTGTATTTATTATTAGAGGCGCAAGCCTTTGCAGCGTTAAAGGGCAGTGATGCTCCTGATGCCTATTTTATTGTTGCTGGCGATCAGTTACAGACCTTTGCTTTTGATCTTGCTGAGCGATTGCGTAATGCAAAACCGGGCTTCAAAATTATGCATACGCTTGCCACAACCAGTATGAAAAGCCAGTTTAAAAAAGCCGATAAAAGTGGCGCGCGCTTTGCGTTTGTTATTGGTGAAGATGAAGTGGCCAATGCCAGTGTTACCGTAAAAGATTTGCAGAAGGGCGAGCAAGCGCAATATTCAGTTGCCGACTCGTTAGAGCATTTATTAGCTGGCTTACTAATAAGCTAGTTACAAGCTAGTATCAATCCTTTTTAATTGATTATTTAGAAGAGTTTAGGAGAGTAGACTTGAGCGATTACAGAACAGACGATGAGCAGGTTGAATTATTAAAAAATTGGTGGAAAGAGAACGGTTCTTCTACCTTAATCAGTATTGCTGTCGCTTTAGCGTTGGTGTTTAGTTGGCGTACATGGCAAGACAGCCAGCAAGCGACTGTTGATAACGCCTCCTTTGCTTATCAAGAATTGTTAGATGCGGTTTCTGCGGTAGAGACAGACCCAGACGATATTAAAATTGCTACTGTTGATTTTATGGCAGAAAATTTGAAAGAAAACTATAGCGGTTCTGGTTACAGCAACTTCGCGGCATTTTTAAAAGCACGCCAAGCGGTTAAAGATGATGATTTACTGACAGCCGAAGAAGAGCTGCGTTGGGTGTTAAACAATAATCCTTCAACTGAAATGGGTTTAGTTACTGAATTGCGTCTTGCTAAAGTACTGTTTGCCCAAAATAAAGCGGATGAAGCGAAAGCATTGTTGGCGCGCGAAGACACAGGTGCATTTACCCACGCCTTTCTGGAATTAAAAGGCGATATGCTGGTCAATGAAGAAGATTATCAAGGAGCGGTTGATGCTTATACTGCAGCAGAGATGGCTGTGCAGGCATTAATTATGAAGCCGCCACAAACTTTAGCTATGAAATTAGCATACGCTAAAAGTTTTTTATAATTTCAGACTAATTTTGTACGACTTCCTGTCAAGAGGGTTAAAACGTTGCCGCAGTCTTTATTATTATTTTCTCATGTTGCTTTGTCTTTTAAAGTGACTTCCAAAGTGACTTCCAAAGTGACCTCTCGAATCGCTATGGTTTTTTGTGCGCTAATGGTGCTGTTATCCATTTCTGCTTGCGGCTCAAAAGATGGCGACGATGAGTTAAGTAAGCCTGTTCCCTTAGAGAAGTTTGAAGCTAAAACGAAACTTAAATCGCAATGGTCGGCGAGTATAGGGCCAGGTCAGGGTAAGCGCTATGATCGTCTTGCCTTAGGTTTTGATAGCGACAGCGTCTATGTTGCTAATATTAAAGGGCAGCTATCTCGCTATGGTTTGCAGGGTGGTCTAACTTGGCGCCAAAAGTTAGAACCATTATCAGCCGGTGTTGGTGTTGGTGAGTCTTTGGTTCTTGTGGCGACGGCTAACGGTGTTGTCATTGCTCTCAATAGTGATGATGGCTCGGAACAGTGGCGTAAAGATGTTCGCGGTGAAGTATTAGCGGCACCACAAGCGAGTCGCGGAATCGCCATTGTACAAACCTATGATGGTCGTTTAATTGGCCTGAGTGCCGACAGCGGCGAGCAGCTATGGGTTTATACTAGTGATACACCAGTACTCACATTAAGAGGCACGGCAACACCCGTTATTGAAAACGGTATTGCCTATACCGGTTTTGCCACGGGTAAATTAGTCGCTATTGATATTACTAACGGTAATCTTATTTGGGATAAGCCGGTAGCGATTGCCAAAGGCCAGTCAGAAATTGATCGCATTGTTGATGTCGACGCTTCGCCATTAGTCTCTTCTAGCCGAGTATATGCTGCTAGCTTTAATGGTTATTTATTTGCCTTTTTAAAGCGTGATGGGCGACCCTTGTGGCGCTTCGATATTTCCAGTTATCGCGAAGTGGCTGAAGGCTTTAAAAATATTTATGCAGTCAACGAAAAAGGTCGACTTTTTGCTATAGATGCAGAGTCGGGCGAACAGCGTTGGGAGCAATCAGCCTTATTAAATCGACAGTTAAGTGCGCCGGTTGTCTTTGGTGGCTTTCTAGTGGTAGCTGATTTTGATGGCTATGTTCATGTCATGTCGCAAATAGACGGCACTATTATTGGTCGTACAAAAATTGATGGTTCAGGTGTAAGAGCGCCTATGCGTGTCGTTGATAACTTACTTTATGTCTACTCGAACAAAGGTAAGTTGGCTGCCTATACACTTGAGAATATCGTTTCAAAATAGCATTATAAAATAGTTGGTATGACTTATTCATGCCAAGACCTTTAACAATAAAAGGCTAACTACAGCGATAGACCGTTATCGTTTTTAGGCCTTGATCTACTACACTTCAGGCAACGTTATGTTACCCGTTATTGCCCTTGTCGGCCGGCCCAATGTCGGCAAGTCGACTCTTTTTAACCGGCTCACTCGCAGCCGAGATGCGCTCGTTGCCGATTACGAAGGATTAACGCGTGATCGTAAATATGGCGAAGCCTTAGTAGAAGAAACGCGCTTTATTGTTATTGATACTGGCGGCCTTAGCGGGCTGGATATCGGCATTGATGAAGCTATGGCGCAGCAATCATTAGCTGCTATTGATGAGGCCGATGAGGTCGTGTTGTTGGTGGATGCTAAGGCAGGGTTAATGCCTGCTGATGAATCGATTGTTAGAGAAATTCGTCGCCGTGGTAAGCCTTTTGTTTTAGTCGCCAATAAAATTGATGGCATGGATGAAAATGCTGCCGGTGAATTTTATTCTTTAGGTGTCGATCGTATTTTTCCTGTTACGGCTACGCATGGTCGTGGCGTTAAACAGCTCGTTGATGATTTATCTTCGCGCTTTCCTGAAGACAGCGGCAAAGAAGATATTGGCAAGTATCGTGGCACGCGTATAGCGATTATTGGTCGTCCTAATGTCGGCAAATCCACCTTGGTTAACCGCATGCTAGGTGAAGACAGAGTGGTGGTGTTTGATCACCCGGGTACTACCCGCGACAGTATTTATATTGATTACGAACGGATTGATAAAAGCGGTGAAAGTAAGCCGTATATGTTGATTGATACTGCCGGTGTTCGCCGACGTAAAAACATTGATGAAGCCGTTGAAAAATTCTCAATTCTAAAAACCTTGCAAGCCATTGCCGATGCGCAAGTGACGGTGCTCGTGATTGATGCACAAGAAGGTTTGGTTGATCAAGATCTGCATTTAATGAGTCATATTGTGAATGCTGGCCGTGCGCTGGTAATCGCTATTAATAAATGGGATGGTCTCGATAACGAACACAAAAGTGATATTAAAGAAACCATAGAGCGTCGCTTGGCGTTTAATGATTTTGCAGAAATCCGTTTTATTTCAGCCTTGCATGGCACCGGTGTAGGCGAGCTTTATCAGTCAGTGGATATTGCTTATGAAGCTGCCACGCAAAAGCTCTCGACCAACGAATTAACCCGCATTTTAGAGAAAGCGGTATTTGATCATTCGCCTCCGTTAGTGGCAGGACGTCGAATTAAGTTACGTTATGCGCATGCTGGTGGTCAGAATCCACCGATTATTATTATTCATGGTAATCAGACGTCGTCAGTACCTAAGCACTACACGCGCTATTTAGAAAAAACCTTTAGACGCAAGTTAAGTCTTTACGGTACACCGATTCGTATTGAGTACCGTACCGGTGATAACCCCTATGCCGGTAGAAAGAATAAGCTAACCGAGCGACAAGTGAGTAAACGTCGTCGACTGATTAAGCATCATTCCAAGAAATAAGCGTATCGGTAGCTAAGCGTATAGATAAACAAGCATAGAGAAAAAATAAGATCAAAATATAGCTCAATAAGATAAGTGTTTTATCTATTGAGCTATTTTTTTGCTTAGTGCAGATAGCTTATTAATGCAAAGCCACCAACCAGTAATACCGTTGCAACAATAGTCAGTAAATTAAAATACTTATCAATCCATACTTTTATTGTGGGCCCAAACCACATTATCAACAACGCCAATAGGCCATAGCGAAGTGCGCGACTGGTTGCTGCACCTAATACAAAAATACCAAATGGCACCAATGCCGCGCCTGCCGCAACCGTAAATACTTTAAAGGGAACGGGTGAAAAACCAGCGATAAAAATAGCCTCAAAGGTATTATCTGCAAAAGAGTTAGCCAGTTTTAAAAATAAGACCTCGTTAAAGCCGGGAATGTATTGGTAGAAGAAGCTATCGAGTGCGCCCCATAATCCCCAGCCCATGACATATCCCGCCATACCACCTAAGACCGAGCCGATGGTGCAAATAACGGCAAACTGTAATGCTTTGTTAGGAGCCCCCATAGCCATCGCCAATAGTAAGACGTCGGGTGGAATTGGAAAAAAAGACGCTTCGGCAAATGCCATGACAAACAATGCCAGCGATGCATAGCGATGTTCAGCGAGGGTCAGTACCCAGTCATAAAGGTTTCTTAACATAGGGAAATTCTTAACATAGTAGGGTTATCTGTGAAGTGGCCTAGGTTGTGAATACAATCAATGTTATATCTTAGTTGCTCATTTTAACTGCTGCTTCTCACTGTTTTTGGAAAAAATAGCGCTTCATATAGAGAAATAGTGCACATTTAGTCAATGAATTCGTTTTAAATGGCTTTAAAATCATTATATTAGACGAAGTTTCTAAAAAAGATTTTAAGCGATGTTGAGTCACAATGACGGTGCTGTTAAAAGACTGAGGTATGTAATACGCGGTGTGGGCTTTATGGCACTGCCGTTTATTTTACTTGCTTGCGCCGATTCAGCGCACGTTATGGTGGTTGAACGTGCGCAGCCGCCAACGGAAAAGATTAACAGTCATTGGGTTAGCCCTGGTGAAACATTGTATGCTATTGCTTGGCGCTACAATATGGATCACGAGCGATTAGCACGCGCAAATGGTATTCGCGCACCGTATCGGCTTAATGTCGGGCAGCAGTTAACGTTGATATTAACAACGATACCAAAAGCTCGAACGCCGGTGGTTGCTAGACAACCTTCGGTTTCGGCAAAAACGAAAACACCGAGAAAATTGCGACCGGTTGAACCTAAACGCTTTGATGGGTTTGCAGCTTGGCAATGGCCTGCTAAGGGTGCTGTTAGTCGACGTTACTCCACTAAGAGTAGTGCGCTGCACAAAGGTTTGGATATTCGTGGTAAACGAGGGCAATCCATTTACGCGGCTAACACCGGCATTGTGGTGTACGCTGGAGCTGGTTTACCCGCTTACGGAAAGTTGTTAATTGTTAAGCATAATGAAACGTATTTAAGTGCTTATGCCCATAACAGTCAATTGTTGGTAAACGAAGGCGATAAAGTTAAAGTTGGGCAGCAAATTGCCGAAATGGGAAAGAGTGGTACGACGTTTGAGCATTTACACTTTGAAATTAGAAAGAAGGGTGTGCCGCTTAACCCGATAAGCTTATTACCGAAAAAGAAATAAGCGATTTAATTGAACGTTAAAGCAGCAACAAAAAATTAAAGCATTATCCTAAAGGGGCACTTCCGATGATCGCGAATGCGGACCAAAAGATAGAAGCAAAAGACAGCACTGCAAGTAGTGCTGATAAAAGTCCTGAAGTTGAAGGTAAAGACTTTAAAGATATTGCTGGTGATATGGATGGCCGAAGAAAAACGGCTGAGCGCTCACATAAGTCGCTTGATGCGACGCAAATGTACCTTAATGAGATTGGCTTTTCGCCGTTGTTATCGGCAGATGAAGAAAAGCATTATGCGCGTTTAGCTTTATCGGGTGATGAAGCTGGTCGTAAGCGCATGATTGAATCTAACTTGCGTTTAGTGGTTAAGATTTCACGTCGTTATTTAAATCGCGGTTTAACCTTATTGGACTTAATAGAAGAGGGCAATTTAGGTTTAATCCGTGCGGTTGAGAAATTTGATCCTGATCGCGGTTTCCGTTTTTCTACTTACGCAACATGGTGGATTCGTCAGACCATAGAGCGTGCGATTATGAATCAGACGCGTACTATTCGTCTGCCGATTCATGTGGTTAAAGAATTAAATGTCTATTTACGTGCAGCGCGTGAGTTAAGCCAGAAGCTTGATCACGAGCCAACTGCAGAAGAAATTGCCGAACTGCTTGAGAAGCCCGTAGCTGACGTTAAACGCATGTTAAAGCTTAATGAGCGTGTTACGTCAATTGATGCGCCGTTGGGGCATGATTCAGAGCGTACTGTGGTCGAGACGGTTGCAGATACTAAGGTGTCGGATCCGGCTGAGTTATTACAAGACAATAATATGCGTGCCAGCATTAATGATTGGTTGGATGATTTGTCTGAGAAGCAACGTGAGGTAATTATGCGTCGCTTTGGTTTGCGTGGTCATGAGTCGGCGACCCTTGAGCAGGTAGGTGCTGAAATTGGTTTGACGCGTGAGCGCGTTAGGCAGATTCAGGTTGAGGCATTGCGACGGTTAAAAGAAATTATGCGTAATGAAGGTTTGTCGAGTGAGTCGATTTTTAGTCAATAGTTTTTTTATTGCTGGTTGATAGATAAGAAGCCGATGATTAGCGTCATCGGCTTTTTTTGTGTTTTTAATGTCTACTTAATCGTGTCGTTATATTCTGGTTTTTTACTTATGTTTTTATAGTTTTAAATTCAAGGTCGTCGGGGGTGGCCCAACATGCCAGAATCTAGATCTTTAAGCTCTATCTGAAATTGTTCTTATATTCTGGTTGTTTACTTTATTTGTTTGAGTTTTCAATCAAGACCGTCGGGGGTGGCCCGACATGCCAGTCACTTTTCTTTGTTTGTGCAAAGAAAAGTAACCAAAAGAAAGCACACAATCTGACGAAGATTGACCCCGATATAACCTATTCGCTTT